>Ga0074046_10005315_pt1 | contig 10307 bp, 10 predicted proteins | sample BogForMeECP23OM3_FD_94441 | JGI IMG/M metagenome (GOLD analysis project Ga0074046, IMG submission 94441) | Bog forest soil microbial communities from Calvert Island, British Columbia, Canada - Bog Forest MetaG ECP23OM3 | ecosystem: Environmental > Terrestrial > Soil > Wetlands ...
AGAGGGTCGAGTGCGCCGGGCGCCATGATCTGCTTGATGCTTTCCCAGGTGCGTTTCAACAGGGTCGGATCGTGGGCAATCGCCTTCCAGAAGTTATTGATCCAGTCAACCTTGCGGGTCGCCATGATGTCGTCGTAGATGGCGCGAACTTCCGGACTGGCGTCTGCATATTCAATTAAGCCATAGGTGGCCATTGCTTCATCCTCACTCAGACAATCGGTACTTTTTGTTTATAGGCAGCGACCTGCACGTTCCAGCCCAAGTCCTTGACCATCGTATCGCGTAACTGGTCGGCGGCAGCGGGCTCACCATGGACCAGAAACGTCTGCTGGGGCGTCGCTTTGAACGTGTGCAACCATTCCATTAATTCCGGCGTGTCGGCGTGATCGCTGAACTGTTCCAGAGCGGCCACCTGCGCGCGCACAGGAACCACCTGGCCAAACATTTTGACTTCTTTGGCGTTGTTCTTGATGTCGTAACCACGGGTGCCAGGCGCCTGAAAGCCGATGAACAGTACGAGGTTGCGCGGATCGGGCAGACGTTGAATCAAGTGGTGCAGAACCCTGCCTCCGGTGGCCATGCCGCTGGACGAAACAATAATCGCCGGATACTTGGATTCATTGATCTTCTTGGAGTCGTCCTGCGTGACGTCGAAGTAGAAGTTCGGCCAGTCGAGCGGAGATCCGTACTGCTTGATCAAGGCGTCAGTCTCAGGGCTGAATTCATCCGAGTACTTGAGAAATATTTGAACGGCTTTGATGGCCATCGGACTGTCGGTGTGGACCGGCACACGCGGAATCTGCCCGGATTCGATCAACTCTTTGAGCATAAATAGGAATTTTTGAGTACGCTCGACAGCGAAGGCCGGAACGACCACGCTTCCGCCACGTTGGACAGTGGAACGAATGAGAGCGGCCAACTCCGGCCTGGGATCGTCATGTGGATGCTCGCGGTTCCCGTAAGTACTTTCCATCACGAGGTAATTGCAGCGCTCGTTTTCCGTGGGCCCGGAGCGCAGCACGCGTCCAGGAGAAGTTTCGCTGTCGCGCACGCGTCCGATGTCGCCGGTGAAGAGCAGTTGCTCGGTCTTTGCCTGAGCGGTCAGCGTGATCTCGGCCATCGCTGATCCCAGGATGTGCGCGGCGCGTACGAACTGAAACGAGAATTCGTCGGAGAGACGCATTGGCTCGCCGAAATTGATGGGCTTGAATAGAGTGAGACATTGCTGCGCTTCTTCCGTGGTGTACAGCGGCAACGCTGGATCGTGTTTTGACGTTTTGAAGCGGTTGTGGAATGCCGCGTCTTCTTCCTGCAGGTGTCCGGAGTCGGGAAGGAGAATGCCGCAAAGGTCTATGGTCGCGGGCGTCGCATAAATTGGGCCGTGGAATCCTTGCTTCACGAGGCGCGGTATCCAACCAGAGTGATCGAGATGGGCATGAGTGAGGACTACAGCGTCGATCTCTCGAGCGGGAATGGGCAGGTCCTGCCAATTGCGCTCGCGCCATTCTTTCTGGCCCTGGAACAGTCCACAGTCCACCAGGACCTGGATTCCTAGCTTGCCGCCCTCGTCTCCGGTGTTGATCAAGTGCTTCGAGCCCGTGACGACGCCGGCGGCGCCCAGAAACTGGATGTAGCTCAAGCTATCCTCTCTCGTGCGCAGATCGCGCGACTGCGACTTAACACGTTTGTAGTCGCCCACCCAGCCGCTTGGCAAGTACAGCAGGTTTAGAGCCGTTTCAGAGAGGCGTAGACCGAGTTCTCTCCGGGGCTAAAGCCCGACATAACTGACGCCGCTAACGGCACGGCTGGAAGCCGTGCCCTTTCAAGGCGACAGGCGGACTACACTAGCAGTGAAACTGCTTACGGCGCCGGACTGGCCGGCACGTCGAATGTGTTGTTGTCGGAGTTGATTGCGGGAACGCTGCCATCGTTGACCACCGCCCGAGTGGGAAGGGCAGGGAGTTGTGACCGCCCAGAGGCTTTCTGATGAGCCTTGATCAACACCCGCACGCTCCGCTCGCCGGCGGGAGTTTCAATCGAAACCGGAACTTCAGCGCCGGCACCTCCGAGGTTCTCGATCGAAACCGTGACCATGTAAATCTTATTTGGATTTTCAAGCATAGGCCGTGAGTAAACGTTGTCAACACGAAACTCCGGCAATCCGCGATTGCGGTATACCCAGTCGTCGAAGAACCACTCCAGGTCGCGCTTTCTGCCTTCTTCGAGCAACCCTTGAAAGTACGCCGGGTTGACGTCGGCCCCGGGGCGATACGCGGCGAGTGCCTTCTGCAACACCGTATCGCCCACCATGTCGCGCAGCATCCAGAGGACGAAGCTCCCCTTGCCTCGCAGGAGAATTTCGTCCGACGTGTTCAGCAGCGTATCGTCAGCAGAGCGATCGTTGCCGGATTTGGCGTCCGAGGTCGCGGGCGCGCGAACACCTTCTTCGGCCTTGACCAGCGGGCCCAGATACTCACCAAGAAACTGCAGCGCCGCCTTTCGTCCTGAGCGATGTTCGATGCTGATGGATTGCAGAAACCGTTGCAATCCGTCTTCGATCCAGCGGCGAGGCGATGAGAAGCGGGCAGCGACCTGCACGGGCATCAGCAGGAGCTCGAGAGTCGGGGTCTGGGACTGGCGCAGCGGCGTAAACAACACAGAGCCAATTTGGTATGGGTTGGCGTTTGGATCGGTGAGCTCAATTACGGTTGCTTTCTGAACAGACGATGGCGGCAGCCATTCGTTCAGCACAGGCTCGTTGTCTTCTGCAGCGGCGGCGAAGTCCCGGGCGAGCGACAGCTTGTCGGGAGTGTGAAAGACCGCAATACCAGGACGATCCAGCTTGGCATAATCAGCCACCGCAAAAGCGGGAACGGTCTGACCGAGACCGCTCAACTGCAGGATGTTGCTGACCTGCATGGTGCGTTCTCCGGTGCGCGGGTCTGCGGTTTCGCTTACCTCGCCACAGGTTGACTTCATAGCGTTCCCGGCGATGCAGAGTCTGGCGCTCCCACTGAGGACGCTTATATGCGCGTCGAATTCCGACCGCTGATACCGTAGCTTCCAAGCGTCGATGGCTTCGAAAACGGCGCTGCCATCGCTCATGCTGACGGCAGGTATTGAGACCGGATACCAGACGACATAGCCCAGCCCGCGGATTGCAGTGAAGCGCTCGCTTATCTGGTCCCAGTCATTGCGCAGGGCCATTTCTTGCGGAGCGCTCATGCGGGTGAGCCGGGTGGAATCGGGGGTGACTGTTCCGCCGTACTGAATGTCTAGGTCGATCGTTGCAGTTGGCGGCACTTCCTTGGGCAGAGTGGCAATGGCCTCCGACAGACGTCCGGTGTGATCGATGTCGGAGGTGTAATCGTTGCCGATCCACTCCACCGGCTTGCCGTTGAAAGCGATGCCGTTCCAACTAAACGACGACGAAACCTGAAGTACGACGTTCTTCTGGGGTGACGTGGAGTCGTTGCGCAGCGTCAAACGGCCAGTCACTGCCATGACGTGCGACGCACGATCGATCTGAACTTCCAGCTGGTAGCGGGTGATGGTAAACGCTTCGCGATCGAGTGCTGCCGAGGAAGCGGCCAATCCCAAACAGAAAACTATCAGCGTGAGGAAACGCGTCATCGGGCCGGCGTGGCTATCTCCTTGCCGTGTGCGACCCGGCGCTGGCGCGCCACTTCATACATCACGATAGCGCCCGCAACCGAGACGTTCAGCGAGGGAACACGACCATACATGGGGATAGAAACCAGGAAGTCGCAGCGCTTTCGAACCAGGTCGTGCAAGCCCTTTCCTTCGGCGCCCAAGACGACCGCGCAGTGCATGTTGTAATCGAGTTCGTCGTAGCTTTGCGTGCCCCGCTCATCGAGCCCGACGATCCAAAGATCTCGCTCCTTTAGCTCTTCCAGTGTGCGTGCGATGTTGGTAACGCGGGCAATCGGGAGATGTTCCGACGCTCCGGCGGATGCTTTCACGACCGCGCCGGTGAGTCCGACTGCGCGACGCTCTGGAATTACGACGCCGTCTGCGCCGGCGGCGTCGGCAGTGCGGATCAAAGCGCCCAAGTTATGGGGGTCCTCGATGCCGTCGAGCACCACCACAAAGCTTTGCCCAGCTTTGCGCTGTTGGAGCAGCACGTCAACGTCAGCATATTGCTTGCTGCTGGTGATAGCTATCACTCCCTGGTGGGTGTGGGTTTTTGCGGCCCGGTCGAGTTCTTCGCGAGGCAGGAACCGAATTTGAATTCCGCTGGTGCGGCAGGTGTCGAGAATGCGCTGAATCCGTTGATCATGGCGTTCGCGGGAGACGCCGACGTAGTCAAAGCTGCGGTCTCCTGACTTGAGGGCTTCGCTTACCGAATGAATGCCGAAGATGACGACCATCGGGTTCCAGTGTACGACACGTGTTCACGGCAGGTGAGAGTTGCCGGGTGCAGGGGCGCAGCTGCGAACTGAAGGGATTGTGAGGCCTAGACCGGGGATTGCTTATGGCTACACAGGCGCAGCCGTGAGATTTATACTCAGGTCGCCAAACAATTGGGTGGAGCACGAATGTCAATTTCCGCAGTGATTGTCGACGATGAACAACTGGCCCGCGATGAACTCGCCTACTTGCTTAAAGAGGTTGACGTCGATGTGGTGGCCCAGGGCAAGAACGGCGTCGAAGCGGTGAACCTGATCAAGGAGCTGTCGCCTGACCTGGTCTTTCTAGATGTACAGATGCCTGGGTTGGACGGATTTGGGGTCATCAAGAAACTGTTGGACCGCAAAGTTGCCTTGCCGCAGATTGTTTTCGCAACGGCTTTCGACCAGTATGCCGTGAAGGCCTTCGAAGTGAATGCCATCGATTATCTGCTCAAGCCTTTCGACAAGAAAAGGGTGGCGCAGGCTGTGGAGAAGGCAAAGAAAAAGCTGGGATCGTCGGCGTCTTCGAGCGATCAAATCGGCGTTCTGGTCAAAATCCTGGAACAACAGCAGCGTCCGCAAGCGGCCAAGGTCTTACTTAAATCAGCAGGCCGTTTGTTCCTGGTGGACCAAAAGGAAATCTGCTACGCCTCCATCGAGGATGGGATCATTACGGTAGTGGCGACCCACATGGAGGGCCAGTCTAATTGTCGAACCCTGGAAGAACTCCTGGATTCGCTTGACCCCAAAATGTTCTGGCGGGCGCATCGTTCGTACCTTGTGAACATCCAGCGCATCAAGGAAGTAGTCCCCTGGTTTAAGAGCTCCTACCAGATTCGCATGGACGACAAGAAACAGGCCGAGATTCCAGTGAGCCGCGCGCAAACCAAGCGGCTGCGGGAGCTGTTTAATTTGTAGCGATCGGGCGGTTGGCAGTTGGTCAGGCGTTCTTCTTTTCCTGGAGCTTGCGGACAACCTTCGTCACAATCGCACGGGGCGAGATGCGTAACATCTCGACGCCGACGAGGTTCTTCCAGCCAGGAATTATGATCCGCTTGCCCTGCTTCATTCCGTCGTAACCGACGCGCGCTACTTCGCGCACATCGACCAGCAGCGGACTGTTGACCAACGCCGTGCCTTCCAAGTATGCCCGTCGCTGAAAGTTGGTCTTGACCGGACCGGGGCAGAGGCAAGTGACCGTCACTCCGGTGCCGTCAAGTTCTTCCGCCAACGCCTCGGTGAAACTGAGCAGAAAAGCCTTGCTGGCGTAGTAGACCGACATGAAGGGACCGGGCTGGAACGCGGCGGTGCTGGCGACATTGAGTACCTTGCCTTCGCGAGCACGAATCTGCGGCAGGAAGAGCTTGATCAGGTGAGTGGCAGCCACCATGTTCACCTGCATCATCTCCGCCTCCTGGTTCCAGTCGGTGCTTTGGAAAGCCCCGGCCAGGCCGAAGCCCGCATTGTTCACCAGGACATCGAGCACGATGCCTGCTTCCTGAAGTTCCTGGTAGAGTTCGGGGGGAGTGGCAGGATGGGCCAGGTCCTTGGGAGCAATTCGCACGGTGACGCTGTAACGCGCCTGAAGATCGTCGCCGATCTGTCGCAAGGTATTGCGGTTTCGCGCGAGCAGAACCAGTCGATAGCCATCACGGGCAAAAAGATGCGCCAATTCCAGGCCGATTCCGCTGGATGCGCCGGTGATCAGCGCGGTCTTGGGAGAGTAGAACGGATTGCTGGTACTCACGCCTCAGTTATAGCGGATTTTGAGTCCTTGGTGCAGTGCCCTCTGCACCGCGTGCTGTGATTGTGCGCTGCCTGCATTTGCGTGCAGGGGAGGATATTGGCATCAAGCGCGAATGAGGGCTACTTGGCACCGTTCCTGGACTCAATAAAAGTGACGATTTGCCAGCGCTGCTGCTTAGGCAATTGCGACCAACTTGGCATTCCCTTATTCAGATCGCCGTTAGTAATGAACCAGAAAAGCTCGCCGGGAGCCGCATTCTTAACAGTAGGGCTCATCAAAGTTGGCGCTGGGCCCATGCCTTGCAGGTTGTTTCCATGGCACTGGGCGCAATTCTGCCCGTAGAGCTTCTTCCCCCCGGCTGCGGCCGGACCGCCTCCGGCGTATGGGTTCTTCATTTCCATCGCCGAGGACGGAGCGTTACGAAAGCCTTGGGCGAGGCCGGTCGGTGTTATGGAGAGAATAGTTGCAGCCACAGCAATAACGGCGTCGTTTGCGGACATGCGTAGGCGTCGATTCAAGAATTCCTCCCTCGTTTGCATTTTACAAGGAAGGATTAGTGAAGCAGCTTCTCGAGCTTGCGTCGAAACCCGCTAATCTCGTATTGCACTCCGAAGCGCAGCATGGCCCGGTAACTTGGGTCCGTAAGCCCAAAAGTCGGCGACAGCTTGACCAACGTGTTACCAATCTGCCAGGAGAGTACAGGGGCTATGTATTGTGAGGTTCCATGAACCGTGAACTTGTTGGCCGTGCCCAGTCCGCCATAGAACTCCACCCCCGCCTGAAAGTTCTCCCGGCAGAATGTGCACTCGTCGGGCGACGCAATCAGTGACAGTGGACGGCTCACGGCAGCCGCATAGCCGAACTCCCACGGTTCACCCGCCAGGTTCTTTTCGGCGATGAAGTTCTCGGCGATATTCCAGCCGTTAACGTTACTGGACAGGATCAGTTTCGTCTCGAGTTCGCGTTGCCAGTCGCGGCTGGCCACCTTGTTGGGGACCAACCCGTCATACTGAGAGTCGAAGCCCACGACCTCAAGGAGGCTCTTGTCCGCACCGCTGGTGTCCTCGTACTCAATGTAAAAGACAGGATTGACGATGTGCTCGCGCATCAGCAACCGGAAACGGTTCTCCCAGCGAAAGCCGGTGAAAATGGTGCTTTCGTTGGCCGTAGTCTGGCCGTCCAGGTAGAACTCGGTGGTCCACCAGCCTTTCGCGCCGTATTCGAATTCGGTCACTCCTGACAGGAAGCTGTTGCCGGCCTGCGGCGAGGCAGTCAGCCCCATACCCTCAATTTCAAGGTTGCCAGGCTCCTCCATCGTTTGATCGTATGTGATGAAGTAGGGCCGGTCTCCCGCACGACACGTAAGTGCTGTCGACATGATCCCGGCTATCAAAATCGCCCTCGCCAAAGTGATGAATCTCGACATGCCACCCTCAAAGCGTGGTACTGTAGAGTTGTCCAGTAGTTGCAACATGGTTGCAACATTGTTGCAACTACTACATCTCTATTAGAAAGTCGCGGATGCAGAAGGTCAAGTAAAAGAGTAAACTAGTGTTGCAACGTTGTTGCAACTACTTGAAACAGCCGGCCGGAGGATACTTCATTGCCCTTTCCCCAGACTTCAGTTCCGGGAGCGTTGCAGTCCAGCTTGGTCACCCGCGGCGTACGGTTGACGCGCCAGCGCAAAATCATTCTCGAGATTATTGAAACGGCCGAACAGCATCTGGACGCCGCCCATATCCTGCGGAAGGCGGCCAAGGTCGATCCGGATATCAACCGGGTGACGGTCTATCGGACCTTGTCTCTACTCAAGCGCCTTGGACTGGTGGATGAATTGGACCTTCTGCACGTGAAAGGAGACGGTCATTTCTACGAACGCCGTCCGAAGCGCGATCACATGCATATGACGTGCCTGCGTTGCGGGAGCGTGCAGGAATTCGAGAGTGACCTCTTTGACCGCGTCAAAGGCCAGGTGGAGCGTGATTGCCAATTCCACATACTGATCGCGCGATTCGAGATTGGCGGCTACTGCCTCAAATGCAGGAAGTGAGTTCGGGTGCCGCAAATGTAAGAGCGCGCGGAATCATCCGCGCGCCTTGGATTCCAGCTACGCAACCTCGCGAGTAATTACTTGCCGGCCATCGCCGGTTCAGGAACCCCGTAAATGCTGAACCATGGGGTCGCCGCTTTCAGCGCATTGTTGACGTTCTCGATGTTGGCGACGCCAACCGTTTCCAGCCATTTGCGGAATTCCGCCGCACCCTTTTCGGCGAAGATCGGGATGCCATCCTTCCAGGTTGCGCGGCCACACAGCACACCATTAAACTTCACACCCGCTTCGGCAGCGAATTGCAGGTCCTCGATGAACTCGGCATTGCTCACGCCGGCCGACAGGTAAATGAAAGGCTTGTCGGTCGCGGTGGCGGCAGCGCGGTAGTGGGCAAGCGCCTCGGCCTTGGAATAGGCCTTCGTGCCTTTAAACGATTTAGCGCCTTCCACAAACTGCAGGTTGACCGGGATCTCCACCTTCAATACATCGACGCCGTAGCGGTCCTTGGAGAACTCCTCCATTGACTTGGCGACAACTTCGGGCTTCAGCTTCGCATATTCCGCGCCCTTTTCGTCGAGCCCCTCTTTGTAGCCAATCAGCTCGAGGAAGAAGGGAATGTCGTTTGCCTTGCATTCATCGCCGATGCGCTCGACCCACGCATGCTTGTGATCGTTGATCTTCTGTTCGTCGTAAGGAGTGTAGTAGAGAAGAATCTTAACGCAATCTGCGCTGGCTTCCTTTAGACGTTTTGCCGACCACAGATCCAGCAAGTCAGGCAGTCGTCCGGGAAGGGCTTTGTCATAGCCAGTTTTCTCGTAGGCGAGTAACAATCCAGAGCCTTTGGCGCGGCGCTTTGCGGCCGGCAATCCCCACTCAGGATCGAGCAGAATGGCGCTGGCATGTTGGGTGAGCACTTCGGTAACGTGGATCTTGAACTCCTCGAGTCCGGCATCGTTGGCCCGGGTGCCCAGCATTTTCTTCAGCGATCCGCGCTGGTCCATGGCAGCAGCGGCAATGACGCCGTGCTCGTTCGACACATTTTTCATTCCCTGAAGTTTTCCCGGAGTGAGCTTCATGACAAATCTCCTTAGGCGCGCAGCGCCGATATGAATTTTGGGTCCGGCCTGGTGATAATGGCTGGTCCCATGAAATTACAGGACTCACTATTCTAAATGAAAGGATATGAAAAAGCTGCGAAAGCACCAATTCAGTACGGAATGGGAGGAGTTTCGTTGGAGTCGGCCGGCGAAGCGTCTGAGGCGTTCGTGTTGGCCGACTTGCTGGGGTTGTAGAAGAAGTGCAACCGAAGCGCGAGATAGGGACCCGTGAATTGCTCCGGCAAGGGATCAAAGGGGTTGCTCGCTGTAATGCCGCCCCATGCGGCACGATCCAAGGGCTCACTTCCAGAGGGCTGTACGATTCTCATGCCTCTGATTTGGCCATCCTTCCAGATTGCGAACTGAATCGTTATGTCGCCGGACTTGAGTTGAGGGGGGCGCGCCTCCAAAGGAATGAGGGAATACCAGTTCTTTCGGATTGCCGCTGACACTGTTGAGAGGTACGGTCCGAAGTCAACGCCTTTGGTGTCGCTCAAAACCTCGACGTTTCCGGCTGTCCTTGCTGGATGCCCGTCGGGAACATTCGAAGAAGTGTCAGTTTGCTGTGCTGGGGACCGTCCGGTTGCCAGCAATGCGAATATCGCTATAGTCGCGATAGAGAACTTCGGCTTCCGTCGCATCAGCGCCTCCTATCGGGGCAGCGTCAAATTGTTCAGCATAGCGCGTTGCCGCGCTACGAGCGACTCTATGCCTTGTCGTGCCAGTGCCATCATCTGCGCCAGTTGCGCATCGTCGAAAGGGCGGTGTTCCGCTGTCGCCTGCAGTTCCACGATTTGTCCGCTGCCGGTGATCACCATGTTCATGTCCACGTCGGCACGCGAGTCCTCTTCATAGCAAAGGTCGAGCATGGCAGCGCAATCGACAATGCCGACGCTGGTCGCGGCCACATAATCACGAATTGGAGTAACAGCCAGGGCGCCGCTCTCGACCATGGCAGTCATAGCAAGCCCCATAGCGATGAAGGCCCCGGTTATCGAGGC
>Ga0074046_10005316_pt1 | contig 10307 bp, 11 predicted proteins | sample BogForMeECP23OM3_FD_94441 | JGI IMG/M metagenome (GOLD analysis project Ga0074046, IMG submission 94441) | Bog forest soil microbial communities from Calvert Island, British Columbia, Canada - Bog Forest MetaG ECP23OM3 | ecosystem: Environmental > Terrestrial > Soil > Wetlands ...
GAAAGAGCTAAGTGCAAAGAAAAAATGGAAAAGATGAGAAAAGACGGTGAGAAACTGGTTAAAGGAATGTTCGAATTCATCGACGCTCAGGGGGGTTGGTTTGATTTTAGTTATAGATTTTTCCCTGGTGAGCCTGTCCGTAGCGTTCGAATCAATCATGGAGAGATTGTCGATCTTCCAATGATATTGGTTAAACATCTTAACAATATCTGGAGAAAGATTAGAACAATGCCTAAAGAACTTGGCGGAGTGCCAGGAACTGTAGAGCGTTATTCAAGAACACGCTTTACTCCCATGGATGTTCTGTGACATTTGCCACAAATTTAAGCACATTTACTCCTTTTCTGATGAATATTGTAGGGATATCGCAAGCGCAACAAGCAACCATTACATTTCTAACAGATCATCCTTTCACAGTAGGTGAGTATGTCTCATTTCGGGTTTCAAAACCTTATGGAATGACACAACTCAACAATCAAAAGGGTATAGTGCTTTCATTAACTCCGACCACAATCACTGTAAACATCGATACAAGCAATATGACGCCGTTTGTGTACCCACCAGTAGGTGAGGTCATCTATCCCGCCGTTTGCGTCCCAGCGGGCTCAGGAATCATTCCGATGAGTAATCCATCAACGGTTAATCTTGAAGATACTTTTGATAACGTCCCTTTAAATTAAGGAATCCTATGAAACCAGTAGAAAAAAGAACGATGAAAATTGGTAAAGAATCTTTCGTCTCAGTTAGTGGTGTTGAAAAGAAACATCAACTAGAAGGTGTTGATAAGGATCAAAAAAAGATCTTGAAACATAACGAAGGCAAATCTGCATCTAAAAAGCATAGCAAGAAACATCATCCTGATGAGCATGAAGGACATTTAGATCCTCATAAACGTCGTATGTCTGCAATGAAAGCTAAGAAGAAATAGATGAGTTCTCCTAGTTCAAATCGCATACCTATCTTGCAGATGATATTATCCAAGGTTAGGAGATTAACAGGTTCTGCTGATCCATTTCAATTACCTGATACTCCAGACCCTACTAATCCCAATAGCGTTGGAATATCAGATTACATCAATAGTTTTTATCTATATGACTTTCCAGCTGAGTTTAGATCTTTGAAATTGAAGGATCTATATACATTCAATACAACATTTGGAATTGATACATATGCATTCGATTCAGAACATTACACAACTGTTGAGATGCCCTGTTATGTGATGAATAGAGAAGTTCAGTTATTCAATGATCCTTGGTCTTTCTATGGGTTAAATTTCAATTGGCAAACACAGAATAATTTCGCAACTGGGAATGGAACAGTTGGCGGTGCGAGCGGAACTATAACTGCTATAACTAACGCAGCCAATGCTCAAGTAACAAGTGCAGGTTATAATTTGCCGAATGGCACGACAGTAACAATCTCAGGTGTAGGGGGAATGACCCAATTAAATGGCAATAGTTATAATATAACGCAGGTTGATGTTAACAATTTTTTATTAAATGTAAATTCAACAGCATTTGGAGTTTATACAAGTGGCGGCATCTGGAAGACATCCGCTTACAATGGTATTACGACGGCTGCACCTCTTTTACGTAGCGTTAATAATAATCCTTCTTTTGGAATAAATCCGAATTATCAAGCATCTAGAGTCCAAAATATTTTAATAACTGCCAATGTTACTAATGGCAATACATTGAATGTGACTGACGATGGAAATGGAAATCTAATAGGAAATTGTACAGCTGGAAATATAAATTATCAGACAGGGCAAATCTTAAACTTATCATTTACTCAACCTGTTCCTCCAGGAAATGCGATCCAAATTCAATACAATCCGATCGTTCCTTCAATTCCTCTTTCAATCTTATTCTTCCAAAACCAATTTGTTTTGAGACCTGTTCCTGATAAAGGCTATACGGTTCAATTAGTAGCTTATCGTCAACCTAGTCAAGCTTTAGCAAATACCCCTGCTTTTGCCGGAAGTCCTGAACTTTCCGAATGGTGGGAATGTATAGCTGTTGGAGCCGCTAAAAAGATTTATGAAGATCGTCTCGATTTCACAGGCGTTGCACAGATGGATAAGATGCTTCAAGAGAGATACAACATTGTACGTACACGGACATATGCTCAACTTGGGAAACAGAGGATTCAAACTCTTTTTGCTGATCAGTTAACCCATAACTATGGTGGATCAGGCTGGGGTTTTGGTGGCAGCGGTGGGTTTTAACTAAAGGCAACTTATGACATTTACAACCAATATTCCAGTATCTGGACAGACCCTAGGGGGATCACGTCCTTTAGTGAATGGAAACTTCACAAGTTTATATAATACAATAGCTGTAAATCATGTTCCTCCTAATGGTTCAATGGGAATTGGACAAGGAAAACATACATTTGTTGAAATGCCTGTTCAAGCTGTTACGCCTACCACATTAGTGAATGAGGGAGGTCTTTATACTCAAACTTTAGCTGGTACATCAGCCTCACTTCTTTATTATCAAAGAGATGCAAATACAAGTGTAAATCAACCTGTACTTCCAATGGCTGTATGTACCTTTATCACAAGGACAGGTACAGGAGCTGCTACAATAGTTTCTGGTTACAATATCACTAGCGTAACAAAATCGGGCCCAGGTGCTTATGATGTTGTTTTTGCATTTCCTCTTCCTTTTACAGCTAGTGTAAAAGAATATACTGTTCTTTATGGAATAGGAAATTCTCCACAAAATCAAGCTTTACTTCTTTATACATTTTCAGCTTCTGGCACAGGTTTTACAGTACAGCTTTTAAATGCTCAAGGTTCTGCGGTTGGAAACGATGGAGTAGCCAATAGAATAAGCTTTTCAGTGATCCAATAATATGTCACTCGAACCTATCTCAATTGTCAATTTTGATAGCCAAGGAGGGTTACAAAATAATAAAAAACCTGTTCTCATTCCTAATCAAGCTTTTCAGACTCTTGAAAATGCTTATGCATGGCGCGATAGAATAAAAAAAAGACAAGGATTGGAACTTGTAGGAAGATTACAAAGAATTTTAATAGCACAATCACTGGGAACTACTCCAGTTGGCCCTCCTAATACTATCACTTTTAATAATATTTTCACAACTTTAGGTATTACAGGCGAAAATCCAGAACTTAGGCCTGGTTCATTAGTAATTACTGTAGGAGCTCCAGATACCGCTACTTTTACAGATCAAGGAAATGGAAATTTTACAGTTACAGGAGCTGGAGTTCAAGTCGGTTCTTTTGTGAATTATGCAACTGGCAAAGTAGTGTTGCAATTCACTGCTTTGGGTGGAGGGGCAACCATCACAGCAAATATTACTTATTTTCCCACTTTACCTGTTATGGGTATAACTCTAAGAGATTTGGCGTTTATAAATGATTATCAAACTATCTGGTTTGACACAAAATATGCTTATATTTGGAATGGAACAGATTTTCAAGAATTCATTCCCGGGACGACTTGGAACGGAACTAATTCCGATTTCTTCTGGTCTACAAACTATCGTGGAGTCAATCCCCAAGATCGTCTCTTTTTTACAACAAACTTTGTGAATGATACCTTAGATCCTATACGTTATACCGATGGCAATACATGGACTGATTTTACACCTGTTCTTGCTGCTACTGATGAAGTCACTCAAATCATAGGAAATATATCCCAATCAGGTAGTACATTTACTGGAACAATACCAGGTGGCTTAATCATTCCAGGTTCTGTTGAAATAACAGTTGCAGGAATATCATTTTCAGATCCAACAGGTTCTGGGACTTTAACTGGCAATCCTAATACCAATACAGGAACAATTAACTATACAACAGGTGTTGTAGTTTTAAATTTCAACCCTACAATTAATTTTTCAGGGACCATTACCAATATTACAAACGGAAATCCAGGGATTGTAACAAGCGCTGCTCATAATCTTACAACAGGTGCACAAGTTACTATTACTGGTGTCAATGGAATGACGCAGGTTAACGGTCAAACATACACTATAATAGTTGTGAATCCTAACCAATTCTCCATTGGAAATACTCTAACTTTTGGCGCTTATACAAATGGTGGAAAATGGATTCTAGCAACTGCTTCGTTAAATGTGACAGCTACCTATGGACAATCTTCAAGTTCTTTATTCCAAGCACGCATTATCATTCCCTATTTCGGAAGATTGCTGGCTTTGAATGTTTTTGAAGGATCGAATGTTGCTAATGCGGTAAATATCTATAACCGTTGTAGGTTTTCTCAAGTAGGAAGTCCCATTGATACGAATGCTTGGAGAACAGATATATTTGGCCGAGGAGGATTTATAGACGCTCCCACAAATGAGATGATTACTGGTTGCACATTCCTAAATAATACACTCATCGTCTTCTTTGAAGATACAACTTGGCAGTTGAGATATGTAGGGGAATATGGTCTACCATTTATCTGGGAGCGCATTGCTTCCGATTTAGGAAGTGATAGTACATTTTCTCCTGTGTTGTTTAATCGCAATATTTTGGCTATTGGAGATAAAGCCATTATCTCCGCAGATTCCAATACCGTTAATCGCATCGATATCAATATTCCTGATCAGATTTTTGATTTTCAAAATGAAAATAATGGTCCAGAACGTGTTCAGGGGATACGTGACTATCAAAAAGAGCTTGTTTTCTGGAATTACGCCGATGCGCAGACACAAACAATCGATCCAGATGAAGATGAAGCAATTCCTATTACCTTTCCCAATAAGGTATTAGTCTATAATTATCGTAATGACACATGGGCCATTTTTAGAGATAGCGTCACAGCATTTGGGACTTTTCAGCTTAGCGTAGATGTGACTTGGGATAGTCAGAGTATATTCTGGGCAGATGATAGTGTAACTTGGGATGATGTAGATAATGAAGCATCATTTCCACGTATAGTCAGTGGCAATCAGCAAGGTTTTATACACTATTACGGTTATACATTCCCCGATGAACCATCATTAACCATCACAGGTTTTATCTATAATGCCACGACAGGTATCACACAGTTAACGATCAACGATCACAATCTCCTTAAAGGAGAGATTATCTATATTACAAATATGCAATTTGTAGATAGTTCAACGTTAGCACCGATCACTACAAATCTTTCAAATCAATTCTTCCAAGTTTTACAAGTCAATAATGCTAATACAATCACATTGGCTTCTTGGAGTTTTCAATTACAAGAATATATTGGCAGTTTTACAACGACTTTCCTAGGATTTACTCCAGCTAATGCGATTTATATTGGAGGAGGCCAAGCCACATTATTTTCACCGCCTTATATCCAGACAAAAGACTTTAATCCTTACCAAATGACAGGATTACAGACGAAGCTTTCTTATATTGACTTCCTAATGCAAACCATTCCTCCACCAGATCCAGGGTTTATTACACTCATAACTAAAGCAAATCCATGTCAAATCACATCCACTGCTCATGGCCTTCAAACAGGGCAAAAGGTAATGATCTCCAATGTGGGAGGAATGACACAGTTAAACACGAGCAATTTCTATACCGTAACGGTTGTGGATGCAAATGATTTTACGATCAATGTGGATTCAACATCTTTTGGAAATTATATTGCAGGAACTGGTCAGTGGGTATTACTAACACCTGGAATGAGCATTATTCTTTATCTTAATACCTCTCAATCGATATTGGGAAATTTATCAGTTGGCAACACTCAAGTTCAAACTTCATTAACCAAACCTTTTTACGGAAAAACATCTGATTTGGCATGGTTTCGGTTTTATGCTACAGCCGCAGCGCAATATTTCAACATCGTTCTAACCTATGACGATAACTTAATGAATACCCTCAATACGCATGATAATGATCTAGTCATGGTCGCAATTAATGCATGGGTTGCTAAGGGAGGAAAAATACTCTTCTAATGGCATTTAGTTCAGATAAAGCAATTATAGTAAATCAGTTACCATTATCTATTGATTTCCCTGAGGATTTTAACAAGTTCTTAGAGGTTCATACAGATATATATAAAAGGACTGTCAATGCTCTAAATAGCAAAGAAGGTGGTCTTTATACTCTAGAAGAACAGTATTCATTCAAGCAATTTTTCAATTCATCAAATACTCAACAATTCCGAAATGTCTATCGTACTACCTTTGATCTTATTGCTTTAAATGGAGGAAATATTCCAGCAGGAGCTACTATTACACCTGTACCTCATAATATTTCCGGAATAATGTCTTCAGGGGGAGTTATTGCTTATTGTACGAGTTCGAAACCTGAATATTTTTCAACTGTTTATCCGAATATATATCTCGATCAGACCAATATTAATTTTACAAATCCTTCTACCTTTCCGTTAACTGTAGTCTATGTGGTCGCAGAATATTTAAAGAATTGATCTAATCATTTTACTTACGTATTTCTGAAAAAAAAGGACTCTATGCCCAAGTTTACTGAATGGTTATCCAATCCCTTATTACAATCAGGCCAACAAGCTGCAAATTCCGGTGGCGGTGGAGGGATTTGGGAAATGTTGTTTGGCTCAAAAGGTAAGAATGTATCCACACTTACCCCTGGTCAGGGACAAGGTCTAGATCAAATTCTTCAACAACTAAAACAAATGGGTGGACAAGGTGGCGCTTATAGTGGGGCTCAGAATCATCTTTCTAGCTTATTAAGTGGTGATCCTAATGCCTTTTCCCAATTCGAAGCGCCCTACAGACAACAATTCGAATCGCAAACGCTTCCAGGAATCGCAGAAAGATTCGCAGGAATGGGTGGTGGAATGGGCGGAGGAGCTTTATCTTCATCTGGATTTGGACAAGCTCTCGGAGGTGCAGGTGCGCAGCTCCAATCTCAATTAGCAGGATTGCATGGGGGACTGAAGAATCAGGCCGCAGGACAAGCTATGGGCCAGTATAATCAACTTGCAAATCAAGGGTTGGGAACTCAAGCACAAGCTTATCAGCCTGGAACTCCAGGAGCTATCCAAGAATTGATTAAGTTACTTCCATTCTTGTTCATGTAAATAAGGAAAATAATGCCCTCACTACAAATACTTCCTCAAGAGAGAAATCTAGGTCAGGAATTAGGTTCATCTTTGACTTCGACGCTATTGCCACTTATGCAACAGCAATTCCAAAGAAAACAACTTCAAGGAGCATTGGGAAAAGCCCAAGAAGCTTTTAAAAATGAAAATGCTAATCCTACAGATAAAGCTTTCTCTTTTATCAATGCAATTGCTGGAATACCTGGAAGTGAAAAATATGCAGCTCCTATGCTTCAAATGTTACTTAGTCAAGAAAGAACACAGAATCTCTATGGAAAGGAAGGATATGGAGCTGAAGAAAGAGGCGGAAAGCCTCCTGCGCCTCCTGCCGTAGCTGCAAAAGAAGCTGCAAAATTTTCTGAAGGTGAAGAACCGGCAGGATTTCTTAGACCTCCAATGAATCAGGATCAAGTTGAAAAATATGCTGAAAGATATGCACAACAATTAGGAACTCCTGACGCTTATGAACAAGGACTTGCACAAGCACAAAATATTAATGCTGCAAGAGAAAAAAATCGCACAGAAATTGCAAATGCTGGACGCGCGATACATGTTTCAGAACAAGATATTCCAAGATACACTCAAGTTGCGACACAATTTCAACATGAAAAAGATCCTGCAAAACTCATTCGTCAAACCAATAACAAATGGAATGAAATCCAAAATAATAAAAAATCACTTGAAAATGCAACAGTTCCTGGAATTGGCCGTACAGTCACTCAAGGCTTATTCCAAGGAGGATTAATCAATGCTCTTATGCATCCTAATGCAAATAGGCAAAAATTCTTAAAGAAATATGATGATTTGGTTGGAAAATTAGTGAACGAGGGAGAAGAACCATTTGTTAGAAAGACCCTTACCGACTTAGGTTTATCGCCTACCGAAGTAGAAGAAAGAATTCATCCTTTGACAGATCAAGTTCAAAACAGTCTGCACTCTCTACCTTCTGGCAACAAGTTGAACCCTCAAACTCGAGAAAAAGAATTGGTCAAATTTCTAAAAGCAAATGTGGATAATAATACTTCTCTTTTAGTGTTAAGAGATAGACTTTGGAAAGATAAAAAATATAATTGGGAAGAAATTGGAAATGCAGTTAAGCAAGCTTTTCCTAATACTCAAAATTTAACCAATTATCAGGCATCGGAAATCCCTGAACTCAGTAATCCTCCCAGACAATCACTTATAGATATTTTTAAAGAGGGAGGAAGACCTCTAGAATATTTCAAAGGCGCAAAATGAATCCTATTACGGAGGCTTTGCAACAAGGTCATTCTGAGGATGAAGTTCTGAATTTTGTCTATAAGGCTTATCCTCATCTAAATAAGAAAATCGAATCTGCGAAAAAAGCAGGATATAGCATAAATGCTATTTTGAAATTTCTTTCTGGAATGTCGGCGAATCAATCTAGTCCACAAAATGCAACACAGCAAGAAGCAATAAAATTTCGTAGGCAAAATGAGAATGAGAAATTTAAAAATCTTGCTCTTACTGGAGCCTCTGCTTTAGGAGGAGGACTTTTAGCTCGAGCAGGTATTAAGTATGCACCTCAAATCATGTCTGGAGTCAAAGATCTTTTTGGAAAAGGAAATCAAATCCCGAAAGATCTAGCGCAACAGACTGCAACTTCTCCCGTTCAACAAGCATTAACTCCAAACACTCCTCAAAATGCTCCCATGCCTCCCCAAATTCCATCAGAAGCCCTCCCAGGCAAACCATCTAAAAAAGAAATCGATAATACAATTGACACTCATCTTCAAGCACTGATGCAACAAGTTCCCAAGATCACACCAAGAGAAACTAATCTTGTGGCATTAAATGTATCTAAAAAATTCAATCTTCCTATTCAAGAAGCACAGCAACTTGTCCGAGAAAGAACTTCAAAAGAGGATACAAGTTTATCAAAAGATTCACTAATCAGACAAGGACAGAATGTACGAAATCCTCCACTTTCTCAGATCAAACCTCCTGAAGTTCCTGAAGCAATAAAAAAAGAAAAAATAACTCTTTTACCTGATGGAGAAATTGGAACTCTTAAAGGTGAAAAGCAAGGTATTGCTCAAATCGAACTTGCTAATGGAAAGACTCGCAATCAGAAAATCGTTGATCTAATAGAAGCTCCAGAAGATGCAGCAGAAATAGCACAAGAACTAATAAAAAAAATCACACCCGAAACAGGTATTTCCAAGCAGAATGCTGCCAGTTATTATGATGAAGATGATAAAGAAGCTTATTTTATATTTCATAATGGGGAAGCTTACAAAGTCGAAGATATCTCTCCTGAAGAATATCACGATTTATCCAACGAAACCGTTCATGCAAAAACTTCTGGAGGCACTTCGTGGGGTCAGTGGAATGTAGGAGAAGGATCTCGTGGTGCTGCATATAATCAGATCATCAAAGGGAAAAATAAGCCCTATAAGAAATTAAAATTGGGCTACGATATGTTCCAAACATTTAGGAAACAAGTACATGAAAATGAAAAAAGAAGAAAAAAAGAAGAAAAGCTCAAACGAAAAAGAGATGAAGACCTTTGAGAAAATGTTCTTTGTTCTGAAAATGATAGAAAATCATTTCAAAAAGGGGAAAGTCAAAAAGTCTTAATCTTTTTCAACTGCAAGCATAGCTGCATCTTGAGGCATTATGTTTTTCATAATCAATACAGTTTTAATAACTACAACATCTTTTTCCAACGTATTGAATTTGGCATTCATCCAACAAAATCCAGTGATAAATGTAGCTAATACAATCACTGTATCAACGTGAGTTGCAAACCATCCCCATCTTTCTCTTTTATCTTGTGACATAAGCAATCTCTTTATCTAATTTTTTTCTGCAAATCCTGAATTTGCTGATACATTTCCCATCTTTGCATTTCTAGATAATCTGTTTGTTTTTTTAATCCTTCGATTGATAGCAATAACCAGTATATCAACGCAAACAAAGCAACGTTTTTTAAAAACTTAACTAGATATTTATAATCGTATTCTTTTTTCTTTTCAAACACAATCTCTTTCATTTCACGCCCCAAAGCGCAAGATAAATTATTGCTCCAATAAACATAACAAACATCGACTTTCTCCTTATGGTTTTTAGTTATTAGATTTTAACTACTTATATGAATTTTCTCAACAAATAAAAAAATCTAGACACCTACAAATTACTTAAATAGAAACGGCTTAATCCAAAACAAGGAAAAAAAGCCATGTCCGCAAGTACCAGAATCACAGGCTATGGAGTAGGCGCTCCAACAATTAAGTTGAATCC
>Ga0074046_10005317_pt1 | contig 10306 bp, 8 predicted proteins | sample BogForMeECP23OM3_FD_94441 | JGI IMG/M metagenome (GOLD analysis project Ga0074046, IMG submission 94441) | Bog forest soil microbial communities from Calvert Island, British Columbia, Canada - Bog Forest MetaG ECP23OM3 | ecosystem: Environmental > Terrestrial > Soil > Wetlands ...
CCCACCGGCGGCGTGGAGGCCGCGTTTCAGCCAGCAGATCAAGTACAACCGCAGCCGGGCACTCAGGACCACGGCTTTCTCGCGCGGGTGAACATAGGACCGCTAACCAGCTCGCTGCGTTACTCCACCTACCTCGCCGGTACCAACGACGCAGGCAATGCAACCGATAAAGTTACCGGATTGGCCATCGATGCCGCCGGAAATGCCTACGTCACCGGCGTCACCACTTCGAGCGACACCACATCGAGCAACCCCCCCAGCGACGGCTTTCCCGCGAATCCCAACGGCTTTCAGCAGCAATCGAACTCTCCCGGGAACAAGCAGTTTTTCGCCAGCGAGATCAACACCACCTACAGCGGAGCGCCGAGCATGATCTACTCCACGTACTTCGGCGGCTCAAATCCCGCGGTGGCGATCGCTAACGGCGGTGGCATTACGGTGGACGCTACTCCCTCCAATGTGAACATGTACTTCACTGGCGAAACCAACATGCTGCCGAAGGGCCTCAACGGCGGGGCGAGGTTCCCGCTGTTCAATGCGCAGCAGTCCTGCCTCGACGAAGCCGCTAACCACGGCACGTGTACCTTGTCGAACCCGACCAATACGGACGCGTTTGTCGCCAAAATCAATCCTAACTTGCCTGGCTCCAATCCAGTGTATTCAACATATTTGGGCGGTAGCGGTACCGATGCCGGCGTCGCCATCGCGGTGGACACATCCAGTAACGCCTACGTCACCGGCTCGACCAACTCGGCGGGCAATTTTGGTTTCACCTCCTCTGGTTTTCAGAACAGCTATCTTGGAGTTAACGGGGCAAGTAATGGCTTCATCGCCAAACTCGGGAACCTTACCGGGTCGGTGTATCCGCTGAACTACTTCACCTATTTGGGCGGCATCGGCCCGGACAGCGTCCAGGACATTAAGGTGGATTCGTTGTCGGCAGCACACGTGGTAGGCATCACCGATTCCTATGACAACTCCCTCCCCGTAACCACTTATGCCTTCCAGCGGACCTACGGCGGGGGAGCAAGCGACGCCTTCGTCGCGCTGATTTCGACCACAGCGTTTGGAACGGGCGCGGCCGGCGATTACCTGAGCTATCTGGGTGGCAGCGGGTTGGATGAGGGCACTGGAATCGCACTCGATGCCTTCAACGCCACCTACGTGGCGGGCACAACCCAATCGGCGGATTTCCCCCTGGGCACGCAAACTCCCTACCAGTCGACGTTGGAGGGGACGCAGAATGCTTTTGTGAGCAAGATTGGCGCGGTCAGCGGCCTCATTGTGTCGAAGCCTGCCAACAGTCCATCGCCCAACCCGGTCGCGGCCGGAACGCCAGTGGCGTTTACCTTCGACATCGGCAACATCGGACCCGACACGGCGTCGAACGTGACGTTCTATGCCACGGTTCCGGCCACTGGGCTGGCGTCCAACGCGAGTGCCAAAGTGACGACCGGCTCGGGAACCTGCGGCCCGGTCAGCGGAGCGATCATCGTTTGCAATATTCCGACATTGACGCTGGCGGGATGCACACCCACCCCCACCGCGCCCTGCGGCACCAACGCGGCGGTCGAAGTCGACGTGACGCCGTCCATTACGGCTAACAACTCGCTCATCACAGTTTCGGGCAGCGCCGTGGCGAACGGCGCGACGGCAGCATCCAACACGCTCTCGGAGCAGGCAGAGGTCGTCGACTTCAGTATCACGGCCACGCCCTCGGCGCCCTCCATTAGTGCTGGCGAAACGGTCACGGTCCAAGTCAATTTCTGCCCCACTACCGCGAGTGATTTTTATGGCGGTTATAGCGCCAGCATCACCCCGAGCCAAAGCACCTCGCCTTCGATGGTGACTGCGACCACGCCCACCTTTCTGCCTACCCCGGTCGTACTTTCCGGGACCGCGTGCGCCACTACGACGCTGAGCATCGCTACCGTGGTCCGCCCGGTGTCCACCGCCGGCCTGCTGCGCCGCGGCTCGTTCTACGCTGCCTGGCTGCCGATTGGAGGCCTGAGTCTGGCTGGACTGGGTATTGGCGTCGCTCGCAAGCGGCGGCGCTGGTTGGCCGCCCTGGTTCTTGGCCTGATCGCGGGTGTGATCCTGCTGCAGTCTGCCTGCGGGTCTTCCAGCAGCAGCACTACCCCCGGTGGCGGAACCCAGGCTGCTTTCTACACCATCACGATCACCGGCTCTGCCGCAACGGGAGCGTCGCACAACACGCCGGTGCAAATAGCCGTTCACTAAGTAAACGCGCGTTTTTCGCAGCAAGCCTCCGCCCCGGCGGAGGCTTTTTCTTGCGCGATGACTATCGGTCGCTCTTCAGATAGGGTATAGACGAGCACCTGGATTCCAGAGGGGGACATTAATGGTCGCTAGAATATGGCAAGTCGAGTCCACCCGCGCTTCGCGTTTTCTGCTCATCGCGCTGCTGCTGGGTATTGGCGCGGCAGTTCAGGCGCAGCAGAAACCGGAGCAACTGGCGCAGCAATCCTCAGCCGCATGGCTGGCCTTGGTCGACTCTGGCAAATATGCCGACAGTTGGCAGGAGGCCTCACAGCCCTTCAAAGCCTCTGTCACCAAGGAGCAATGGCAAAACGCGATGCGGGCAAGCCGCGATCCGTTAGGCAAGATGCTGTCGCGCAAACTCAAGAGCGCCACCTACACGAAGACGCTGCCGGGAGCGCCCGATGGCGAGTACGTGGTGATTCAGTACGAGAGCAGCTTCGAGCACAAGCAATCCGCGGTGGAGACGGTTTCGCCCATGCTTGACAAAGATGGAAAGTGGAGAGTCTCAGGCTACTACATCAGATAGCGATGGGGAAGGCACGGGCGTTCGCGCCTCTTCGCCACCAGGGAGCGCGGCCGTGCCTACTGAGCAAGCAAGAATCAGAACGAGGATTCCATGCGCAAGGTCTTCCATTTCGACTCGCCCGCCGAGCCTTACGTGGCTGACGCCGCCGTCCTCTGCTGTTTCGATCACCGCATCGGGACGGCGGTGCAAAAGTTCCTGAAGAAGCAAGCGATCGCGCGCGCCGATATGATCGTCGTTGCCGGAGGAGCCAAGACCCTCGCTTCCCCGCGCAACGACTTCGAACGGGACTTCATCCTCGAGCAAGTCCGTATGTCCATCCGCCTGCACCAGACCAAACGCGTGCTGGTCATGAGCCACTCCGACTGCGCCACCTACGGCGGGCTGGCCCATTTCAAAGGTGACCGTCAGGCCGAAGCCGATCATCACCGTGGCGAACTCCTGCGCGCCGGAGAATTATTGACCTCGAACTTCCCCGGCATTTCGGTTGAGCCCTACTTCGTGAAGTTCGATGGAATTTGGGAAGTGAGCGGCGCCGATCACCTGAAATCGGTGACGGGTGCCCGGGACTTGGCCGCATCCTGACTCTGAGGCTGCCGGTCACCGGCTCGCAGGCACATACCAACATCCCCGATTCCTGCTACAAATAATCTCTTATGAAAATTCTCTTCCTTGGTGGCACCGGAATCATCAGTACTGCCAGCACCGCACTGGCCGCGCAACGCGGGCTCGACCTAACGTTGCTGACTCGCGGACAGCACGAGTCAAAGCTTCCGCCTGGTGTAAAAACTCTGATTGCGGACGTGAACGATCTCGCCCTCCAAGAAAAGCTTGAGCATGAGTCCTTTGACGTGGTTGTTGACTGGATTGCGTATACTCCCGCCGACATCGAACGCGATATCAAACTGTTCCGCGGACGCACCCGGCAGTTCGTCTTCATCAGCTCCACCAGTGCCTATCAGAAACCGCAGACGCACTATCTGATGACCGAATCGACTCCGCTGGCCAATCCTCATTGGGAGTATTCGCGGAACAAGATTGCCTGCGAAGAACGGCTGATGCAAGCCTATCGCAACGAGGGCTTTCCTGTAACCATCGTGCGGCCATCGCTCACTTATGGCGAGACCCTGATTCCGCTGGTGCTCAACAGCTGGCAGCAGTCTTACACCGCCGTCGACAGGATGATCCGAGGGCAAAAGATGGTGGTGCCGGGAGACGGCTCCTCCCTCTGGGTGGTGACGCACAATACCGACTTCGCCAAAGGACTGGTTGGCTTGCTCGGCCACCCGCAAGCCATCGGGCACGCGTTTCACATTACGTCGGATGAGGTGCTTACCTGGGATCAGTTGTTCCGCATCGTCGGCGCTGCCGTCGGCGTGGAACCGCAACTGGTGCACATTCCGTCCGACTTCATTGCCGCGTGCGTGCCCGAAAAGGAAGGGACATTGATTGGCGACAAGTCCGTGAGCGTGGTTTTCGACAACTCGAAGATCAAACGCTTTGTCCCCGGCTACTGCGCGACCACTAGTTTTGCCGAAGGGATTCGGCAGTCGCTGGCCTGGTTTGATGCCGATCCTTCGCGGAAACAGATTGACCATCCGGTGAATGCCACCATGGACAAGCTGATCTCCGCTTATGAGAAAGGGATGAGCGAAGCGGTGCGGAGCTTTGCCTGACAAAGCGGACTACGCGCTGGCTTTGTCGATGAGCGGCAGCGGCTTTTCGGCGGACACGGATGCCTCCAACTCCAACTGCTCCTGTCCGCTGAGCGCGGAGACTTTTCCGCGATAGCTCTTCAGGTGCCGTTGCGCGGTCTCGAACGCTTCTTGGGCTTTGTTCAGATTCTTGCCGACGTTTTCAAACTGGTTCTGGAAGAAGTCGAACGACTTCTGCGCCTTGGCCAGTTCGGCCCGGCTCTTCTCGAAGCGGCTGGCGACTTCGTACCACTTATGGACCAGCGCGATGGTGTGCAGTGTCATCAGCAAGGTGTTGGGCGAGACGGGAAAGACGTGCTGCTCATTCATCCAGTCGCCCAGTTCGCGGTTGCGGATGACCTCCATATATAAGGTTTCGCTCGGCAGATACATGAGCGCGATTTCGGTGGTGCCATTATCCGGCTGGATGTACTGCTGAATGCGTTTGGCTTCCGCCTTCATCACGCGCACCAGGGCGACGCGCGCTTCGGCAATTTCGTGTTCGTCGTTACTCTCGAATAGCGCAATTACCTGCTCGCGCGGAAACTTGGCGTCGATGGGCAGCTTGCGGTCGGGAAAATAGATGACGGCGTCGGCGCGGCCTCCGCCTTCACCTACGGATGCCTGCAGCGCGAACATGTGCGCGGGCAGGAAGTCCGCCAGCAGGCGCTCCAGGCTCGCTTCGCCGAATTGGCCGCGCAGGTGGGGCAGCTTGAGCAGGTTGTTCAGATCGTTAATCGAGTGGCCGAGCGCGCCTACTTCACGGAGCTGCTCTTCCGCAGCCTTCAGGTGCTGCTGAACTTTTTCGAACTGGGCAAACCCTTCCTTGATGTTCTGATCGAGTTTCTGCTGCACCTGCTCGGTGATGGCCATCAGCTTCGAATCGACGCGATCGCGAATCGAGTCGAGGCTTTGCGCGGTCTGCTGATTCAGGTTCTGAAATTCGACCTTGAGTTGCTGCGTGGTGAGCAGAAGGGAACTGGTCAGCTCGGCCCGGCCCTCGCCCAAACTGCGGTTTTGTTCTTCTCTACCCGCGGCGAGCTGCTGCTCGACCGAGGTCCGAATCTCTGAAAACCCTTGCTGGATGCGGTCTGTGACCTGCTGCCGGAGGTCCCCTTTAGTCTGCTCCAGCCTACTGGCCATATCGGCAGTGGCGGCACTGAACTTCTGGCCAAGGCTGGTACCAAGCCTTTCGAGCTGACCTGCAACTTCCGCCTTTACATCCACTTGCGCGGCGGCTGAAACGCGGCGCAGCAAAACGGCCGAGAACCCAAGCAGGACAAGGGTTCCGGCGAGCACGGTAACCAGCAGGATGGTCTCCATAGTAAGTAGCTGAACTGAATTCTAGAAGCTAGCGTCGGAGATGGAAAGCGGAAGTTTACTGGCGATCCCTGCACCCGAACGCCAACCGCAAAATTATGGTCTTTGTCCTAGCCCTGGCTGCTGTATCCGCGATGTTGGCGGCAAGTCCCGGCCCCGCGGCGGCGGAAACACCTTCGCCGGCAATCGAAATTAGCAACGACGCTAGCAGTAAACAGCCCACCCCCCCATCGAACTCGGTGGCAGTGTCCTCCCCTGGCGAGGACACTGCCGCCGAGAACGAACTGCTGGAAGCGGTGAACAAGAGCCGCGAACTGGCCGGTGTGCCGCCGTTGCGCGGGAATGAAAGTCTGCGCGCAGCGGCGCTGGCGCATGCCCAGCGGATGGTGGCGAGCGAGCGTCTGGAACATCAGTTTTCCGGTGAGCCCTCCCTGCTGGAAAGGATTGCGCAAGATGGCCCCGTGAACGGCGCGCTGCAGGACGCGCTGAAAATCGACCGCGCCGGCGAGAATATTGCCAACGCATCCTGCGCTCCGGGCGCGAATGAAGCGCTCATGCGCTCGGCTCCGCATAAGCGCAACCTGCTCGATCGCGAATTCAATGTCGTGGGGATGGCGGCCATCTGGAGCCATGGCCGGCTGTATGTGGTGCAGGATTTCGCGCGCGAGGTTCCGTCGTATTCCGCCGAGCAGAGCGTGAAATTAGTGGGCCGGGCCGTGGGTGAGATACGAAAAGATGCAGGGCTTCCGGAACTCGTCCAACTGACGCCGCCGAATCTTGATGAGGCCGCCTGCTCGCTGGCCCGAGAGAACCGTCCGAACGCACGCCTGCTGGCAACCGCTTACGACAATCGAAAAATCATCACCTACACGCAGAGCCGTCCGGAAGTGTTGCCCCAGGAGGCGTTGCGTATGCTGCGCGATCCGGGCCTACAGCAGTTTGCGGTAAGCGCCTGCTACGCGCGCAATGCGGCGTATCCGACGGGGACGTACTGGGTCGCGATTCTTCTCTACTGAGCCATTCCCCAGTTCCATCATCGGCGCGCGGCGCATGCCCGCCGCGCAGTGCAGGGGCAACCTCGTCTCCTTTGTGGCCAGCGTCAGCTTCGGGTTCGGGGTTTTGAGTGTAATCGCGATTACGCTCATTGACCCCGGTCCGGCTCCGAAATGACCTTTTCTGGACAGTAATCCTGAACCGCGGTACCCTCTCCTCCAAAGCAGCGTGCCCTCAGCCGAGCGACTTTATCAAGGAGTCAGTGTTTGCCATGAAGAAAAACGTCTGGAGAGCGGTGGTCGAGGTAGGTTTTATCATCTTCCTCTTTTATTCCAATCTTTTGATGGGAGAATTTGAGCGCTCAGGCTTGGGGCAGAAGAGGGGTGCAGCTTGGGCAATCGGAGATGTTTTTACCGCTGCCAATTTTGCAATTGCCACGATAGCCGCGCTCATCGGCTATAGCACTCTTGAATTCCTTCGAAAGAGATTCTAGGCAAACGTGGCTCTGATTCCCAGCTGCCCTGATCAGAGGGTTTGGCGATAAATCTCAATTTCACTCCCATTGGGACATTGCTAGGCGATGAATAAGCTCGGAGGTCGTGCCTCCTTGGTCAGTTGGCGTAACGCTGTCACACTCGACCGGGGTCGGTCATTATTTTCGCAGAATCCAATTTACATCGACGCTCATCTATGCAGCATGAACCTGGATGGTCTTGTAGAACCCCTTTCCTCGCATCAAACGCTGGCTGGAAATTTGCCGGAGGTAGCGGTGCACGCCACTGTTACCGAATCTGGTGACGCTGGGTTGCTCGACTCGTACTCACGGGCCGTGACCACCGCGGTGGAAAGGGTCAGTCCCTCGGTGGTCAACGTCGAGGTACATCAAGCGTTGCGCCCAACCGGCGGAAGACGGCGTGCCGGTGAGCCACGCGAGCGCCGCGGAGGCGGGTCGTGCTTCGTATTCACGCCCGATGGATTAATTCTCACCAATAGCCATGTCGTACACGACGCGACCCGAATCGAGGTGACGCTGGCCGACGGACGGCGCGCTCCGGCACATACCATCGGCGACGATCCGGCCACCGATCTTGCCGTCATTCGCATTGATGCTTCGGGATTGCAAGCCGTCCCATTGGGAGATTCGCAGCAACTGCGGCCGGGGCAGATGGCGATTGCAATCGGCAATCCCTACGGATTTCAGTCCACGGTAACGGCGGGCGTGATCAGCGCGCTGGGGCGCTCGCTGCGCTCATATTCGGGACGATTGATTGAAGACGTCATTCAAACCGACGCCGCCTTGAACCCGGGAAATTCCGGCGGTCCGCTGGTTGATTCGCGTGGACAGGTGATCGGAGTCAACACGGCGACGATTCTGCCGGCGCAAGGAATATGCTTCGCAATCGGGATCAACACCGCCAAATTCGTGGCCAGCCGCTTGCTGCGCGATGGGCGAATCCGGCGGAGCTACATCGGCGTCTCGGCGCAAACGGTTCCGATACATCGCCGGGTGGTACGCTTCTACGGGCTAGCGCGGGAAACCGGCGTGGTGGTGGTCGGCATTGAAGGTGACGAACGGAGTCCGGCGCGGACGGCGGGCTTACGCGAAGGCGACGTCATTGTAGCGCTCGACGAAAAGCCGGTAGCCGGTGTCGATGACCTGCATCGTTTGTTGACCGATGCTCAAGTCGGCGCACGCTGCGTGTTGACGGTCATTCGCCACACCGAGCGGCTGAGCCTGCCGATCTTTCCCGAAGAGGCGCGTTAACTTACTCGTCGGGCCGGGCGGGGCGCCCGGCGCTCCACCAACAAACTCGGGTCCTCCTATCGCATTGCACACACTGGATTTCCTGTGTTAGCTTCGATTTCGAGAGGTCTGCTTGCGACACACGGTTCCGGCGGGGATGGACCGCAAGGAAACTGACGTCTATCTGCGGCTTGATCGGGCGCGTCTTCCCCAGCATATCGCGATCATCATGGACGGAAACGGGCGCTGGGCCCGGCGGCGGCATATGCCGCGCGTGGCCGGACATCGCGCCGGTGTCGCGGCAGTGCGTTCGACGGTCGAAACCGCGGCCCGCATTGGAATTCCGGCGTTGACGCTCTACGCCTTCTCCGAAGAAAACTGGAAGAAGCGTCCGAAGACGGAAGTCGACTTTCTGATGCGGCTTTTGTGCCGCTATCTCCAAGCGGAAATCAGGACGCTCAACCAAAACAATATCCGTTTGAAATACATCGGGCGCCAGCATGAGTTGCCGGAATCGGTGCAGCGCGAAATGGCGGAAGCGAGCGACGCGACCTCCAAGAATACCGGGATGCAGTTGACGCTGGCGCTGAACTACAGTGCGCGCAGCGAGATCGTCGACGCGTTCCGCTCGCTGGCGGAGGCTGCCGCACGCAATGGCGGCCTGGAGCACATGCAAGTCGATGAGCAAGCGATTAGTGAAAATCTCTACACCCGGGGTCTGCCCGATCCCGACCTGGTAATACGCACCAGCGGCGAGATGCGGCTGAGTAACTTCCTGCTCTGGCAACTGGCCTATGCGGAGATCTATGTGACGCCTACGTTGTGGCCTGATTTTCGTGGCGTGCAATTGCTCGAGAGTATTGAGGAATATCAGAAGCGCGACCGCCGCTATGGCGGGCTGGGGGCGGACGGGCATGCTCCGCAGCATACGTCGCTTCGGGCCCACACTGAGGCGAAGCGTTGATCAAGCGCGGGAGAAAAACGTTGTCATCCTGAGCGAAGCGAAGGACCTGCTGTCCGCCGCAGAAAGCAGGTCCTTCGCTTCGCTCAGGATGACAAATAATAAAAGATGTCGCTCGTGTGCTACTCCACGGCTTTCGCCGGATGCTTTTAGTGGGGCCGTAACCACCTTCGAATGATCAAGCGTGTCGCGACCGCCGTCGTCCTAATTCCGCTAGTCCTGCTGCTGGTGCTGAAGGCGCCGCTTTATTTGCTGGCGCTTGTGGCCGGAGCGATCGCCTTGCTGGCCATCGCCGAATTCCTGAAGCTGGTGGTGCACTACGGAGTCCAACCGCTGGGGAAGGCGACGTATGCCTTCGTGGCGCTGTTCTTTGTGTTTGTGATTGTCGTCTCTACCAACCGCACGCCGCTGGTTGAGACCACCGCCATTCTGTACGGGTTGGCACTGGCGGCGGCGCTTGCACCCTTCGTCTTTTTGACCGTCGGCATGCGAAAGGCCGACTTGGCCAGCGGCTATCCCGCGGCTGCGGCGTCGACGTTTGCTTTCGTCTACATTGCAATCCCGATGGCGCTCCTGGTCGCGATCCGGCAACAGCCGGCGGGAGCCATCTGGACGATTTACACGCTTCTCGCCGTGTGGGCGGGAGATATCTTCGCTTACTTTGTCGGCAAGTCGCTGGGGCGCCATCGCATGTCGCCGCAGATCAGTCCGAAGAAGACATGGGAAGGCGCAGTGGCGTCGATCCTGGCCAGTGTGATCGTCGGCACGCTGTGGTTTCAGCACGCGCC
>Ga0074046_10005320_pt1 | contig 10300 bp, 8 predicted proteins | sample BogForMeECP23OM3_FD_94441 | JGI IMG/M metagenome (GOLD analysis project Ga0074046, IMG submission 94441) | Bog forest soil microbial communities from Calvert Island, British Columbia, Canada - Bog Forest MetaG ECP23OM3 | ecosystem: Environmental > Terrestrial > Soil > Wetlands ...
ACTCGCCAATCATTCGGTCTATGACAGTGCGAACGCTTGTCGCGCAAAACCCATCGATTCTGCCAAGTCTAAAACCTACATGGGCCATCCAAAGGCTAGATTCATAATGACTGATACGATTATCCAAAGCAACATGACAATAAGCGGATATGCTAATCGTTTTCTGCTAGCGAGTGTTGGACTGCGCCATGATTTAGCATATCCGTAAGCTCCGAAAATCGCTATCCCAACATTCAGGAGAAAGAAGGCTCTTCCCAAGTATGTTAATGATGTCAGGAATCCGGATACTGCGCTTATCAAACTCACGGTTGTCAAATATGTGAGTTGCATTACAAATTTGAAAGGTGGTATATCAGATTCGCTGAGTCCTACTCGTCCAAGTCGTCTGATGTAATAACCCGCCACAAACAATGTCTCTGATCCTAGAATGAAAGCCCCAACAACTACGATCAATGTAACGCTCCAAATAATGTTCCAAGGAAAAATCAGTCGATCTAAACGATGCAACAGATAATCGGTAACGGCTGAGACCGCGTAGAACCCGAGAGAATAGAGAAAATACTCAGCGATTGGGCGTAAGCCTTGTTTGGTGTCCTTCTGAAAAAGCAACTGACTGTAAGCTAGCCACGCGGAACCAGATATTCCGACAAAGAGCAAAATTATTTCAAAGAAAGTGATCATTCTGCTTCACATGGGTTCGCTTTAGGTCATATTATTCATTCATGCTACGAACGAGTGCTTAAGGATCCTACATTTGCAATTCGCTACAAATATTGCTGGTCAGTCTAACGATGGCTGCAGAGACCTTCTCCAATTCCGTTCTTGCGAGCCGAGTATTCTGTGGGTTGATATCAAAATCCATACCGGCGACGACTAGGAAACCTCTCCCATAACGGATCGCACAGAGCGGGAAGACATCTTGATCGCTCCAGTTAGTCCTGCATCTCAAGAACGGAATAACTCGAGGGCTTTCTTCAGTGACAGCCCGAAATTCTCTAATTAGATTGGTTTCGCCCAGAGTAGCTATATTCCCTATGATTCTTCGATCGATATCTGTTTGAGAAACCGTTGTAGTATACGGCTCAGTGCTAGTAGTCGTGCGCAGGTGGAAGTTCTTTCTGGCGAGAGTATCGACCAGTGATGGCGTTCTTCCCTGATTGGTAGCGGGTCCCATGAACCGTGAGGTTGCTACAATTCTAGGAACAGATGGAGTAGGCTGTGGCGGATTTGGTTGTTGGAAAACTTCGGAGTAAAATTGTACATCTTTGGATGTGGGATGTCTTCGACTGGCCTTACTATCCCAACTATAGTAAAACGGAATGCCACCGGCATGGACAAAGATCCCTCCCCCACTCATGAACTTCTTTATCGATTCAAATGTCGTTAGATCGAGAGGATTTTGTTCTGGGTAATATTCGCCGAACGGGTTGATGATTACACCAAATCTACATTGATCTATGCTATCTGCAAAAATTGTCGATGCTCTATAAGTTCGATCATCTTGCCTTCCCTCAAAATGGACCCTCCAGTCTTCAGGAGTGAATTGTGTATAGCCCCGGGCACAGCGTTGTTCGTTTAGCTGTGAAGTGACGTAACCGTTCAATATTCGGATTTCAGGGTTCTTGAAAGAGGAACGATACCAAATGCGCCAATAGTACTCGAAGGTATATAGATACAAACCTGATCCGAAGAACACGATGAGGGCGAGGCCAGCGGTCACTACGAGTATTGTACCCGGGCCTTTGATTACCGCAAAACCCCATCCCAGAATCGCGCCGGTTAGTATGATGACGATGTTCGTCGCGAACTTCTGCCAATCCTTTCTTGCAGACAAATCGTACCAATTCTATAAAATTTTTGTTTTGAGTTTTCGGTAGACCCTGAATGATTTCTGTGACTTTACTCTTTGCTGGGCATACCATAGCGTGTTTCTTCGAATGCCAAGCCCTCTCGCATCAGCCGCTGACAGTGACAGAATGGCTTCACGTACTGTCTTCGAATCATCTCTTTGTAGAACCGGACGCGGTTCTTCGAAAGAAACGGCTGAGCGTTTTTCGAGAATAAAAGCGGCAAGCTCCTGAGCTTTCAATTTCAATACGACGTCCCAGCCGTAGAGCTTGTTCTTGTATCGAACCGAAGAATTGAATTTGAGCCGTAAAGCCTCTAGCAGTTTCTTGACAGCTTCGGGTTTAAGCCTAAGAACGTAATTGTCTAGACGATAGAAGTCCTTCTTGCTGAAGTGATTGTGTTCTAGGCATTCGATAACCGCTGTGTCCGGCAAGAATCTGTATACCTCCATCATGTCATAGCAAAGAGAATACTTGGTTTGACGTGTTTCATGCAAGAACCCGACGGTTGGTTCTAACCCAACGCTGTTCAGCGCTTTGCGTACTTGCGACTCAAGAATTGAGTAACTGTAATTGAGAAGGGTGTTGACTTCGTCTGCCGAGTTCATTTGATGTGACTCATGCATCCGCGAAGTAAACCCCAGTCTTTTTGGAAGTACCTTCTGTAGTTGGTTCCAGTATAGATCTGCGATGTGGCCTTCGATTTGCATTAGCTTCGGCAGACTACTGCAGTTGTGCATTCGTTTCATTTCCGACTGAATGCTATCGGTTACGGAATCTACGTCACTGTAGCGTGATCCAAGCCAGTCAAGAACGTCAATTGTTCGTTGAGTTTTGGCTTCAATCAATTTCGTTGCAATGTTGAATCGTTTCGTTGGATCGTTATATGCGGCAATCTGAGCAATCTTCAAGGGACCATTGATTGGTTCTCTAGGTAGCGTCGTGGATAGGAGAGTTCCATTGTAATCCAAAATATGGATTGAGATGTTATGACGCATCAGCCACTTAATCGCATCTAAACTAACGGTTCCTGAGTGTCCGTCAATCATGACAGAATCGAAATGAGGGTTGCGCGGTTGAATCTCAAAACTTTCAGGATCATGATCTGGTGATTGGATACCGTCTCGTACAATTAGTCTAGCTCGGTCAACGTTAAGCGACACGTTGAAGCCTGAGAGATAAAGCGGCTTCAAGTTACTTCATGCTCCCCAGGCATGTTGCCGCCTGGAAATCGTAGGTGCCATAGAATGTAGTCTATTCGCTTCTGGACCCTTGAATCTTCGGCCTTAATCTCAATCATTTTGTCGCGAAGCTTGTCTTTGTGATCGCGGAGAAATCTGTTTTTGAAGTAAGCGGAAGCGTCATACGGTTGGAAGAGTCTGTTTGTAAAAACGGATTTTAGTTGATTGAATTCGTTTGGAGGATATTCGATCACCATCCGCTCAATAATCGAGATGACCTCTCCTTCGCCAAGCAGCAACAGAAGTTCAAACGCTTGAACTTGGCTCTCGAGAGATCCCCTTGTGGCAAGCTCGTAGAGTCTTTTTGAGTAGTCCTTCCGTAACCGTTGTAGAAGCTTAAGCTCACGCCTCTTTGATTCGTCTATGTTCGAAGTAATGTAACTCAGACTCGATACAGTCAGGTTCTGAATTTCCGGAGACTCTTCACTTAGGGTGTCTTTGAGAAATAGCAGGAGTCGAGGTGTGAAAATTGCGTCTCTCTTTCGACATTCAGCTTCAATATCTTCCATCAAAATGCGGTGTCGTGTTGGATCCTGTGTTTCTGTATATCTCTGGATTGATTTTATGAGATATTTCTGATCGACGACGTTACCTGCAAGCTGAAACTTTGGAGATGTAACCAGTCCTTCCTCGATTAGCGACTCTAAGGCTCTTCGCCAGGCTTGGTATTTCGTCTCGTAGGCCTTTTGCCCCTCAGGAGTATCTGGACGAGCGCCAAGATATTCACGTCTGAGATCTTCTCCTGTCTTTGGGCCTGACTTGAGTAACCGCTCTATCGCCTTCCGAGCCTCTAAAGCCACGAAAAATCACAGTCCTGTAATGTAGGAAACCTACAACTACGTGTAATTTATTGATTGTCCCACGTGGGAATGAAGTAATCTCGTGTCAGTCAATTGACTTACGCCCGATCAGCGTACTAGGCCATGACGAACAATGATAGAAGTGACTTGTGAAAAATGCGAGTACACTTGGCAGTACAAAGGGACTTTCGGATGGCGAATTAGATGCCCACGCTGCAATAGTTCTCAGAACGAAGAGAACCGGAAACGCTTCGGACCATGGACACCAGATTCGTTGCCAGTACACACTCAAGAGGCATAACATTTGCCCAAGAAACGTCGCCCTCAAAACTGGTCTCGGACAAAGCATAACCCAAAATTTTCAGTATGGAAACGACGTTACGAAAAACTCACTCCCCAACTGCGACTATTACGCAAACGATCCCTTGAAGTCGTTTCTTTAGTTAGACGTGAAAAGCTAAGTCCAAGGAAGGCAGCGAAACAGGTCGGACTTCCGCTAGAAACCGTTGTCGCAAACACGAATGCCTTTCATAAAAAGCGCGGACGATTGACTGTTAAGAAATTCGACCGAATCTCTCGAGTGATGATCATCTATGAAAAAGGTCGAAAGGTTCCGGTTGAAGTCGCTAGCTCTCAAACAGCTTCAACAATCAGCGAGTATCACAACGCAGTCAAGCAATTCTTGGATACAGGCAAAAGCTCCTTCTTGAAAGAATTTCGAAAGACGCGCTTCAAAGACATCAAAGGTCATCGACATACACTAGAAACGAATCCGAGAACAATCTATAGGCTCGCTGCGCAGGAACCGACGCCTGAGTTCTTCCAAATCTACCACCAGTGAACGCAATGAACGACGGATTCCTCATTGCGCTAAGACTTGTCAAAGAATCCGAATCAGATAATAAATCTCAAGAGAACCCAAACCTTGACATCGTCAATTTACTGATCGACGCCAAAGATTGCGTTGAACGGAGATTTTGCATACTTTGTCAATTTGTAGGAGTTTCTTCCAACACAACGAGCAATTTACAGCAGCATCACATCGCAGGCAAAGTGTACGGACAACCAAACTTCCACGATACGATAACGGTGTGTGACCAATGTCACAACTTCCTAACCGATCATCAGCGAGCGTGGCTCATTAATCTCAAAGATCCTCCACTACGTCTTTCGAGCTACTTTTTCGGTTGGGCTAACATTTTCGACCTACTCTACTACATGTCGGAGATTTCTCTCTTCGAAAATTTAGCTCGACGATTTCGCGCAAAAGGATACGATATCCGTAACGTACAACAACGGAGACACGGATAATGGATCAGCTTGACATTGCTGTACGCGCATACGTGGCCAACAGTTTAACCAAATCTTGGCAATCTGAAAATCAAAAGTCTTCGCACATAGTAGCCGTCATAGATACTGAAACGTCAGCTGATCAATTTCTTAATTTGAAATTCGGCTCGTTCATGGTTTGGATTCACGGAAAATTAGATCGCTTCATCCTATTCTACTCAGAGTCGATCAGCAAAGAGGAACTAGCAATACTCAGAACCCACGCCCAACATCAACTCATAGAGGGGATTCATGCTCTACTACTCCCCATCACACGTTTCGTCGATGAAGCCTTCTACCCTATCGTTTACGATGCCAAAGCTTTGCTGGTTGGATTCAATCTTCCATTCGACATCTCACGATTAGCTTATTGTTATGGTATCAGCCGAAGGTGGCAGACCGGGTTCACTTTCTCTCTTTCGAAGAACCGTTTCCGATCGCAAATCCGAATTATGTCACTTAACTCCACCGCTGCATTCATTGAATTTACACGCCCAGCGAAACGAAATCAACGCCATGCCAGAGCAAATTTCAAGGGACGTTTTTTGGACTTGCACACACTTGTTTTCGCGTTAACAAACAAGAATCTAAGCCTTCAAGATGCTTGCAAAATATTTCAAACCAATCCACAGAAGACATCAACGGAAGAACATGGCAAGATAACGTCAGAATACATAGACTACAACATCACAGATACACGAGCAACCTACTCGCTATATCTAAAAACCATTGAACGTTACAAATCATTTCACGTGGCACGTCCTCCAGAGAGAATTTACTCTCCGGCAACTTTCGGAAAGCAATACTTGAAACAAATGGGAATCAAACCGTTTCTTGAGCAGAATCCTAAGTTCCCTCCAGAAATTCTCGGATATATGATGACGACATATTTCGGAGGTCGCTCTGAGATTCGAATTAGAAATAAGCACGTGAAAGTGCGCTACATGGACTTCACAAGCCTGTATCCTTCTCTATTTTCATTGATGGGTCTCTGGTCTTTTGTAATCGCAGAAAAAATTGATGCCGTAAATGCCACGGGAGAAGTGAGGAGAATTGTCGAGAATGCTACCCTTGATTCACTCCGTGATCCAAATTCGTGGCAAAAATTTACCGCCATCGTACAAGTGGGACCCGAAGAAGATATCTTACCGGCTAGGTCGCACTATGACGGAAAGCATGCATACAATATCGGACTGCCATATCTGACGTCATCCAAATCCCTTTGGTACACTCTACTGGACATCTTAGCAAGTAAACTGCTCACTGGTAAATCACCGAAGGTACTCAGCGCAATCAAGTTCATTCCTAAAGGTAAGCAGCCCGATCTATTAGACATCACGATAGTTGGAGATTCAAAAATCAACCCAGACGAAGATTTGCTGCTGAAACTGCGACAACTCAGAATTATGATCAAGAAGACAAGAGACCATGAACCGGAGGGTTCTGACAAATACACGCGACTAAACGTCGTTCAAGAGCAACTGAAGATAGTGGGAAACACCACCGGTTATGGTATCTTTATCGAAGTAAACACGGAGGACCAAGAATGCAATGTGGATGTCTACGGACTAGTTGAACGGTTTGAATGTGAGGTGCCGAAGCGGGAAACCTTTGGTTCTTTCTTCAATCCGATAATCTCAGCGATGCTCACTGCTGGAGCTAGACTTCTATTAGCAATGGCTGAGACGTGGCTTCAACAACACGATGCGTACTACACCTTTTGCGATACAGATAGTATGGGAGTGCAACCTTTCTATTGGCAAAAACTCCAGAAATACTTCGAACCGCTGAACCCGATGCCGGAAGAATCTGAATTTCTAAAATTGGAAAAGGAAAACCGCGATGAAACTGGAAAGCTCAGAGGTCTATGGTTCTTCGGTATTTCAGCCAAACGTTACGTTCTGTACATTATTGATCAGAATGGAGATCCTATTCCGGTAAAATGGTCATCGCATGGCCTTGGACACTTGATGCATAACAAAAGTAATGATTGGGAGAAAGAGCTCTGGACAAACATTCTCAAATACGCTTACGGAAAAATCACGAAACAACAACTATTAGGCATTTATCAGAATGAGTACGCGATTTCAAAGCTACAGATCACAAAATCCAATCTTCTAAGTCGAGTCAAAGCCATCAATAATAGCAAACCGTTCAAGCAACAGATTAAACCATTCAATTTCGTCTTAGTCGGCTCGCCGACCATGAATAGTCGGAAAGGTCCAATCATGCCGCTAACACATTTCACACGCCCGGAACTGGCTCCCTTTCAACCCTTCATCGACGCGCGGATCGGGAAATTGTACAGCGAAGTGACAGAGACGTTTTGGAAGAAACTTGACAGAGCTATCGAAGATTACGTCGACCATCCGGAAAGCAAGTTCGAGAATGGCTCTAAGTCTGGAACGATGCGTCGGCATCACATACATGTGAAATCGGTTCTACATATTGGTAAGGAAGCAAACGAACTCGGAGAAACCGAAGTCTTAGGCCTTGATGATGATACTTACGTCGAGTATTTACCGCCGGTAACTGACAATACTAAAACACCCTAACACTAGGCTTTGTCAAGTCTGCGTCGGTTCGAAAGGACTGTCAAGTTTCGTCGCGCGACACGTTTCTGTCAAGTCGAGCAACACGGTTCAGCTACGACAAGAAAGTTGGAACATAAATAGGCAAAGTGAGCACCGCAGTCCATGGAGCTATCTCGCTATCAAAGAGCCATTCTCTCAATCCTTGGCATTGGTGGCACTATCGCTGGGCTGTTGTTAGAATTGTTGCTCTTCCTTCCCGGCAGTCAGGCAGGCTTGTACCTCGAAACTACACTTGGAATATCAGATGTCGCTGTGATTCAATGGCTCATAGTTGCATTAGGTTTGACTGGTGTCGTCATTCTGGCATTGTCCATTTCTGTTTTAGTCATTATGACGATAAACAGACGAAAGAAAGCAAAGGAAACACCGATCCTACCACGGAGGACATTCCCAGAACTGATGACGGATATTCAACAACAAGAAGAGAAGGACGCAATTGAAAGCCTGAATAGAGCGGTTACATTTAACCCGAACTTGAGTGCGTCACCATATCCGCATCTTACTCTCCACCTGTCACGTAAGAAAGATACTCCACAGGGTGCTCATCGTCCATGTTACATCGTTAATCAAAAAGACGCGTTTTGGACACCTGATTTCATACTCAGGCTTGCGTCTCTAAACTGGATTCAGTGGGTCACTCATGACGGAGAAGAAGTTCTGAAAAAGTACATTGATCAAAATGGCATCAAACTACATCAACGGTATCCAACAAGCTACAAGCAAGACTTAGGGATTCAGTTAGTAGACCTTTCAAAGAATCTGATTTCTGAGCCAATGATTGATGTAAAGCAAGAATTAATGTTTGAAGTAAAAAGCACAACTGACTGGTTTAAGATTGGTATCAAGAATGGAAAGCTGAACTCTATCGGTCATAAGAAAGTGGAGTCTGGGGCCGTTCAGCCTCCTGAACTGTCCAAGAACTATTTCAAGATTCAAAATAGCAATTCTTGGCTTGAAGATAAAGAAATTTCGCTCGGCTTGGAGATGAAAATTAAAGCAACATTCCAGCTTCCGCGGAAAAATGCAGTCTGTTTCTTACGGAAAGCAAACAACGGTCACCTTAAAGTCAACGTCTGGAAGGGACGATACCTAAGTTCTTCCTCATTCATGCCGATTTCAATATACGAGATCGGAAAAGAAGACTATACGGGAAGCCCCGAAGAAGAAAACGAGGTAACCTTCCCTCTAAGCGAAATCTAGGATGGACATCATTTGACTTCTTCCGATAATACCTAAGTCATGTATTTTCCGTCAGTAACTGACAATAATGAGGCCCTCTAACCGAGGTAACGTCACATTGAGGTTAGCAAGTTACCCTGTAACAAAGTGGTTTGCGCGTTAAACATTCGCCTCAGGCAAACAGTCAGGTGTGAGGCTCGAAACTAGTCGTCAAGATTCGGCAAGCATTGTTCTTTATACCAACTCTACGACATTCAACACTTTGACTGGTATTTGACTAATCTCCCAAACGTCTTCGACTATCTCACATACCCTAATCTCGTTATCCTAAACACGATTCTTGTGTCGATTCTGTACCTAATACAGTTCATCAGAATGATCCTCGGACCACGAATATCAGTTTCTTTTCCAACAACATTTGGCGATGACACTATCCTAAGCGTGCCAATGATGGATGGTCGGGTTAGTCATACCAGCCCAGTGCGCCTCGATGTCCGGTTCCTTAGAGCGATAATAACAAACAACGGTTTCTATCCAGCACACGATTGTGAAGTCTATCTGAAACTCCCAAAATCAATTCCAGTTTTTGAGTCATTGAATTGGAAGCATTGGCCTCAAGACAGTGAGTGGATGTCTGGTCATGTCAATCCCACGCTCACGAGAGAACAGTACCTGCAAAACATCCAATACAAGTACGCCGTCAACCGAAAGGTGACTTTGCCGCAAAAGATTCCAAAGCTTATTGACATATTTCTAGTATTCAGCGATAATTCTGCGTTTGTTATTGGTGAAAGGCAATTCGTGTTCACGCCACCATATGATGATGTGGGAGAACTTAGGCTGACCTGGAAAGGAGCGTTGAGAAGTTGTAGCAAGCAGATAAAGGTACACATCCAAACTTGGGATGATGTGAGAATGGGAGTCATTGACTGTTAATCATGAGCTCTCGATAACGCTATCTTACTTCTTGTTGATGCTACTGGTGTCGTCGATTACGTTGGCACCATCCCTATCGCTCAATTCGCGGACAATCTGCCCACATTTATCGCAAGTGAATTCGGTCCACTTTGATTCTCCTTTCGCTATGGGAGTAATCTGAGGGTAATTTGAGTCAGATTGATGTTGAGCCTTACCTGTTGGATATACCCGCCCTTTCTTACACTTAGGGCAAATGTCGCCCATTGGCAATCGTGTTCGCCTCTACCGAATTCGAGTCATAGTCCTTTAAAACATCTGTTATGAGGCTGAATTTCAAAAATTGCATCGCAGAAGTCTTGTGTGCCAGAAACTATCTTTCTTAAGAAAATCAT
>Ga0074046_10005321_pt1 | contig 10300 bp, 8 predicted proteins | sample BogForMeECP23OM3_FD_94441 | JGI IMG/M metagenome (GOLD analysis project Ga0074046, IMG submission 94441) | Bog forest soil microbial communities from Calvert Island, British Columbia, Canada - Bog Forest MetaG ECP23OM3 | ecosystem: Environmental > Terrestrial > Soil > Wetlands ...
GCTAACGATCCCGGCGGCGAAAACGGTGCCTGCGCCTCCGCCTTCGCATTATGAGCCCGCAGGCAAGGCAGGCCAGCTCATCAGCGACTTGAATTGTTTCGAGTGTCACGCCATCAACGGACGCGGCGGCGACATGGCGCCCGACCTCACCTGGGAAGGCAGCTCGGTGCAGCGCGATTGGCTGGTGCAGTTCTTCCGCAATCCAAACACGCTACGGCCCGCGCTCATTCGCCGCATGCCGAAGTTCAATCTCAGCGACGCGGAGATCAACACGCTCGCCGACTACATCCTGACCGTCTATCAATCGCCCAAGGTGGACCGCGATTCCATGCCACTCGGCGGTTATCCGGTGGCGCAGGTGGAACTCGGCCGGCAGCTCTACTACTCGAAGTACGGATGCCAGTCGTGTCACATCATCGATACGAAACAGGACAAGGGATACATCGGGCCTACGCTGGCCCACGTTGGTTCGCGGCTCACCGCAGCCTGGGTTTACAACTGGATGAAGGATCCAGCGGCCTTGCGGCCCGGCACGCAGGAGCCGAAGCGTAACATGAGCGACGACGACGCCCACGCGCTCACTGCGTTCCTGATGAGCCAAAAAGGAAGCGAAAAACAGGAGGCGAAGAAGCGATGAAGCGCACCGCTTGCATCCTGATCGTAATTCTTGCTGCGGCCCTGCACATCGGGTGCACGCAGCATGCCGCAGCGACATATTCCCTGCCCAACCCCACAGCTTACGGCGCCGCCATCGTCGAATCGAGCGGCGGCAAGCAACTGGCCGAAGTGGGCACGCCGCTTCCGCAGCCAGTCGTCGTGCAGGTCAACGACGATCAAGGCGCTGCGGTTACTGGCGCGCTCGTCGTCGTCCATGGGCCGAACGGAATTTATCTCGACCCCGCGGCCGGCCTCACCGATTCCAGCGGGCAATTCACTTCGAACATTTCGATGGGCACGATTCCCGGCCGCTATCAGCTCACGGCCTCAACCACGACCAAAGCCGGCAAGACCGTGGAGCTAAAACTCGAAGAGATCGCTCTCGGCTATCAGGAAACGCTCGGCAGCCAACTCAACGATCAATACTGCGCCCGCTGCCACAACCAGGAGTCCTCGCCCGAGCGCGTCTCTAACTACGACAACCTCGAAGTCAAGCCCCATCCGTTCACCGAAGGCGATACGCTGAACAAGATGAGCGATGCCGACCTGGCCGCGATCATCTCGCACGGCGGACCTGCTCTCAATAAGTCGCCGCTCATGGCTCCCTACGGATATACTTTGTCGAAATCCGAAATTCAGGCTCTCATCGCCTACATTCGGATGGTTTCTGATCCTCCTTACGGAGCCCCGGGGATTGTTTACGCGCAAAAGTAGAGGTTGGTTGGCCGCGCTCGTCATGGCCGGAATCGCGAGCCTTGCCGCTGCGCAAGTTCTCACTCCCGCCGAAATCAAAAGTCCGGAAATGCGCGCCCTGCAGGAAAAGTATTTCAAGCAGTTGCAGGCCGTCGGCGCCGAAGTCCAGGGCCACATCTTCCCTTTCCCGTTCTATTTCAGCCGCGTTCTTGACCTGGAGCAGGCGCAGCAGGAGCGCGCCGACCAGCGCTCGCTCCGCTTCGACAACTACGGCGGCATGACGGTGATCGAGCTCACCGGAAATTACTTCGCGTCGTATTCAACCGAACTTGTCAATAAGAGCCACCGCGCCGTGCGCACGTTTCAGGATGTGATGCTGCCCATTTTCGAAATCATTGTGCCCGCATTCCGTGACAATCCCGACGTGGAAGGCTTCGCCATGGAGATTTCCCACCATATCCGGGGAAAAACCATGGGCATGAACGCGGAACACCCGGAAAACCTCGTGCTGGCACTGTCGAAAGGCGCGGCCGTGCGCCTGGTGACGGCGAAAAATGAAAGCGACCGCCAGGCAGCTGTTCTCGACGGTCACTTCTACTTCAATGGCGAGCCATTCCTGCTTTATTTGACGGACCAGGCCGCTCAAGACGCGGCTCGACAATTGGATAAAGAAGATGCCGGTACGCCGCCAAAGAGCCTAGGGTCAGCCAGGGGTTCCGCTGCTTCAGGATCAGCCCCGGTTCCGCGGTCAGCGGCACGATCCTCTGCTCCCGCAACCCCGCCGCGCGATACGTCACCCGAAGCGCTGGCGAAGATTCAGGCCTCTGACCAGAAGATGATCGACCTGGTCGCCAAGGAGCTCGACCCCCAAGCGCATTTCGTTTCCTATGCGCCGCCTGCCGTGGTTGCGTTCCGAAAAGGGGCCTATCTGGAGTTCTCCGTAAGCACCGCGCTGCCCGTGGCCGCCGGAAGCCGTTACAAGCTGGCAGCGCTCGCGTTTGATGACCATATAGCGCATCTCGTGCGCCCGATGATGGCATACTTCAAAGGCGACCTCGATTTCGACGGCATCGCCTTCAGCACAACGATCCATCAGGATGACAAGCCGGGCGCGGCACAGGGGGCAAGTGCGACGCAGGCGCCCAGTGCGACGCAGGGAAACGAGGCGGTTGAGTTCTTCTTTCCCGCCGACGCTCTCCGCTGCTACGAGGCCTATGACTGCACCGGCCAGCAACTGGTCGATCAGGGATCGGTCCTGATCAACGGCGAACGCGTCAGCCTCGACCTCCAGACCGCCGAATCCACGGAGCGTTAGCTCGCAATTTCTCTCAAGTAACTGCGGGACGCCCACATCTTCATTTCAGCAGTTGAATCTCCAGATTTCCTCAGAGTCTTCCTCGCGACCTCTCGTAATTCATCAACGGTTCATTTTCCTGTAAATAACTCTTAACTTGATTGGAGTCTGATGCACTTTCATGCTCTCTCAACTTACCGGAAGTAGTGATGCCGGTGTGCCCGTAAACCGGGTCACGGAGTTCGACTGTGAAGTGCAAGCCCGAGCACAATCGCGGTTCCATCGTGAATCGCAGTGCGCGATTGCATGCGGACTGCTTTTTACATTCGATAAATCTCCAGACCCGCAGCCACGAAGAGTCCCATGGGTGAATGAGCTGATTTTCCCGTTGGGTCGACGTGTATTTATGCCCCGAAGCAATGGAAACATCACCTTGATGTGCCGGAGGATACCTTATGAGTTCTAGCCCATGGCTTAAGTTCTGTGCTTCCATGCTGGCCGCTGTACTTGTGCTGAACCCGTTAGCAGCCGTCGCCAACGACGTAAAGGCACCAGCAAAGACAAAGCTGGTCGAAATTGCTCCCCCTTCCAGTGCTATGGTTGCCCGTTATACCAGCAACCTTGAGAAGCAGCCCATGCTTAGCAATGCAAAGAAGCTGGCGCTGCTTCGGCAGAATATCAAGTATGTATTCGTGCTCTTCCAGGAAAACCGGTCCTTCGACTTCTACTTCGCCACGTATCCCGGCGCGAACGGATTGTTTTCGCAGCCGGCCAGCCAAACGCCCGGCTTCGTTCAGCCGATCGTAAATACAGATGGCACTGTCGGCACCATCTCGCCGTTTCTGATTCCGCAGTCGGTCGTCAATACCAATAACCAGACGGTACTGCTTTACCCCGAAGATACCGACAGCGTAAACCATGGCCACACGGCAATCGACGCCAAGCTGGATCTCGTCAATAACGTGGCGCAGAATGACCGCTATGCTTTCACCGAGGAAGGCCTGTCGGGAACATTGACCAACAACGGCAGCGGCAGCTACTCCTACACAGGGCCGGCTCCGACGCTTGCGCAGAAACAGAAAGGCGAACTGGTTGTCAGCCACGTTGACTGCACCACGGCGCCCTTCCTGTGGAACTATGCGGACCGCTTCACCCTGTTCGACAACTTCTTCGACACGGTGATTGGGCCTTCGACTCCGAACGCGATCGCCATGATTGCCGGCCAGTCTGGTGTCACGCAGTGGGTTAAGCATCCCGGTTTGGGCAGCAACAATGACAAAAACAACAGCGCACTGCCCGTGACCGGCGATCCGCAGCCCTTCTGGGGTTCGGCACTGGACATCTTCCCGGGGCCAGGCCAGAACCAGCCTACGGAAAGCGGTAGCGCTCCTTCCACCAATCCCTCTTCGAACCTGACGTTCGCTTCGTTGCCGCTCACCTTCATGGGGAACCAGATTTTGAACATCACCGCGCAAGATGCCAACCCGGCTTTCGATCTGTTGGATGTGCAGGCTGACATCAAGAAGATCGCCGGCGAAAACAAGCCGCCTGTGGCTTGGGCCTGGTACGAGGAAGGCTATGATCTGGAGCCGACCGATACCGGCGGCGTGGCGACGCATTCAACCTATATCGCCCATCACGATGCCCCGCAGTACTTTGGCTACGAGGCCAACAATGCCTCTGAGACGTCAAATCACATGAAGGGACTTTCGGACTTCTTCACTGCCATTAACGCGACCGCCTTGCCCGGCACCGGCACCGGCGGCGTTTATTACGTCCGTAGTGGTTACGGCAACAACGACGGCCTGACTCCGCGGTCTCCGAGCCCGTCCGTACAAGCAAACTTCCTCGGCGCCGATGACCACCCCGGCTATTCCGACGCACAAATCAGCGAAGCGCTGCTGGCCGATGAAATCAACGCCATCGCCAACAGCCCGTACTGGTCGCAGAGCGCTATCATCATTACTTACGATGAAAGCGATGGCCTCTATGACCACACCCAGCCCAATATCCGCAACTGGGATCCTCTGGGCAACGCTCTCGAGCAGGGACCTCGCATCCCTGCCATCGTGATCTCTCCCTACGGCGTTGTGCACGGGGTTTCGCATGAAGCATCGGAACACGGCTCGATCATCAAGTTCATCGACGGGCTCTTTAACCTGACTCCGCTCGCGGACCTTCCGGACGAAGCCTCAGCCCAGAAGCTTGGACTGAAGCAGTACGGCCAGGCGCACTTGAACCCGTCTGACGGTAAAGACACGCCCATCGGCGCGTTGTTCTCCGCCTTTGACAATGGCCGTCTGGCGGGCACGACTCCGCCGCTTCCGGCGAGTTACGCGATGATCCCTCAAGCGCAGGTCACGAGCCTGCCGCACTGGGGTGGAAATGGATGCCGCATTCTGGGAATTGTGCCGACCGATTACCAAAACGGCGTACTGGTCGACCCGGCTCCGGCCGACTTCAACCCCCGGCCCAGCAGCAATCCCGGTCTGCCGACCACACCGGGCTGGCCGACCAACTAACTTCTCCACGACAAAGGGCGATCGGATTCTTGGCCGGTCGCCCTTCTTTACTTAGGTGTGACTTGCGCAGTGAGTAACCATGCGCCAAAATACGACCAACCGTTTATGCGAAAAAACATGTCGTTGCTCGTCTTTTTTCTTTCAGCCATCCTGTTTGCCAACCTCACTTCGCTGGCGTCTGCCGGTTCAGCAGTTGGCCCAACCCTCGCGAAGACTCGCGCCGCCGGAACCTTATCCTGCGGCGTAGACATCGAAGAACCCGAGTGGACGCTGGCCGACGCACACGGAAATCATTCCGCCTTTGACGACGATATTTGCAAGGCGGTTGCAGTCGCGGTTCTCGGGGCGGATGCGAAGGCCACGATCAAGTACTTCCGCGACGAAGCCAGTAGCCTGGCCGCGCTCAAGTCAGGCGCGATCGACCTGCTCGCGACCGGTTCCCTCAACTTCCGCAATGACAATGGGAGCTTCAGCTTCGCTCGGCCCATCTTCTACGACTTCCAGGGATTTCTCGTCGATAAGACTCTCGGCATCAACTCACCCAGAGATTTTGTGGGCAAGAAGGTTTGCTTCCTGATTGGAACGGAAATCGAAGCTCAGGTGAGCAACTACATGGAGCGAGTAAAGATCAAGTACATACCGGGGCCATTTTCCGAAGAAGGCGAGATGGAAGCTGCCTTGGTCACGGGGAATTGCGCCGCGGTCACCGCCGATGTTTCGCAGTTGGCCTATGAGCGCATCGCATTCAAACACCTGGCTCCGAAATATGTGATCATGCCTGACGTTATAGCGAACGACCCGCTGGCTCCGGCGGTTCGTGCGGACGATCCGCAGTGGCGTGCGATCGTCGATTGGACCATGCAAGCTCTGATCCAAGCCGAGGAAGTTGGGGTCACGCAGCCGAATGTAAAGGAGATGAAGAAGAGCGACGACATTGTTGTCAGGCGTCTGCTGGGCGCGCACCGCGGCTGGGGACAATTCCTGGGATTGGACGACGAGTGGGCCGCGCGCGCCATCGAGGCCCTTGGAAACTACGGCGAGATGTTCGAGCGCGACTTGGGGTCCGGATCTGCAATGAAGCTGGATCGCGGTGTCAACAATCTCTGGAACCACGGCGGCCTCATGTTCCCGGATCCAATTCGCTGACCGGCCCAGCGTCAGCACCGTGCGGAGAAAGATGCAATCTAGTTTGCAACCGGCCCTCCGCGTGCGAAACTGTGTCCATGAAAGTCGTCGCTGTAATTCCAGCACGGTTGGCTTCGACTCGCCTGCCGCGTAAAATGCTGCGCGAAATTGCCGGCGAACCGCTGATCGCCTGGGTGTACCGCGCTGTCGAACGCTGCCCATCGCTCGACCAGGCCATCGTGGCCACCGATTCGGACGAGATCTTACGCTGCTGCCAGCAACGTGGCATCTCGGTGCGAATGACATCTCCCGCGCATCGCTCGGGCACCGAGCGCGCCCATGAAATTTCCGACGTGCTCGCAGCGGACGTTTATCTGAATATCCAGGGCGACGAGCCCCTCACACTGCCGGAACACATTGAAAGCCTGCTGGCCTTGATGCAAACGCCCGGGATCCATGTAGGCACGTTAAGAACGCCCGCCGCCGAAGTGGACATCAACAATCCGGGCGCCGTGAAGGTTGTGACCGATACTTCCGGCAAAGCGCTCTATTTTTCGCGCGCCACCATCCCCCACGACCGCGATGGCATTCACCCGCGTTACTACAAGCACCTGGGACTCTATGCGCATACAAAAAAGGCCCTGGACATGTTCGTCCGCTGGCCCGAGTCCTCACTTGAACGCGTCGAACGACTCGAGCAATTGCGATTCCTGGAAAACGGCGTCCCCATCTACGTCGCCGAAACGCCTTTCGACACGGTGGGAGTCGACACCGAAGAAGACTTGAGGCGGGTAGAGGAGATCCTGAAGAAGAATTTGTAATTCGGTAGTTTGGCGATTGATGGCAAAAATTTCAACCACAATCGATGCCTAATTCGAGAGGCTTGTCTTGATTTATGAATTGCCAAATTTCCCGATTGCGAAATTAGCGAACTTTCTAGTGCGCCCGGGCCCAACTCTCGGCCGCCGCCACGCGCCTGGCAATTGCGGGATGTGAATGAAAGAGACACTCTATCCAGCGCGCTGGCGCTTTCTCCGCCAGGTTCTGCTCCGCGAGCTTGTTCATGGATGAAATGAAAGGCTCCACGCTCGCCACCGACTCAAAGCAGTATCGATCAGCCTGCCGCTCATTGAAACGCGAGTACGCATTGAGGGCCGGCATCAACAGAAACGAAAGCACCGTCGAGACCAGGATCAGAAGCGGAAAGTTTGCGAAGTCGGACAGGGTTTCGAACATGTGACGCTGTTCCACAGCATAGCGGAGGACTTCGTTCGCCAGCCAGAAACCAACGAAGGTGATGCCGGCTTGCACGAGAATGCTCTTAAGGATGTGCTTGTGTACGTGATGTCCAAGTTCGTGCGCCAGAACAGCCTCGATTTCGTCGTCGGAATAGTTATCGAGCAAGGTGTCGGCGATAATAATGCGCCGCGTCGCCCCCAGTCCCGTGAGTGCGGCATTCGCCTTCTTGCTCTTCTCCGAGAGATGCCAGCGGTAAACCCCGCGCACCCGGGTTCCCGCGCGCTCGCTCAGCACAATCAGCCGCCTTTTCAGCTCTTCGTTTTCGAGAGGCTCGAATTTATAAGAAATGGGAACAGCACAACCGGCGCAAGTTGCGCCAGCAACACGACCAGTCCGAGGAACACCGCCCAGGCAATCAACCACCAGTGCTGCGGGACGTGTCGCAACAGAGAGTAGATCAACTCAACCACAACCGTGGCCAGCAGCAACCCTACGAGCATGCTCTTGAATTCATCCCAGAGCCACGAACGCAACCTTTGGTTCGAAAGGTGGAAGCGGTGTTCCAGACGAAATCCGTAATAATCGAGCGGCAGCCCGATCGCCTTGCTGATCAGCATCAGCATGAGCACATACAAAAACACGGCCAGGCTGTAGTTCTGCGATGCGCCCCGATAGGCCAGATCGCGCAGCGTGCCGGTCCAACCGGTTGCGAGCAATACGATCAGCAGGCCGAGTCCAAGCGCAAAATCGCCTACGCCCATCCACCGCTTGATGCGGTTGTAGCGGCGCGACTCAGCCGTATCGGCTGGCACCGGCATGGTTTCCGTTTCGATCATGACCCCGAAGTGTTGTTATTATCCTATCGTGTTTGTGGGCGCACCAGACGCGAAAGTGTCGGAAACGAATGTCCGGTGGGCTAATGATCAAAGCTCGTTTGATCCCGGTACAAACCCGCAATCACGCGTGCAGGGCAAACCGCTCGGCGTTTTCAAGAATTTCAGTTACTAGTTCCGGCGTCGCCGCCTCCACGTAAATCCGCAGGAGGCGCTCGGTTCCGGATGCGCGAAACAGCACCCACGGATCGGCGCCGTTGCCGTTTCTGGGTGCGTCCAGAAAGAATTTTACCCCGTCGCGATTCTCCTTACGCAGCACGGCATAAGGTCCGAGTTTCACAGTCTGCGCATCGGCCGCGCGCCGCACGGCGCCATTTTTCAATTCGTCGGAAATGTGCAGGTCGCGCCGCCCATAGTAATGGGCGCCAAATTCACGCTGCAGATCCGAAACTAGCTGGCCGAGTGGCTTGCCTTCTTCCGCCATCACATTGGCCAGCAACAGCGCGTTGAGAATGCCATCGCGTTCGGGTAGAAAGCGGCCGTAGCCGATGCCACCCGATTCTTCTCCGCCGATCAGAATTTCGTGGTCCATCATCAGATCGGCAATGTATTTGAAGCCGATGTTGCACTCGTGCAGCTTGCGCCCATGCTTCGCGGCGATCCGGTCCATCATGCCGGTCGTGTTGAAAGCGCGCACCACATCGCCCGGCCACTTTTTGTACTCCAGCAGCCATTTCAGCAGAACGCACATGCATTTGTGCGAATCTACAAAGCTGCCGTCTTCCGCAACCGCGCCGATGCGATCGGCATCCCCGTCGACCGCGAGGCCAGCATGGCACTTCTCTTTCACCACCGTTTCCTGCAGCAGCGCCACGTGCGGCAAAATCGGCTCAGGATTGATCCCGGGAAACAGCGGATTCGCTTCCTGCCGGATCGCCACATATCGAATGCCGTTCTTGTCGAAGATGCCCGGCAGCACGCCGCGGCCCGATCCGTACATCGAATCGATTGCAAACTTGAAATTCGCCTTGCGGATCAGCGCAAGATCGGCGAACTGGCAAACGCCTTCGACATACGCCGCCTTGAGATCGACCACTTCGACTTTCGCAGGCGTACTGCCGCTCGGCATCGCACCGCGAGCCAGTTCCTCTTCAATGATCTTCATGATCGCGGGCGTTGCCGAGCCGCCGAACTTGGCTTTGAACTTCACGCCATTCCAGTTCCAGGGATTGTGGCTGGATGTCACCATCACGCCGCCCGCCGCGCCCAGCTTCTTCACGTTGTAGGAAACTGTCGGGGTTGGAACATAATCGTTGGAGAGAAGCACAGGGATTCTGGCTTTCGCCACAATCTCGGCGACTGCTCGCGCCGCGCGATCGGAGGCATAGCGCGTGTCGTAGCCGATAATGATGCCTTTTGCGGGGTCTTCGTTCTTCAGGACGTAAGAGGCAATCGCGCCCGCCACTCGGCGAACATTTTCAAAAGTAAAGTCGTCCGCGATGAGGCCGCGCCAGCCGTCAGTTCCAAATTTAATGTCAGTCACGCAGTTCCCAGTTCTCAGAAACAATTCGTGGATTCGAATCTCACGTCAACCTCGTCAGCTTTTTCTCGTCCAGATGCTTCACAACTTTCCCCACGTCCTGCGAGTGGTCGAGCGTGGTGATCAGTAAAGCGTCTTCCGTTTCTACCACCACCAGATTATTCACGCCCACCGCGGCCACAAATTTGCCGGGAGCGTGCACGTAATTATTCCACGCATTTAGGGTAAAGCTGGCCGTGGCATTTACCAGGTTCCCCTCCTTCGGCTTCCTCTTGGCTACATGATGCTCGTGGAGCGCGGTCCACGAGCCCAGATCGTTCCAGCCGAAATCCGAGGGCAGGCAGAAGATGCGCGACGCCCCTTCACCTTTGGCCGAGCGCGGCTCGAGCACCCCGTA
>Ga0074046_10005324_pt1 | contig 10295 bp, 10 predicted proteins | sample BogForMeECP23OM3_FD_94441 | JGI IMG/M metagenome (GOLD analysis project Ga0074046, IMG submission 94441) | Bog forest soil microbial communities from Calvert Island, British Columbia, Canada - Bog Forest MetaG ECP23OM3 | ecosystem: Environmental > Terrestrial > Soil > Wetlands ...
CAGCATCGGATACGCGGGCGCCAGGTAGTAGAATCTGCCTTCCATCAGCAACAGCGTCAGGAACGCTAAAACGTATGCGAGCCCAAGTGCCCTGAAAGGTTTGCCCTGGGCGCTGAAGAGGAATGCCCACAAACCGCAAATCCAGATTGGAAGCGCCACTGGCTGCATGCCGAGGACTTGCTGGCCGAAGAACCCCAGCGGGCTGAGTGCAACATTGCGCCGGTTGCGCTTGATGTTGGCGAGCATCTCTAGGTGGGGAAAGTGATGCTGAACCATCCAGATCAAATTGGGGAGGAAGATCAGCATCGCCATCATCCCGCCGATCAAGAACCATCGGCTGTTCATCAGCCGGCGCTCGGGCCTCATCAGCAGGCCTACGATGAGAGCGAAACCGAACATCGCCATCGTGTCCTTGTTCTCGAGACCGATACCGGCAATCACTCCGAACCAGAGCCAAAGTCTCGTGTCGCCGGTCTTGATCATGCGGATCAGTATCAGCACACAGCCCGTCCACAAGAGCGGTTCGACGGAGTTCATAGAGAGGTAACTGTCGACAGCCAGATAGAATGGCGCAATCAGGACGGCCACGGCGGCGAGCGCCTGCGCGAATCGTCCGCCGCCAAGTTGCCTGACGATTGCGCCGGTAAGAAGAACAAGCCCAACGCCGGCGAGCGCCGGGATGAGCCGAATAGCCAGCATCGAATCGCCGAGGAAGTGGCGCACAATCCACGCCTGCAGCGCAGTGAGCGGCGGCATATCGACGTATCCGCAGCTCAGATGCTCACCGCAAGCAAGGAAGTAGAGTTCGTCGGTGAACAAACCGTAGCCGCCGGGGTTAGGCAGATGCAGTGCTAGTTCAAGAGCGCTGACATAGGCGACAAGGGCAGGACCTGCGATGAAGGGGCTTTCGCCGGGATTTTCGTTTTGAGTCGCCAATTGCAGCTCCCTATGAACCCGACGGCCTACCTGTGCAAGGTTCTAGGTCGGTTTTGTGCCGCGCGGACCTCAGGAATCTAGCGATGACCCAAAGAATCGAACTCCCCCCGCTCTGGAGCGCGCAACAGCAAGCTTTGGAACCCCGATAGAATCCACGCGGGCGTAGTTCCTTGCGTCAGGCGGTCTTCCCGAGGATGCTTCCCCGCAAGATGTCGGCCGCTTCAGATGGACATGCCAAAATCGCGAACAGAGAATTTTGAGCGATTTTTGCCGTCAGCCGCGGCCGTCGGCATTCTCCGGGTCCACGACCGCGCGTGAATCGCGCCTTACGCGCCGATTTCATCGCTTCTCCAAAATGTATGGAAACATGCCAGACTGTGTGGCGGAGAGGGAGGGATTCGAACCCCCGGAGCCGTTAGGCTCACCTGATTTCGAGTCAGGCCGGTTAAACCAGACTCCCGAACCTCTCCGCGACAGACGAGGATCGATGTTTGCTCCTGCGCAGTCAAGCTGACATTGCCCGCGTCGATTTTCCGATCATATCGGAATTTGCTACGGTGGTTTAGATTCTTTTAGCGAGCCGAGGAGCGCGTCTATGCCATCGAATTCGATCGCCCACCGAATCACGACTTCCTTCGACACCACTTTCCAGCGCTACTACGCGGTCGAGGCTCCCGATCTGCGCCGCCTCTACGAAAACGCCAAGCGCGACCAGTGGAACGCGTCCACCGACGTCGACTGGACGGCCGAGGTTGACCTCGAGCGCGGCATCTTTGCCGACGAGTTAGTCGACGGCCACGGCACTCCCACGCTCGACCGGCTCGACCCGCGTGAGTTTCAGCGCCTCAACGTCGAATTCTCATGCTGGCGCCTTTCGCAACTGCTCCACGGCGAGGAAGGCGCGATGCTCGCGTGCAGCCAGCTCGTTGACATGGTGCCTGGCAACGATGCGAAGTTCTTCCAGGCGACGCAGGTCGTCGATGAAGCGCGCCACGCCGAAGTGCTTAGCCGCTACCTGCTTGAAAAATGCGGCGGCAAAATTTATCCGATGACGGGAAATATCAAAACGCTCTTCGACTACATCCTCGGCAACGGCAAATGGTTCATCAAAACGGTCGGTCTGCAATTGCTGGCCGAGACCTTTGCCGTGTCGCTGTTCCGGATGCTGACGGAAACCGCGAAGGATCCCCTGCTGCGCGGAATTTGCAAGCGCATCCTGGCCGACGAATCGCGGCACATGGGATTTTCGATCCTCAGCCTGCCCGACGAGATTCGCGGGCTGAGCGCATGCGACCTGCATGAGCTCGAAGACTTCACGCGCGAGGCGCTGATTCTCGTGATGACCGGGCAGTTCCCGCGCGAAGCCTACGAAACGGTGGGCATGAGCGCGGCCGATATCGAGGCTGTCCAAAAGGCGCGCAAGGAAATCGCGCTTGGCAGCGAGTACGCGCTGTTTCGCAAACTCTTCCGCCGCGAGATGCATCAGACCGTCGTCAGCAACATGCAGAAGGTGGGGTTGCTCAACGAGCGCACGTCGGCCTTCATGCGCGAGATGGGAATCAACACCACGCTCGCGGCTGCCGCCTGAGATGGCCACCGCTCCGAGCCAGCATCGCGGCGAGAAATCCGGGATCGATTGGCGCGCGCAACTGGGTGCGAAGCTGGTCGCCGCGGACGAGGCCGTCGCGCATATCAAGTCGGGCGACCGCGTCTGTCTTTCGATCGCACAGCAGACGCCGTTCGAGCTCTGCCCTGCGCTCGCGGGCCGCTTGATGGAACTGGAAAATGTCGTCGTCAATCACGGCGCCGCCGTAATGAATTGGGATTTGCCGGGACTCGGCGAGCGCTTCCGCCTCGAGTCGATGTACCTGTCGCCCTACGACCGCGCGATTTACCATCGCGGCGCCGCGGACTTCACGCCAATTGTGTACTACCGCGCCGGGCATCTGCCGCCCGCGCTCGACAATTTCAACGTGTACCTGATGACCGTGTCGCCGCCCGACGAGCATGGCTACTGCAATTTCGGCGAAGCGCAGATCATGTCGAAGCTGCTCGCGCGCAACGCCGACCTGGTGATAGCGGAGATCGACAAGAACTCGATTCGCGTCGGCGGCGACAACTCGATTCATATTTCGGAGATCGACTATTTCGTCGAGCGTACGACTGAGCTGCCCGAGATCAAATTGCCGCAGCCGGGCGAGGAAGAAGCTCGAAATATCGCGACTGTCTGCGGGATGGTCGCGAAGGAACTCATCCCCGACCGGGCGACGGTGCAGATAGGCGTCGGCTCGATGTCGGGGATGCTGTGCAATCATCTGCTCAATCATCACGAGCTCGGGATGCAGACCGAGATCATTCCGTTGCACACCGCGCCGCTGGTCGAGGCGGGCGTGCTGACCGGCAAACACAAGCAGCTGTTTCCGGGATTGGTGGTTGGCGCCGGCATCGCGCCGCTGACCCCCCGCGAGGAACTGGATTTCATCGACGGCAATCCCGCGTTCGCGCTCTACGATTTCAACACCACCGACGACATCCGTTTCGTCGCGCAGGAAGAGGGGCTCATCTCGATCAACAACGCGATGGCGGTTGATTTGACTGGGCAGACCAACGGCGAGTCGATCGGACCGCTGATGTACACCGGCACCGGCGGACAGACGGCGTTCGTCGTCGCCGCATGCCTGGCGGGCGGCAAGACCGTGATCGTCGTGCCGTCGAGCTCGAGGGTCCAGGGCAGGCGCATCTCGCGCATCGTGCCGGTGCTCGACTCCGGCAGCGTGGTAACGTCGCCGCGCGGTTTCGTGCATCACGTGGTGACCGAATACGGCATTGCAAATCTCAAGGGCAAATCGATCCGCGAGCGCATCAACGAGTTGGTGGCGATCGCGCACCCGGACTTCAGATCTGAACTCCGCGCGGAAGCTAAACGGCTGTACAAGGTCTGAGCAATCGAGATTGCCTGCGTAGCGCAACGATCGCGGACGCCACGTGCATCAAGATCAATAGAAAAGCGCCCGCAGCGAGAAGAATCAGGTGGCGACCGGCGCGATTTTGAGTGATCGTCTAATGCCGAAAACAGCGATTTATACCATATGTTGCGGTCTTTGGCTGGGTCCACCACCATTGGTAGTTTCGTTCCGTCAAAAGTTGTTTTTTCGCCGGAAGGTCTGGGCGCCTGAAAGGTGAACGCGTGAAGGTGGGGCATCGTGACAGTAGTCCATGCCGCACATGTTATCACACCAGGTTTTGGTGGCGTCAGGCTGAATAGTTCATCCCCAAGTTTGGCCTGAATCCCGGAGCGAGGAGTCGCGAGGATTTTGGCTGGTGGCTGAGTTTGAGAGTTTCGGCGAGCGTCGCAGACCGCTCAAATCACTCGCGGCGGAACGACAGCATGCCCACGAAGCCCGGCGGACGCCATCCCTTGTTCGCGCAGGCGTTGCACACGACGTACTGTTTGTGATGCCCGTCCTCGACGCCTGTCAGCGCGACCGCGAGCTCTGTCGAAACCGGCTGGTTGCACGCGACGCAAGTCGCAGTTAGCGCCTTGTTCTGCATGGCCTTTTCACTCGGCATCGCGTCCGCACCAGTTTCCTTGAGATTTCATGAGCTACGCCGGGAACACGGCTCGCGCGTTCTCACCAAGCAATTTGCGCTGGCGGGCTGCACTCAGATTCGAGATTGAATTTCGAATCAGATGCGGCGCTTCGAGGTTGGAATCGACGTGCGGAAAGTCCGAGCCCCACAGGACTCGATCCTCGCCGAGCAGATCCATCACCGCGCCAATCGTCCGCTCCTCAGGCTCCGCGACTACCCAGAGGTTGCGCCGGAAGTAATCCGACGGCTTCAACTTGGTCGGATAGGTCCAGCCGAGCAACTCATAGTTCTGATCCATCCTGTCCATAATGTACGGCGCCCAACCGCATCCCGCCTCGACGCACAAGACCTTGAGCCGCGGAAAGCGATCGAATAGACCGTCGGCCACCATCGTCATCGCGGCCGGCACCACCTGCGCGAATCCGCCAAGCGCGAATCCGAAGACGGTGCGAAACTCGCCGGGCTGGTAGAACTGCCCGATTATGCCGGGCGCGCGGTTGAAGCGCACGATCACGTGCAGGCATGCGGGGATGCCCGCTTCCTCGCACTCGCGCCAAATCGGATCGAAGTCGGGATGCGAGAAGCGCCGGCCGCCGACATTTTCCGGCGCGAGGAAGATTCCCTTGAAGCCCAGCTTGACGCATCGCCTGAGCTCGACCAGCGCCGCATCGACGTCCTGCAACGCGATGTGCGCGATCGGGATTACGCGGCTGCGCACCGAACTCGCGAAGTCATTGATCCAGTTGTTGTAGGCGCGCGCGTAGGCCGCCGCCAGTTCGTGATCCTCGACGTCCCACAGAATTCCGACTGTCGGGAACAGCACGCCCGCGTCGACGCCCCATTCGTCGAGCAGCTTGACCCGATCGGCGGGCAGGTAACTCGCGGGCGGACATCCGTCCAGGTAACCCAGCTTGCCTGGGATAAAGAGTTCCTGGCGCGGCTGATTGGCGCCGCCCAACCCCGCCAGCATCCCCTTCAAGAGCGGCTGATTGTCCACCATCAGGACTTCGAGACCGTCGCCGGGATCCTTGATGATGCGAATGGCGCGATCGCGAAACTTCGGCTCGAGGTATTTCTCCCAGAGGTCCGGCGGCTCCATCACGTGCGAGTCGCAATCGATGACAATCGAATCTGCAGCGCTCATCGCTGAAAATGTAACACGCCGACGAGCGCTGAACGAACCAACCCGCGCGCGCCACGATTGGTGAGGCGCTACGTACGCGGTGACAGACCAATGGTTCGAGCTGTGCAAACTGATGCAGTGAGCACATTGCATACGCAGTGAATTCGACGCGTTGACTTTGATGTTCTCGACACGACAGCCTCGGGCTGTAATCGATCCACTCCTCGCGTGGGTCGTTTGCCCCCTTCGATGAAACAATCGCAATGAAACGACACCCGCTACTTGCGTACTTCGCGTTGACATTCGGCCTCACGTGGGGCTTGGGCGCTTGCTTTGCGATGTTTTCGGTTCAGTTGACCGCCGTCTTCGGAAAGCTGTCCGTGACAAATCCGTTGTTCATCCTGGCAGTATACGCGCCCAGTATTTCGGCCATTATCGTGAGCGGCTTAGTCGATGGGCCTGCGGGAGTCAGGCGACTGCTTGGCGGATTTCTGCGCTGGCGAATCGGCATCCAATGGTACGTTGCGATATTCGTCGGAATCCCGATGCTGAGTGCGATCGCGATGGTGCTCAGCGCGGCGCTTACGCGGACGCCGCTCGTTGTCGATCCCTGGTACCAACTTTTTCTGCTCGGGCCCTCAGGCAAGCAGATCGTGCGAGCAGCCGGGGCCGGTGGAGTATGGAGCGTGATTCCCGCCGTCCTCGGATCATTTTTGGCTGATCCGGGACCACTCGGAGAAGAACTGGGATGGCGGGGATTCGCACTTCCACGGCTGCTCGAGAATCGAAGTGCACTTTCGGCCGGTGTCATCCTCGGCGTTATCTGGGGCGTGTGGCATCTGCCTGCGTTCATCCTTGCCGGCACACCGCAGAACAATATGTCTTTTCCGCTTTTCATGATCGGTATCGTCGCGCTCTCGGTTCTCATGACTTGGGCCTACAAGGGCACCAGCGGCAGCGTGCTGGCTGCTGTCCTGATTCATTGGACCTTCAACACATGCACCGATATGACGCGGATGCCGCTCGCGCTGTTCTCGGTCGGAGTTCTCGTGATCACGGTGGCGGTAGTGGTCGCAGTCGCGGGTCCGGGGCTTTCCGATCAAGGGAATACGAAAGCAACGCTCTCCCCGGCAGAAAGCGATGATCGTGCCCCCAGGAGCAACGACGCTCTACTAACCTCAGCCGCTTCCGAACAGTATTGGACGGGGCGGCGAAGGCGCTGACACCACTAGCAACGCAATGCGTCAACGACTTTTGTGCCGGCCGGCGGATCGAGATCGGTTCTCGTCGTTTCAGTGAGCCGCGCCATCGTCATGTAGAACCCGATCGCGAGGATCAGCTCGACGATTTCGCGCGGCGATAAAAATTTCATCAGCTCCCTGACGGTCGCCTCATCGGCCTTGACACGATTCACGACTTCCTCAGTGAAGCGCAGCGCTGCGCGCTCGACATCGCTGAAGCACGGCGCATCGATCGCATTGCGCGCGATTGCATCGACCTGCTCCTGCATGGCGCCAACAGAAATCGCGATCGGCACGTGCTGAATCCATTCGTACTCGCCGCCTTCGATCTTCGCGACCATCAAGATGACCAGTTCGCGCAACTTCGCGTCGAGCTTCTGGGGGCTGAGAATCGTGCCGCCCAACCGGGTCAGCGGAATGAAGCAGGTCTCCGCGTTCGCCATCATCTTGAAGATGTTGAGCTGAACGGGAGCATGCGCTATCGCAGTGCGCACTTCTTCGGGCAGGCTCGCAATATCGGGATACGCGACCAGGCTCATGACAACCTCCTGCGAGAGAGCGTTTGGCCTCGGCCCCGGCACAATTGATCGCGCCGGACCGCTGTTTGGTGTAAAGGAATTTTGCGAGACTGTAAATCGGCTCGCCCGGCTCGCGCCGGCAATCACAAACGAGGTTGGACTATATGTCGCTCAACGTCTACGCGTTCACGTGTGGATGGCTGACGCTTCCTGCCGCGCTTCTGCTCGCGGGCGAAAAGGGAAGCCTCACCGTGCCCGTGCCTGCCTATCTGATCGAGCATCCGAAGGGGCGCGCAATTTTCGACAGCGGCCTCCACGTAGAGACGCAAACCGATCCGAACCGCCGCCTGGGGCGGCTCGCGGCGTTTCACACGGTAGGATTCAAGCCCGGCGAGGAAATCGCAGCGCGCCTCGAATCGCTCGGCGTGGCGCCATCAAAGATCGATTTTATCATCAATTCGCATCTTCATTTCGACCACTGCGGCGGCAACGAGCAATTGCCAAACGCGACCCTGCTGATTCAGCGCCGCGAGTGGGAGGCCGGCCACAACGCCGAGCTGATCGAAAGCGTCTATTACGATCCACACGACTACGACCACGGACACGAGGTGAAAATGATCGACGGCGAGCACGACGTCTTCGGCGACGGCTCGGTGGTATGCATACCCACTCCCGGCCACACTCCCGGTCATCAGTCTATCCGCGTGCGAATCGGCGCCGGCGAAGTCGTGATGACGGGCGACGCCTGCTACCTGCGCCGCACGCTCGATAACTTCCATCTGCCAACCGCGATGTACAATCGCGAGCAGATGCTCGAGTCGATCCGGCGGCTGCGCGCACTACGCGACGGCGGCGCGATGATCATCACGGGACACGATCCCGACCTGTGGAAGACCATCCCGCAAGCGCCCGAACGGCTTGCAGTGCGGCCGGCGGCGACAGCCTGAACGAAGCAATCGAGCGGAGAGTCGCAATGGGCACTCGCCTCAAAGACAAAGTGGCGATCGTCACCGGCGCCGGCACCTCCGGCGAGGGCATGGGCAACGGCAAAGCCGCCGCGATGCTGTTCGCGCGCGAGGGCGCATCCATCGTCGCAGTGGACTTGAATCTCGACGCCGCGCAGCAAACTGTGCACGCGATTGAAGCTGAGGGCGGGCGCGTAATCGCGATCGCCGCCGACGTCAGCCGCTCAGAAGATGTCCGCGCGATTGTCGATCAGACCGTCACACGCTTCGGCCGCATCGACGTCATTCACAACAACGTGGGAATCGAGATCGCGGGCGATCCGGTCTCAACCACCGAGGAGGATTGGGACCGCGTGCACGCGGTCAATCTGAAGAGCGTCTTCATGATGTGCAAGTATGCGATCCCGCACATGGAAGCCCGCGGCGGTGCGATTATAAACGTATCCTCAGTCGCGAGCATCCGATGGAGCCCGGTGCCGTACTTCTCGTATCACACGTCCAAGGCCGCGCTTAATCACATGACCCGTGTCATCGCGCGCCAGTACGCCGCGAAGAAAATCCGCTGCAACGTGATTTTGCTCGGCATGATGGACACGCCGCACATCCGCACCTATTACCGCGACTTGCCATCCGACGAAGTCGCCAAGATCATGCGCCAGCGCGACGCGCACTGCCCGATGGGCCGGCAGGGCACTGCATGGGACGCGGCACACGCGGCACTTTTCCTCGCCTCCGATGAGGTTCAATACATCACCGGCGCCGAGGTGGTCGTCGACGGCGGCTTGACGCTCTAGCTTTTCGATATGATTCGCCGCAACAGCGGGTGAATTTCGACACGCCGGTCTCGTCTATTGGTCTGGGCGACCATCAACGGTCAAATGCCTGAATGCGGCGAAATAGGCTTGCTGCTCGGCGCTGCCGGAGACGGCGAGCTCGAGCCAGGCGACCTGCGGCAAGTCGCGCATCATCTTGAGCGGTGCGCCTCCTGCACGGGCGAGGTTTCTGACTATTCCAAAATCGGCCGCGAACTCAGGGCCATCGCGGTAATACCCTCGCTCGAGGGATTCACCGAATCGGTACTGGCCGTAATCGCGGCACTTGTCGTCGTCGTGATTTTCGCGATCGGGCTGCTCGGCAATGCGAACACCGTGAACGTCGCGCGATCCGTGCCTGAGGTACTAGCCAGCAAGCCCGCCGCTTCATCAAGCGTCAAGGGATCGATCAGTATGGTTGACGTGCGAGTTGATTCGGCTTTCGTCGCCGACCTGGCCTCCAGCTCTTTCAGTCATACGAACGGGCGGACGGAATCGGGCAAAATGCTCGTGTTCAGGCTGCCGGACGGCAAGACTCTGCACGTCCAGCCGCGCGCAATCGATGGCGGCATGATTGCGATGGAGGTCATCCTGTTCGATGGCAAACGGCCGACGATGACGGCCGATTTGAAGCTCGGGAACGGCGACACTTTTGCCTTGGGCGGGGAAACCTACGGTGAGGGCACGCTCTTCATTCGTATCAGCCCGACCGCCGCCAACGCATCTCGCAATCCAAGAGCGTCGTAACAGCCGATCACTTACCTCCCGCGACCGACCCGACGAGCGCGATCGCGAACGCCACGGCGCCGATGATGACCATCAACGCGATCACCTGCGCGATCACATGCGCGGTCGTCTGCTGTCTCCGAAATCGGCTGCTCGACGTGCGCCGAATGCGCCCCCGTATGGTATCCGCTGTGCGACGTGTAGTAGATGCCGGTGCCTGGGATGCCGACCGTCTTGCGAATTCCCTTGCTGCCAACCGTGACGTGCGCGCCGCGCATCCCGACCGTCAGGCTCGGTCCCGACTTCGACACGTTGACCGACAATCCCGGAAAGATCGAAACGCGCCGATAAAATCTGAAGTTGCCCATTGCCCCCCTCCTCTC
>Ga0074046_10005328_pt1 | contig 10286 bp, 4 predicted proteins | sample BogForMeECP23OM3_FD_94441 | JGI IMG/M metagenome (GOLD analysis project Ga0074046, IMG submission 94441) | Bog forest soil microbial communities from Calvert Island, British Columbia, Canada - Bog Forest MetaG ECP23OM3 | ecosystem: Environmental > Terrestrial > Soil > Wetlands ...
CGTGGCCGGTGAGGCTGAAATCGTAAAGTTCGGTGGCACCGTCACCGTCAGCGTGACCGTGGTATTTTGCTGGCTGCCGCCGCCGTTGCCCGTCACCGTGATGGGATAAGTCCCCACCGGTGTGCTCGCTCCCACCGTAATGGCCATGGTCGAGTTGCCCGATCCCGGTGCCGGGATCGTTTGCGGGTTAAAGCTCACCGTGGCCCCCGAGGGCATCCCCGATGCCGATAGGCTGACCGCACCGCTGAAGCCACCGCCGATTGCGCTGGTGATTGTGGCTATGCCTTGATTGCCTTGTGCGATACTCAGTGAGGCGGGGGATGCCGAAAGCGTGAAGTCCGCCGTCACCGTCAGCGTAATCGTGGTGTATTGGTTGATCCCTCCGCCGTTGCCCGTCACCGTGATGGGGTAGTTTCCCGCTGGCGTTCCTGCTCCTACCGTAAAGGTCACGGTCGAGTTGCCAGAGCCCGGCGGCGGTATCGTCTGCGGATTAAAGCTCACCGTCGTCCCCGACGGCGCCCCCGACGCCGACAGACTGATGGAACTGCTGAAGCCGCCCCCAATAACCGTCGTGATCGTCGAGGTGCCCTGATTGCCTTGCTGGACGCTGAGCGACGTGGGAATGGCCGATATCCCGAAGTTCGGCGAGCCCGAAGGCTGCGCCACACCCAGGAAGGCGATTGGCGTGACATCTCCCGAGGCCTTATTCGTTCCCACCACCACCGTCAGTCGCGTACCCGTCAGGGTCACCTGCTGGCTGAGGTTGCTGGTCGGCCATGCCGCTGCCGACCAGTTATTGCCCTTCGCATCATAAAAATAGCCCAGGTTAGTTGGTCCTTTGGCCACCGTAGCCAGTATCGTAGTGCCATCCAGGAACTGGATTTGACACTGTGTAGAACATTGCCCGTAGCCACCGTCACCCATAGCCAGAGACAGGTTGTAGGTACCAGCTGACGGCAGATCTGCATAGAACGTCGCCGGCGAGCCGTTGGTGGCGAAATTGATGCCGGCCAGGCGCGGATCCAGCTTGGCGTTGCGATCCCGGGCTTGCACCAAGGACGTTTTCACCCAGCCATACGTTACTCCGCTACCCTTGGTCGGGTAGGCCGTGGTATTTGACACGTAATTGTCGCCCGGAGGATCCGTTACGAAGCCTGCGGTGTTGCGGAAGTCAAAGCCAAAACTCTGCTGGCCACTCAATGGAGTCACGGTCAGGGTAACCGTGGCATTTTGCTGGATGCCTCCGCCGCTGCCGGTCACCGTGATGGGATAGCTGCCAGGCGGCGTACTCGACCCAACTGTGATGGTCATGTTCGAGGTGCCCGCGCCCGGTGCCGCAATCGTCGGCGGATTAAAGCTCACCGTCGTGCCCGACGGCATCCCGGAAGCAGAGAGGCTGATAGAGCCATTGAAGCCTCCAATGATCGTAGTGGACATCGTCGACGGTCCCTGGTTCCCTTGTTGAACGTTGAGGGAAGCAGGTGAGGCTGAAATCGTGAAGTTGGGCTGTTGTTGCACCGTCACCGTCAACGTGACCGTGGTGCTTTGCTGGACGCCTCCCCCATTGCCGGTCACCGTGATGGGATAGCTGCCCGTCGGTGTGCTCGACCCCACTGCGATGGTCATGGTCGAAGCGCCCGAGCCCGGCCCGGGAATCGTCTGCGGATTAAAGGTCACCGTCGTGCCTGAAGGCATACCCGAAGCCGACAGACTGATCGCGCTGTTGAAACCACCACTGATGGCGGTGGTAATTGCGGATGCCCCCTGGTTCCCCTGCGCGATATTAAGGGAGGCCGGTCCTGCCGAAATCGTGAAGTTCGCCTGGCCAGCCGGGGTCACCGTCAGTGTGACCGTCGGATTCAGTGTGTCTCCGCCACCGTAGGCGCTCACCGTAATGGGATAGGTACCAACAGCGGTGGTCGCTCCCACATTGACCGTCATTGTCGAGTTGCCTGCACCCGGGGCTGCAATCGTGTTGGGTACAAAAGTCACCGTGGTACCCACCGGCACGCCCGCGGACGACAGCACAACGGCGTTGTTGAAGCCATTCGAAACCGTCGTCGAAATTACCGATGTTCCCTGCGAGCCTTCCGGGACCACCAATGTTCCGGGCGAGGTGGCAAGTGCGAAGTTTGGGGCCCCACTGCCACCTGTCAGTTGCATCGTCCACGCATTCTTGGTTCGATCGTTCATCATCACGAACGTGTCGAGCGATGGGAGGTAGGCGAACCGCCCAAAAATCCCCCAGTTGCCGCTTTCCCCATCCTGGGGATAGTCGACACCCTTAACTGGGGCCGGGTTCAAGCTGATCGGCACATCGAGGCACTTGTGTGACGGCACCGTACCAAAAGGCGTAACGACGTCCTGTGCTCCGGTGTTGAGCAGATAGACCTGGTTGCCTCCGCCGGGATATCCCACCATCAATCCAAGTGCCCCATCCCACGCCAGTCCACCATTGCGATAGATCAAGTCGCAACTAGGATCCGACCACGTCAGCATGGTGTAAGGCGGAGTCAAGAGAAACACCTGAACTGTTTGGGAGGTCGGCACCGAGGGATACCCTGTGCCGTCGGTTGATTGGCCACCCACCACCACGAATAAGTTGTCAACGGGGTCGACAGCTGCCGTTGTACCGTCACTTATGTGGTAATTGGATGTCAAGGTTGTCCAATTATCAGTATTCGGGTCAAAGTCGAGCAGACTCCAACTCTTGTCGTGCATTACGATGTGACCAGTGCCCGGATTGTAAGCAGTTGTCGGAAACAAGGGTGACAGAGAGTAGGGTGGACCTAATAGGGTCCATGTGGCCGTGCCCATATCAAGAGTCCATGTTTCCTTCGAGAAAGCCCCCCCGTTGGACGTCCCGCCGCCAAATGAGTACAGTTTGTTCTGGTAAGGCACGTATTGCAGACCGTTATAGGTGTGACGGGAGGAAGGACTCGCTCCGGGCTGGTAGATACCACCATTCGCCGCGCCGACGAAATATGGTTGGAGACCCTCCCAATTCTTTCCGTCCTTCACATAGGGAACCGGAACAGTTGGGCTGGTAAAGGCCTGCCATGAAGGCGTGCCACCTAAATTCAGTACTGATACTTCATCGCCCGCATAATCGCTGTGCCCTCCACCCCATACGATCAATCGCTGATGCGTATCATCCGCCGCCGCCCCACCCCACGGAAGGACTTGATTACAGCTGAAGTTATAGTTCGTCGTCGTAGTCATGGTCGGGTCGCTGTACATGCCGTTGGGCAGGTTACCAAGGCAAACCGACGTCATGTTCGTGTTCGCCAGTTGATGCCAGCCATACCCGGTCGGAAGAGCCTGCGACGGCGCAACCGTCAAACTAATCGTCGCAGTCTTACTATTGCTGCCCGCCCTCGCAGTTACCGTCACCAAGTACGTTCCCAGTGGAGTGCCGCTCCCCACTGCGATTGTCAGCGCAGAGCTTCCCACGCCTGGACTTGAAATCGTACTCCGCGAAAATCCCGCGGTCGTACCCGTGGGTAATCCCTCCGCGGTGAGGCTGACTGAGCTGTCAAAATCATGAGTGATTGCAGTCGTGATGATCGCGCTGCCTTGTGCCATTCGCGCGACACGAATGGAAACATGTGAAACCGCGAGCGTGAAGTCGGGTGTGCCCGAGGACTCCCCAAAAACGAGAACTGCTGCGAGGAAGATTATTACGGCGACTGCGACTTTATAACCAAGAAAACTCTGACTTTTGCGGCGGCTGCGAACGCAGGAAACATTTGCAGTGCTCATATACCTCTTGTAATCGGCCCAACGTCGCCGCCGCAATAGGGTAGATGAACAAATCTATTACTTTAGTAACATCAGACGGTTACTAAAGATTGCGGAATGCCGTTTGCTGAGAGTGACTTGAATGTGCGGGATTCCTGGCCATTCGGCCATGGCAGTTGATCGCAAGCGGAAACTCCGAGTCTCTCGAAGTCGGCTGAGTTATAACTCCGATTTATTTCGGCGGCAGATCCGCCAGCATTCTCCTGGCATCTGCAGCCTGGCCGAAGTTGGGCATTTTCAGAGCGGCTTCAAGCTCTCTCTTCGCGTCTGCATTCCTTCCCAGTTTGTAGTACGCCGTTCCTAGGTGGTAAAGGCTGTTAGCGTCATGCGGGTTCTTGGCAACAGAGTTTTTCAAGTTCTCAACGGCGGCCTCGTACGAGCCTTTCTTAACATAGATCCAACCCAGTGTATCCGTGATCGTTGGGTCTTCCGGAGCCTTCGCCTTCGCTTCTTCTGCAAGCTTTAAGGCCACGTCGATGTTACCGCCGTGTTCGACGTAAACCCAAGCCAAATTATTCTTAGCGACTACACTGTCCGGATCCGCTGCTAACGCCTTTTCGTACCAGATACGGGCGTCTCCGAAATCGCCCGTATCCTCGCAGATCTGGCCAAGTCGAACCATTGCGTAGGAACGGCTTGGTTCCTGTTGCGCCACTTTCTCAAACTGCTGGCGCGCCAGATCGGGTTGTTTGTTCATCCAATAGGTATCGCCCAAACCCAAAGCAGCCGATGTCAGCTTAGGGTCAATGCTCAATGCCTTGTTGAAAGCGTCCAGCGCGATAGACAACCGACCTGCATGCTGAGCCACTCGTCCTAGGACATCGAAACCAGGTGCCCAATCAGGCGTCTTGTCCAGACGGGCCTTGACCGTTTCTATGCCTTTATCAGGTTGCTTCAGGCCAACATAGCTCATCCCCAACGCATAAAGCGCTGTTGCCGATCGCGGCGACGCATCCAGGGCTGTGCCAGCTAGTTTGGCTGCTTCAGGGTATTGCGACTGGGCAAGCTTGATGGACGCCAATGATTGCAGAATCACACTCTTCTGTGCTGGGGTACCGATGTTACCGAGAATACTTTGTAATTGCGACTCCGCTGCACGGTAATCGCCCTTCGCAGCGTACGCTTGCGAAAGCAGGAACGCGCGCTCGACGGAAGCCGGCTCTTCTCTCGTGTCTTCGTTGAGGTTCGCGATAGCTTGATCGACGCGCCCCCCTTGCAGATTTAAAGCGGCAAGCAGGATCAAGGCTCCCGGGTACCTTGAATTGATCTTCATGACGTCCTGCAAGGCTGACTGTGCGTCTTTAAGTTTGCCTTCGGCGATGTAGGCTCGCGCCAAATCGAAAGCCGGTTCGGCCACATCAGTACGAATCCTGTGACTCTGCTGCAGTAACGGCACGGCCTCTTTCGCCTGGCCTCGGTCAAGAAGGATTCGGCCCTTCAAGGCAAGCCCTTCCCAGTCTTTGGGATTGTCCTTGAGAATCCGATCTAAAACGCCGATTGCATCTTCGAAGCGCCCTTGAACCATGTAGGTAACTGCCAGCCCGTGCCAACTCCGCCAGTCCTTTTCGTTTACCTGCACCAGGCGCTTGTATTCCGTTTCCGCATCGTTAAGGCGGGACGCACTCAAGTAAAATTGCGCAAGCACATCATGATACTGAGGTTGATCCTTCGCCAACCCCTGAATGCGTCTGTAGAGTGGCTCGGCATCTGCATACCTTTGGTGTCTCATGTAGAAGCCTGCCAACAAAGACTCGAAGGATATCTGATTGGGATTCTGTCCTAGCGCCTCTTTTAGAATGGACTCCGCAGTTGGCAAATCTCGTTGGCCTTCATAAATTGTGCTCAGCAGGGCGACGGCAGCGGGCGACTTGGGATCCAACTGCCAGGCGCGACGAAGAGTCGCCTCCGCCTGCACTGTGTTGCCTTCTGCCAGTTGCAATAGAGCAAAATCCTGTAACGCCCGGACATTGTTCGGCTCGGCAGCCAACACTTCATTTAAGAGGGTGTAACCGCGCTTGTAGGCCTGCAGGCCTATCTCACTCTCTGCCAGCAACAGCGTGCCGGTCTTATTATCGGGCCATCTACCGAGGATCAACTCTGCCTGGCGCTTTGACTGGGTGAAGTTATGCGCTCTAGCCAACAATTCTGCGACCATGATCTGGGCCTGAAGATCATCGGGGTCGGCGACCGTTGCAGCGTAAAATTCCTGGAACGCTGTAAGCAACGAGCCACGCTGGAGCTCCACCGTACCCAGGGCGAAGTGGGCCTTCGCCAGATGGGGATTCAGCTGCAAGGCGCGTCGCAACTCGATTACGGCGGCGTCAGGTTTATCCTCGCGCAGGTACTTTTCTGCGCGCTTGTAGCTGCTTTCTGCCCTGACAACCGGATCTCGAACGCATCCGGCCATGGACAACAGCAAAATTCCTGTCAAACAAAAGACCACGCCGAGTCTGCCCTGCATTGACTCACTCCTGCGACCCCGACCTGTCGTGTTGAGATTCGTGTCCGACTTTGCTCTCATTCTATTGCATGGCAGTCTGCCGAAAGACCTCATTTGGCCCCTCGTCCTGATAACAGCACCTTCCCGGTCTCGAAGAGAATGGCCAAGTCCAAGGTAAGCGACAAGTGCTTGATGTAAAAGAGGTCGTATTCGAGCTTCATTCGAGATTCCTGGATGGTCGCCCCATATCCACACTTGACCTGCGCCCAGCCGGTGATCCCTGGCCGTAATGAATGCCTCTGGCCGTAGTAGGGGATATTGCGCTCCAGCATTTGCACAAATTGAGGTTGCTCGGGACGCGGACCAATGAGGCTCATTTCACCGAGCAACACATTGATCAATTGCGGGATCTCATCGAGGCGAAACTTGCGGATGAACTGCCCTACCCTCGTAATGCGCGGGTCCTGATCGGAGGTCCAGGCCGGTTTCCCCGGCGTTGACTCGTGCCACATCGAACGAAACTTAATGATCTGAAAAGTCTCCCCACGCAGACCGATGCGCTGCTGACGGAACAGCAGCGGACGACCACTCTCGATGAGTATTGCGATCGCAACCAACACCGCCACCGGAAACATCATCAAGAACGCCACCAGCGAAATCACGATGTCGCTGGTCCGCTTGGCCGCCAGCAGCGCCTGCGACTTGCGGAATCCATTCGATAAGATCAGCCAACTGGGAGAAAGCTGATCGAGCACGATTCGCCCGGCGATGCGCTCGTACATGTCGTGGGCTTCTTCCACCTGGATACCGAGGAACTTCAGATTGAGCAGTTCCTTCAGCGGCATCTGGCCTCGGCGCTCCGACAGCGCAAGGACAACCATATCAGCGGCCTCCCGGATGGCAACCCGCTCCACATCTCCCACCGTGCCGAGCACTGAAAACGCGCTTTCCGTGCTCTGTGGTGTCGTGTCGAAATTGGCAGGAACGGCGGCCCCGATGTCTCCCTCGGAGACCGCGGCGAAACTGAGCCGTCGCAAATCAGAATTGCGGAGAACATCGCTGTTGCTGCCAACATCGATGGCGTAAACGTTTCCTGCCTGCGGCGCTCTCCGGTCAAACTCCGTGGCAGCCTCGGGTGCGGCAGGTTCGATGGATGTGTTCCGGGAACTTGGTTCCTCGTCGAGGAAACCAACTATCTCAACGTTGAGTTCCGGTCGGGCTGCAATCTCCTGCGCCAGGGACTTGCCAACTTGGCCGCTCCCCATGATCAATATCCGCTGGCTACGTCGTAAGAAGGGAAGACCTGCATCCACCAGCAATCGCCAACCGATCACAAAAGAAATAATGATCGGGGCAGCGATCACTGCAACCCCGCGGCCCAAGCTTAAATCAGGGTCAACATAGTAGAACACCGCCAAAATCAGGCAAGCAACGCCCAGCGCCTGAAGGAGTCGCGCAAACAAGATGGTGCGCCTGCGCACCATGCTGAGATCGTAGAGATCGTAATAGTAAAGAGCCAGATCACAGGCCGCAATAACCAGGAGGTAACGGGCCAGGGTGCCCGCCTCACTCAATTGCTGGCGCAGAGCGTCGAGGTCATGGAGGCGCAACGCGGTCGCGAACAGCAGTCCGCAGCCTATGAGCGCCCCTTCTGACAGGATGAGCACCAAGGTTTTGCCCGGAATTCTTTGGCCGCCGATTTTCATGAATGAACAATGGTAGGCGGAGCAGGATTCGAACCTGCGACCTCCCCGGTGTAATCGGGGCGCTCTCCAACTGAGCTATCCGCCTAATCCCAGAAGAGACCGTCGCAAGTCACAGTCCAAAAAATGCCAACTGCTCAAGAAACTGGTAAATGCGACCAAACGCAAATGTTAGCACCGTACTTCCATCCAATGGGCTTGGCTCATTCGCCTTTAGGGCGTGCGGAGTCTCTCAACCTCTGCTACGGCGAATTCTCCGTCGAAAAATGGGAATATCTTTTCCGAAAATACTGAAAAAACGTGCACCATCCACCAACATGGGTTAGTTATCTGGCTCGGACATCCACTTTTCGGTTGCCTGACATCCCGTTTGCGGATCCGTCGCATTTTCAGCCTGGACTAACAATTGCATCCATTGCGCTGTTAGGATGAGGGCAATGGCTGTCTACGTCCGCGAGGCTAATCTTATCAATGACCGGGAGATCCTGATAGGGCTGGCTCGTACCTATCTGTACGGCAGCGCTGACGAAAACCGCTTTCTCTGGCTTTACCACGGAAATCCCTTTGGCCCAGCACGGGCTTGGATCGCTTACGAAAACGAGGGTAAAGAGGTTGGAATGGCCGCGGTTTTCCCCCGGAGAATGTATCGCGATGGCGTCGTAGTGCCGGGCTGTGTTTTGGGGGATTTTTGCGTCAGTACAAGTTACCGCAGTCTGGGGCCAGCACTGCAATTGCAACGCGCCTGCCTGGCGTGTGCCCGATCAGGAGAGTTTGCGCTGGCCTATGATTTCCCAAGCACCACGATGTTGGGTGTCTATCAGCACTTGGGCGTCGAGCCAGCGGGGAAATCAGTCCGCTTGGTCAAAGTATTGCGGGTCGAGAAACAGATTGAGCGCATTCTCCGCGCACGAATTCTCTCGCGTCCCGTAACTAGCGCCGCAAACTTCGCGTTGACTCTGAGAGACCACAAGTCGTCCGATCGATCCGGCCTGGATTTTCGCTTGGAGGATGCACCTTGCACTTCTGAATACTCGGAATTGGCCGATAAGGTCGGTTCGTCTTTGGGCACTTGCACCGTGCGAAGTGCGGAGTATCTGAACTGGCGGTACCGCCAGCATCCGCACGTGAACTATGAGTTTCTCAGCGCACGCCGCGGCGGGGAACTGTTAGCGTATTGTACATTCACAATGGCGGACGGAAATGCCAACATTAATGGAAATGCCACCATTGTGGAACTGTTTGGCAACATGAACGACCAAGTTGTGACCGGTTTGTTACAGAACCTGGTCGTATTGCTCCGAGCCCGTGGCGTGGCAACGGTGAGCCTGCCAGTCTTGAGTGGCGATCTGCGTACCCGTTTGCTGCGCAAGTTGGGATTTTGGGCTCGCGAATCGATGCCCTTCATCGGGCTCTCTCGCGAATCGACGGCTTCCGGTTTGCAGATGTTACTCATGCATGGCGATCGAGAAAGTTAAGAACTGGGTGGACGACGTGTCAGAAAACAGGGATGCATCCTCGAGGATTAGAGAATTCTTGCTGCAGAAATTCCCGCTCGCGCGCAAGCGAAAGGTGGCGAACGATGAGAATTTGCTGGAGAGCGGCGTCATCGATTCGCTTGGAATTCTGGAAATTGTGGAGTTTTTGCAACGAGAGTTCTCCGTTGCCGTATCTGATGAAGACCTGACTCCGGAAAACTTTCAAAACATCGAATGCATGGCACAGTTCGTAGAGCGCAGCCCTGAGCCATGATCTGTCGCGTGACTCTGCCCTTGTCGTTCGCCGGCAGCTGCTGTGGGACCTGTTTCTGCTTCCGTAGGAGCTGCCGATCCGCATGTAAGAACGGGCTACGATGGGACTTTCAACTTTGCGACGTGATGGCTTGACCTCTTGGATGTAGGACCGGAGACGAAGACCCAATGGATTTTCTTATCCACCACATGTTGCGGAATAGTGCGGCTCGGTATCCTGAGAAGGAAGCGGTAGTCCATGGGCCTCGGCGCTTGACGTATCGCGAAATCGCCGATCGTTGCGCGTCGTTGGCCTGCGGACTTCGCAGCGCAGGTGTGCAGCGCGGTGATCGTATTGGCATTTACCTCGATCCCTCCGTGGAACAGGTCCTCGCGATTTTTTCCATCTCGCAGGCGGGCGGGGTCTATGTGCCCATTAATACAGTGCTGGTTCCCGACCAGGTTGCCCATATTGTCCGCGATTGCGGCATGAAGGCGCTCATCACCACGCACGATAAATTGGAAAACCTTGCTCCCGTATTGCATGGCGTCTCTTCCCTCCAGTTCTTCGTCGCTGCGGGGAAATTGAATGCGCACAATTCATCGGAAGCAGAC
>Ga0074046_10005329_pt1 | contig 10285 bp, 11 predicted proteins | sample BogForMeECP23OM3_FD_94441 | JGI IMG/M metagenome (GOLD analysis project Ga0074046, IMG submission 94441) | Bog forest soil microbial communities from Calvert Island, British Columbia, Canada - Bog Forest MetaG ECP23OM3 | ecosystem: Environmental > Terrestrial > Soil > Wetlands ...
CGGGCTAAAACGGCACACGCTGACCGTCATGGACGCAAGCAGCCTCGCCTTCGCGGACGGAACCTTCGATGCCGCGGTGGCCATGTATGTCATGACCGTTGTGCCCGATCCCGCGGCCGTCATGGCGGAGATGCGGCGCGTTTTGCGCCCCGGTGGCACAGCGATTGTCGTCAATCATTTCAGCCGCGAACGGGGATTGCGAGCGGCCCTGGAACGCGGCCTCGCCCGCTTTTCGCACCGGCTCGGCTGGCATCCCGTGTTTTCGCTCACCAATGTGACCGGCGCGCCCGGCTTCCGGCTGATCGAGCTGGTGAATTTACCGCCGCTCGGGTTGTTCACGATCCTGCGCCTTGAGAAGGTGGGGTGAGTGCGCCCGGCGCCATTACGGTCCGCCGGGCGGCGCTTGCTGCTCTTCAAAAAAAACCGTAACTGGAAAGTTTTGCACAAGCTTCATCCGGGCGGGCGCGGGGCAAAAAAAACCGCCGGGATCGCTCCGGGCGGGTTCTCTCAGTCTTGCGCGGCAGCCTTAAGCTGCCATTGGATGATAATGTCCGGGATCATGCCCATCAATATCGATTGGCTTCTCTGCTGCTGTAGGAACGCACCAGCCGGTGAGTTCTTGGACAGAATGACCGGTGTCGATATCTAGCCGTTCCATTGCCACCAGCCGGATTATCGCTTCGATATTGTTATCGATTGGACACTCGCCGCGCTCCCATCTGCTCACGGCTAGAGGCTCGCGGTGAACGATGGCCGCCAGCTCGGCCTGTGTTAGCCCCATTTCTGTCCGAATGAACCGTAGTTCCCGGCCCGATATGCTTGCTTGCCGTAGCAAGATCGACTCAGCGATTGCCCTGTGCAGGCCATTGATATTTGGGATGCTCACAACCTGCTCACCGTCGTCATCGACGATGAACTCGACGCCGTGAATTATCACGTTGTCGAGACCGCATTCGGTGTATCTGTACGTGGCCATGCTCTTCTCCCGTTCCCCACTCTTCACCTGCCCGTCGCCTATTCATCGACCCACATCACCGTAATTATCTTTAGTTCATGCGGGGCGATGCCTGGAATAACTACGACCCTGAGACTCCTTTGATTCGAGTTTGGTGTGCGGCATTCCATTAAGTACTTAAAACAATTCTTTCTTGTGGAAGGCTGGGCTTGCTCGTACACAAATCCGTTTTTCATTAAATAAAGTACATCGCCTGTGTTAAGGCCCCGCTCCTTAAGCCGCTCCGCAGCGTGCCCTTTAAATGTCAACCGGAACTGGCCTCTAGCTATCGCCCTAATGTTGCTCGTCGCATCGGCCGGGCTCCATGGTTGAGGTTTTTGCATGCTCGACATTTGAGAACCCCGCCCTCTGGAACTTATCACGATGATAAGTGATGAGACTGTAAATATGAATCTCTATGCTGCCGTCAAGGTCAAAAATTTTTGTGATGTGGCTTAACAGAATCAAAAAAAGCCCCGGAACGCCATCTCTGACGCCAGGGCTCTTTTAGTCCGCTGCACCATGGAAGTGGCTTGCAAACAGCGTACGCTCATTTGCGGACTACAAAGTCAAGCCAGGTCAATACATCGGTAAAAGCGAAGTTATTGGAAGCATGGGACAAAGCGGCATCGCGAGCGGCGTCCATCTTCATTTCGAAGTTATCAAGAATAATCGATTCGCCGATCCAGAGACCCTTCCTCCCGGCCATTCCCGATCATGCCGCGAAAGCTCGCGCGTTAACTTTTAGACCATAATTTTGCTCTTGTTCGCGGCAACCTAACCGCGATGACAACGAGTTTAACACGCCGCACCGTGCTTTCGTCAGCGCTTGCTGCGCTCGCGGCGGGCGCTATCGGCGGCAGCGCGTCGGCCCAATCCGCGCGTATGCCTTTCGGCCAGTGGGTCGAGGCATTCCGCTCCCGCGCCCGTGCCCGTGGCATCCCGGACGCAACCTACACCCGCGTCATGGGCTCGATTAGGCCCGACACCTCGGTCTATGCGCTGGACCGTGCGCAGCCCGAATTCCAGGAGGAAGTCTGGCAATATCTCAATCGCCGGGTCTCCGATTGGCGGATCACGACCGGGAAAGAGCGCGCCAAGGACTACGCGCCGCTCCTCGAGCGCATCGAACGCGAATATGGTGTGGACCGCTACACGATGCTGGGCCTTTGGGGCATGGAATCGGCTTTCGGCGATCTCGTCACCAATCCGAAGCATATGCGGCCGATTTTCCCGGCGCTCGCAGCCTTGGCTTGGGGAGAGCCCCGCCGCCGCTCCTATTGGGAGCAGGAATTGCTCAATGCGCTCATCATTGTGGAGCGGGGCTGGGGCACGCCGGAAGAGATGATCGGCTCCTGGGCCGGCGCGATGGGGCATACGCAATGGATGCCCGAGGTCTGGCTCAATATGGGGGTCGATTTCAATGGCGACGGGCGCATCTCGCCCTATGGGCCGCCAGACGATGCTCTTGCGGGAACGGCCCAATATCTCGTGAAGCGCGGGGGCTACCGGCGCGGAGAGGGATGGGGCTATGAGGTGCGGCTGCCTTCGGGCATGCGGGTCAGGGGCGGTATGCGAACGGTCGCAAGCTGGCACGCGTCAGGCGTGCGGCAGGCAAACGGCAAACCCTTTCCGAGGCCGCAGGAGCATGCGCGCCTTTGGCAGCCTGTGCCCGGCGGCCCCGTATTCCTCCTCACGAACAATTTCGATGCGGTGAAATCCTATAACCCCGCCAACACTTACACGCTTGCGGTTTGCCATCTCGGCGACCGCATCCGCGGCGAGGGAGCCTTCGTGCAACAGTTTCCCGGCGGAGAGCGCCTCCCAACCCTTGCCGAAGTTCAGGAGATTCAACGGCGCTTGACGGCCTTGGGCTACGATAGCGGCGGGACCGACGGCCGGGCCGGCAACGACACGATGGCCGCCATCCGTAATTTCCAGCGCAAAGTTGGGATGAAGCCGGATGGCTATGCCGGCCTCAAGCTTCTGGCGCGGCTGCGCGAAGCGGCCTGAGCCTTGACTTGACTGAGCGTCCCAACCCTTCCAGCGAAACGAGTGTCCATGTTTGTTCTGCGTGCCAAAATCCCCGCTGCCTTAACGGCGCTTGCCTGCGCCGTCCTGCTCTCTGCCGCCACCGCCGCGAGCACCGCGCGCGCGGCAGAGCTCGTCTTTTTTGGCAGCGCGCGTTGCCCTTCTTGCCAGGCCTGGGAGCGCGAGATTGGGCGCGCTTATCCGAAGACCGAGGAAGCGCGGCAAGCGCCCTTGCGGCGCGTCGCGATCCAAGCCCGCCGTCCGTCCGATCTCGCGCAAATCGAAGACGTTCACGTCAGCCCGGCCTTCATTTTGGCCGGCAACGGCCGCGAGGTGGGCCGTATCACCGGTTATTCTGGCAATGAGTTCTTCTGGCCGGAATTGGACAAGCTGCTTGCCCGCCTGCACCCCAAGGGAGAAGCTCGGTAGTTGCGCAGGCTTACAGCCTATGCCATTGATCGAGCCAGAAAGGGGCCGCTCATGTATCTACCGAGGTGGACGATTGCAGCTGCGATCTGCGCGGCGATGCTCGCAAGCACTGCCGCCTTGGCCTTCGATCCGGCACTGGTTCCGCAGGCAAAGCGGACGAAAGCGAACCTTTACCTCGCCTCGGAAGAGGTCACGGCCTTTCTCGCCGCGAGAGGCGGGCGGACATTGTTCGTCGACGTGCGAACGCCAGCAGAGCTCATGTTCGTTGGCAGTACGCCGCTGATCGACGCGAACGTGCCCGTGAAACTTGGCCCGGTGCTCGTCCTTACCGGCAAAAAGCCCGCGCTCAGCTTCGAAGCCAATGCCGATTTCGCTGCCGGCGTCGAACGCCGTTTGACCGCCAAATCGCTGACCAAAAGCGACCCCGTAATCTTGATCTGCCGGTCCGGCGAAAGAAGCGCGGCGGCCGCCGATTTGCTGACCGGCGCCGGCTTCTCGCAGGTTTACTCGGTGATCGATGGATTCGAGGGGGACGTCGCGAAGGATGGCCCCGGCGCCGGACATCGCACGGTCAATGGCTGGAAGAACAAGGGATTGCCATGGGGCTATGGCCTCGACAGCGAGAAGCTCACTGTGACCGGGTCCGGACGTTAGAGCCTGCCCTATACAAGCGGAAACCGCTTATATAAAACAGACGCTAGCGGAGTGAAGCCTTGGGCCATAGGCCGGAGCACGAACAAGAAAAGCGGAATCGCGATCTCCGGCCGTGCTCTTGTTTAAAAGCTTAGAACTTTTTGCCACACATCCGGTTGTATTTTTTCTCTATTTCATACCGGGCCCGATTTCCCGTTGCGGGAGTCCCCTCTCACCGCCTATGGTGCGCAGGCCTGCAGGGCTAAGGCACCGCATGTAGCCAAGACGCATGTGAAACGAGTTGGGGCACGATCAGTGGCACGCGAAGCGATCATTCAGGAAGATACTGTCATCAAGGGCAAAATCCGTAATTGCCGCCAATTGGAAATTCGTGGCTATTTCGAAGGCGATTTGACGGCTGAGGAAGTGCTCGTCCACCAAGGCGGAACCTTCTTCGGGACCCTGAAAAGCGACCGCGCCGACGTTGCGGGCTCCGTTCAAGGCGAGGTCTTCGTGAAAAACCTCATCAGCATTCGCAGCTCGGGCTCAGTGAATGGCCATGTGCGTTACGGGCAGCTCGCCATGGAAATGGGCGCCGATCTCGGCGCCGAATTGCGCAACGTGCCGCCAAGGCTCGAGGGCATTCTCGACATCAATGTGAAGCGCGGCAAATCCGTCGTCATCACGACCGAGGATATAACCGCTGTCGACCCGGACGATAAGCCCGATCACCTCACCTATTCCGTCACGAACCCAAACAGCGGTTTTGTGGCGCTCGCGACCCAAGCAGGCACGGCAGTGTACAACTTCACGCAGGCCGATATCGAGGCAGGGCGCGTCCTGTTCGTCCATGACGGCAGTGCCGGCGCAACCGCGAGCTTCGACGTCGTCGTCGCCGACGAAAGCGGGGGGACCTCCGGCCAAGCCCAGACCGTACACGTCCACGTCAAAGACTAAAAAAGCTTGCGCGGCTTTGCCAACGCTTGGCACTTCTCTTTCCGGTTTATCGCGGCCTTGGCAGGCAGGGATTGCGGCGGTTTTACGCCATGGCGGCCGAAGCGCGAACGCGCCCTAGGTTAAAGGCGCGCGGCTGCGGCGGACGCGCTGGTGGTGGCCGTCGACGTCGACGAACGCAAGCTTGCCAAGGCGCGCGACGAGGGCGCCGTGGCCACGGTCAACGCCCGCGGCCTCACGCCCGGGCAGGTTTGGGCAGGCTGTCAAAGACGCGACCGGCGGCGGCGCCCACGTGTCGCTCGACGCGCTCGGCCGCGCCTTCACCTTCCACCAATCGATCCAGTCGCTGCGCAAGCGCGGGCGGCACGTGCAGGCAGGGATCACCTCGCAGGAGGAACGCGGCCAAGTCTCGATCCCGGCCGACATGCCCGTGATGATGGAGTGGGAGGTGGTGGGCTCGCTGGGGAACCCGCACCCCAAATACGCCGAGTTGCTTGCGCTCGTTGCACGCCAGAAGCTCCACCCGGCACGGCTCGTCACTCGCGAGATCGCCCTTGGGGACGTGACCGGCACGCTGGAGCGCATGACGCGGTTTGAGACGGCCGGCTTCGAGGTCATTACGCGGTTCACCTGAGGTCTGCACGTCTGGGCGGCGCCAACGCGCTGGCAACGGCGCGCACCATCAAATTAAGGGAGGAGCACATGCGAATTGGCATCTTGGGTTCGGGATTGATGGGTGGGAAACTGCGGACGCTTTTCGCGCGTGCCGGGCATGACGTGGTGTTCAGTTACGCCCGCCATCGCGAAAAACTGAAAAGGCTCGCGAAGGATGCCGGGGCAAATGCACGCGCGGGCACACCGCGTGAGGCTGCGCAAGACGCGGACGCTCTCCTGCTCGCCGTGCATTGGTCGCGCTTCGACGACGTGCTAAGTCAGGCAGGCGACCTATCGGGCAAGGTGATCGTAAGCTGCTCGCTCCCGATGAATGCTGACAACACCGGACTCGTCATCGGCCACACCTCATCAGGCGCCGAGGAGCTTGCAAAAACGCTTCCGAAGGCGCGCGTGGTCTGCGCTTTCAATACCGTGCCGGGCGAAGTGCTGTTCGGCGTCTTCGAGGCCCGGCGTAAAGCGAGCAGGCCCAGCCTCGTCTACTGCGGCGATGATTCGAGCAGCAAAGCGATTGCCGCCGGGCTAATCCGCGACGTGGGTTTCGATCCTGTGGACGCTGGCCCTTTGCGGATCGCGCGTTACACCGAGCCATTCGCGCTGCTCATGGGTCAACTGGCCTACGAGGGAGACGGTGGCCCAGAGCTGGCCTACCGGTTCGAGCGGTTTGGAAAATAGATTGTGGGCGAACCCGACGTGGCCAGGTTGAGCAATTTTATTCGCACCCGTGCTCCGCGCGATAGTTGATTTGAGCGATGGCAATGAGGCCTGCGCAGCTGCCGCAGCCTTTGCCTTGACGTGAATCAATTTGCTCAAACCCTTCTCTGCTAACAAAGTTCTTAAAGGATCGAATAAAGCGGGGTACACCAGCGAACGATGCAGGCCGGCCTCGTTTCCCGTGTTTTCGCCAATCAGGATAAGCTGACGCTTTGAAGGGCTCTCGACTTCAATGCATCTGTCGAAAGGAGGCCGCGAAGGTGCGCCGTGCCGGGTCCTGGTTCGTTTCCGCCGCGGCTATGCTCCTTATTGCCGCATGCACTAATTTGGCTGAACCGGCCTTTCAGGGTTGGGTCGAAGCGAACTTGATTTTCGTCGCTCCGGACGAAACCGGCCGTGTGGAGACGCTAGCAGTGCGCGAAGGCGACAGGGTTACAGCCGGACAGCAGCTGTTCACGGTCGACGAGGATTTGCAGCAGGCCGACCTGCGGCAAAACGAGGCCACTCTTGCCAATGCGCGAGTGGCCTTCGAGCGTGCGGAAAAACTGCTCAAGACCGGCTCCGGCACGCAGATGGCCTATGACAATGCGCAGGCGGCGCTTCGGGAAGTCCAAGCGCGCTTGGACACGTCGCAGATACGGCTCACACGGCGGAAGGTTCAAAGCTCCGCCACAGGCACGATCCAGCAAATCTATTACCGGCCCGGCGAGATGGTCCCGGCAGGCCGGCCCGTGCTTTCGCTGCTGCCGCCCGGCAACGTCAAGATACGCTTCTTTGTGCCGGAGACCATGCTGCCGAAGCTGAGTTACGGCCAGCACGTCGGCGTCCATTGCGACAATTGCGCTAACCCCAGCGGCGCCGCTATCAGTTTCATTTCGAGAAGCGCAGAATACACGCCGCCGGTGATCTACAGCCTAGACGAGCGCTCCAAGCTTGTGTTCCTGATCGAAGCGCTCCCCGATCGTCCGGAGAGCTTCAGGGTCGGCCAGCCGTTGAGCGTCACGGTGCCGGCCATGCCGGAGGCGAACCGTTGAACGCAGCTGCGGATATCGCGATCGAAGTCGAAGGCCTCACCAAGCGGTTCGGCGGCCGCGCCGTTGTGCGTAACCTCTCGATGCAGGTTAAGCGCGGAACGATCTACGGCTTTCTCGGTCCTAACGGCTCGGGCAAGACCACGACAATCCGCATGCTGTGCGGGTTGCTGACGCCCGATGAAGGACGCGGCACCTGCCTCGGCTTCGATATCCGCACGGAGACTGCCAAGATCAAGCGCCATACCGGCTATATGACCCAGCGCTTCAGCCTCTACAATGACCTTTCGGTGCGCGAAAACCTTGAGTTCGTCGCAAGGATCTACGGGCTTCGCGACGCGGCGGGTGCTGCCCGTGCCATGATATCGAGGCTCGGCCTCGATGGCCGGGGCGATCAATTGGCGGGGTCGTTATCGGGCGGATGGAAACAGCGCTTAGCGCTTGGTGCCTGCACGTTGCCGCAGCCGCAATTGCTTCTCCTCGACGAGCCGACGGCAGGCGTCGATCCCAAGGCGCGCCGCGAATTCTGGAGCGAGATCCACGGCTTCGCCGCCGAAGGCCTCACCGTGCTGGTGTCGACCCATTACATGGACGAGGCGGAGCGCTGTCACGAGATTGCCTATATCGCCAACGGGGAGCTTTTGGTTCACGGCACGATTGACGAAGTGATGCAGCGTGCTTGCCTAACCACCTACGCGGTTACCGGCGTGGATCTGACAAAGCTTGCCTCCGGGTTGGCTGGGCGCCCCGGCGTCGACATGGTCGTGCCTTTCGGCACGAGCCTGCACGTTTCCGGCCACACAGCGGCGGAGCTGGAGGCTGCGATTGCCCCCTATCGCTCCGATCCGCGGTTCGTCTGGACGCGGACGGCCCCAATGCTCGAGGATGTGTTCATCGCGCTCATGGGCCGGGCTCAGGCTGGTCCACAATGAGTGCGTTCTCAAGGATTGGTTCCCAGGGCGGGTGGCGCCGCGCCGGCGCCGTGGTCATCAAGGAATTCCTGCAATTGCGGCGGGACCGGCTCACCTTTGCGACCATGATCATGATCCCGCTCACGCAACTGCTCCTGTTCGGCTATGCCATCAATACCACGCCCCGGAATCTGCCCACAGCCGTTCTGCTGCAGGAGACGAGCGACGTTGGCCGTTCCATCCTCGCGGCGCTGGAAAACACCAAATACTTCAAGATTACACACCGCGTCAGCAATGAAGCCGAGTTCGACCACTTGCTGGCCGCGGGCGCCGTGCTGTTCGCAGTGGAGATTCCGGCAGACTTCGAGAGGGCCTTGCGGCGCGGCGACCGCCCGGCCCTGCTCGTAGCGGCTGACGCCACCGATCCTGTCGCGGCGGGATCGGCCCTGGCCGCGCTGGAGACGCTCACGCGCACGGCGCTGCAAAACGACCGGGCCATTCCCGATACTGTGTTGCCGCCATTCGAGATCCGCCAGCACGCCCGGTACAATCCGGCTGCTGTAACCCAGCTCAATATCGTTCCCGGGCTGCTTGGCACGCTTTTGATGATGACGATGCTGGTCTACACCGCACTTTCGGTCACGCGGGAGATCGAGCGCGGCACAATGGAAAGCTTGCTCGCTATGCCCATCAGCCCGCTAGAGATTATGCTTGGCAAGATCGCGCCCTACATCCTCGTCGGATTCCTGCAGGCGATTTTGATCTTCACTGCCGGTGTCGGGCTGTTCGGCGTGCCTGTCATGGGCAATCTCGCAATCCTTGCGTTGCTGACCACTCTCTTCATCGCCACCAACCTGTCGATCGGTTACACCTTCTCGACCATCGCTCAGAACCAGCTACAGGCGGTGCAGATGTCGATCATGTTCTTCCTGCCGAACATTTTGATGTCTGGGTTCGCTTTCCCGTTCGCTGGGATGCCCGCTTGGGCGCAATGGATCGGCCAATGCCTTCCGCTGACCCATTTCATCCGGATCGTGCGCGGCATCTTGCTCAAAGGCGCGACAATCGGCGACCTGCGCGCCGAGGCCGCATGGCTTATTGGATTGATGCTCGTCGCCATGACGTTGGCGGTTACACGTTTCCGCCGTACGCTCGATTGATGCCGAAGGCGTTTCGATTAGCCGCACCCGCCCTTTAAAGCGGGGGAGGGTACCTGAGCGGGATGGCCTCCGCGGGAATTCCCTTAAGTCCGAAGAATCCACTTCGGCTAAGGGGTTGCCTTTCCAGCGCGCGTTCGCGCATGCTTCAATAGGCCCAGTATGGCCACACCTTATAGTGAGCATGGGTGCGCCGTTCCCAGTCGCGGTCTTCGAAACTCTCGCCGTCATATTCTGGGGCGTTTCTGAGCTGCGCCTCAGACACTTCCAGAGTGTACTGCTCCGTGGCAGAGTCATAGGCGAGCATTGGCCAAGGCAGTGGATAATGACTGTCAAGGGGATCCGGGCCGAGAAGGTCTCCGAAATCGATAATGACATAGCGGACATGCCCAGTGTAACGGTCGATAAGCAGATCGTTGATCTGTCCGAGCAAGCTTCCTTCAGGGTTGTACACATCCGCGCCAAGGATCTCCTCATCCCGTAGAAAACGCGTCTCCATGAATTCGCTCCTATTGCCGATGCAATTATACTGCCCTCTTCGCGCGCGTAGCGCTGCGGCTTGGTTAATCCCGGCATGGTAAATGGGACTGGATTTTCTTATCTTCCCCCCGCAAAAATCGCGATTTTTCGCGTTTTCACCCGCAAATATGCGATTCAAAAGGCGCAGTTTACATTTGCTGTTGCGGTTCATGCCAAAGCCGCCAAGAGGCAGCGCTGAGGGCTGATGTTATCGCCTTCGCGCTCGAACATGCGGCGCCA
>Ga0074046_10005332_pt1 | contig 10282 bp, 4 predicted proteins | sample BogForMeECP23OM3_FD_94441 | JGI IMG/M metagenome (GOLD analysis project Ga0074046, IMG submission 94441) | Bog forest soil microbial communities from Calvert Island, British Columbia, Canada - Bog Forest MetaG ECP23OM3 | ecosystem: Environmental > Terrestrial > Soil > Wetlands ...
ACCCAAGGGCCAACTGGAAAAGATCGGTGTCTCGCATCCCCTCACAATAAACTCGATCCCAACCGATCGCTCCCCAAGCCAACCCAGAAAACGGCCTTACCCACTCCATTCAGCGAGGAGCCTTCGAAACTGCGGCCGAGGAAGTAGACGCCCTCGCCGAGCGCATCCGCCTCGCGGCCGACATCCTCGTCCGGGGACCGCAATGAAAGGACAGAACACCGTGCCCAGGACGACCCGGCGGCTTATGCTGCAAGCGAAGCCCCCTCCGCTAATCGCATTGCGCTCGCGACATTAGCAATGACAGCACAATATTTGGTCATAGTCAAGTAAAACTTAATTACGATCTGTAATAGACTCAAGTTAGTTAATATATGGCAAGCTTGGTGCGTTCATAACGCCGATCTATCGATTGCCGTAACGTATGTACAAGTCATACGTTATTTTCAATAGTTCATGTGACACGAGTCCCGCGCTTTATTATTGCAAACTACCACCTTTTGTACGATAACAATGATCTACACATCTTAATCGCAATTACGGTGACACTTGCATATTTCATAAATTTCAGAGGCGTCCCGCCTGGGGACCGCGTCCCAGGCGTTGCCGGCGACGCGGCGTAATTAGAAAAAAATGCTACCGTCAATTAGGAAAAAATGCTACCGTCACCGTAATTCTGGAACCGAAGGGCCGTCATTTCTCGGCGGTTGATCGTCGGGCCGCTAGGGCCGCTGGCCCGCCAATTCGACAAGCCGTAGGATGACGTCGCTGTAGCTCTCGCCGCGATTACGGTGACATATGCATGATTACTATATTAAGACCTCAGAGTCTGCCCCATCCGCCCGCAGCGTGCGCGGCGAGCCGGATAGCGGAAACAAGAAAATATGCAAGAGTCACCGAATACCACCGACGCCGCTCACTCGTCGGGGCGGGTTTTGACGAGAAGACCCTGAGGCGCACTGTTCCGGACGACGTCGCGTTTCGTGAAGGAAAGGACCGTGCCAGGAACGCGACCGCGCGCGCTAATTCGCCGTCGTCCCGACCCCGTCAACACATAACGATCTCGGACGTCGTCCCAAAGCATCAGATTGCCCCGGACCGCGTTCTCACGGAGCACCATTGTCATCGGATCGTGAACGTGAGAAGGCGCGACATCGCCGTGCGCATCCACATTCTTTAAAGCCTCGATAAGTCGCTTTTCGACTGCGTTGTTCATTGCCGTTACGAAGTGATACCGCCGGCCCGCTTTTGCAAGCAAGCATGTTCTCATTTTTGTTCAGCCGCCAAACTGAAATCTTTATATAAATCAGTACAGTGCCGAATTTGGCGCGCCCGACAGGATTCGAACCTGTGGCCTCTGCCTTCGGAGGGCAACGCTCTATCCAGCTGAGCTACGGGCGCATCATTCGCCGAGGGAACGGCGAACTCTCTATCCCATAGACGAATTCGGCGCGGAAGGGAAATCCCGCGCTTGCGCCTCTTCACGCCGCGAACGGCGCCGGCGCCTGATCGACGCCGAAATATTGCAGATAGCGCTCCTCGACGTCCGAGAGCGGCATTACGACGAAGACGTCGGTGGTGTTGAAGACGGGGTCGACGACCGGGACGGGGCTGAAGGTCGCGCCGAGGCGGAAGTAGCCTTTGACGAGCGGCGGCAGGATGCGCATGAGCGCGCGCGGGTCGGCCGGCGGCGTGGAGCTTCCCTCGCCAAGCGCGCGGGCGCGGTCGGGGCGCGGCGCGACCCGCCACGAAGGGTCGCCGACGCCCGATAGCGCGCGGATCGCGTCCGCGTGCTGCGCTGCGTCGGATCCTGGCAGGCTCGCGCAGCCGATCATCGCGTCTGCGTGGTGGTGGCGCGCATAGGCCCAGAGCCCGCGCCACAGGAGTTCGAGCACATGCCGGCCTCGGTGAGTCGGCGCGACGCAGGCGCGGCCGACCTCGAGAAACCGGGTCGTCGGGCGGCGCGCGATCAGCGCCTCGACATCGAATTCGAGGGCGCTGTAGAAGCCGAAATTGCGCTCCGCCACGTCCTGCCGCAAGAGACGATAGACGCCGACGAGCCGCGGCGAGCCGTCGCGATGGCGAAGCGTCTTGTCGACCACGATGAGATGGTCGCTGATGCTGTCGAAGCGGCAGACGTCGCGGCGGATGATGCGGGCGGTCGAATCGGGCGCAGCGCCGCCCTCCTCGAAAAACGCGCGATAGCGCAGCTTCTGCGCCCGCCGGACCTCCTTCTTGGTCGTCGCGAGGCGCGCCTCGAGCGCGCCGGAGCGCGCCAGCACCGGGCCGAGCCCCCCGAGATCGCGCTTGCGGGAGAATCGACGTAGCAAACCGCGGGCGCCGTCCGCCCCCGGCCTCGATGCGAATGTCAGCGCCACCCCAGCGTCCTCGCGAATCGGCTTTGTCGGCAAGCAGAACCATGTTCGCCGGAAGCTTTTATGACGCCCGGTCGAGCGCGCCAAGATCCGATTCGCCTCCACCGCACAGACGCTCGATTTCCCCCGCGAGATCGCCGAAGTCGAAGGGTTTGACGAGGAATGCGTCGAACCCGGCCGCCTTGCAGGCCCGCCGCTCGTCCTCGAGCGCATTGGCGGTGAGGGCGATGATCGGCGTCGGCGGCGACCCCCTCTCGGCTTCGAGCCGCCGCAGCCGCCGTGTCGCCTCGAGGCCGTCGAGGCCCGGCATCTTGAGGTCCATCAGGATGAGATCGAACGGGGGCGGCGCGCCGGGCGCGGGCGCGGCGAGACGTAGGGCCTCGTCGCCGTCCGCCGCCCGGATCACGTCGAAACCGAGCCGGCCGAGGGCCTTCTGCGCGATGAGGGCGTTGATGTCGTTGTCCTCGGCGATGAGCGCCCGCCGCGCCGGCTTCTGCGCCCGCGCCGGCCGCTCACGAGGAAATTCGGACGCGAGCCGCTCGAACAGCGAGCGCGCGCGCACCGGCTTCACCAGCCAGCCGTCGAAGCCCGCAAGCGACGTCTGCCCGAAGGCCCGACGCTCGAACGGCGAAAACAGGACGAGGCTCCTCGGCGCGCCTGCGGCGCGGGCGGCGCGCGCGAGCAGATCGGTCGCTTCCGGACCGAGCGCGCAATCGACGATGACGAGATCCGGCCGCTCGGGCTCGGCGATGGCGGCGAGGCCGGATTCCAGCCCCTCGGCGCGCGCCACGCTCGCGCCTGCTTCGATCAGGCGCGCCGCGATCGCGGGCGCCTCGAACGGCGAATTGGCGATGATGAGCACGCGTGCGCCCGCGACGTCCGCGTTCGGCGCGACGGCGGCAGCGCGCGTCGCGCCCTCCGGCAGCGAGACCGAGAAGGCGAAGACCGAGCCGCCGGCAAAATTGTCGTCGAGGGTGAGCACGCCGCCCATCAGGCCGACGAGCTGCCTGGAGATAGCGAGCCCGAGCCCTGCGCCCTCGAAGCGGCGCGCATCGGAGCCGTCGCCCTGCTCGAAGTCCTCGAAGATCGCGCCGCGCCGGTCCGGCGGCACGCCCGGCCCGGTGTCGGTCACGGCGAAGCGCAGCGCGCCCCCTTCGCCCCGCTCGACCGAGACGCAGACGCCGCCGGCCGAGGTGAACTTCACCGCATTCCCGGCGAGGTTCATCAACACCTGTCTCAAGCGCATGCCGTCGGCGAGCACGAAACGCGGCGCGTCGGCGCTGATCGAAGCGGCGATCTCGAGCCCTTTGCTCTGGGCGCGCGGCGCGAGCAGCTCGACCACGCCTTCGACCAGCTTGATGAGGTCGACCGTCTCGACGACCAGGCCGAGATGGCCGGCCTCGATCTTGGAGTGATCGAGAATCTGGTCGACCAGCGCGATCAGGGCCGCGCCCGAGCTGCGGATCGTCTCGACGTAGCTCATGTTTTCGGGACTGAGCGAGGCTTCGCGCAACAGGTCCGCCATGCCGAGAATGCCGTTGATTGGAGTGCGGATTTCGTGGCTCATCGTGGCGAGGAAGCGGGACTTGGCTTCGCTCGCCGCCTCCGCCCGCTCGCGCGCGGCGGCGGCTTCCTTCAGCCGCCAGACTTCATCGCGCAGCGCCTCGTTCTCGGCCGCGGCGCGCCTCGCGCGCCCTTCGGCCCTCGACCACGCGCGCGCCAGCGCCGCCGCGAGCGCCGCCGCGAGCGCGACCATCGCGCCGGCCCGGAGGCTCAGCGCATGCGCCGCAACGATCGCGCCCGTGTCCATCGAAGGCCTCCCCAACAGGCTGAATGTTTCAGATCGGAGTTGAGATATCCTTGCGAGCATTGCGCGGGGCTGTCGACGGGGTGGGGCGGGCGGCCTCGAGCTCCGAAGAGGGCGGCCGCGAAGGCAGCGGAGGTGCGGGGATTCAGTTGTGTCGGTCAACTGCAACCGATGCGAATGCCCGACTTTCTTTGATGCATGGGTCGGGCCCCCCGCGCTTTTTTGGCTCGAATTGCCCGGAAACAATCCGAAGTTTCAGAGGCTTGCTCGGAAGCTCCCTGTTTTGCTCCGGAACAGGAGCCCAGTGTTCACTTCGCGCGCAATGACAGGTTCAGGCCGAGCATAGGGCCGCCTTGGCGCCGCGCGCCCAACACCAGATATTGCGGATCCGGGGCCGCCGGGGCCATACCATTTCCGGGCGCGAATTCAACCTTATCAAACGGTTGCGGCACCATTTCCGGCCCGACCGACCGCCTGCTCGGGCATCCCCGAGGAACGCCCCGCCTGAAGGCCGCTTTCGTATCCCGCCGCGCGCCCCCTAATTTCCAAAACGCGTCATGTGCGCGTCCGGGACGCGTTCGGGAGCTCAAAAAGGGTCCGAAATTGCTTCCATTTCCTTCCATTTTTGGCAGCGAATCGTGAGCTATCAAAGGCTAATCGGCGATGTCGGGACAATTTCTTTTCTCGGCCCTCCTCCCGGCGGGCCGCCGCGCGCCGCGCCCCGACCGACCGGTCGCAAGCAGCGCCAAGCAGAAGGCTTCGAAGGAACGGGACACTCGGTCTTCTCCTCCAGGACGGCGGTCTAAGAACAAATACAGAACAATCGCCGCCTTGTCAAGAAACGGCTCGGGGCCAGAAAAGAGCGCCCTGCGTCCGGCGCAGGGGCGCGAGCGTCTGGCCGATGTCGCTTGCATAGCGCTCGACAACCGGGTTCCCCCCGGCGACGCGGGCGTGACCCTGACGGAGAACCTTCGCGCCGGGCCGCCTTCTACCCTCACCGGAGCCGCGCCCTCTTCGTCGAGGCGTCGGCGCGATCCGTCGCGGAGGGAGGGGAGCCGCCCCTTTACGTCAGCTCGCACACGCCCGGCGCTGCCGAGCACAACCGCGCTCGTCTCCCGCTTTCGCACCCGCAACCGGCATCTTTGACGGCAGGGCCGTGGGGGAGGGTCAATCAGACCGCGAGCCCGTCGAGCAGGGCTTTCGCCTGCCTCAGATCGAGGGTGTCGAAGCCCTCCGTGAACCAGTTGTAGACGGGCGCCAGGAGCCCGCGGGCTTCCGCGCGCTTGCCCTGATCGCGCCAGAGCCGAGCCTTGCTTGTCGCGGCCCGCAGCTCCCAGGACTTCGCATGCTGCCCCCGCGCGACCGCGAGGGCGCGATCGAAAAAGGCCTCCGCCTTCGCGGCGTCGCGCTCGGGCGGTTCCTCCGCGATCTCCCCTGCGAGGCGAAGAATATCGGCTTCGCACCATCGCTCGTTCGTCATTTCGAACGTCGCTGTCGCGTCGACGATACAGCGCCGGGCGTCCTCCATCTGACCCAATCTTGCGTGCGTCTTCGCCAGATGGGACAGGACCGTCGCCGTCAGCAACGTGGCGCCGCTCGATCGATAGCCGGCGAGCGCGGAGCCTATCCGTCGGACTGCTTCATCGGCCTCGCCTTCGGAGCTGGAAATCAGACCCTGCAACATCAGGCCAAACGCCCCGTAGAAAGGCTCCCCTTTCTCATCCGCAAGCGCATTGATCTCCGTCGCCTCCGCTTTTGCGGTTTCATATTGCCCGCAGTCGAAATGGATCCATGCCGCAAAGATCAGGTTGTTGCCAAGCGTGAGGACGTGTCCGAACTCGCGAGCGGAGCGAAGCGCCTCGTCGGCGTCCGCTCGGGCCGCGTCCGGATAGCCGAGCACCCAAAGCGCGGCCCCGCGGGCTGACAAAGCCGTACTCCAATGGTCGCCGCCGTATCGGGTGGCTCGTCGGTCTTCCGCCGGGTTGTAAAGCGCGATCGCCGTGTCGAAATGCGCCCGGCTGGCCAGGATATCCCCCGAGAACAACAGGCTCTGGCCGACCGCCCGATGCCCGGCGATCAGTTCGCCTTTTGCGCCCCCTCTCTGCGCGAGCGCCAGACACTGCGCAGCGAGCTTGCGCGTTGCGTCCCCGGACGACGCCACGATGCTGGCGACCCAGAGGCCATGGAGGGTCGTAAAGAGCGCGAGGGGATTCTCCACCGGCTCTCCGAGAGCGTCCGCCCGCTCGATCAGAGCAAGCGTTCGCGACAGCGACGCCCTGGCCTCGCCTGAGGCGTAGCCTCTGCTGAGCAGCAAAGTGCTCGCGAGGCCGATCTGGCAGGCGATCTCCTCGCGGCGAAGGGCCGGCGTGCCGGACTGGGCGGCGATCAGGGCAAGCGCCCTGGAAAACTGGGACTCGGCCTCCCGGAGCGCCGAGCGTTTCAGGGATTGCCGTCCGGCTTTTGCCCACAAAGCCGCCGCTTTCTCACGCAGGCCCGCTTCCGCGCAATGCCGCGCCAGCAGTTCAGGCTGGGTTTCGACAACCTCACCGAAATGGGCTTCCAGGGCCTCGACAATACGAGCATGCAGCGCCCGCCTCTGTTCGCGAAGGAGCGCGCCATAGGCCAGGTCCTGCAGGAGCGCATGCTTGAACAGATAGGTCGCCTCTGGCGGCTTTCCTTGTCTGAACAGCAAGCCGGCCCGGACGAGACGCTCCAAAGACGCCTCCAAATCAGACTCCGCCTCCTGCGCGACGAGGGCCAGCAAGGCGTGCGGGGATTCGCGCCCGATCGCGGCCGCGGTCTGCGCCACCTCCTTGGCGTGACCCAGTCGATCGAGCCGCGCCATCAGCGAGGCCTGCAGGCTGGCTGGCACAACGGGTGCCGCGGGCGCAGCAGGCCCTTTGCCGTCGCCGCCGCCTGCCTGCGCCTCCAAGACCGCCTTGGTCATTTCCTCGGCGAAAAGAGGAACGCCATCGGCGCGGTGAATAATCTCCTCGCGAGCAGGCACCGTTAGGCGCTCCCCCCCGACGACATCGTCGATCATGGCGCCGATCTCGCGGCTCGTCAGACGATGAACCGTAAGTTCCGTGACCAGGGCGCGTCCGCGCCACGGAGGCTCCATCTCCGGCCGATAGATGACGAGAAGCAGCACCGAAAGCGTCTTGATGTCGTCTACCAACCGGCCCAGCAGCTCCAGGGTCGTCGGGTCGGACCAGTGCGCGTCCTCGACGACCATCAGAACCGGCTTGTCCCGCGCCCGCGCCTCGATCTGCGCCATGAGCGCCGTCATGATCCTCTTCCGACGTTGCGGCGGGGTCAGTTCCAGCGCGGGATAGCGTCCGTCGTTCCGAAGCGACAGCATGTCGGCGAACAGCGCGGCGTCCTCGGGAGCGGTCGCCGTTCGCGCGAGGAACGCGTCGAGTTTGTCGAGCCTAGCCCTTTGATCGTCGTCGCGCACGAATCCGGCGGCGCGTTCGATCAGCCCGATGATCGGGTAGAGAGCGGTGTCTCGGTGCTGCGGCGAGCAGTAACAGCGCAATCGGTGCTGCGGCTCGGCGTCGACGCGCTGCAGGAACTCCGCCGCCAGTCTCGACTTGCCGACGCCGGCTTCCCCCGACAGCAGAACGACCTGTCCCGCGCCCGCCTTCGCCCCGGCCCAATGGCTCAGAAGCAATTCGCTTTCGTCCTCGCGCCCGACGAAGGCGGTCAGTTTCGCTCCCCGAAGCGCCTCGAACCGGCTTTCGACCGAGCTCGGCCCGAGGACTGCCCAGGCTCGCGTGGGGCCGGCAATTCCCTTCAGCTCGACGGTCCCGAGATCCTTCATGTCATAGAGCGAGCCGAGGAGCCTTCGCGTGCCGTCCGATATGACGAGGTTGTCCGGCTCGGCGATCCCTTGCAGCCGCGCGGCGAGATGCGGCGTTGCGCCGACGACGCCGCGCTCTTCCGATTCCCCCGACCCCATGAGGTCGCCGACCACCACCAGTCCTGTCGCGATCCCGACGCGGACATGCAGCGGCGAGCCGGCGGGAGTCGTCAGCTCCGGCACGGACCGGACGACGGCCAGCCCCGCCTCGACCGCGTGTTCCGGATCCTGTTCGTGCGCCTCCGGATAGCCGAAATAGGCGAGCACGCCGTCACCCAGGTACTTGGCGACGAACCCGCCATGGCTTTCGATCGCCTCGGCGCAGCACCGGTTGTGGGCGGCGATGACGCCGCGCATGTCCTCGGGATCGAGCCTGGCGGCGAGCGCCGTCGAGCCGACGAGGTCGCAGATCATCACGGTCAGTTGGCGCCGTTCGACGCCGGCCGCTTCGGGCGAGGGCGCCGGTTGCGACTCCGCCAGGGGCGCGACGGGGAGGCCGGCCAGTTCCGCAATAGCCGCCAGCAGCTTGCGCCGATGCCCGACGGAGCCGACGCCGAGCTCCTTCAGGTCCTCCGCCGTCAGCTTCGGAAGAACCTCGAGATCAATCTCGTTCTCGTGAAACGCGGCCTCGTATCGAGCGAGGCCGAGCCCTCGCAGCCAGCCGCCGATTCCCAACGACACGCCCGGGGCCAGTCTCGTCATGTTCGCCCCCCGAAACCGCGCGTCCCGCGCGGCATGACTCCTCGTCAGTGAAAAACGAACCTCTCCAAGACGGCGAGCATCGCTGCAGCGTCGCCCTGATAGACGCGCGGCGGTTCGAAATTCGCGACGTTGAACAGCCCCACGACCGCCTGTCGCGCGGACCGGATCGAGTATTCCATCGTGAACATGGTGTCGAACGGCATCTCACAAAACTGGCCGAGGAAGGCGAAGTTTTCCGCGCCCTCCGGGACGACATTGGGACGATCTGCGCGTTTGCGCCTCATCCAGACGCTGCCGGCGTTGGGAAGCAGGCAGGGTATGCAGACGGATTGGCTGAGAATGAGGGCCTCATCGCTTTGGAAACCGAATTGACGGATCGTTTCCGTCAGGATCTCGCGTCCGGTGCACTCAGTGATCGTCTTTCCGATACCGCCAGGCTCGTTGGGGTTTCCGGACTTGTCGTGGCACAGACTGAATCCCCACCATGCGGAAACGCCATCCGGCTGGTTGAGGAAGTGCTTTTCGGGGAAGGGCGAAACCGTGATCATCCAGGGGGAATCGATTAAGGTGACGAGGCCCTGGTTGAGCGAGGGATCGCCCGTCAGCTTCTGCAATCGCTTCAGAAACGTCTGACCCTTCTCCGTGACAGTAAAGGTCACCCATGTGGACAGGAATGGATCTTTCTCGACGTCGCCAGGCTTAAGAGGTTTTAGGTCATCAGAATCGAAAAAGGGCTTCGGATCTCCGAAGTCGTAGCGACCGATCGCCTCCGCATTGTTCTTTATATTGGACCACAAGGACCAAGCCTTTGACGGTTCGTGGACGGGCTGCGGAGGCTCGTCGTCTTTGCCGATGCTCAGGTTGGCAGTCTGCGAGCCCAATGTAATGAACACATAGTCGCCTGCGTCGATTGGTCTGGGTTTTGCGTCCCCCTTGAGCCTGATGGAATCAGCCCTGACTCCGCCTCCGACCTTCCTAAAGGTAACGTCCTCCACTGTTGTATTGCACCTGAACTCCACGCCCTTGCCGCTATGATCGAACCACTCCCGGGTCTCGAGCCACTCCCGGATCGGGAGCGCGACGCCGTCATCCTGGTTCAGCGGCATCCGCCAGACGTCCTTCATGGTGTCGACGCAGGGCGTGACATGGAGGAACCTCAGAAGATACCGCCGGAACTCGATCGCGCTATGATCAGGCAACGGCCCCATCATTGTGGACCAGGCGAGAAAGAATTCCGACCTGTAGAAGTCGTCGGGGAAGAAACCCCTGACAGGAACATCGTCAAGCAAAGGCTTGCCTGGCTTGTCGTCATCTATCCCTTCCGCCAAGAGTCTTGCTGCGCCCAATCGGGTCAGCAAATCCACCCCCATCTGTGGTTGAGAGAAGACTTTCAGATGTTTATCCAGGAGGCGGTGCTTGGAGCATCGATCTGGACCGTCGCGGTCATGCCGGCGACCAGGTGAACGCCCTCTGGGACTTGATCGATGCGGATGCGCACCGGCACGCGCTGAGCAAGGCGCACCCAGGTGAAGATCGGGT
>Ga0074046_10005333_pt1 | contig 10280 bp, 9 predicted proteins | sample BogForMeECP23OM3_FD_94441 | JGI IMG/M metagenome (GOLD analysis project Ga0074046, IMG submission 94441) | Bog forest soil microbial communities from Calvert Island, British Columbia, Canada - Bog Forest MetaG ECP23OM3 | ecosystem: Environmental > Terrestrial > Soil > Wetlands ...
GCGCCACCGCGTCGAATGGACGAGCGCCGATACGCCGACGATATGGCTTGCCGTTCACAGCAAGCCGTGAGGCAGAGGCCTGCCTTCAGTTCAGGACAATGTTCATGAAACGAAGGTTTTCGCCCGGCGCGGCGGCCAACCCCCTTCAAGACCGGCATTGAGGCGCTTCCCGGAAATTTGATCGGTGCCCAAAATCTATTCATTCATGTTATCCATTCCAAGCATTATAGCTTCGTCTTGGCATCTTAATCGCCACCATGGGCACTCCCGCCCCAGCCTGTCCTTTGCGCAGTCGATCCAAAAAAGCTAATAGGGCTCGGGGCTTGCCAGGGCTGAAATTGTCCGTGATCTAACAGTACATCGTTTGAAGTTTGGGAGTTTATTGAGTGAAGATATCCATGTTTTTGCGGCTCCTTACCATCATCGGATTGGTCGGAGTCATCGTCGCTCCGCAGTCGGCCGCAGCCCAAGACAAGAAACCCAACATCCTCGTCATCTGGGGTGACGACATCGGCCTCACCAACATCAGCCACAACAATCGCGGCATGATGGGATACAAGACGCCCAACATCGACCGCATCGCCAACGAAGGCGTCGCTTTTACCGATTACTACGGTCAGCAATCTTGCACGGCGGGGCGCGCGGCGTTCATTGGCGGAAACAATCCCGTCCGGACGGGCATGACCAAGGTTGGCGTTCCCGGCGCGCTGGAGGGGTGGCAGAAAACCGACGTGACGATGGCAACGGTGCTTAAGTCGCAAGGCTACGCAACCGGCCAGTTCGGCAAGAACCATATGGGTGACCGCGACGAATTCCTGCCAACGATGCACGGCTTCGACGAGTTCCTGGGCAATCTCTATCACTTGAATGCCGAGGAGGAGCCTGAGAACGAGGACTACCCCACCGATCCGGCGTTCCGCAAACAGTTCGGGCCGCGCGGCGTCATCAAGGCCACCGCTGACGGCAAAGGCGGGCAGACGGTTGTCGATACTGGGCCGCTCACCAGGAAGCGCATGGAGACGATCGACGACGAGACCATCGAGGCCGCCAAGGAGTTCATCACGCGTCAGGTTAAGGCCGGCAAACCGTTCTTCGTCTGGTGGAACGGCACGCGCATGCACTTTCGCACACACGTCAAGGCAGATCGCCGTCATAAGGGCAACGACGAATACACCGACGGCATGATCGAGCACGACATGCAGGTCGGACAACTCCTCAAGCTGCTGGACGACCTCGGCATCGCCGATAACACCCTCGTGCAGTACTCCACCGACAACGGTCCCCACTTCAATACCTGGCCCGATGCCGCCAACACGCCCTTCCGCTCGGAGAAGAACTCCAACTGGGAAGGCGCATACCGCGTGCCGGCCTTCGTGCGTTGGCGTGGCAAGTTCCCCGCCGGCGTGACCCTCAACGGGATTGTCTCTCATCAGGACTGGCTGCCGACCTTCGCCGCGATTGCCGGTGCGCCTGACATCAAGGAGAAGTTGCTCAAAGGCGTCGAGCTGAACGGCAAGACCTACAAGAACTACATCGACGGTTACAATATGCTCGACTACCTGAGCGGCAAGACGGCAGACTCGCCGCGTCCAGCCTTCATTTACGTAAATGACGATGGGGACATCGTCGCGGTGCGCTGGAACGACTGGAAGGTCGTTTATAAGGAAAATCGCGGACAGGGCTTTGGAGTCTGGCGGGAGCCGTTCACCGAGCTGCGCGTGCCTTTGGTGTTCAATCTCCGCCGCGATCCCTATGAAAGGGCGCAGCATAACGCCAATGTCTACGAGGACTGGGCGCTCGACCGGCCCTTCATCATCTTCGGTGCGATGGCGGTGGCGACGCAGTTCCTGACGACGCTGAAGGATTTCCCACCGAGCCAAACGCCAGGTTCTTTCAATCTGGACAACGTCCGAAAGCGGATCGAGTCCTCGGCGCAGCCCGAGAACTAATGAATGGTGCCGCCGTTCGGGAGAGCGGCGGCGTCCAGGCTATCGCGAAACAGGCCGCTCACACGCTGGATAGCGAGCTGGTTCCTAACCTTGGCGGCGCGCTGGGCCTCCTTTCCCGAGTTTGGCCTCGATAGGCTCGCCAGCTTCTTTGCGAGGGTGTAGTTTCTAACTGGGTATCTTTTCCCCGCCCGCTCTCTGGCTTGTTGTAAAGGATGCGTCCATGCCTCACAGTCGCGCCAGGCAGTTCCTCCACCGTATCTTTCTAATTTTGGCATGCATGACGCCGATCTCGCTTGCGGCGTGTGGCAAGGAGCCGGGCGCATTGCAGCCGTATAACGCCGCGATCAATGAAAGCTCGATCTCGGGAATTTCCTCCGGCGGCTACATGGCGGCGCAGTTCGGCACTGCTTGGTCTTCCATCATCAAAGGCGTTGGCATTGTCGCAGGGGGTCCGTTTTATTGTGCACAGGCGGCATCATCGGATTTTTGGAATGGGTACGCGATGCCCATGCTGACGGCGACGGGCCCCTGCATGAAAGGCCCCGCTCCCGATGTACAGCCTCTTATTGATAAAGCTGACGAGAAGGCTGCCGCGGGCGCCATCGATCCTACCAGCAATCTAAGCCATCAAAAGATCTACATCTTTCATGGCTTCAACGATGTGGTCGTCGCCGAGCCGGTGACCGACGCCACCGCCGAATTCTACCGCCACTATCTGGGACAGGAAGGAGCCGGCAATCTTTTCTATCAAACCACCTTGGGCGCGGGCCACGCACAGGTGTTGCCGCATGAGGAGCGGTTTAGCCGCCTGAATGCCTGCGCGCTCAATCAGAGCCCGTATATCAACGAGTGCGGTTATGACCAGGCCGGCGTCATCCTCCAGCACATTTACGGAGCGCTAAATCCTCCCAATTACGGCAAGTTGTCGGGGGCGCTGAAAAGCTTCTCGCAAGGAAAGTACACCGATACCGACGAGCCAGGCTCCCTGAGCATGGGAGACACCGGTTACTTTTTCGTTCCAAAGGATTGTGAACCCGAACAAGCCGCGGCATGCCGGGTGCATATCGCGATGCATGGATGCAGGCAGGACGCGGGGGATATCGGCAAGCTCTACGTCGATGACTCCGGCTATAACGCCTGGGCCGATACGAACCGCATCATCGTCCTGTATCCGCAAACCGTCGGTCGGCCGCTGCTGGGGCTGCCGCCTCAAAATCCGCAGGCTTGCTGGGACTGGTGGAGTTACGTCACTCATGACGATAGCTATGTGACGAAGTCTGGGAGTCAGATCAAAGCAATCAAAGCGATGCTGGATGCGCTGACGGCGGGACATAAACCCGGTTCGCAAAACGGAGCGGCGCCGGCTGGTGCTCCCAGAAGGCTTATTGTTATCGACATCTCGGATACGGGAGCGGATTTGGCGTGGACCCCTGTCGCGGGGGCTGAAGGCTACTCCGTCGCGCGCGCGGAGGCTGGCGGCGAATTTGCGCCGGTGGGAAAGGTTTCAGGCCCGAGCTTCGCGGACACTGGCTTGCAACCCTCGACCTCTTATCGCTGGCGGGTGGCGGCCATCGCCGGAAGAAACGAGGGAGCGTCCTTGGAAGCAGCGGCCAAGACGCTGGCCAAGCACATGCCCTGCGAAAATCCCGGCTCCTGCCCGCTCGCCCAGGCAGATAAGTGACTTGATCTAAGGCAACGGAGGCGCTTCGCCTTCCAGCCGCTTAATCGTTTATGGGAACTATGCGACATCCAGTCGCACTAGATTTCCGGCTTGATTCTGGAGCCGTTTTGACGACGATCAAAACCGTCTCGGGCGTAGCCTCTTTTCTGTCAAGCTGTATGCTAGACGGGTTTCGGGACGCAAAAACAAAAATCGCCCGCTCCGCCGAATGACAGTACGGACCTTGGGGAGGACAGTAGTGCAATCAGATTTCAGAATATTCCGTGAGAACCTGGCAGCCGCCTGCCGTGAGCGCAATATGACCCATGACCCGCTCTGCGCGGCCGCGGTCGATCTTCACTTCGCTGGAATAAGGGCTCTCGACATCTACAGGCTCGCAAAAATCGCCGACTCTCTAGATGTGAGCGTGGATTGGCTCCTCGGACGTTCGGAGGTGATGGAACTGCCGAGAAAGAAGGCAAAGAAGCCGTAAGGCAGTCATAGCATGAGGAACAGGTGGGCGCTCCCGCCCGCCTGAAAACAAATACGGTTCGAGCGAACCGCAGCCGGTATGCGACGGATCAAGGCGCGATCGGACAAGGCTCGAGCCGCCAGATCTCCGATGCGTATTGCTGTATGGCGCGGTCGGATGAGAACTTGCCAACCCGCGCCACATTGAGGATGGCCTTGCGGTCCCACGCATCGCGATCCTGGTAGGCGGCATCAACCCGCTCCTGCGTAAGGATGTAATCCCGCAAATCCACCAAAAGCATGTACTGGTCGCCTCCTTCGAGAAGCGACCTGATTACGGGGCTGAAGATCCCCGGTTCCATCATGCTGAAGAAGTCCCGCTCGATCATCTGCACCGCCCGGCGGATTTCCTCGTCGGCATTGTAGACCTCCCACGGATTGTAGAGGGGATGGCGTTGCTCAACTTCCTGGGCCGTCAAGCCGAAGATGAAAATATTCTCCTTGCCGACTTCTTCGAGAATCTCAACGTTGGCGCCGTCGAGCGTGCCGATGGTCAGGGCCCCGTTGAGCTGGAATTTCATGTTGCCGGTGCCGGAGGCTTCGGTCCCGGCAAGGGAAATCTGCTCGCTCAGGTTTGCGGCGGGAATGATCTTTTCAGCCAGCGAAACCCTGTAGTTGGGCAGAAACACCACCTTCATCTTCTCATTCACCTGAGCGTCGCTATTGACGACACCGGCGACTTGATGAATGAGCTTGATGATCAACTTGGCCATCGTGTAGCCGGGCGCCGCTTTGCCGCCGATGATGAAGGTCCTGGGAACGATGTTCAGGGACGGGTCATTCTTGAGCCGGTTGTAAAGCACGACGATGAAGAGCACGAGCAACAGTTGCCGCTTGTACTCGTGCAGCCGTTTCACCTGAACATCGAATAGCGACTCCGGCGAAACGGCAACTCCGAGAGTGCCTCCGATAAGCCGCGCCAGCGCTTGCTTGTTGTGACGCTTTGCCGCGCGAAAACTCTCGCGAAAGGCAGAATCGTCGGCGAACCTCTCAAGTTTACGCAACTCTTCGAGGTCCGTGATCCATCGATCGCCGATCGCTTCGGTGATCAGATGCGCGAGCGGCGGATTGGCTTTCAAGAGCCAGCGCCGGGGAGTAATTCCGTTCGTTTTATTGTTAAACTTCGAGGGCCAATATTCGGCGAAATCTCGGAGGACCTTGTTTCGCAAAAGATCGGTGTGCAGCTTGGAGACCCCGTTGACCGAGGAGGATCCGACAATCGCCAGATGCGCCATGCGGACGTGCTTCGGCTCGCCTTCCTCGATGATGCTCATGCGGCGGAGCCGTTCGGCATCGTAAGGATAGCGGCAAGCGACTTCCCGCAAAAAGCGAGAATTGATCTCATAGATGATCTGGAGGTGGCGCGGAAGCAGCCGCTCCAGCATCGGAATGGGCCATTTCTCAAGCGCCTCAGGCAGGATTGTATGGTTGGTATAGCCTGTCGAAGCGGTCGAAATGTACCAGGCTTGGTCCCAGTCCAAACCCTCGCGATCCATCAGAAGGCGCATAAGTTCCGGAATGACAAGCGCGGGATGCGTGTCGTTCAGTTGCAGGAAAACCTTATCCGGGAAATGCTCCCATACGTTGCCGTCCGATTTGAAGCGCCGGACTATGTCCTGGACGGTGCAGGAAACGAAGAAGTATTCCTGCTTGAGACGCAGTTCCTTGCCCGCCGAGATCGAGTCGTTTGGATAAAGGACCTTGGTCAGGTTCTCGGCGAGCACCTTGTTCGCAACCGCCTCAACGTACTCGCCACGGTTGAAGTCATCCAGGTCGAATTCGTCGGCGGATTTGGCCGACCACAGCCTGAGGGTGTTAACGGTACCCCCCCCGTAGCCTACAACCGGAAGATCATAAGGAATCCCGATGAGGGGCTTGGTGTCAACCCAGTGGAACTCCAGACCCTTCTGGCCGGACCTCGTCTCCACCCGGCCTTCGAACTGGACATCGAACGAGAACTCCGGATGAGGGATCTCCCAGGGATAACGGTGCTTAAGCCATTCCTCGGGCTGCTCCACCTGGTAACCGTTTCTGATGTTCTGCTTGAAGATCCCGAAGTCATATCGAAGGCCATAGCCGACGGCGGGAAGGTCCAGGGTAGCTATGGAGTCCATGAAACATGCGGCAAGCCTGCCGAGGCCACCATTGCCGAGGCCTGCATCGATCTCGTATTCCCTGAGGTCCTCCCAATCGAGCCCCTCTTGCGACATGGCCGTACGGCAGATGTCTTCCATCTTGATATTGATGACGTTGTTGCCCATCATCCGCCCGATCAGGAATTCGAGCGATAAATAATAGACCCTCCTGACATTCTTCCTGTGATGCTCTTGCTGGGTCGCAATCCATCGTTCGACCAGCTGGTCCCGCACGGCGAGCGCAAGCGCATAGTACCGGTCGCGGTAGGTCGCGCTGTAACGGTCTCTGGCGAGTGTGCGCCGCAGATGGCGCTCGAAACTCTTCCTAAGACCGGGAGCCGACATTTCTTCGTCCCTGTCTTCGGCGGACGGGGCGCTGCTGATCTCGATTATCGCCATTTTTTTCCTTGAATCTCGGGGGGCCGCCCCTGTGGGCATCCGCGTTCCCCTATCGCGTTATGTTAGCGGCTACAGACTCGAGACTCCGTTTCCTCATAAGACGCGGCCGCATTGTTAAGCTTACACCAATAATGCTCGGATAGCACTGCGCGTTGGGGACATGTTGCCACCCCTGTGCTAAGCCAAGTCACGAGTGTTCCTTCGGTTTTACAACAAGAGCCGGAGGGTGGGCGCCTGTGCATGAGTAATCATGTCTTTGATCCCGCTCACGCACGCCGGAGCGTCAAAGGATAAGCGGCAACCGCGACGATATGCTGCTGCTTCGGGACTAGCGCGTTATTGAAAGTTGGGTGGTCACGCGCCCATTGTGCTACAGTTGCCGCCGAAATCTTCTTTGCCGCCCGAAGCTGTGGAGAAGGCGCGGCCTTGAGTCGCAACCTTCAGCGTAGCGCACGATCCACGCGAAAGCCGTGCTAAGGAATTGTAACGGCAGGAAAATGGAGAACACAATGAGTGAAGCCGGACAAGCGACAGTCGAGCAGGGCCGCGATTGGCCTCGCGCAGGCTTTTCAGTTGTATTTTTTGCTCTTTTAGGCGTCGGCATGGCAATTTTTACTGTGCTCGCATTGATACAGCTTATCTGGTTCCTCTGGAAAAAGGCTCCAAACCCCTCCATACAGAAGTTTGCGGTTCCATTAGCCCAATGGCTCACGGACGCGACGCGGTTCGTGCTGATGGACACGGAAGAGAAGCCTTTCCCATGGGCCCCCCTCCCGACGGTCAAATCGGTAGCGTAGGGGAACTCTCCAGTATCGAGACAGTTGCCCGCAGGTTGTGAGACTTATGGGCATCTGTCGGCCTCGAAGAGCTGGGCGGCCTTCTCCGGCGGTTCAAGGTGCCGGCCAGTGTGAATATTCGGCGGTTGGCGGCCTGGGCGGCTCATTAGTCACCATGATAATGGTCCGGCTTTCCAGCTGGGCGAGACCCTGAAGCATAGCACTAAGATTGGCGCTCGCCCTTCGTACCGGCTCGTCTGCGAGAATGGTCTCCGGGCGGTTGGCGAGCGCACGGGCGACCGCAACGCGCTGGCTTGCCTGGCATTTGGCTTGGCCGAATGAGTCGAGCAGCCCTAGCACTTTCTGCGATCTCGTCCTCCATAGCCGACCCCGCCTACGCATTGGCAGGGCCAGCGTGCAGCCAGCTTTTACTGTCTGCCCTTCGTCGGCGTCCACCGCGACCGCGACGATCGTCCGGCGACTTGCGGCGCGATTCGCATGTTGACACTGGCCTCGACGCTCCGGTCGCGTAAACGGCGGCGGCAGGGCGGGTGCGATAAGCCACCGTCGGCGTTCCTCCCCCAAGGGCGCTCCAAAGCGCCGATCCCAGGCCAGGCCAAGCGGCCAGCACGAGCACGATGCCGTATCGGCTAACGATCGCTCCTCCATCCGGCGTTATTGATGCTCGAGTCAGCTCAGCCCCACCTACCGATAAATTTCAAGGCCCATATGGACGAGAGCGCGCGCGACGGCGGCATCTCTTGCCCCCGCGGCACTTCGATGGCGGTCACTTGCCCTGTCAACGTGAAACGCACCGTTGATTCAGCGCAACGCATTCCGCGTCCGGGCATTGCTTATAACAGTTGAGATGAAAAAGTGGCGGTGATGGGCAGCTTGCTGACGCTTGTTCGAGAGACTTGGAAACACCTGCCGCAGCTTGTGCGATTTCTTTTGCTGAATGCCGCGATCGGTATCGGCGCGGGCTGGCTCCTGCTCGCCCTGCTGCTCTGGACCGATGTGAACGGTGTTGGCAGTTTGATTTGGGCCTCGGATTCCTCTGTGCTCGCCGTAGCGATGCTCGCCGCAGGGTTCGCTATCACCTTCGGCGGAGCGGCGGCCGCGGCTGCCGTCATGATGATGCGCTCTGAGAACGACGGACATTGACCGCGAGACAACTGCGATCTTGCCAACCAGCAGCTTGCAAGCGAATATCAATATATGAACGAGCGCGTGAAGAGGCTCGCCGAAGGGGCGCAGAAGCTCTCGCCAGAGGAGCGGATGGAACTGCTCGGCGCTCTTTCGGCGATGGTTCGCGAAGACGGTTACGACAGCGACGCGGCTGCTGTTGCCGAGTGCCAGCACCATTGGGACGATATCGGCGCGGAAAGCCTGGGGTACCTGTTTGGGAAGTAAGCACCATTGTACCGGGAGCTATACCGCTGGTGCATAGCGCCCCGACAATGACATTAAGCAGCATTGTAGCCCGGCTGCCGCAGGGGTAAAACAGCGCAAACGGCGCAATACGTGCCGCCGCATAGGATGCCCGCCATGTTCCAAAAAATCCTCATCGCCAACCGCGGCGAAATCGCATGCCGCGTGATAAAGACCGCGAAACGAATGGGCATCAAGACGGTGGCTGTCTATTCCGAGGCGGATCGAGACGCGGTGCATGTCGAGATGGCGGACGAAGCTGTCCTGATTGGGCCGCCGGCCGCCGCCCAATCCTATCTCGTGATGGATAAGATCATCGAGGCGGCGAAGCAGACCGGCGCGGAGGCGATCCATCCTGGCTATGGCTTCCTGTCCGAGAACGCGGCATTCGCCGAGGCCTTGAAGGCTAATGGCATCGCATTCATAGGCCCGAACCTCGAAGCCATCCGCGCCATGGGCGACAAGATCGAGAGCAAGAAGGCCGCTGCGGCCGCGCGCGTTTCGACCGTGCCCGGCTATCTCGGCGTGATCGAGAGCCCGGAGCAGGCGATCCGCATCGCGAGCGATATCGGCTATCCGGTGATGATCAAGGCCAGCGCGGGTGGCGGCGGCAAAGGCATGCGCATCGCCCGTTCGGCCCAAGAGGTTCGGGAGGGGTTCCTCACCTCGACGGCAGAGGCGAAGTCGAGCTTCGGTGACAGCCGGGTTTTCGTCGAGAAGTTTGTCGAGAATCCCCGGCACATCGAAATCCAGGTGCTCGGCGACAAATACGGCAACGTTGTTCATCTGTTTGAACGCGAATGTTCGATTCAGCGCCGCAACCAGAAAGTGATCGAGGAGGCGCCAAGCCCGTTCCTTGACGACGAAACCCGCGCCGCCATGGGCGAGCAGGCCGTCGCGCTCGCGAAGGCCGTGCGTTATGAGAGCGCAGGCACCGTCGAGTTCATCGTCGATCAAGGGAAAAACTTCTTTTTCCTCGAAATGAACACGCGGCTGCAGGTCGAGCACCCGGTCACGGAGATGATCACCGGCCTCGATCTGGTTGAGCTGATGATCCGGGTCGCGGATGGCGAGAAGCTGCCGTTCGAGCAGGCTGATCTTTCATTCAAGGGCTGGGCTGTCGAAAGCCGCGTCTATGCGGAAGACCCGTTCCGCAACTTCCTGCCCTCGATCGGAAGGCTTGTGCGTTACCGGCCCCCCGCGGAAGGCCCGCGCTATGGCGGGATCGTGGTGCGCAACGATACCGGCGCCGAGGAAGGTGGCGAGATCTCCATGTATTACGACCCGATGATCGCGAAGCTCATCACCTATGGCCCGACGAGGGAAGTTGCGATCGACGCGCAGGCGGCCGCTCTCGATGCTTTCTATATCGACGGCATCCAGCACAACATTCCCTTCC
>Ga0074046_10005334_pt1 | contig 10273 bp, 10 predicted proteins | sample BogForMeECP23OM3_FD_94441 | JGI IMG/M metagenome (GOLD analysis project Ga0074046, IMG submission 94441) | Bog forest soil microbial communities from Calvert Island, British Columbia, Canada - Bog Forest MetaG ECP23OM3 | ecosystem: Environmental > Terrestrial > Soil > Wetlands ...
AGCCACGCCCGCCTGGGCCGACGCCATGTCCGCGCTGGCGGAACGGATCTGGCTGACAGAACCCACACTCTGCACCGGCACTCCGTATTGAGCGGCCGAGGCCTGCGCCAGTGCGTCCTGGTAGTCGGCTTTGGAGCGATCGAGTGCGACCTGGTAATCCGTCGGATCGATCTGCACCAAGACATCGCCCTTGCGTACCACCTGACCGTCATCGTAGTTGACCTTGACGACCTGCCCGCTCACCCGCGCACTGATGGGATAGATGTGGCCGTCAATCTCAGCGTCGTCGGTACTCTCCCAACGGCGGCTATCCCACCAGAACCAGCCCACCAGCAAGACAGCGATGATTACCACCAGAAATACGATGGGTTTCGCCGCACGATTTCTCTGGAAGAAACCGCGGCGGTCCTCTTCGTGCCGAATCGCTTCCGGATCGTGGTGCTCTTCGGAGTTCTGTGTCGCGGGCCGTTCCAGGTCGGGTTGCTCAATCGTACTCGGACTCATCGGTTGTTCACCTGTCAGTGTTCATCTGTGAGGAACTGGATTTGCGTCCTGTTGTGGGACAGGAGGAGCAACTTCTCCGCTCGTTCCTGGCGGCCCCGGCGGGGGAGGGCTTGTGCCGCTGGGCGGCCCGACCCCACCCGGAGGCGTCGTGCCGCCCGGCTGGCCCAAGTACTGCTTCACGACCTGCTCGGCGTCCCCGATGGCGCGCGCCAACAAGACCTTCCCGATATTATGCGCATACAAGCTGGCAATGTATTGCTCGTTGGCTAAAGCCAACTGTTGCTGCGCCTGAATCACCTCGACGTTGTTAGTCACGCCCTGAGCGAAACGGTCCTGCGATTGCCCGAGCGTCTGCTGCGCAAGATCAAGTCCCAACGTCGCCACTTCCACCTCTTGAGCGGCCGCCTTCAGGTCGAGGAGGGCATCCTGAACATTTTGCTCGATGCGTCCCCTCAAGTTGTCCACCTCTGCCTGGCGCTGCTTCAGAACTGCATCGGCCTGGCGGACGTCAGCCTCCACCTTTCCACCCAGAAAGATCGGGATTCGCAATGTCGCCGCCGCCGACCAATTGGGGGCCATGGCGTCGGGCGTAAATCCCAGGACGCCATATTCGCCAGCCAGGCCGATCGAGGGTAGCCGCTGCTTCCATGCCGCCTCGCGACTCAATTGCGCTGAACGCAAGGAAGCCAGCGCCGCCTGGTAGTCTTGGCGGGTTTGTAACGCTCGTTCATAGGCGGTCTCCAGCTCCATCTCTGGAATCGGGTGGTAGGGAACGCGGTTTACCAACCGAAACCTCTGCTGCACCGGCAAGCCGATAACCCGCGCCAGCGAGATGCGCTGCTTTTCCAGATCGTTTTGCGCCTGGATGAGCGCCTGTTGCTGGGCCTGCAACTGCACGCGGGCGCGCAAGGTGTCGATTTGGGGCGCCAGCCCCGCAGTCTCCTGGTCCGCCGCCAACTGATAAAGCGCCTGTGCTAGCTTGAACTCCGCTTCGGTGGCTGCCACCCGCGATTCCTGGGCGATGGTGAGCAGGTAGTTCGCTCCCACGGCCAGCACTACGGTATCGCGCGCGTCGCGATAGGTGAACTTCGCAGCTTTCACATTCTGCGTGGCCGCGCGGACGTTGTCGATGTAATGGAAGTCCAGTAAGGTCCAGGCTCCGGTCGCGCGGAGATCGGCCAGGCCGAACGGACCAACCGACTCAGGAAAGCCGGGAAATGTGAAGCCGAACTGCTTCAGGTTGAGCTTTTGGTCCTCTTCGCTGTACGAGCCGTTGACCACTGGCAACAAGTCGCTGAGGGCGCGAAGGTGAGCGGCGCTTGATTGTTCGGTGGCGCGTGCGGCCAGATATAAGCCGAGGTTGTACTTCAGTCCGCGGTCGAGCGCGTCGTCGATGGTGAGTTCCAGGACCTCGGGAGTTGCCTTGCCCTGAGGAATCGAGCCGGCATAAGGATCCTGATTGCGATTGATGACCTGCTCAGCGGTAGGTAGGTTTGACAGCGCTGCGCCGCTCTGCGCCCACGCCGAGGAACCCGCCACCAGGACAGCCATGGCGATTATTGTTGCGCCCAGGACGCGCAAGCCATCAGTCCATATACCGCGGTGCGGTCGTTCGATGTTGGGCATAATACACGCATCTATGTATTCCATCTTGCGAGCCGTTCGTTCTTAGATGTATTACAAAACAGCGGCGTTGCGCAAAAGGTGTACCTGGACCGGGCAATTAGTTGCCGATTCGACGGCTTATGAAACGGGTCATTTGTCTTGCTAATTCCTGTACAGCCCCACTTCGCTCGTCGAGGGACGATTCATCAGGTCGCGTATCGCCTCCTGCACGGATTTACCTTGCTGAAGGACGGCGTGCATTTGCTCGGTTATGGGCATCTCCACTCCAACCCTGTGCGCCAGGCCGACCGCTGCGTTCGTGGTCAGCACGCCTTCGGCGACCATGCCATGCATCCCTGCGATGATATCGTCCAACTTCCGTCCGCGCCCCAGCTCAACGCCGACGCTGCGATTGCGCGAGAGCCCGCCCGTGCAGGTGAGCACCAGATCGCCAAGCCCGGCCAGCCCGGCCATGGTTTCTGGCCGCCCGCCGCAGGCGACGACCAGCCGCGTGATCTCGGCGAGGCCGCGTGTGATTAGCGCGGCTACAGTATTGTGTCCGAGATTGAGTCCAAAGAGGACCCCCGCAGCGATGGCGACAATGTTCTTTAAGGCGCCGCCCAGCTCCACCCCGACCACGTCGCCGTTGGTGTAAACACGAAACCGCGGATCACTAAACTCTCGCTGCACGATGGCCGCAAGCTCCCTGTCGGCTGAGGCGATGGTGATGGCTGTGGGATCGCCTTTCGCCACTTCCTTGGCAAAAGTCGGCCCACTCATGGCCCCGATGCGGGGAATGAATCCCCCGGTCCTGTCGCGCAACTCTTCGGTAATCACCTCTGTCATGCGCAGCAGGGAATCGTTTTCTATGCCTTTGGTCGCGCTGACGAAGAGCATTTCCGGTCGAAGGTGCGGGAGCATCGCCTGAAACACGCGCCGCGTGTGATGCGAAGGCATGACGCTGACGACAATCTCCGCGCCACGCAGCGCCTCTTCGAAGCTATTGGTCGGGTAAACCGCTTCCGGTACGGCGCCACCCGGTAGGAATAGATCATTCACGCGCCGGCCCCGGATGCTTTCGCACACCTCGGGCTCATGCGCCCACAAGCGCACGCGATGTGTCCGCTTGCGGCCCAGCACGATTGAGATTGCCGTGCCCCACGCGCCCGCGCCAATGACTGCGATCTCGCTCACAAGGTCTCTCTCATCGCCAACGGTTTTCTGTGCCGGCCAGCAGGCGCCGGATGTTGTCTTGGTGCCGAACGATGATCAGCAAGGACGAAGCCGCGATTAACAGCAGGATCGGAGCGGTCGTGCGCTCCGCCGGGCTGAGCCACCACACGAGCAACGGAAATGCCGCCGCCGCAACCATGCTGCCCAGCGAGATGTAACGGGTAAGGGCAACAATAATCACGAACAAGACAAGGGCGACGATGATGGCGCGCGGCGCCAGCGCTGCAAACGCACCCACTGCGGTCGCGACCCCTTTTCCACCCTTGAAGCGCAGCCAGATGGGAAACATGTGACCGATGATGGCGCAGAAGCCGGCGAGAGCGGCCAACTCGAATGCTAACTGGAAGTGCCAGGGGTTGCCCAGGCTGAACGGTGCTGGAGCGCCCGTGGCTCCTTGAAGACGAAATGCAATGTGCCCCGCCATCCAGAAGCCGAACGCTACTGCGGCGTAACCCTTCGCAGCGTCGAGGAGCAGCGTAGCGATGCCAAGCCCCTTCGATCCCGTGCGCGCAACGTTGGTGGCGCCGATGTTGCCGCTGCCCGTCTCGCGCACGTCCAGTCCGCGAAACATGCGAACAAGGAGGTAGCCGAAGGGAATTGATCCCAGCAGATAAGAAACTGCGACGATGATGAGTGTCAGCTTCGTCAAAGTTGGGGTCAGGTGCGCGCTTGTTCCAAGGGGTAGCGCGACAGCTTAGTGTACTGCGCGCCCGCAGGGGACAGCTTACTCTGGTAGAGGCAGAACTCGCGCGCGGTCATTGTACCGAACTCGAGTGGTGGCAGTCCTTCAACTCCGGTGCGCACCTGCTGCAAGCCCGGTTCGAAGCGCTCACCCGGAACCGGACGCGGACGCCCGCTACCCGCTCGCGCCAGCGTCAGGTGCGGGTGGAATGGCCCGGAATCGGCTTCGAACCCGAGCGGCTGGAGCACCTTCGCAATCGAACTTACCAATTCTTGCAGGCGCTGGTCCGCCTCGATGCCGACCCAGAACACACGCGGGGATTTCGGGGTAGGGAAGAAGCCGGTGTTGCGAAACGCGAGATCAAGCGGCTTGCCCTTCACATGACGAAGCGCGCGCTGAACGTCAACCAGCTTCTTCGTCTCGCCGAGAAATTGCAGCGTGATGTGAAATGTTTCCGGCCCGACCCAGCGGACATCCGGCGCGAGCTGCCGCATTTGGTTGCGGAACTGGGCAATCCGATCGCGAATTGGGGCGTCGATATCGAGGGCTACGAAAAGGCGCATAGGATCACGTCAGCATCCGGCGCACCAGGTCGAGGGCCTGCTGGCTGGCCCAGCGCCGAATCCGCTCGCGGTCTCCGGGAAAGCGCCGCTGCACAACGTCGTTTTTCTGCCCGTTGGTCACCGCGACATAGACCAGGCCCACAGGCTTCTCCTCTGTTCCCCCGCCCGGGCCCGCGATACCCGTGACTCCGACGCCGATGTCGGCATTGCAAATCTCGCGAATGTTCTCGGCCAAAGCGAGCGCGACTTCTTTGCTCACTGCTCCGTGAGCTTCGATCATCAGCGGCGGAATATCGGCGAACAGCGTCTTCAGATCGTTGGAATAAACCACGGCCCCGCCCAGGAAGTAGCGCGAGCTCCCTGCTACCGACGTGATGCGCTCGGCGATCATGCCCCCGGTGCACGATTCGGCAACGGCCAGCTTGGCATTGCGCATTTGCAGGTAGTAGCCGACGATTTCCTCCAGAGATTCTCCCGTGGAGGAAAAGACCGTATCTCCGAGTTCATCTTCCAGTTCGCCGGCGAGCCGGTCCACCGCCGCCTGCGCCTCCTCCTGCGTCGCGCCGGTCGCCCGCAGATGGAACTCCACCTGTCCCTGGCCCGAGAGGACGGTGGTTTCAACTTCGGGATGTTTCTTGTAGATCGGCGCGGTACGCGCGTCGGCCGCCGACTCGGGCAGCATAGCGGTCTTAAGCACGCGGGTAGCGATTGCGGCCGGCGGCACCACTTCGCGCAGTCGAGGCATGCACTGCTTCTCCCACAGCGGCTCAAGTTCATGCGGAGGCCCGGGAAGCAGAACGACGATTCGCGGCTTTCCGTCGCATTCCGTTTCCAGCCACTGTCCCGGAGCGGTGCCTCTGGAATTCGGCAGCACGAATCCGCCTTGCAGTACGTCGGCCTGCCGGGCATTGTTGTCCGGCATCTGGAGCCGCCGCTCAGCAAAACGTTTGTACATGGCGGTGATGATTTCGTGATCGCGTTTAAGTTCCACGCCCAGTGCATCGGCGACAGCTTCGCGGGTAAGGTCGTCCTCGGTGGGCCCGAGGCCCCCCATGAAAATGGAGATGTCGGCGCGACTGATCGCTGCTCGCGCCACCGAAGCGAGGTGGTCACGGTTATCGCCCACCGCTGTCTTGAATGCAACGCTAATCCCCAGCTCGTTGAGGCGGCCGGTGAGGAAGAGGGAATTCGTGTCCTGCCGCGACGGGGTAAGCATCTCCGAGCCGACGGCGATGATTTCAGCGATCACGAGTTCAGTGTAGCAAGGAGCAATCGGCACATAGCAGTTAGCGATTTAAGGCCGCCCATCGCCCATATCGTTCGATACATCTGTGCTGGGTTTTCAAAGTGCTAATTGCTAAGTGCCAACTGCTAGGCTTCCGGCACCAGCCGCCGGCCCTCGATATCCCAGGACAGGTGATGCACCCCGCTTGTGGTGGCCAACACCGCAGATTTGCCGGGAGCGAACGCCAATCCAACCAGATTGTGGCCCGACACGACCAGGGACGCCTCGCGATTGGGCGTGATCTTTACGATACCTCGGCGGCCATTCAGCGACGCTGCGACGTACAGGTTTCCATCGACATCAACCGCAAGACCCTGCGGACGCCCCAGGCCGCGATAAAAGACGCTGACTTCGCCGTGAGGATCGACTTGGTGAATGGCATCGAAGCTTGAAGTTGTTGGGCCGCTGACGTACAGGTTGCCATTGTTGCCGAAAGCCAGATGATAGGCCGCCACGCTCGGCTCCAGCATGGCGAAGACGAAGATCTGCCGGTCACGGCCGATCTTGAAAATGGTCCCGCTGCGGTCACCGACGTACAGGTTGCCCTCACGGTCAAACGCGATGCCGGTCGCAATGCCCATGCCCTCGGCGTAGGAGCTCATGGTTCCATTCGGCGCCACGCGGTACACGGTTCCGTCGTAACGCGAGGAGACATATAGACCGCCCGCGCGGTCGAAAGCCATGCCAGTCGGGTTCATCATCTCGTGCAGGAACGGCTTCACGTCGTAGTTGGTGTCGATGCGGTAGATGGCGACAGGCACCTTCTGTCCGCGGGAGCCGGAGAAGGTAACATAAATATTGCCCTCGGCGTCAACCGCTGGATTGGCAACCGGATGCAGGTTCTCCGCGATTGGCACCGCCACGCGCAGCTCCCTGGGATTGCTCTTGTGGCCGTTTGTGGCGACTACGACCTCGCCCGAGGCGGCGCCTTCGGGAACGCGCGCGATGATGAACTGCTCGGAGCTGATGATGATGGAGCCGTCCACGTCGCCGAAGTGCACCCGCGGGCGGCGCAGCTCATGCGGACGTAGACTGCTGCCGGTAATCCGGATTTCGCCTCCGGGCAGAGCACAGACAGGATCGATGGCGTCGATGTGTGGCTTGCCGTTCACGTTCTTTGTGCCCGCTTTTCGATCCATCAGGTCAATTCTCGTTTACGCCTAGTGCGGCCGTTCAGCGCACGATCACGAAGTGCAACAGCAACTGCAGTACGATCAGCGCGTACACTCCCGCGCCAAGGTCATCTACTACGATACCCGTTCCTTCGGGCAGCCGCTCCAGGCTGCGCACCGGAGGCGGTTTCACGATGTCGAACCCACGGAAAAGTATAAAGCCCGCGAGCAGAGCTTGCCACACGATGGGGCATGCGAGGAACGTTACCAGCTGCCCGGCGACTTCATCAATCACCACGTGAGACGGGTCTTTCTTGCCGCAGCCGCGCGCTTCCAGCGTTGCCGCTGGAATTCCGACCCCGACCACAATAACGATCAGCAGCACGAGCACCGGAATTCGCGCACCGGGAGGAAGATGTGAGGCCAGTAACCACCACAGCAACGCGGTGGCCAGCGAGCCCCACGTTCCCGGGCCGGGACGTAATCGTCCTGCGCCGAAAAATGTCGCCACCAGCGTAGCCCAACGCGGCGCTGGAGGCCCGCTCAGGGCCGATTCATTGCTGCTCTTTGTCGCGCTGGTTGGGATAGTTGGAATCGTCGGTCTCCGGATCGTTCAGCGGGCTGGAGATAACATAAGCACCGCTCGCCCATTTTCCCAGATCAATCGCACGGCAGCGCTCGCTGCAGAAAGGGAACGCGGCATCGCTGGCCAGCACGATCTTCCTGCAGATTGGACAACGTAAGCTGCGAACGCGTTTCCTCATGGAACAGATGTCAGTTGCCAGTTCTCAGTTGTTAGCGGAAGTCAGCGTACAGCCCGCCTCGGAAACTGACAACTGGCTACTGACAACTATTCTATGATTCGTGCCACCAGATCGTAGTCGTGAGCTTCGGTGATCTCGCAGCGGTAGAACTCGCCCTCACGCGCAGCCTCTTGCTCGCAAAACTCGTTCACGTAAACCGTGCCATCAATTTCGGGAGCGTGCATCGCCGTCCGGCCTTCCCACAATAAATCCGTTTCTGCCGAAGGGCCCTCCAACAGCAGATCGAATTGTTGCCCAACCAGAGCGCGCTTCTTCTTGCGGCTGATCTGCTTCTGGATGGACATCAGCTTCTTGCGGCGGCGCTCGACTTCCCGGGCCGGAATCTTGTCTTCAAGGTCGAATGCTTTGGCGCCCTCTTCGTCCGAATAGCCGAAGACGCCGAGCCAGTCGAACTGCGCCTCGCGCACGAACTGGACGAGGTGCTCAAAGTCGTCTTCGGTTTCGCCGGGAAAGCCGACGATGAACGATGTGCGCAGCGTCAGGCCGGGAATCTCGCGCCGCATCTTCTCGATGGAGCGCAGGAAGATGTCGCTGCCAGCGCCGCGCTTCATCCGCTTCAAGACCGCCGGCGAGGCGTGCTGCAAAGGAACATCAATGTACGAGCAAATGTTCTCGTGAGCGGCGATGGTCTCCAGAAGCCGGCCGGTGATTTTGTTGGGATACGCGTAGAGGAAGCGCACCCATCGCAATTCCTCGATCTCCGCCAAACGCTCCATCAGCAGGGCCAGCCCATCCTTGAGGCCGAAATCTTCGCCGTAACAGGTTGTGTCCTGCCCGATGAGCGTGATCTCGCGCGCACCCTGTCGCGCAAGACGCTGAGCCTCGGCAACGACTGACTCAAATCGCCGCGAACGAAACTTTCCCCGCAGTTGCGGAATGATGCAGAACGAGCAGGGATGATCGCAGCCCTCCGCAATCTTGATGTATGCCGAATGCTTCGGCGTCGCGAGCAGGCGCGGCGTGTTCTCGTCGTAAAGATAATTCGGCAGATCGGCGATTGCGCCGTCCCACGCTTCCTTCGAGAAGCGGCCGGCGGCTTCGCGGGCGTCGCCTTCGGAACGTCCGTTCAGAATGACGAACGGCGAAACCAGGGGCTTTGGTGGCGCGATTCCGGCGGCGGCGAGAATCTGCTGCAACTCGCCGGTGCCAACCACCGCGTCAACCTCGGGGATGTTCTTCCGGATCTCATTTCGGTAGCGCTCGACCAGACAGCCGGCGACAATCAGCTTTTGCGCCCGCCCGGTAGTCTTGTGTTGCGCCATCTCCAGGATCGTGTCCACCGATTCCTGCTTGGCTGAATCGATGAACGAGCAGGTATTTACCACAATGATGTCGGCGTCTTCGGCGCGTGGCGTGATCTGCGCTCCGCCCTCGGACAGCAGGCCCATCATCACCTCGCTGTCCACCAGGTTCTTGGGACAGCCGAGGCTCACGAATCCGACTTTCTTGGGAACAGCCGCGGCCGGACACTCGTTCCCAAGCCCCGATGTATTTTTGCGGCTTGAGGTAAGGGGAGCTTCCAGCAGGGCTACAGAATCAGGTGTCGAGTGCATGCAATCTCTTCATTCTAGCATTGTTTTCTGCGGGTTCCAGAGCACTGGAAGCTCAACGCACGCGCTTCCTGCGCCCGGCGCGGCCTCGCGACGAGATGCTATATTTGAGTGTCGGGCGCTGGTCCCGCGCAACGCAATCCTGTGAAACCCGCCAGGTCCGGAAGGAAGCAACGGTAGCAGGCCAGTGCGTGTGCAGCGGTCAACTGGCGCCTGGCTTGTTTGCCCGCTTTGCGACACCAGAACGCACGCCGGCTCTCATCGCTCCAGCGGAACGTTGATCATGGTGGCAAGCATGGTCGCGACGAGCTTTTCCCCCTCCGGCCGCAAGGCAAACGCGTCCCCTGTGCAGATGGTCAGCGTCTTTCCCGCGCGTTTCACTTGGGCGCGCGCAATCACAAACTCGCCGGTTGCGGGAGCGAGGAGGTTGACCTTGAACTCCACCGACAGCACTTCAAAGCCTTCAGGCGCGACCGTGAGCGCTGCATAGCCGCAAGCCGAGTCGAGGACAGTTGTCACCGCGCCCGCATGAACGAAGCCATGCTGCTGGCTCACGGAATCCGCGCAAGGGAAACGGATTTCAGTGGCGCCGCTATGCACCACCGACAGCTCGGCTCCCAAAGTCTTCATCATTCCCTGGCGGGCAAAACTTTCGCGTACTCGCCGTTCGTAACTCTCCAAGCCATCCCTCCCGGTGCAGATCTGCTTTTGACGGCATCGCACCGGCGGTTGATTTGCCAGACGCGCCGACAGACTAGAAGTGACTCAGTTTGAAATGCGGGGGTTACAAAAGATGTTCTTGACGTTATCCGATGCCGAGCTTCATTTCAATCTTGATGACGCGGTTATCCAAATCGACAAGCTTGCTCGTGAGATTGTCCACCGAAGTCTCAACGCGGGTGATGCGCCCGCCAA
>Ga0074046_10005335_pt1 | contig 10271 bp, 7 predicted proteins | sample BogForMeECP23OM3_FD_94441 | JGI IMG/M metagenome (GOLD analysis project Ga0074046, IMG submission 94441) | Bog forest soil microbial communities from Calvert Island, British Columbia, Canada - Bog Forest MetaG ECP23OM3 | ecosystem: Environmental > Terrestrial > Soil > Wetlands ...
CATCGTCATCGACTCCGGCCTGCAGACGGTTGCCCCCCTGGAATACCAGGTGCCCGGCACGCTGATGTCTCCGCCGCGCGACGTGGTGGAGTTCCTGCGAGCGCGGAATATGATCCCCCCACTGAGCGGACGGCACGTCCTGCTGTCCGGGTTCGGCTACACCGCCGCCCCACAGCCCAGCCTGGAGCAGTCGGAGCGGGAGAACGTGGCCGCACAGTGGAAAGCGATCGTGGTGGTCGGCGGCGGGTGCGCCACGGTGGACCCGTCACCAAACACCGGCGCCGAGTTGCCCAGCCTGCCCGCCGTGACCACGGTGCCGCTGCCAGCGCCGCCAATATTCAGCAACTGCGGCACCACGGTGCTCAGCGACGCCGGCTCGGTCGGTTTCAAAGACGGCCTGTCGAGCTTCCGTGACCCGGTGGCAGCGCGGTCAACACTGAATCAGCTGGCGGCGACCCTCAGCCAGGGAACGGAGCAGATCACGCTGATCGGCAGCACCTCAACCGAGGGTGGTGACGCTTTCAACAACACGCTGTCGCGGAAACGCGCCACGGCCGTGAAGGCCGTCCTGGTCTCGCTGGGCATCCCCGGCGGCCGAATCAAGGTCATCGGCGACGGCGCACACTACCCTGGGCGAGTCCCCGATATCGGGCCTGACGGGCAGCTCCTGCTAGCACAGGCTGAGCAGGACCGCGAGGTCATCGTCCAGCTTCCGCAGTGCCAGTGAGCTGCTACTGCGAATTGTAACGTTCAGGTGCTGACGTGGCAGGGATCGGCGAGAATGCCGGAGCAGCCATCTGGGTGCACATCGGCCCGGCCCTGGTCTCATCGGTGAGCGCGTTCACAGGCTGCGCGCATCCGGTGCCTTGCCCTGCCGATCAGCCAGCGGCTGCCGCTAATAGATCTTGTGGCTCGCCGCGCTCAAGCAAATTCCTGAAAACAGGACCGCCTTCTGGCGGCGCGCTCGGTCCCCGCTGCACAAAGGACCGACGGAGACCGCGTTCGCCCGCGTCCTCGCGCTCGACGAGGCGTTCACGCGATTCGCGGGCGTGCTCTCGGTCCTGCCCCAGGCACTGGAGCTGGCAGCACCGGACGCACGGTGAGCGCACGGCTGGCGCAGCGGCAGGCCCAGCTGGCCGCTGCCGACATCGAGCTTGCCGGGCTGCGCACTGAGCTCGACACGCTGAGCGAGGTGGAGCAGGGCCTGCGGGATGCCGAGGCTGAGCGGGAACTGCTGACCGCGAGGCTCACCGACCTGACGAAAGCCCGCGAGCGTGCCGAGCAACTGCCCGCCGTCAGGGAAAGGCTGGCGGCGGTTAAAGCCGCCGTAGCGGCCACCGCCGCCGAGGACGCGGACACCATGGCCCGGCTCACCGAGGGCATCCGGCAGCTGAGCGCCCTGACCGCCCGGCAGAAGAAGGTCCTCGGTGCCCAGCTCGAGCAGGCGATCGCCGAGATGGCGGCGGCCGACGAAGCCCTCGCCAGGCAGCAGGCCCGCATCGAGCGGCTCAAAGCCGACCAGGCGAGCCTCGAAGAGGAATCGACAGCGCTCACCGAGTCCTTCGGGCACGAACTGGATGCCCTTGGCAAATGGCGCCAGGCAGACGCCGACCTCACCGACGCTCTCGACACCGTCGGCGCACCTGCCGCGGGATCCAACCTCGATCGGCTGAGAGGCATCCTCACCGACCTGGATACCCGCCTAGCGAACATCGACAGTCGGCTCCGCCCCCTCCTAGAGGCCCGGACCAGAGCACGGGAAGAGGCACTACGTGTGAGGAACCTCTCCGATCACCACGCGGGGTTACAAGGTTGGGCGTCTGGCTGCGCAGAGGGCTTCCGTTCGGGCTCAACCTCGGCCACGATCTCCAGTGGCAGCCGTGACCGCTGCCGCGTGCTGTGCCACGGCCCCGGCGATCACCGCCGGGTCTCCCGGGAATGCCATTGCGAGCGCGATGCAGGCCGCGTACGCGGCCTCCGAGTAGCGGGCGCAGCGGGGCAGCATGCGCAGCAGCGCGTCACCGGCCGCCTCTCGTACGGCAGCCTGCTGTTCTGGGGAGGCCTCGCCCGGCGGCTGGCCGTCGTCGGCGGCATGGAGTCCCAGCGCTACGGCGATCACCGCCAGGTAGCGGCCGGCGTCTTCGGTGATCTGGTCGGCGAGACCGACCGCCAGGTCGTACCGGCCCGCGGCCACACACCGGCCGATGACTTCCCGCCATACCTGGGTGCGCGGGTCACCGTGGGCCACCCGCCCGATCAGCGCGTGCGCTTCCGCGAAGTCCAGTGGCGCGGCGCCTGCCACGGCGACCGCGACGAGAGCGATCGCGCGCCATCCCGCATCCTTTATGGTTCGCGCCTCCCCGATCAGGTCCATCGTCCCGGTAACGCCGCCCGCATTGGCGGCGGCCGTGATTGCAGCCGCCATCGCTTGTCCTTCGTACGCCGGATGGTCGATCCCGCGGGCGACGGTTACTGCCGCCGCGTGATCGCCGACGGCGCTCAGGCCCCGGACGGCCTCGGCGAGTGCCCGCGCCCGCTCTCCCTGGTCCTGGATATCGGCGGCCAGTTCGCGGGCACGGGCGAGTGCCCGCCGGGCGCCGGCAAGCTCGCCGATGGCGGCCTGTGCCCCGGCGAGCACGGCTAGGGCCCCGGCGGCGTCGCCGGGGTCAAGGACCGCGCCGCGAACGAACGTCACGGTAGCGAGCTGCCAGATCTGTTCCTGCTCCACGGCCAGCAGTGCCACGAGCCTCGCTCGTTGCGCCGGGTTGGCGCGGGTCCGCGCGCAGGCCGCGAGGGCGCGTGCCCGAGCCCGCCACGGTCGGCGTGCGTAGTCGATCGCGGGCTGCCCAGCCCCGGCGAAGTCGGCCGACCCGACCCCAGCCTCTCGCATGAGGGCGGTCATCGCATCCACGACCGCTGCCACGGTGCCTGTCTCGTCGGCCATTGGCAAGCCGAAAGGCTCTGGCAGCCTGAACGTCGCATTCATTGCAGATGCCACGGTTCCCGCGAACGCCGCCGTCGTCCGCGCGCCATCGGTGTCCCCGGCGCGGACCTGGGCGGCGGCCAGTTCGGCGAGCATGTCCGTAGCGCCCGGCCCGAGACTCCACGCGCACGGACTTAGCCGGTCGGCGACTTCGCGCATGAATCTGGCGGCCATCCGGGGCAGCTCATCTTCTGCTCACGGCGGAAGCCATGCCGCCCGGCGCACGGCATGCCCGCGATCCCGTCTGAGTGGCCCGGCCCGGGACGGGACGCACGGCGCCAGCGAAGCTATCCTCGCGCCACTGCCAGGTATATGGAAAGCCCACCGGAAGTACACCGCAGGTAAATGACAGGCGCATGGCAGATGATAAAGGGCGCCTCGGCTGGCGGCCGATTTTCCGGCCGTCGCGTTAACCCGGGAACTCAGGTTCCGGAAATTCCCGGGCTTTCAGGTGCCAAGAAATGGCCTGGAAACCGGATTTATCTTAATGTCAGCGATTCCGGCGGAAGCGGGGCGGTCAAGCCCTCATGCCGTGTTCATTTCCTCACCCGGCCCGGTCAGCCTCACCAGCCACCGGCAGCGCGCCGCCACCTGAGTCGCGGCTGGCCGCGGCCGGACACACCGGCCTGCCGCTGAGCATCTGGCCCGGCGTGCCGGGTCCGGGCTGCCCGCCCGGCGGGAACCTGCCGCCGTGTCCCGGTCACTGTCCCGGCCCGGGTGCGCGGCTTGTGATCACCGCGTTCTCCCGCCCCGGTGACCTGGTGGCCGTCATCCTCCCGGCGGCGTGCCCGGCGCTGGCCGCCGCTCTGGCGGGCACCGGCCGCCGCGTCCTCGGGGTCACCTCCGGGCCGCCCGGGCCCGCGGAGGGGGCCGGGCACCGGGCATCTGCCTGCCGCGGCGGCGCCAGCCCAGGCGAGCTGCCCGGCGCGGCCAGCAGTGCCCGGCAAGCCGCGCTTGCGGTCACCGTGTCCTGCGACGGCCTGCCGGCCGGCGGCGCGGACCCCGGCCAGGCGGCACCGTACCTTGCAGCCTGCTGTGCGCTGCGGCCCGGCGGGCTGCTCGCCGTCATCGCCGGCCGTCCCGCGGGGGGCGGCGTTCCTGACCTGGGCCTTGCCGTCGCCCGCGCCCGGGCCGCCGGGCTGGTCTACGCCCAGCACATCATCCTCATCCACGCCGCGGTCGACGGGGACCAGCTCCGCCCCTTCCCCGCCCCCCGGCCCGCTCCGCCCGGCCGCCCGCCGGGCGCCCGGATCCACACCGACCTGCTCATCTTCAGCAAGCACGGGAGCCAGTGATGACCGAAGACCGCATGATGACCGACGTGGCCGGGCAGGACGGCTGCCCACCGCTGTCGGTGTGGGCCACCGCCCAGCGTGATGCCCGCACCCAGCGGCGGGGCCGCTACCTGCCCGAGTCGATGGCGCACCCGGGCAAGATGCTGCCGGCCATCGCCGCCGCCGCGATCACCCGCTACACCGCCCCCGGCGACCTTGTCGCCGACCCGATGTGCGGCATCGGCACCACTCTGGCCGAAGCGGTCTACCTCGGCCGCGACGCGCTCGGCGTCGAATTCGAGGGCCGGTGGGCGCGCATCGCCGCCGCCAACATCGCCCACGCCCGCCGCCACGGCGCCGCCGGCGACGCGGAGGTGATCCAGGGCGACGCCCGCCAGCTGCGGAACCTGCTGCCGCCCGCCGCGGCCGGGACGGCGGCGCTGATCCTGACCTCCCCGCCGTACGGGCCGAGCATCCACGGGCAGGTCAAGGCCGAAGCCCGCTCCGGCGGCCGAGGCGTCACCAAGTTCGACAACACCTACGGCACCGACCCCGCGAACCTGGCCAGCCGCCGCCTGGATGACCTGCTCGCCGGATTCGGCGAGATCCTCGCCGCCGCCCGGGCACTGCTGCGGCCGGGCGGTACCGCGGTGATCACCACCCGGCCCTGGCGCCAGCGCGGCGAGCTGGTCGACTTCCCCAGCGCGGTCCTGGCCGCCGGGACCGCCGCCGGCCTGATCCCCGCCGAGCGGTGCGTCGCGCTGCTCGCCGGGCTGCACGCCAGCCGCCTGATCGCCCGGCCCTCGTTCTTCCAGCTCGACAACACCCGCAAAGCCCGCGCCCAGGGCAAGCCCTGGCACCTGATCGCGCATGAGGACGTCCTCGTCTTCCGCGAGCCCGGCTTTCCCGGCAGTTCGCGCGAACTCAAGGGTCCTCAGCGTGAACCGGAGCAGTCACCGCAGGAGTGGCGGGAGCCGGGTACGTGGGCTGGCGGCCAGGCCGGGCGGCGGGCCGCGTGACACCGGCCCCGCCGCCTGCCCCGGGACCGGGCGGGCCGCTGCGGATCGGCAGCTTGTGCACTGGTTACGGCGGCCTGGAACTGGCGGTCACCGCCGTCCTGGACGCCGAGGTGGCCTGGTACGCCGAGCACGACCCGCACGCCGCCGCCGTCCTGGCCGCCCAGTGGCCCCGGCTGCGCAATCTCGGGGACATCACCGCCCTGGACTGGGCAGACGTGCCACCCGTCGACCTGATCACCGCCGGGTGGCCCACATCTCCTGCGCCGGCCTCGGCTCTGGCATTGCGAAAGGGACCCGCAGTGGACTGTGGCACTGCATCGCTGACGGCCTTCGCCAGCTACGACCCCCGTACGTCTTCCTGGAAAACGTCGCCGCGCTCCGCTCGCGGGGCCTCGGCACGGTCCTGGCCGGGCTGGCCGCGCTCGGGTATGACACGCAGTGGGCGAGCCTACGCGCTTCCGATGCCGGCGCCTGCCACCGCCGCGACCGGATCTTCATCCTCGCGCACCAGCCAGCCGCCGGCACCTTGCCCGCGGCTGTTGCCGCCGCCGGTCGCTGGTGCCTGTAACGACGGGGAATCAGTGGCGTCCTGGGTGGCCCGCCGGGACCGGCAAAAGAAGCCCGGCCGTAACGGCAACGGGATCGGCACCCCGCTGGCCATCGCGATCCGGCTGCTGCCCACCCCCGACACCGGGACGTCCCCGAACGGCCATGGCCGCCGCGGCGGCCGTCCCGGCAACCGGCACCAGAGCGGCAACGGCCTCGACGCCGCAGCCAGGACCCTGGCCGCCGGCACGACGGGGGCGCAGCCGCTATCCCGGGCTCCGGTTACGTGGGGTGAGTACGAGCCGGCGATCCGCCGGTGGGAACGCATCCTCGGGCAGCCCGCCCCGCCGCCCGCCGAGCCCGGTCCCGGCGGGCGGCCCCGGCTGTCGGCGGCGTTCGCCGAGTGGATGATGGGGATCCCCGGCCGGGTGACCGGGCTGCCCGGCATCTCGCGTACCGCCCGGCTGCGGATCATCGGCAACGGCGTCATCCCGCACCAGGCCGCAGCGGCGCTGCGACTGCTGATCAAGGCCGCCGCCATACCAGGCGCGGCGGGCGCCAGCGGGACCAGGTCGCGGGCCGCCGCGTGAACCGGCCCCGTGCACGCGACAGCGCCCCCGCGCGGCCCTGCCCGGCGCCGTCCCCGGGCTGGCCGGCGCGCCGCGCCGCGGCCAGGACCGGCGACGGACCGCCCCAGGTACAGGTGAAGTCAATCGCAGGTACACGAAAGGAGCACGGCAGGTACATCGGGCTCCTGCACTGGCCGCATGTCCGTCCCTGCGCGGCGAACCTGTTTCCGGGGACCGCGTGAAAAAAGGCCCCGGAAACCGGATTTCTGCATGTGAGCGGACGACGCGGCGGCGTGCGGGATCAGCCCCGCCCATGACAGGTCCTTCTCCCAGCGCGCGGCGCTGCCCGCAGGCCGGCACGCCCGTACCGAGCGGCGCGGCCGAAGCGGGCGATGGCACGGCGGTGCGCGCCACGGTGCCGCCGTCGGGGTGCCGGGTGCGCCGGTGGTCCTTCCCCGGGCCGGGCCGGGCGGACTTGACGGGCCGCGCGGAGTCGCGGGTGGATGCCTGCGGTCCCGGGCGGGAGGCCAGCCCGCCCTGCCGGCCGGCCATCAGGCCGCCCGCCGCCCGCAGCGGCGCCAGGGCCGCGCCGCCGGCCACCGCCCGTGACCCCGTACCCGGCCCTGCCGGTCTTCCCCTCCGGCAGGGCCGGCCCGCCCGCCAGTCCCTGCCCCGCGGCACTCCCCCTGGCCTGCGCCCACGGCTCGGCTGGTTCCCTTCCTGCCCAGGCCGGCTGCCCCGGGCGGGTGATCCGCGCGGCGGGCCGGGGGCGGGCGGGGGCCGGACTTGACGGGGCGGGCGGAGCGGAGCGTGCGTCGTGGCGGACCCACGGACAGGCCGCCCCCGGGAACGCGCACCGCTCCCGGCCGGCCCCCCGCCACCCCGGCCGAAGGACCCGGCACCCCGCAGGACCCGCTGCTGACGATCGAGGAGGTGACCGCCGAGCTGCGGGTATCCCGGGCCGCGTTCTACCGCTGGCGACGGCAGGGAACCGGCCCGGCAGTCGTGCGGCTGCCCGGCGGCAGCGTGCGGGTCCGGCGCAGCGCGCTGACCGCGTGGCTGCGCCACCTGGAAGAGGACACGCCAGAGGAACAGGAGACAGCAGACGATGGACAGTTACGACGTCAGGTTCTGGGACATCAAGAAGCTCGGCAACGGCACCGGGGCACGCTGCCGGGTCCGCTGGGCGGTCGACGGCCGCGAGCACTGCAAGTCGTTCAAGGCCCGCCCGCTCGCGGACGGGTTCCTCACCGACCTGAAGGACGCGGTCCGCGACCGGCGGCCCTTCAACCCGCGCACCGGCCTGCCCGAGGCCGAGACAACGGAAGGGGAGATGATCACCTGGTACGCCCACGCCCGCGCCTACGCCGAGGCCAAGTGGCCGAACCTCGCTCCGGTCTCCCGCCGGTCGGTGGCCGAGGCCCTGGTCACCGTTACCATCGCCCTTTCCGCCAAGGAGAAGGGGGCGCCCGGAGGCAAGGTGCTGCGGCAGGCGCTGTTCGGCTGGGCGTTCAATCCCGCCACCCGCGACAGCGACCCGCCGCCCGAGATCGCCGCCGCCCTCGACTGGGCAGAACGCGCCTCGCTGGCCGTCGCCGACCTGGAGGACACCGCGACCGTGCGGCTGGCGCTGGCCGCCTGCGCCAGGACCCTGACCGGGAAGGCGGCGGCCGGGTCGACTCAGCGGCGCAAGCGGTCGGTGTTCTACAACGCCCTCGGCTACGCCGTCGAGCAGGGTCACCTCGCATCCAACCCGGTCGACCGCATTCAGTGGACTGCCCCCGCCGTCGCGCAGAGCGTCGACCGGCGGGTGGTGGTCAGCCCCGCTCAGGCCAGGAGCCTCCTGGCTGCCGTCCGGGGACTCGGCGACCGGGGGCAGCACCTGGAGGCGTTCTACGCCTGCCTGTACTATGCCGCGCTGCGGCCTTCGGAGGCGGTCATGCTCCGCGAGAGCGACCTGTACCTGCCGAAGAAAGGATGGGGCCGGATCGTCCTGGCCGCCTCCGCCTCCCGGGCGGGCACGGCCTGGACCGACCACGGCACCGCCCGCCAGGAACGCGGCCTGAAGCACCGCGCCGCCCACGAGACCAGGACCATCCCCATCCCGCCCGAACTCGCTGCGCTCCTTCGCGCCCACATCAAGAGGTACGGCACCACCACCGACGGGCGGATCTTCCAGACGGCGAGGGGCGGCATCATCCAGGACTCGGCCTACAGCGCCGTGTGGGCGGAGGCCCGCAAGAACGCCCTGCCCCACGCCCAGTACAGGTCGCCGCTCGGCCGGCGTCCCTACGACCTGCGCCACGCGGCGGTCTCGCTCTGGCTCAACTCCGGGGTGCCCGCCACCGAGGTCGCCCGCCGCGCCGGGCACGGCGTCGCCGTCCTCCTAAAGATCTACGCCCACTGCATCGACGGGCAAGCCGACGCCGCCAACCAGCGCATCACCAACGCCCTCAGCATCTCCGAGGCAGGGCAGGACCCCGGCACCGAAGACGACGGTGAGCAGGCATCCTGACGAGGAAAAGCCGTGCCCGGCCCCCGAGCGGGCCGGGCACGGCTTTTTCCGTGCGAACTGCCTGGACTGCTTCTTCGTGAGGCGGAGGCTATGACCGCAGCCGGGGTGCCGTCAGGTTTGCGTGCTACCCGCAGCTTCGTCGTGTTCCTGGTTCAGGCGCGCGCGTATCTGGGTGACGAACGCCTGCGGGTCGGCCAGGACACCCGCCACCGCCAGTCCGATTGCTGCCTGAGCCAGGTAGTCGGCAGGGGGAGGAGCTTTCCTCTGGGCGGCCACGGCGGAACCAGCGCGGAGCATGTCGATAGCATGATCGACGCGGGCGGGGAGCGAGGTCTCGATAAGGCAGACGCACGCGATCAGGGTGGCCGTACGGGCGGGGTCGTCCGGCGCGAGCGCACTGACGCCCCACAGTGCCGTCTCCTGCCACGCTGCGGCGGGCCCGGAGTCTTCCCGGGCTGCGGCGAGAAGTGCCTGCAGGTCCCGCCAGGGGATAGGGGTCAGAGCCCACCAGACAGCGCGTCCGACTGTGGCTGCGGCAAGGCCGGGATCGCTCCATCCTTCGCGGCGTGCCTGCTCGATGAGCGTCTCCGCGTCGGCGGGCACGTCGACTACCCGCTCGCCCAGTGCCGTCATTACCTCGGAACGCCGGGCGGCCAGGGCCGCGGCGCAGGCCGCATCGTCGGCATCCTCGGCGTTCAGGCGCTCCGCAGCTCGCAGCTGCTGGAGCGTGACGGTTCCGAAGGCGCTGACGCCGCAGGCCCGCGCGAGGTTCCGCTGGCCGGCATCGTCGCTCCACAGGCACAGGCCGCGCTCCTTTGCCAGCGCCACCGGGGCCAGCCATGCTTCCGCGCCCTCTATGGCGGGCTCGCCGAGCGAGCTGAGCGGCGGTGCCGAGGTTAGCTGCGTCCTGGAGAAAGCCAGCCCCAGCTTCGCGAAGCTGTCCAGCGCGGCCAAGTGGCCGTTGATGTCCGGGCTCCGGGGAACCGCGGAATCCCGTGCGGGGTCGTAGGTCACAGAGCCGCTGCTTGCCGACCATCCGTCCATCCTGCTGCGTCCCGCGGTGATGTCGTGCTTGCAAGCTGTCGGCGAGAGCAAGGTCCGGAACTGCCCGCGTGCGTACTCGAATTCGCCGAGCACGGACGAGACTAGCAGCGCGGAGAGGTCCGCCACGACGTCGCCGTTGCGGGCGGCAGCGGCAGCGCTCTCGTCGGCCGCCTCGTCGGCGTCGCTGGCAGCGGCGGCGATGAAGTACCCGAGACCCCGCTGCGCCAGCGTGGAAGAGTACGGGTGGCCCAGCATCGTGGAAAGCACCCCAAGGGGAGCCCGCCCCTGGCGGATCATCTCAAGCAGGTCGAGCAGCGGCGC
>Ga0074046_10005336_pt1 | contig 10270 bp, 14 predicted proteins | sample BogForMeECP23OM3_FD_94441 | JGI IMG/M metagenome (GOLD analysis project Ga0074046, IMG submission 94441) | Bog forest soil microbial communities from Calvert Island, British Columbia, Canada - Bog Forest MetaG ECP23OM3 | ecosystem: Environmental > Terrestrial > Soil > Wetlands ...
CATTCTGACGGCTGATAAAGCCGTAGCCCTTGGCGTCGTTAAACCACTTCACTGTTCCTTGTTCTGCCATGTTCTTTTGTTCCTTTGCTTTGAATTGTTGCTGAGAGGGATTCGTTGCCGGAGGGGTCGCCTACTGCTTGGAGATCAAACTTAGCTACTGCTTACACTATAATACTGCGAAGTCGAAAAATCAAGGCTTATCTACGACGCCGCGTCCTTTGCAAGTCGGGCAATACGCGAGTTGGGCGCAAAAACACTGCTTAGGCTTCGGACAATCGCAGTCTTGGAACACGCTACCGCTTCCCTCGCAAACAGGACACGTTTCTCCGAAGCCCCGTTTCTTGCCCTTGAACCCGACATCGACCGGGTCTTCATCGTCGAAAATGAGATTGCTCATCGCGTTCTGCCGCGTCCTTTGCAGTTGGGGCAGATTTCGCCTTGGGGGCAAAAGCAGGTCTTGGGCTCCGGGCAGGCGCACGGGCGATCCACATAGCCGCTCCCCAAGCATAAACAACAAGCCGTGGCGGAAGTGATGCCTTTACTCTTGGTCTTGAGCCGGACTCTCACAGTCCCGCCGGGCATTCGCTTGGGTTTTTTGGTTTTCATTTTGCCGCCGACTTAAGTTCCCTGATGGATTCTCGGACATCCATCCATTCCGTCCAATCTTTGCCGAACTTCGAATCGAGGCGCTCGAAATCCCGCTCCAGACGCTCGACCTTTTCCCGGATGTCGGTTACATTTTTCGGCAAGGCGCTGAGGGCTTCCCAGAATATTTTCGCGGCGTCCGGCGATGCTGTTAAACATGCACGACGGCGGGAAGCGTACTCATTTCCCATCTTTGATCTCCCGCGCCGCGTTGGCGATGTTGTCCATGATCATCGCCGCCCCAACTTTTACAACCGCCGCTAACACCGCCTCGGTGCCTGTGGGCGTAGTGACTGTAAGCTTCGGGGCGCGTGGCTTGCGCGTCTTCGTCGCCGCAGAAGCGGCCTTCTGCCGGGCTTCCGGGTTGCGGGGCAAATTATGCATGTGCATGGCTGAGTAGCAGCACTTGCAACTGAAATAGACATCCCCGATATAGTTGCCGTCCGTGCCGTGGCACAAGCACCTGCAATCCATGTTCCTAGCCATAAATGCCTCCGTTAAAGCCCGTCGTCTTCGTCCGGCGGGTAGTCGCCGAACTGCGTCGCGCCATATTCGATGGTCGTGCCGTGTTGATGCCCCCAATGAAGCTCGGTGGAGATCGCGGGCTCGATTTCCCAGAACAGTTTGATTGTACCACCGCTGGCTTGCTGCAAGTGCCAAGAAAAGGGCTTGCGCGCGAGAGCAGCTTTGTCCTGATACTGATAGTACACTTTTTCCTTGGCGCTGTGGTCGGCCTTGATCTGCGCAACTGTCCACGCGTCCGGATAATGCTCGACGGATGCGCCGTATCCGGGCGGGTACGGCGGAGAAATTTTCTTGAACTCTTCTTCGACGGCAAGATAGGCTTTCCGCGCAGCTTCGGACAGGTTGTCGAGTTCGTCCTCGGTCATGTCGTCGGGAACCCAAACATACGTGCTGCTGCCGGACGTGTTTTTCCAGCCCACGGGCTCGCCGCACTTCCAATGCTCGATTCGCGCCAGCTTCATATCAAGAATCTCTCTTCGATGGCCTTGGCCAGAATGTCCGCGTCGGGGGACGGCATCACGCACGAGGCAAGCTGGTCGCCGCACTCGATCTTTTTGGTGCGGACAAATTCGGCTATCTCTTTGACTAAAGCATTATGCCCGTTTTTCTCGTTCATATTTCCTTATAAAGCGCAAGGGGAGCCTGCGCAGGCTCCCCTCACATTGCTCACCAGCCCGCATTCCGGTACGCGCACCCTCCGACTCGCGCGAGCTTTGGCGGAATTGGGATATTGCCCCCGGTAAATAATTGGTCTGCACTATTGCCATTCAGATAATACTGCGTTCAGGAAAAAAATGCAAATGTATTTGGCACTCCCGGCGTGCATCGAACACGCATCTGCGGTTTTAGGGACCGCGCTCTAGCCGTTTGAGCTACAGGAGTGGAACCCGAGACGGGATTCGAACCCGCGTCCTCCGGTTTAGAATCGGATGCTCTGCGCTATTGAGCTACTCAGGCGACTTGAAATTGATACTGAAGGTTGGTGCCCCCGGTGAGATTTGAACTCACGAATCGCGGTGTTAGAGACCGCAGCTTTGATCACTAAGGCTTACGGGGGCTCACCTTTAGTATACAGAAAATCATCGAAAATTGGCTATAATCTCTAACGCCAACAAAACAGGACACTCCGTGTCGTGTTCGTCTTGCGTCAAGCAAAACGGGCACCCTTCCCCTCTGCAAACGCTGAGCACCGCTTCCGCCAACCGCATCGCATTTTCCTGTTCCTATGTCATGCCGTCCTCCAGAATGGCACGCGGGGATGGACTTGAACCACCGACCTTTTCGCTTATTTGGCGGTTGCCCGCCGCAGCGAAATGCTCTTTCTCTGAGCTACCCGCGCATGGAGCCTGTGGGCTGGAGTTGAACCGGCCGACCCCCGGACTAAAAGTCCGGTGCTCTGCGCTGAGCTACACAGGCGCAACAAAATGGGTGGACACCTGAGGGCTCGAACCTCCGGCGAATGTGGATTACTGGCGTGGTACTCGTCATGACGTTTCCCACGTTTTCTCTTCGCGGTACACGACCCCGACTTTCGTCGGTGCCCGCGTCCTCCACAAGCTGCTGGCGGGGTGTTCTCCGTTTCCAAACCAGCGTGTGCCCGTAAAATCTGTGGACGGCGGCAGGAATCGAACCTGCATCTCTCGGTTTTCTGAGCGAGGAAACCATTTCCTCCCCTTTCCCGAAGTCTGGTAAGCGCGACCTATCTTCGCTACGGGATGTCCAGCCATCCGTAAACTTGTTACAAACTGCCTTTCCCGTCGCAGTCCAGACACTTGAATCTGCCCGTCCCTCGACAATAATCACAATCCTTATACTCCGTGCTCTCGGCGTGATGCACTCGACCCTTGCCGTCGCAACTCTCACAGTTCGCGATACCGGAGCCGAAACAGCGCTCGCATTCCATTTCAGCGCAGTACCCGCAATGCGGGCATGTCACTCCGTATAAAATTCCCCAACAAAACTGCTTGCCGCACTTTTCACACTTCAGCCTGTGCGAGCCGGGTTCCTCGCTCCCGCAGCAGCAAACTCGTATCTCTTTTGTGAACAGATCAAGTAATCTCATGCCCACTCCTTTTGGCGATGTCGATAAGTTGCACGATGAACGAGCACAGTTCCGGGTTGTCTACCTCGCCATAAGGCTCGTCGTCCACGAAGAACTCATCCGCGTTGCAATGTCCGAAACAATGGCAGCAGATGTGCTTCCATTTGTATTTCGTTCCGTCAAGAACTATTTCGCAGTCTATTTCAGCCATATTGTCCTCAATCGAGGTACTCTCCGCTGTCGGAGCTTCCGTCTTTCTTGCGTATGCCCCAGCCGCCGCACCAGTAGACTTCCAGCGTATCGTCCCACATCGCCTCCTCCCGCTCGCGGATGCTCGGGTAGACGGTGCACATTTGTCCACCCAACTTCTCCTGCTTGGGTGGAATATCCTTGATCGGGTCATCCGGGTGCAGATTTTTCTCGTAGAAGTAGTTCGCCGCGCTTTTGCAGCGGTCGCTGTTGTCCGGGCGCAATTCGTCCGCCTTCTTCTTCACCCAGCGAGCGAACGCCTCCATGCTAACCTTGAGCGTGACGTCGCGAGACGCCTGCCGAGTCTTGTTGTCGGATTCCTCATACCGCGCCCGTGAGTGCTCGGGGATGTCCGAATAGTCGATGGTCGCATCCGGGTCGTCCCAGAGCACATCCGTGATCGACATCAGCGTGATGACGACCTTGCTCCCCGTGGTCATGTACTTGCCGCCGATGACATCATAGCAGTCGGTCAGCGCAGGGTCGCGAACGAGCAATTGAAGCTTGCCGTCGTAATACGCGGGCTCCGTGGTGACGTAGTGGATGTCCACGTTGCTGACGCAGACTTCAATTTCGCCAGATGGATCGCATTCTTGCAATTGCTTGATCAGTTCCTTGGTCTTCATGTTATTTCTCCTTGAACTTGGTGCGCGGTGAAGGAATCGAACCTTCCTGCCTCTTCGCCTGTTGGTGGGTATCCTGAAGGGCGTCCCCTCCGCTCGCCCCCACTTCATCGAAGCGCTCTTGACGTGTCGCGACGGTGATCAACCCGCCGCTCCAGCGTCCCACTGAGCTACCCGCGCATGTAAAAAATCACTTTGTTGCTCCCTCATACTTCTCTTTCAGTTTAAGATACTGCTGGCGCTCAGCTTCCGCTGCCGCCGCCTTTTTCCCTACTTCCTCGGCGGCGCGCTTTTCTGCCGCCTTTCGATTCTCTTCAGCGATCTCAGCTTGCCGCCTGACCACGAACGCGTCGATATCGTCCAGATCGGCGTAAGGGATGTGAAACGACTCATAGTCCGTGTCGCCACAAGAATAGTAGTCGCCTGTGATCTCCACGCCTTTCTGGTCAAGCTCGTAATGATCGAACGAGTAATGCTTGTTGATGATCCCGGCTTCGCGGCACTTGTCGAAAGCGGCCCGAGCGATGTCGTCAATCTTCTCGTTGATGGCATATGCTTGCTGTGCGAGTTCAGGGTTTGTCATTGTATTTTCTCCGTGGTTTCTTCGTAGATACCGTCGATTCCACCGTGCTCGATGAAACCGTCGATGTTGTGGTTGCGCATCAGCCAGCCGCCCGTGCGGTTGTCCGAATACAGCACGCCGAAGAGGGATTGCAGCCGCTTCACGATGTGCTGCGCTTGCGCCATTAACTTGCAGTTGTGCTGCACCCAGTGCGTTCGCGGCGACCTGTCGTAGTTGTAGACCCACAGCTTGATGTAGATGCGCTTAGTCATCGGTTTCTTAAACGTTGGCATAGTCTCCTCCGACTCAGAATGATCGTGCTTGCAGGCGCAACAGATGCCTGAAATGTATCGGGTTGACAAGCGCCGCATTTTTCACAAATCATTGTCGTTCCTCCACAGACGGTAGCTGGACAGCACTCGGCGTTGTTCTTGTTCGAGCGGCACGGTCGCCACGGCGGACAAGCCCATGTTGTCATCCGGCTCGTAGAACACCTGATGATCTATAGTGTGAGTTCTGAGCCTTTCGACCACGCGGAAGAGCGCCGTCTTATCGGGGACACCGATGACGATGCAGTATGGAATGTCAGTTGGGTCGAAGTGCGCTAAGCGGCGGGCTACCTCGAAGGTAGCGTGGTTGGACTGGACGATCTGCTGCGCGACTGTGATGTCCTGTCGCACAAAAACGTAGAAGTAAGGGTGGACCTACAGCATAATGTTTTCTCCTGTTGCTGGTGCTAACTATCCGGCTGCTACTGGTATAATACACCGAAGTCGTAATTTTTGTCCAAATTATTTTTTGCCCGCCCCGGCACGCGCTTTGCACCCCGGTAGTCTCGGCATGTAAAATAACGCCATTTATCGTTTGTTCCTATACAGTTAGCGGCTCTTTGTATTTCGTCAAAGTGGTCGGCGCAGTACCAGAATCCCTCAAGTTTGATAGAAGCCGGACGCCCGCATTCGACAATATCAACGACCTGCTTGTTGCCGAACTTGTCCGCTTCGGTAAGGCAAAAATCGAGAAGGAACTGGCAGTTGTTCATGGCATTCTAACGGCTGCCAAACCGCGGCCGTAGAAGAACGCGAACGCGGTGTTCTTGTCCATACCCTGACGATAAACATATCCGCCTCCGCTTCCGCCCCCTCCGCCGCCTTTTGGAGATGTCATCAAAAGATCGTAGTGCTCGGCGCAAAACCACGCGCCGTCATACTTGATGGGCGCTGGCTTGTCGCAGAAAATTGGGTCGCCGTCTTCGCCGGGCTCCATATGAAAATCAATGATAAACTGGCAGTATTCCATTTTTCTTTCGCTCTTCGAGGTTTGCGTTTCCTTCGAGGTTTGCGCTTCCTATAGCTCTGTCATAGTGCTCGGCGCAAAGGTGCCATTCGTCCCAGCCCAGCTTGCCGTTCAGCCAATACGCAATATAGTAGCAGCACCGGGCCGGTCGTTCGCACTGAACTACCCTGTCCCCGTCCATGCAACAACCGTACTCGCACAAGCGCCCTATCATAATAAATCGCTTCAGCCGGGGAGTTCCGTTAGTCCGTCCATTGACCGAGATCGTTTGCTGCCCGCGACCGCTGAAGCCATTTCTATAATACTACAATAGCTCATTGCTTGCTCTTCCAATCCGCATAAGCGAGCGCGTCAGAGAGCCCCTCGTCTGTGGCCGGGAAGCGAGCAATGGGGCTGAGCCCAGTTTCGGAAAAGTGGGGGTCAAGCTCTTTCGGATACTCAGGAGACCGGAGGGCGAACTGTTTTAATTCCGCCCCATAGACCAGAATTTTCCTGCCCCCAAACGTGGTGCAGCCGGGGTAGATCGCCTCGACGACCACGATGGAGCACTTCTTCTTGGCTATTGAGACAGTCTCGATCTTGAAGTTTTTCGGATCAGGATTGGGCGCGGAAGTATGGCCATTGCTAAAAAGAGACAGTCCCATGCAACTATGATACCGCCGAAAACTATTTTTTTCGATAAGTAACAGCGGAGTTTAGTCCCCCAAGGCCCGTGATTTTTTCTGGGTTTGGCGCTAGAAACCCGTTTTTTCTAAGAATCGCTCGGCCTTGGGGGGAATACAATCGACGACGTTCTTGTGCTTTTGTTCCTTCATCTAAGTTCACAAGCATTCCGTTCTGCCCGAAAGACCGTATGCCTAAAATGTCTATGACTTTAGATTCTAAAGCAAGACTTTCTTCTTCAGACAGACCCACCGCCACACGAACCACCTCTACTTCTTTACCAAGCTGAGTAAGCCGGGCTCTGATCTTTCGATGGCCGTCGTTCCGTGACAATTCCTCTGCCCGATTACCCGTCCCTTTGCCGACATAAAAAGGTTCATGCTTTAATCCAAATTTGGAAGCGAGGAACAAGTGCTTAAGGTTGTTGCGCACATCTAACCCCTTTGTTGGGTCGCAATGTACGTAGACATAGTATGAATTGTCGGCGGATGAAGCACCGTATATTGAGGACAAATCAACCGCCAACATATTTTCTAGTGCTGGCAGCACGCTAGCGGCGTTGACACGTGAACCTTGGAAAGATACAGCTTCGTACCCCAAAGTTCGAAGCAGTGCTTTTCTGCATTTTTGAAGTTTTGTGATTATTTTCTTAAGGTCAGACGGGCTATTTTCGTCAACTGTAAGAATCATGAAGAGAATCCTTAACAGCGGAATTATTAAGCTCCGCTGCAAACTTTTGAGTCCTAGTCGGGGGTCTTACGACCCCCGCTTATTTAACAGGGCAGTAGGTTCAACCCCGGCTCATTAAGCATGAGCAGCAAAAGCCTTTGGGGCATCTGCGTTTATTTTGTTTGCCTCATCCATTGACGCTGGGGGCCGTTCTCTCGGGTCGTTGGCAGCCATCCTCGCTTAGATCACCGTCGAAGCCGTGTCGCCCCCGTATGGAGGAACCACCGTTTATGGTGGAGGCGGCGGGAGTCGAACCCGCGTCCGATAAAATGTCCGGTGCCTTTGTCCCTCTACCTTTCCTTGCGTAGGGTAGCGGGTCTTACGACCATCTACTACATAATACACGAAAAGTCGCCTTTTTGGCTAGTCTATTTTCGAAGCTACCCCGGTCATTCCCTCCCGGCGATCTTTCTGCTCCTGCTGCAAGCGCTGCTGGTCGAGCTTTTCTTGAACTTTTTCCGGGTGCTCCACATGTGGTAGATAAACATCTTGCATACCTGACGGAGGCACAACAGTAGGCGATCCGACAGGAGCCACGGGCCTGCGGACAGCCGGTGCTTGCTGGACGTAAGCTGGGGGTGGAGGCGGGGGCGGAGGCAGCACCGCCGACTTTTTTGGTTTGCCCACCATTTTGCGCGTGTAGTAGTTCTGGAACTTGCGCCCTTCCTTGATCATGTCGCGAACTTCTTCGTAGACTTGATCCTTCGCCCAAAAATCGCCGGTGTCGAACTTCTTTAGTTCATCGTCAAAATCTAGGCCAAGCTCTTCAATCCAAGCTAGCAATTTGGCGCGGCGGTAGCGGTTGATGCGGTCGGCGTTGGCCCCACCCGTCTTGCTGGTGCCGCCGAGGATGTCGATCTCCTTTTCAAGCTCCGCCTTGCGAGACGCCGGATTCTGCCATTCGCCGAGGTATGCCGAATCGGCAATTAGGGCTTCGGCGATCTGTTTCGCCCGGGCACGGTACACGGCGGGCACGTCGGAGCCATGGGTCGCGAGGAACACAATGACGCCGAGATAATGGTCGTCGTCATCCGACCCCTCCGCTGGCGGCTGGTCTAGCTCTTCCAGCAAGGTTGGCAGGTTCTCGGCCGGAACGGGCTCATCAAAGCCTCGTCCCTCGTCGCCCTTCGGGCGGAATTTGTCAAGAATGTCGTGCACCGTGTCGCCGTCATAGGAACGCTCGCCCCACTGTCCGGCTACCTTGTTTGCGTCAATGATCCCGCTGCCTTCCACGAGGCGCGGGCCGGGGCGGAACTTCTCCCCACGATAAAAACTTTGTTCGTTGCCAGAATCGAATCCGTGTTCTCCGCGCATAGCCTGCTGGATGTGATCCAGAATTTCCTTGGCTAATTGGGCTTTGTTTTTATATGTCCCAGCAACAACCATTCTGGCGATGTCGGCTTCCAGACGTTCTCTGTCCGCGACGCTTAATCCGGCTGTTTTTTCACTGGACATTACGGGTTCGTGCTTTAGTTCGTTTTCCGGCTTGACCGAGGACGGGTCTTCCAGCTCCGGCGACCAAGACTGCCATGCGCCTTTCTCGGCGGCGATTTGGCTGGCGAATTCGGCGCGGATGATCTCCTCGCCAACATGCATTTCCGGCTCGTTGGTGAAAGCAAAAATCGAAACGCCTTCTTGCTCAAAATTTACCACCTCGAACTCTTCCATGCCAGCCTTCGCCAAATGGAACGCGACTTTGCCAGCGGCTTCCATAGGGACTGTGAAGCTGAAACGCGGCGGCTTACCGGCGTATTTCTCCTTGGTTGTGCGCTGACGACCGATGATGCCCATGCTCTTCAACATAGCCGTGTCGTCCTTTTTCTCCTGCTCAAGATCACGCGGAGGCTCCTTGCTTGTGTCGGCAAGCGCCTCTCCTATGATCTCAAGAAGGTCATCAGTATTTGTGCCCTCCACATCCATGCCATCGGATGACATAGTAGCCCAGAACGGGTCTCCACCGACGTCCATATGGCCGATGGCTATTTGAAGATCGGAGTAAGGGTTGCGCCAAATCTCTTGGTCGTATCCTGAACCGCGGCCCTTGGGGTCGCGTTCCGCGCGCGGATGATAGCCGTTCGCTTGAAGAATTTCTCGCCATTCGTCGTCGATGTAACGAGCGTCAGCGTTCTTTTGCAAAAGAGATGCTACGGGGCGCTGCGGCGGCTTGTAGCCGGATGGGAGGTTGAGCCTCGATTGCCACCCCGGCATTTGCTGACCGGGCTGTTGCCCGGTCGAAGGCGGGCATTGTATGTGCGTTTCTTTGCCAGCGGGGTAATTCACCATCTGCCCCTCGGCGATAGGCTGGTGGCACTTCGGGCACACGGCGTCGGGCTGACCTGTGTTGGTAAGGCCCACCGCTTTCTTTTTCTTCCGGCCTTGGATGCCCAAGCCCTTCAGCCACTTCTTGTCTTCATCGGACATTTGCGCTTCGCCTTCGCCCACCCCGGCGTAAGGAACGATGCTGTAGCCTTCGTGCTTGATCGCCCAATCGGTGGACTGCGACTGATGATCCATGAGCCACTTGAATGCTTCGTTCTGCGTCATGGGCTTGGTCAAGACTTTGTCGTCCCGCTTCACTACCCACTGTTCTGTTTTTGGTTGGGTTGTGGGACGCTCGGCGTGCTTTAGATAGGCGGAGAGATCATTGCCGTCCGATCCGAAGTCAATCTGCTTTCCGTTTTCGTCGTTATGGGCCCAACCCGTATCGTCGATGACGATTTCGCCCTCGCCTTGCTTGGACCATGCAGTGAAATCTACGCTCCCAAGCCGCCAACTGTTCTGCACCAGAACACGAATCATGCCGGAGAGCGAGTGCTCTTGCGACTTAGGGACGGCTTGCTTGTCGAAAAGGGGATTTCCCATGAAATGAGCCTCACTCATGGGATGGGAAGCGGGAATTTAGCGAGACAGGGATTCAGCAAGAGTTTCCATCAAGCG
>Ga0074046_10005337_pt1 | contig 10270 bp, 14 predicted proteins | sample BogForMeECP23OM3_FD_94441 | JGI IMG/M metagenome (GOLD analysis project Ga0074046, IMG submission 94441) | Bog forest soil microbial communities from Calvert Island, British Columbia, Canada - Bog Forest MetaG ECP23OM3 | ecosystem: Environmental > Terrestrial > Soil > Wetlands ...
AGTGCCGGCGAAAGCGGGAGCAAGCTCCCGCACTCCAAACGCTAGCGCGGAATCCGTCTGCATCCCGCGTTTTTGGCATTTCGGATTGGAGGTTCGATGGGCCCCTCACAATTCCCGCTCGGCGCCCGACTTCATCTGCGCGAAGCGCTTGAACTCCGACAATTGCTCAGGATGGCCGCGCCAATAACTCACCAGCTTGGAAAGCACGGATAAAGTTTTTGGCGTGAGATGATGCTCGATGTCCTCGACCTCGCGGCCAACAGTCTGCGGGTCCAGTCCGACTAAATCCAGGAATTCGGCCAGAGTTTTATGCCGGGCTTTGACGTGATGGGCCACCTGGCGTCCGGTCGGGGTGAGGGTGAAACCGCGGTAACGCTCGTAGTTGACGAAGCCGCGTTTGGCCAGGCGCCGGACCATGTTCGACACCGCGGAATTGCTCAGGTGGAGGGAGGCCGCCAAATCCGCCACCCGCGCGTAGCCTTTCTCCTCAATCAATTCCTGGATTCGCTCCAGGTGATCCTCAGTCGATTCGGAGCGGTTCGGCGCCGGGCTGCCCGGCCTTCGAGCGGTCATTGTCACGCCCGACAGATAACAAACCGCTCCGCCCATGGCGAGTGTTTCCGCATCGGTAAGGCAAAGAGCAAGAATTGTATAGCAGCAAGTTGGGCCTTGCGTTAAACCTGTACCGGAATCTGCAACTGTTCAGGCCGCGATTCGGAGCGGGGACTTTCGTTCCCAGGTTTCCGGCGGCGCGAACCCTTGCGTGGAAAATTGCGTCATGAAGATCACAGAAGCTTTGTATGCGGAACACCTGGTGTTCCATCACATTTTCGACCATATCGAGCGAGCCGCGCCGGCGTTGAAGACTCTGCCGGAAATCAAGGCCATCGCGGCGCTGCTCGAATCCGTCTTGAAATCCCATTCGGACACCGAGGATGAGTTGTTTCTTGGCCCGCTTGAGCATTGTTTCGAGCAACTGGGCCAGCGCGACGGTTTTCTGCGCGAGCACCAAGAGATGGACGAGAGTCTGCACCTGGTCCAAAAGGCCCGGCAGGTCGGGCACGCCCGGCATTTGCTGCTCTTGGCCATCGCCAACTCGCGCCAACATTTCCACAAGGAAGAACGGATCGTGTTCCCGCTGGGGGAGCAGGTGTTGAATGACAAGACCCTGACCGACCTGAGTCGAAGCTGGAAAGCGCAGCACCTGGCGACGCAGGAACTCAAACAGGCGAGGCCCGCCGCCCGGCGAGCCACGGCACATTAGTCGGCCAATCCCTCTCCGCGAACGAAGGCGTCCATCGCCGCGCGCACCCCCTGGACGATCGCCGCCACGCGAACCGCCAACGCAAAGTCGGAAGGCGCCTCCAGCGTGTAAGACAAACGAGTTTTGTAGGTGATCAAAAAGAATGACTCTGGCCACTGCGGCCGCGTACGTGGGTCGATGCCCGGACGAATAATCCCGTATTGGGCCGGGCGCCCCTCGATAATTTCCGAGCGGTCGATCGGGCAGACCTTGGCAACGCTGCTGACCATGGCTTCGGCAAGTGAGGGCCGGCCATCGGGATTAAGCTCATAAAGGTAAAAGCCCTGCGCTTCCCAGTCTTCATGCAGGCAGAGGCACAGGTCGAAAGCTGGTTGCTGTCTCAGCCACGCGATATGGGCCTGGGTTTGCCCGGTCTGGGGTTGCAAATACTGCCGATTGAGGTCCAGGCCCTCTTCGTTTTCGCGGCGATTCAGCCGGAAACCCACCGGATTCAAGCAAGGACACAGGAGCAGGCGGAGCGCGCCGGGCCATTGGTTTTCCTGCAGGAGCTCTCGCACCGCTAACGGTCCCGCGGGCTCATCCCCATGAATGCCCGCGGAGATATACACTGTGCGTGGTTCGGAGCCGCCCGCGGAAGCCTTCGCTCGCGGCGTCCGGCTAAAGGACAGCATCCTGGCTTCGGGGCGGGCAGGAATCTCCTGGACGCTCCACCCGTGCCGCCGCGCGGCGGCTTCGCAGTCGCCGACTACTGCGTCAATGTCAATCGTTTCGCCGAAGTAGCCGCTGATGTTCTTGCCCAGGCGCCGGATTTCCGCGACTTCAGCGGGCGTTTGCGTGGGCACCAGGGGGTCCGACATGCGTTGGTTGAGTGTGCGACTCCGTCCAAGGTTCCAACCCGAGGTCCCGAAGCATCTGCAAATCCTCTGCGACCGGCTGATTGAGTGTGGTGAGATAATTGCCCACCATCAGGGCGCTGGCGCCAGCCTTGAAAATCAGGCTTTGGGCCTCGCGCAAGTTCACCGTGCGGCCACCGGCCACCATGATTTCCTGCCGAGGCAGGATAAACCGGAAGCAGGCAATCGACTTTAAAATCTCCAACGGCGGCAGGGGATCGCGTTCGGCAAACGGGGTGCCCGGGATGGGGTTGAGGATATTGATGGGGACGATGTGCACGCCCAACTCTTTGAGCGCAAACGCCAGTTCGAGCCGATCTTCGCGCGTTTCGCCCATGCCGAGAATTCCGCCGGAGCAAATCTTGATGCCGGCTTGCTTGAGGTGACGAATGGTTTGGAGGCGCTCTTCGTACGTGTGCGTGGTGCAGACCTGGGGGAAAAAGCGGGAGGATGATTCCAGGTTATGATTGTAACATTCGAGTCCGGCCTCCTTGAGCCGGTCGGCCACCTTTTGCTGGCTGATAATGCCCAGGGAGGCATCGGGCCGCGCCTTGCCGCTCTGCTTTAACGTCTCCAGGCGCGCGCAAATTTCGTCGAGCGCCGGCCCTTCCTCCAGGCCACGCCAGGCGGCCACCAGGCCAAGGGCGTTGACCCCATTGGCTTGGGCTTCGTCGGCGGCCACGCGCACCGGCTCCTCGTCGATCAGCCCGTAACGCGGCGAATCGGTTTGGTAACTGCCCGACTGCGAGCAAAAGCGGCAGTTCTCGGAACAGCCGCCCGCTTTGACATTCACAATCGAGCACAAATGAATTTTATTGCCTTTGAAATGCTCGCGCACCTGGTTGGCCCAGGACAAGAGCTCGTTAATGTCCGCGTCTTGTTCCAGATCAAAAAGCCAACGCGCCTCCTCCCGGGAGATTTCGCCCCCGGCGATGACCTTCTGCCCCAGTTCGGCGAGACGCGCTGGCGTAGTGACTTCGTCAACCGCTTCGATGTTCATGGTGAACAACGTAACCGGTTGAAGGATTCTCGCAAGCCCGGAAAGCCACCGTGCGCTTCTGCTGGGTACTGAAGGCCCTTAGGCCGATGCCTGGGACGTTCTCAGAGCGGGCTGCGCCCTGCATGGGCGCCGGGGGCCCAGGGGCACAGAAGTGGGCACCAAACCACCGGGATTTATGGGGCCGGCCCGAGACATTTTTGTATATTTTTACACCGGAAAAGGCCGGAAAAGGCCGGAAAAGGCCGGAAATTGGCGAGCCTTATGTCAAGATTTTTCATGTTTCCGCTCCCTGGCTTGCGAGCAAGATTGAAAGTGCGTGCAACTCAAAACCAGTGGCGGGCAGGGCTTGAGCGTGATAAAAATAAGGCCGGTGCTTAGTCTATTCAAGAAATCAGCCGTCGATACCTCCCAGCCGGGACCGTTCGGGCGCTTTTATCTGCAAGAGCTGATAAACAGCGGGGGTATGGCGGAGATTTGGCTGGCCACCGACTCGAACAACAAGGCTTATGCCCTGCGCCGGTTGCACGAGCGGCTGCGCTTCAATTTTGTTGCCCGGCAGCGCTTCCTCCGCGGAGCCGAGATCCTGTCCCTCATTCATGACCACCCCAACATCATCAGCTATGTTGAGCACGGCAAAACGCAGGGGCGCCTCTATTTGGTGATGGAGTATCTCGAGGCGGCGAATCTCAAGGAACTGTACGCCCAACACGACCCGGTGCTGCTGGAAAACGTGGCCCAGATACTCCTCGACATGGCCGCCGGATTGGAACACATGCACAACAACGGCTACATGCACCTGGATTTCAAACCGGAGAACGTGCTTGTGACGCGCAATGCCAGCGTCCGACTGGTAGATTTCGACCTCGCCCAGCAAATCCCCGAAACACCCCGGAAAGCCTCCAAGAAAAATCCCGGCACACCCGCTTACATGGCGCCCGAACAGTTGCTTGGCGAACCGATCAGCCACCGGGTCGATATTTTCTCTTATGGGGTCGCCGCTTACGAGTTGCTCACCAACCAGAAACCCTTTCCGGGCGACACGCCGGGGGAGATCCTGGGCCGTCAATTGGACCGCTCGAGCTTCGTGGCGCCGCGCCAATACAACTCCGATATGCCGCTGGCCCTCGAAAAAGTAATCGTGCGCTGCCTGGAACAGAACCCCGAGCGCCGGTACCCATTCATTGGGGTCATGGTCCGCGAACTGCAAGCGGCGCTATACGTTTAATTCCGGTGCAGACAGAACCGACTTCACCGGCCCTGCTCGCTGAGACCCACTCAGTCGGCCAACTGCCCCCTGAACTCATCCGGCAGTTGTCCCGCTGGCTGCGCGAGGTGCCGCTTTACCAGCAATCCGCGGCGGCGAACTCCATCAGGAATGGCGAAATCACGCCGACGCAGTGGCAGCAGCTCCCCTTGATCACCAAAGAAGACATTCGCCGGGATTTTCCGCGGAACTTTTTGCGCCCGGGTGTTGAACTCGACTCCTTGCTGGAACAGGACCTGGTGGAACTGGAGCACACGGCGGGCACCTCGGAAACCCGCACTCCCTTGCTGCTGGCGCAAGGTTGGTGGGCCCAGCAGGAGGAACGCGCGCTGCGGCTCAATCCCCTGGCTGCCTCGGTCCTCGACGAATTTCCGTCAGCGCGGCGCGTGACCATCAATTCCCCGGTTTGCAGCGGTGACATTCGCTACAGCAGCACCCTCACCCGCGCGGACCGAATCCTGGGTAACGCTCTTTTTGTGAGCCTGTCGCGCTTCCCCTTTCTATGGAGCGAGGCGGATTTGGCCCGCATGGCGGGCGAAGCCGTCGAATGGCGGCCCCAGTTTCTGGATCTCGACCCGGTTTACGGCGTCGTCTTCGCCCTTTACTGCGAGCGCCAGGGCATCCGGCTGCCTTCCTTGCGGTTCGTGCTGTGCAGTTACGAATTCGTCAGCCGCGTGCATCGGCGTATTCTCGAGCGCGTGTTCCGGGTTCCGGTCCTCAATCTCTACGGCTCGACCGAGACCGGTCACCTGCTGATGGAAATCGGCCGCGGGGACATGCGCCCCAGCACCGAGACCGCCTTTTTGGAAATGCTGCCCACCAATTCTCCCGGCGTGGGCGAACTGGTGGTCACAACGCTGACCAACGACTACATGCCGCTCATCCGTTACCGCATCGGGGATCTCGTCGAGCCCCGTTCCAGTTCCTGGGGAACCAGCTATCGAGTTCATGGCCGGGTGGCCGACGCCCTGTCGCGCCCCGACGGCAGCCGAGTCTCGGTAATGGAAGTGGACGACTGCTTTGCCGAAGTGCCCGGCATCGCGCACTACCAATTGCGGGCACGAACGGATGGCGGTTTCTTGCTGCGGTATGTGGCGGAGAACACTCCCCCTCCGGACCAGCAACTCGGAGTACTCCAAGCCAGGCTCGCCGAGGTGCTGGGCAGCCGCCAGTTAAGCCTCGAACCAACCGACCTACTGCTGGCGGAAACCTCAGGCAAATTCAGGATGACTTCCGCGGACAAACTCTGATGGGGGGATAGGGAGCTTGAGTTGAATTTCAGAATTGCACCAGTACCGGGAACGACAATTATAAATTTCAAGCCGGAAACGCAGCGAGAGGTTTCCTCGCGCGGAGATAATCGCTGAAGGTGAGAAGCGGACCCGTCATTCAAGTGGTGACCAACATGCGCTTCCAGTTCATCGGGCCCAGGTGAATCAGATTTTCCCTGGTGAATCACCCCGTAAAGCGCTCACTCCTCGTCAATTCGACAAACTTGACCCTGCGGGTCTAGGCGCTCTCGGGGTGCCCCAGAAGTACATCAGCCGGAATACGCAGGCCTCTCACCAAGGACCGAATCATCTTTAGGCTAAGACTCCGCCGCCCAGAGAGAACCTCCGAGACTCGGCTGCGACTGCCCAGAAAGGGGACCAAGTCCTTCGGTTCAAGCCCCTGCTGCTCCATGCGAAATCGAATCGCCGCAACTGGGTCGGGTTTCGCTATCGGATAAACTCTGTCCTCATAATGGTGAACGAGCAGCGTAAGCAACTCCAATTCATCACCCTGTGGAGTGTTGCGTTTGGCGTCCATAAGTTTTTCAATTCTCGCCAATGCCCCCTCGTATTCAGACTCAGTTTTTATTACTAAAAAAGATCCCCGGCGTGACCGGGGTATTTCGACGCCTAACCTTATCCGGTCAGACGCGGACAATTGGCTCACGTCCTCCACTGGCGAAGCCGCAGCCAAAGTGCCCGGCCAGCCACCGCTACCGCGCTCAGGAAGGACAACGAAATGACGGAAGGTTCCGGCACCGGCTCAAGCACCACATAAGGTCCAGATCCGTAAACGCTCGAACTGTCATTGTAACCAGTGTTATGTTCTCCACCCGCGCCTTCATTCACAACGGTATCGTAGGCGACAGTCCCCGACCCCTCAGCGTAAGCCAAAATGACATCCCCCTGGGTCGGGACAAATGCCCCCGACGTGTCGGCGGCGATGATGGCGTTGCCGAAATTATAGGCTGTCGTTGGGCTGTTCCACCACGGGGCGGCTTCAATCGCCGACACATTCGCGGGGAACGATCCGTTGACAACCGTCAAATCGTATTGGTTCCCGCCCACCGTAACTAGAAGCGATTGGGCATGGGCCGAAGCCAAAAAAGACAGGAACAAAATGACTGCAACTTTAAGCATGAATGCGGCTTTCATTTGGTTTTGAGGGAAAAAGTTGCCACCGCCAACAAAATGGCAAAAAAGGCATTCGCCGGCAAGCAAAACCTTTTGCTAATCCGAGATTTCCCATTTGACTCGGTGTTCATGGTTCAAATCGAGTTTTTCTGGTCGTTTCCGCGATTATCCTCTCATTCATTAGCTTTTCAAGCCATTTTTCAACGGTCAAGCCGTGTTTTTCAGCAATTGTATTTTGGGGTCACATCTCGACATGAATGCCATGCCGAGATGTGACCCCTACCGACGAGGGATAGTAATAACCGTTTGATTTTCCATAAGCGTAGTGGAGCCTAGCAAATCGGCCTCAGCGGCGCCGGGCCACTGGGCCTCGTTATGCAGACAGACGACCTCGGCGTCCGCTGGTTGAGCATGCGGAAACTCATTTGTTCGATTTGCCTCCGTATGGTGCGTTCGTGACTTCGGAGGCAATGTTTTTTGGCGCATGAGGCTGACGATAATGCGCTCCCGCAGCTGTTTGCGATATTCCTTGAAGGTCATGGCTTCCTGCTGCAGGGTCATCGTCAGGTGCAACCGGTCCCCGTATTCCTGCCGAATCGTGTCCTGAATCTCGGCATCGATGAGGCTCTCTGGCAGGCCGTAATCGGCGGTTTCGAAGTCGTGGCGGCTGCTTGAAACGTTATTCACCATCTGGGCGCGCAGCGATTTTGCTGTCAACCCCAAACCGAGGACTACTACCAGCGTGGGAAGGATCCATTTCATTTTGCCTTTTTTCATACTGTATGGACACTGCTACCCTCATTTTGTGCAATCCAATTCACTCCGAACAATCAGCATCAGCGGCGGGAGGCAGCCGCCCTGGTGTTCCATTTGCTCTCTGAGCGGAACGCCTGCCTCCCCTCCGTTGCATGCTCTCGTTGGCCCCGATAAACTCCGCGCAATCTTTGGCGTGCGAAACTGAGATTAAGTGTCCGCCATCGAGCAGTAAATGCACTTCCTCAGGTGGGGGAATCACTAGGTCGCGCCGCCCATGGATCCGAAACACTCGCGTAGCAGGAGTCCCCAATCCCTCCCACTCAAAGATCGCCGAGCACATCGACCGCACAAACGAGGCCTCAATCGTCGTGAACATCCGGGCAAGCTCGATTGGAATACTTTCAGCCGAGAGGCGCAGCCAATCCAGCGGCGCCACTCGCGCAAGGGGATGAAGGGCGGCCAAGAGGCGGCTCACCTCCTCTTTTCTGGTCGCGCTTCCCACCAGATACAGCCTGGGGATTCTCCGGATTTTCGTAATCTCGCATGCAACCATGCCGCCCAAGGAGGAGCCGATGAGGATGTCGCCATCCTGGATGCTTCGAGCGATGCACATGGACTGAGCGACCTCGGCCAGGCTCTTCTCGCCGTGGTGCCGGACCCAATCATGTGCTGTGAAATCAGGAAGCGTCCCCAAGGTGGCGGATACATGCGCCGATCAGCGCCCATTCCTGGAAGTGCGTGGATCATGTCGCGCGGCTAGCGCCCGCACTCGCTCGCGCCGGGCTCCCTGCCCAAGGCCAACAGACTGGCGCAAACCGCAGTCGCCTGCACTAAGTTGTTAAGCCGCTTCATAAAACGGGTTGCACACCTTCCTCAGCTCGCGCTCCATACGCTCGTCAACCAGCATTGTGTCGTAAAAATCTCCACTTCGCCGAATATCAGAAAACCTGTGCCCATATTGCTGTTGCACCTCCTTTTCGACGAACTCACCTAAGCGAATGCACAGCACAACTGCACAAACGTGTGGCTCGCTGTATGAGACTCTAGCCAAGTAAGCACGGCGGAAAACCACGGGCGCCTGTGCGTACGAAAGCCGTATGCGATCTTTCTGCTCATCATCAGCCGGCCCGGTCTGCTCGCCAACAAATGTGACTTGGGATGGCGTGACAAGTTCCGAAGGTCGACTCTTCCCGCATTCGGACTCTCGTTCGCGTGGGAAATTGCTCATAACGGCGAGCGCTCTAACACCCGCGCTCAGGTACGGCGGGGCTAGCGCTGGTGGCGTACCACCGAAACGCAACCCCGCCGTTGCCTGGAGTGCGCTTGTTCGGCCCGTCAGTCATTTGGCTTTATGGCCTTGCGTATGGCGTCGGAGAGCCGGGCCAAAACCGCGTCCGGTACCGGGCAATTAAATTTGGTGGGGCCTTGCAGGGACCCGACACTTCCCGCAGGACGTCCTTCAGGGTTCTTAGCGGCACCAAACAACAGGAGGTCGCGGTCCCCGTCATAAGCCCAAACCCGCCGCTCATTCTCAACCAAGACAAACCACCCATCCTGCGCCCGCCATCCGTCGGGCTGCATGGACGCGCCATACGCGCCGACTTCAACGGTGCGCTCCCCGAGCGGGACCCTCACCTTCCAAATTCCCCCAACCGAATGCTCCCCGAACGTCGTGATGAACTGGTTGGTCACCACTGCCGGAGGCGCCGCAGTGCGAGGCGTCCTGTCCCGGACAACCGGGGAGTGTGCCGAGGCGGACGCTTGTTCCTTTTGGTGCGCGCACCCCGTTGATAGCAATGCGACCAGGGAGAAGCTTAGGAGGTAGCTGTACATAATTTGAGTGGCCGAACGTCGCGCCTCACCTACCGCCGCCGGGAAGGCGGGTGGAGCTCGGAAGAAATATACAAGCGCACCTAAGCCCACGAGCGGAAGGCGCGGGCGGCGGTTGGGCGCAGGTGCTTTGTTGGGGCGGTTTGTCATCATACTCCGAATCGTCCGAAATAAAGGAAAGCCTTGCGGCCGACCCGTTTATCCACTTCCGTCTCTATCTTCGCCAAGATCCTTGCCCGCTCCTCCGGATCAGCCTTCCTGAGGGCCTCGGCGTGCTTTTCCAGCGCCTCTTTCCGGTACAGGTTGCTGAGAATCTTGCGCGATTCTTCGTCCGAAATAATCTTCATAATTCGGGAGATAGCCGAGCCGCAGCCCTAACGGCCACCATCAGCGGTGGGAGCCAGCCGCCAACGGCTCTCGGTTTGTAGCTGAGCCGGACGGCTGACCCCCTCCCCTGCACGGTGTGGTTAGCGCTCATAGAATTATTCCAGAGCGAAAAGGTGGATCAAAGAAAGCCGCGAAATCTCGAGACAGGGATTGGGCAGAGCTACCGGGACGGTACCGCTGGGGTTTTGCCTTTCCCACTCTCATAACTTCATTAGAGCCCATCCGAGGCCACTTGACAAGCCAGATCGGCGCACTGCGGATTCCGATCAAAGCGCACCGGCCACGCTGCGGGCATGAGAAAATTCTCCTCTTTCAGGCTGCCATGGGAAGGCAATCGTTGCCGAGCGAACAGGGAAATCGAGGCCAGCCGAGGTGGTCCATAGTCCATGGTCCGTGATCCTGCCTGTTCCCCTTTCGCGTCATTTCGTCTGTTTCGCGGTTAAAACTCCCCCCTTTGCGATCTTCGCTTTC
>Ga0074046_10005338_pt1 | contig 10270 bp, 7 predicted proteins | sample BogForMeECP23OM3_FD_94441 | JGI IMG/M metagenome (GOLD analysis project Ga0074046, IMG submission 94441) | Bog forest soil microbial communities from Calvert Island, British Columbia, Canada - Bog Forest MetaG ECP23OM3 | ecosystem: Environmental > Terrestrial > Soil > Wetlands ...
ACGATGTTTCTGGAAGAGACGGGGCTTCCCTACACGATCGTGCCCGTGAAGATCGGCGCGGGCGAGCAGTTCAAGCCCGAGTTTCTGGCCATATCGCCGAACAATCGCATTCCGGCCATCATCGACCGCGAGCCAAAGGGCGGCGGTGCGCCCATCTCGGTCTTCGAGTCCGGCGCGATCCTGCTGTACCTCGCGGAAAAGACTGGCCGCTTCATCCCGGCAGATTTGCGCGGCCGTGTCGAGGTCCTGCAGTGGCTCTTCTGGCAGATGGGCGGGCTCGGCCCGATGGCGGGGCAGAACCACCATTTCGGCCAGTATGCTCCGGAAAAAATCCCCTATGCCATCGAGCGCTATGTCAAGGAAACCAACCGGCTTTATGGCGTTCTCAACAAGCGCCTGGCAGACAGGCCATTCGTGGCGGGTGATTACTCCATAGCGGACATGGCCACCTATCCCTGGATTGTGCCCCATGAACGCCAAGGCCAGAACCTGGATGACTTTCCCCACCTGAAACGCTGGTTCGAAGAGATCAAGGCTCGCCCTGCCACTGTGCGCGCTTATGAGCGCGCGAAAGAGATCAACACCGAGCCGACGATGTCCGAAGAGGCGAAAAAAGTTCTCTTTGGTCAGACTGCCGCCATCGTAAAAAGCTGAGGCTATCGCTTTAGAATCGATCAACTTTTCCGCCTTTAATCGATGCCGATTAAAGGCGGGTTGATCTATTGCATCAGCTTCACGACGCCAGGGGAACTGAGATCGAGGGTGACGAGATGGACCGTCCCGTCGTCGGGGTCGCGGCTGACGTTGAAGCCCAGTTCGCGGCACATCTTCAGCATGTTCACATTCTCGGCCAGGACGCTTCCGTAAAGGGTCTTCAGCCCCTCGCTTTTAGCGTAGCTGATGAGGTGCTGCATAAGGATCCACCCAAGTCCCTGACCTTTCAGATCGGAACGGAGCAGGATGGCGTATTCGCCCTTTTCATAATCCGGATCGGCGAAAAAACGGGCGACGCCAAGCGATTCCAGGTCTCCGGCTCCGTCCGGCGAAGCGCGATGAAAGCCATCTCGCGCGCATAATCAATTTGCGTCATGCGCGCTAGAAACTCGTGCGAAAACTCGCGAACGGGCATGAACATGCGCAGACGGATATCCTCCGGGTCCATCCGAGCCATGGACAGCGCGTAGAACCGCTCATCCTCAGGCCGGATCGGGCGGACGAGGACCTCGCTTCCGTCCGCGAGCTTGTATGTCTTCTCCCACTGGGTCGGATAGGGTCGGATAGCGCAGGGAACGGGTGGATGGATGGCCGGATCTTCCACCTTGATCCGTGCATCGAGCGCGATCATGCCCTTATCGTCGATGAGAAGAGGATTGATATCGAGCTCGCGTATGGCGCGGTGCTGAACGGCAAGCGAACTCAGCTTCACAAGGCAAAGCGCGAGCCCGTGCAGATCGACAGGCGGTTTGTCCCGAAACCCTTTCAGCAATTTGTATATCCGGGTGGATTGGATGAGATCGGTCGCGAGCTTCAGATCGAGAGGCGTGAGCGACATGGCGCTGTCGCCAATCGCCTCCACGCCTGTCCCGCCCGCACCGAACAGGATGACCGGCCCGAAGATATCGTCTATCGAGATTCCGAGGATCAGCTCATAAGCGTCATCCTTGCGATGGATCATAGGCTGGACGGTGACGCCTTCTATGATCGCGTCCGGACGGGCCACTTTGATCTCGCTCAGCATCCGGCGGGTAGCTTTCTCAACCTCTTCCGCAGATGTGAGGTCAAGGCGGACGCCTCCGATATCGGACTTGTGAGTCAGGTTTGGCGAGAGGATTTTTACCACGACAGAGGCGTAGCCACGCAGGAGCTCCGCCGCCGCGTGGGCCGCCTGTTCCGGGGTTGCGGCGACCCTGGTCGGTACGGTCGGAATGCCATAGGCGCTCAGCACCGATTTGGCCTCCGGTTCCGTCATCATGCTGCGGCCCTCTCCAAGGGCGCGGCCGATGGCGGCATCGACGGCGGCAGGATCAACGTGGTTCCCCGGCGTGACCGGCGGCGTCCGCATCAACTCCGTTTGCGCCCTGGCGTAGCGCGCGAGCTGCATGATGCCCTCGATCGCTTCCGTCGGGGTTTCGAAATCGGGGATGTTGGCCTTGGCGAACAGCGGCCGCACTTCCTCCACCGCGCTTTTCGCAAGCCAGGTTGCCACCACAGGCTTTTTGTGGCCAAGGCGGCGCTGCTTCTCGACAGCTTCGACCGTCGCTTTCGCTGCATCGATAGACGAGGCAAGCGCCGTCGGGCAGTTTATGACGAGCACCACATCCGTATTCGGATCTTGCATGACGGCTTCCATGGACGCCGCGTAACGGTCCGGCCCGGCGTCGCCGATAATGTCAACCGGATTGCCATGCGACCACGTTGGGGGAAGCACCTTGTTGAGAGCGTCGATCGTCTCGGGCTCGAGGTCGGCGAGCGTCCCTCTCAGGTCGGCAAGCGTGTCGGCGGCGACAACGCCTGCACCGCCTCCGTTCGTAACGATCGCGAGGCGGCTTCCAGGGAGGCATCGAACGCGCGCGAGCACTTCCGCTGCATCGAACATCTCGTCCAGGTCGACAACACGCAAGATTCCGGCGCGGCGGAGCGCGGCGGTGTAGACGTTATCGGAGCCCGCGAGGGCCCCGGTGTGTGAAAGTGCGGCCTTCGCCCCTTCAGGGTGCCGGCCTGCCTTGATCGCGATTACAGGCTTCGCGCGCGAGCACCGTCTTGCCGCAGACATGAACTTGGCCGCGTCTTTGACGGACTCGAGATAAAGAAACACGGCCCTGTTTGTGATATCGCCTGCGAGATAGTCGAGCATGTCGCCCAGGTCGACGTCGGCGGAATCTCCGATCGAGACGACATGGCTGAAGCCGAGCCCTTCGACGGCAGCCCAATCGAGCATCGCGAGCGTGATGGCGCCCGATTGGGACACGAGCGCAATATCCCCAGGCTTCGCCAGCGTATGAGCGAAGCTTGCGTCGAGCTTCAGGCTCGGGATCTGGATGCCAAGACAGTTCGGGCCGATGATGCGCAAGAGATAAGGCTTCGCCGCAGCCTGCATGCGTTGGGCAAGATCGCCTGTGACGCCCGCCGTGATGACGACAGCCGCTTTGCAGCCTTTGCGGCCAAGTTCATCAATGATGCCGGGTATCGTGTTTGGGGGCGTGGCAACGACGGCGAGGCCCGGCACGAAGGGGAGGGCTTCGACGCTGCGGTGGCAGGGCTTCCCTAGAATAAATTCGTGCTCTGGGTTGACGAAACCGATTTCGCCCGTGAAGCCGCCACGCAAGAGGTTCTCTGCGACGTGCAATCCGATGGAACCGGGCCGCTCGCTCGCCCCCACAAGAACGACGCTACGAGGGTGAAACAGGAGATTGAGGTTCCTGATGGTCATGTCGTGCTCCGCCGGCTGCGGTTTGTCTATAGCGCTCCGGCGACGATAGGCCCAGCGCCCCGCCCTTATCTCACATCGTTACCGGCAGCGTAAGCTTTGACTGAAGTCAAAAAACAATGCGACCCAAAAACACATCGGGTTGCAATAGCGCGCACCGGCAACGCTTACAATTGTACATGATTCACAACCCAGGCTCCCGCAGCGGCTGCGAGACCCGCGAACAAGATGGGCGGGACTGTCTTGAACCGGCCGCGACCGCCGCGAGGAACTTCCGCACGCCACGGCGGCGAGAACCCTAAGGAGCGTCAGAAAGGCGGAAAAGGCCTTTTCTCCCGCCGCGTACAATTCCCGGACGGCGCGAAACAGGAAATAGGCCACGATACCGGCGCTCGCGATCAGCAACAAAACCTTGGAGCCCGGCAGCTCGCCGACCCGGCCCCAGGGCACGGAGAGTATTTGCGCGAGCCACCACTGCCAGACGTCGCGCACATAAATGAAAAGGGCCGCAAATACAGCAGATAGCAGCTGCTGCAACTGATTGAGAAACTCCATGTCTTGACCTTCTTTCGCCCAAGGCACTCAGTTTCCTGGTATTATCTTGAAAAACATGCCGCGAGCTTGCGGCACTCCGGAGCGCCCGCGAACCCTTCCGGGCGTTGCTCGCGCCCAAGGGGCTGCGGTCCTGTTTTCGCGGGCCTCGTCTGGAACCTGTAACTGTCTCTGCGGTTCATCTGAGGAGAGACCAGCGATAGGCCTGCGGCATAAATCACGAAAGCGAAATGCGCGATCTTGCTTCACAAGAAGCGGGCAGAGGCGTTACCATCAAAGAATGCCAAGACGAAATGCAAATATTGGCTTTTTGAAAACCGATGGTTACCTTGACGGTCAGCTGCTTATCGCCATGCCGTCGATGACAGATCCCCGCTTCCATCGCGCAGTCATTTATATGTGCGCTCACTCGGCGGAGGGCGCCATGGGGTTGGTCATCAATCAGCGGGCCCCCAATATCACCCTGCCGAAGCTCCTGGAGCAGCTGGAAATAATGCCGGAGGGGGCTCGGCCGACCGTCATTCGCGTCAGCTCGATGGCAGTTCACATGGGCGGCCCGGTCGAAACGAGCCGGGGCTTCGTTTTGCACAGTTCCGACTATTTCGCTGCGGACAGCACGCTACCCATCCACGAAGGCGTCTGCCTGACCGCCACGATCGATATTCTCAAGGCAATCGCAAAAGGAAGCGGGCCAAATAACGCAATACTCGCGCTTGGTTATGCCGGCTGGGCTCCGGGTCAGCTTGAACACGAAATTCAGACGAATGGCTGGCTCAATTGTCCGGCTGATCCCGATATCGTTTTCAATTGCGACCCTGAACGCAAGTATGGGCGCGCCCTCGACAGCATGGGCGTCGATCCCTCTCATCTAGTCGGTGTTGCTGGCAGGGCTTAGGTCTCAGCTATTTTTCGCGCCTGCCCAAGGGAAATGCCGGTCTTGAAGTTTCCGGTTGTGATGCCGGGCCGAACCCTTCGCCAGGCGTCGGGGGCTGCTGGATTTCGCGTGGGGAAGCCCCGTCTGCGGCTGCGGCTCCGTTCGTGCTTTTCGGGTCTTCGCCCGATTTTTGGCGGCGCCTGGTACTATTGCCTGTTTTCTTTTCCGGTGAACCGGAACCAGCTACCGCTGGCTTCGCCTCGGCATTAACGAAAGTCGCAGCTTTTTCCCGCTCTCTCTCTTCTCGCTCCCTTTCCTTTTCGGCTTTGCGCTCGGCTCGTTTTTCTTCCTTTTCTTGCTCCTTGTGGTCCCGGCGCGTGGAGCGGGCGATCGCATTGAGAAGATTGACGACCTCGCGCTCTGTCATGAGGTCGGCATAGTAGAAGCCCTGGCCGAAGTCGCAGCCAAGCGCGCGGACATAAGCGATGTCTTCGTCATTGTCGACGCCCACGGCGATGACGTCTTTTCCGAGTTCATGGGCGATCGTCAAAACTGCCTTCAGCACCATTGCACTGGATCGGTCCTTGTCGCTCAGCGTGACAAGCGAGCGGTCGATCTTGATGGCATCGATAGAGAGACGATGCCAATAGGACAGAGATGAGAAGCTGACGCCAAATTCATCGAGCGCGACGCTGACATTCAAGCTCTTGAGCCAGTCCAGGATCTCGATGGCTTGTTCCGGATTCGAGTTGATCAGTGTCTCGGCGATTTCCAGCCTCAAGGCGCCCTTCGGCAGCGTTTCGCGACCGATGATGAGCCGCAGATTCTGCACCAGATCGTTGTGAAAGAGCTGCTGGCTCGACATGTTGATGCTGATATAGATCGGATCTTCACGCTGGAGGATGCGATGCCAGCGGGCGCCTTGCCGGATGCACCGCTCGAACACGTAAGCCCACAATTCGCCCGACAGGCCCGCTGCCTCGGCCGCGGCCTCGAACTCAGGCAAGCTTAAGCGGCCAAGGGTCGGATGCTCCCAAAGCACAAAGGCTTCCATGCCGGCGAGGCGCTCATCAGCGATGCGCATCACCGGCTGGTAGAGGATGCGAATCTGGCGGCGTTCGATTGCGTGCTTCAAATCAGCCTGGACGATGGAGCGCTCGTCGGCTGCGCCTCTCATCTCGGGCTTGAACAATTCGATCCTGTCCGAACCGGCGCGCTTGGCGCGGTACATGGCGCTTTCGCCTTCGCGAAGCAGGTCCTCGGCGTTTTCCTGTGAGCTATCATACATCGCGATGCCGATGCTGCCCGTCAGAATCAGATCGCGGCCGCCAACCTTCATGGGTGTTCGCAAGGACCGGCGGACACGTTCCGCGAGCATCGCGATGTGGCGCGGTTCGGTGTCTTCCGAGATGAGGATCGCAAATTGCAGCGCGCTGATCCGCGCGAGCGTGTCCTGCGGGGAAATGTGGCGCGTGAGACGCCGGGCGACGGTAAGGAGCACGCCGTCATTTGTCGAAAAATCGGGCGAGCGGTTCTGGTTTTTCAGCGCATCCAGGTCGATGAAGAACACCGTGGGCTTGGTATGCTCGTTCTTCGCACGGGTAACTGCGGTTTCCAGTCGGTCGAGGAATAGCTCTCTGTTGGGCAAGCCGGTGAGGCCGTCCCGAATGGCATTGTGGAAAAGACGCTCTTGCGCGCGCTTCTGCGCGTTGATGTTTCGCAACAAGCCAACGCCGCGCAAGGCCCTTGTTGCCCGCTGTTGAGTCACCGCTGCCCTGAGTTCGTACCAGAGATAGCCGCCGTCGGCCCGCTTCATCCGGAATTCTTGATTGATGTCGCCACCCTGGCGCTCGCGCAACGCCCAGAGAGTGAGCCGCATGCGCTCCCTGTCAGAGGCGTGAAGATGCTGGAGCCAGCTGTCGGCTGCGGATCGAAGCGTCCCGGGCGACAAGCCAAGCGCGTGTTCCACTTCGGGACCGGTGTTGATTTCGTTGCGGCGAGCCTCCCATTCCCAAACGCTTGCGCCGGAGGCCTCCAGAGCCATGACACGCAGCTTGAACTGGCCAGCCTCCTCGACCGTGCCGCCCCCTTCGCCGCTCTGAAAAGCGTATTGCGTGACCGTGACGCCGATCAGCATGAGAAAGACCACAAGACCGGCCGACAGGGCGGACACAACAACATCGCCCGAAACTTTGCCCGTTATCGTGACGGCCGCCGCGAACAGCCAGACCATGAAGAGCATCCAGGACGGCACCAGCGCGAGTGCGCGTTCCTGTCCGCGTAAAGCCAGAAAGGCGATCACGGAACTCCCGATGACCGCGATCGGGACGAAGGAAAGTCTCGCGAAGCCAGCCGTAAGCTGAGCGTCAATAAGGGAAAAAAAGATTAAGCCGAGTTGAGCGGCCGTCCAGGCCAAAAACCCCAAGGAAATCCAGGAATGCCATAGTCTTAAATTCAGAAAAGTGTAAAGGAAGATGACAAGGCTTGCCGCCAGGAACGCCTCGGCGGCCGCTCGATAGGTGCCGTTATCCTCCGATGGGAGCTGAAAAAGATTATCCCAAAAGCCGAAATCGACGCACAAATACGAAAGCGCCGCCCAGGCGACGAGCGCTGTGGCCGGAAAGACAAGCTTGTGGTTGGCCGCGAAAATCGCCGTCAGGAAGATTGCAATAATACCCGTGATGCCAAGCAGAATGCCGCGAAACAGAGCCGACTCCCGCATCCGCTTCCCGAAGTTTGCCGGCGAGGTCAGATAAAGCCTTGGCACCGACGCAGAGGCGAGTTCCACGATGAATGTGACGGTGGTGCCGGGTTCGATCGAAATGCGGTAAATATCGAGATGCTCGTAATCTTCGTTCCGTTCAGGGCGGAAGCCCAGCGACGGCGTAACATTCGATATTCGCGGTGCGTCGAGGTCCGGCTTGGTGACGCGCGATCCGACAATATCGTATCGCTGGGCTGTCAGAAAGCGCACGACGGACTTCTCCGTCGGGTTGCTGAGCGCGAAGACCACCCAACTCGGGTTTGTGCCCGGCGTTTTTCCTGAGACGGTCATGCGTCCGGCGATGCCGTCGGCGTTGGGGGCGGTTTCGACGCTGAGCTTATCGCCGCGCCGCTCATAGAACTCACCGAGAAGCGTGATGTCGATTTTTTCGTCGTCGGGGCCGATGACGATCGGCTCTACTGCCCTGGAGGGCGTAGCCATAGACGCCAGGGCTATGAAAAATGCGGCCATGAAAGCCACGAACGCCAGCGAAATGCCTATCCGCCGCCTAAGCGCGCCCTGAGCCGCCGAATGCACAGTTGGGCTTTTCCCCCGCTTCTCCATCAGCGGACCCGCCGGGGGCCGCTACGGTCAGCGCGCAGGATCGTCACTGAGCAGCGCAAAAAGCGAATGGTCTTGCCATATGCCATTAATTTTCAGGTACCGCCGGGCCAAGCCCTCGTATTGAAACCCCGTCCGGTTCAGAAGCGCCGCCGACGCTTTGTTCTCTGGCAGGCACGCCGCCTCCAACCGATGAAGACGCAAAACATCGAACACAAACCACATGACCGCCCGCACTCCCTTGGTCATGTAACCTTGTCGGGCGTAGGGCTCGCCAATCCAATATCCCAAGGAGCAGCTTTGGCTCACTCCGCGTCGAATATTGCTCAGAGTTATTCCCCCGATTAAGGCGTTATCAGAGGTTCTGAACAGAAAAAAGGCGTAACCAAGATCCTGGCGGGCATCGCGGTAATAGTAGCGGATGCGGCGGCGATAGGTGTCGCGGGTCAGTTCGTCCCTTGCCCAGCGTGGTTCCCACGGTTCCAGAAAGGCCCGACTGTGCGCGCGGAGAGCGGCCCAAGCCTTGTAATCCGACATCTGCGGCTCGCGAAGATAGACCCCGTCGCCCTCGACGTAGGGTCTGCTGTCGGAAAAGAACATGCGCGCGCCGAGCATGTCCGCTGTCACGCGGCAAGGGCACCGGACAGGAACGCTTCAGCGGCATCAGCCACCGCGGCTGCCGATCCTCGCGCCCCAGCGACCGCCGAGACCATATCAGGCTTCGCACGAATGCCGCGCCCTATGGTTTGAACGTCATCGCGGGTAATGCCGTCGACCCTTTCGATCAGCTCCTCGTTCGAGATCGGCTTGCCAAATACCATGAGATCCCAGGCAAGCTGGCCGGCTCTCGACTCGCAGCTTTCGAGGCTCATGAAAAGCCCTGCCTTGATCTGCGCCTTGGCTCGCGCGAGTTCCTGCTCCGTGGGGCCGATCTCTGCGAGATCCGCGAATATGCCGAGCGAGAGGGTGCACAACTCGCGCAGTTGCTGCGAGCTCGTCGCCGCGTGAAGTCCGATCACGCCGCTGTCTGCGTAGCCCCAATCGAAGGCGTGGATGTCGTAACAAAGGCCGCGCTTCTCGCGCACCTCCTGGAAAAGCCGGGACGCCATGCCCCCGCCTGCGATCCCCGCGAAAATCCGGCCTGCAAAAGAAGCGTCGTGGCCGTTCGGATAACCTTCGAAGGCAAAGAGGACGTGGCATTGTTCGAAGCGCTTGTCCGAGTCCGCGCTGCCGCCCCCGAACTTGGCCTTTTTCATCTGTCGCGGCGCTTCGGAGGGAAGCCCGGTGAAAAGCGTCTCCGCGGTGCGGTGCAGCGCGTCGTGATCGACTGCTCCCGCCGCGCTCAGGATCATTCGCGACGCCGAGTAATTCTCATTGCGGAAGCGTTTCAGATCGGCGGCCGAGTGACGGGAGATTGTTCGGTCGGTGCCGAGAATGGAGCGGCCCAGCGCTTGCCCCGGATAGGCTTCGGCGAGGGCAAGATCGAAGACGATGTCGTCGGGGCTGTCCTGCGTTGCGGCGATTTCCTGGAGAATAACCTCGCGCTCGCGGTCCATTTCCTCGTCGTTGAAGGCTGGATTGAGGAGCAGATCGCCGATCAGGTTCAGGCCGAGTTCCACGTCGTCTTTCAGGACGCGCGCGTAATAGTTGGTGGCCTCCGATGAGGTGACGGCGTTCAGCGCGCCGCCCGCGCCCTCGATCTCCTCCGCAATCTGCATCGGCGTGCGGGTGGGCGTACCCTTAAAGGCCATGTGTTCGAGGAAATGCGCGACGCCATGCTCGTTGTCCGTTTCAGCGCGCGCTCCGGCGCCCACGAAAACCCCGACGGTCGCCGTCTCTAGCCCCGCCATGCGGTGCGTTACGATACGCATCCCGTTGCTGAGCTGGCTCACTTGAATTGTCATTGCTTGACCTCGAATTTCATGAATGCCGCGCCCTCGCGTGCATCTCGATAGTGTCGGCAACCGCTGCCGCGGAGTTCGGCAAAAGCTTGAAGCGTTCCCTGCCGCAAAGGCGCGCCTGAAGACGTTCGGGGATTTCGGCTGTCCGGCCTGTGGCCCGCTTGACGGCCTCGGGGAACTTGGCCGGATGA
>Ga0074046_10005339_pt1 | contig 10269 bp, 9 predicted proteins | sample BogForMeECP23OM3_FD_94441 | JGI IMG/M metagenome (GOLD analysis project Ga0074046, IMG submission 94441) | Bog forest soil microbial communities from Calvert Island, British Columbia, Canada - Bog Forest MetaG ECP23OM3 | ecosystem: Environmental > Terrestrial > Soil > Wetlands ...
CAGTGGATAGTGAGGGCCTTACCTGGCATGATCGGATCTCTGGGACTTTCTTAACCCCCGTGAATCAGGAGGCGCCGAGCCAAGCGGTGGAATCGAAAGCCTAGCGATTCCCTCGATTCTACCTTCCCGACTTTCACTCGTCATCCCATGAACAAAGGACGCTTCTTGAACCAGAAACTCGGCAAGCGGGCCAGCCGCAAGATGACCCTTCTCAAATCAAGCCTTTCGGCTATTCGCCAGCCTCTCCGACCGGAAGCCTTGGCCGCACGCTTCCCCAAGAAGGGAGCCTCGCGCGAAAAGGGCCTGAATCCGAAGTTAGGTGGTAGTTAGTAGCTGCTAGGGGCGGGGGGAATTCGCAGTGACTTTAGCCCGGCAAGGTGCATCCAATGTATTGCCGTGCTATAATTTGGACAGTGAGGGCCTGGTGGGCCCAGCGCTGAAGGAGCTTTCCCGGTAATGACCAACCGCATACGGGTTACGTTGATCTCAGTTTCCAGTCTTCTGGTGTTTTATGTCGTCCTCGGTGGGTTGCTCGGCAAGACCGAATCCACCTCGGAGAAGACCTACCGCGACTTGGGAGTTTATAGCGAAGTATTGAACCGCATCCGCATGGATTATGTGACCGAACCCAACCTCAAGAAGGTAACGGACGGAGCAATCCGCGGCCTTCTCGAGGCCCTGGACCCTTACAGCACGTACTTTACTCCTGAAGAGTATCAAGATTACCTGAAACATCCTAACCCGGGCCCGGGGGACGTAGGCATGTTCCTATCCAAGAGGATGGGTTATGCTACCGTGATTTCCGTGCTTCCAGGGAGCCCGGCTGAGAAAGCCGGCGTGAGGGCTGGTGACTTAATCGATCGCGTCGAGAGCTCGGCCACACGGGAGCTCTCTGTGGTGCAAATCCAGCGTCTGCTGGCTGGGGCGCCCGAGACCGCGGTAAAGCTCTACGTGGTCCGGGAAGCACGAGGCGAGCCGCAGCCCATCCCCTTGACCCGCACCCTACTGAATTATCCTCCCGTGGTGGCAAAGATAGTGGACGACGGGAACGGGTATCTCCGCGTTTCAACCTTTGAGAAGGGGAAAGCGAAGCAGATTGCGGCCAAGCTTAAAGAGCTCGAGGCGAACGGAGCTCTGAAGATCATTCTGGATCTGAGAAACTGCGCCGGCGGCGATGTGCAGGAAGCCGTTGATACCGCCAGCCTTTTCCTGGACAAGGGATTGATCACTTACCTTTCCGGCCAACGTTATCCCAGGCAGGACATCACGGCTCATCCCACGGAAGGCGTGTGCAATCTTCCCCTGGCGGTGCTCATCAACCAATCCACCGCCGGGCCTGCGGAGCTCATCGCCTCCGCTGTCCTGGGCAACAAGCGCGGTGAGGTGGTCGGTGTGCGCAGTTTTGGCGAGGGAGTTCTTCAGAAAACGATCCCGGTTGGGGATGGCTCAGCGCTGCTGCTCTCCGTGGCGAAGTATTACGGAGCTGACGGCAAGGCCATCAACGATAACGGCGTTACGCCCAGCGTGGTCCAAAGCGCGGGAGGCACCTCCGCGGATATCGACGGCGAAGAGGAGACACAGAACCCCGAACACTTCGGTGGCAAGGATGATTTGCAGCTTCGCAAGGCAATTGAAATCCTGACGCATTCGTCGACATCTGCTAAGGCTGCTTGATCAGTCCCGCGCCGGCATTGCCACGGAGGATTAAACACTCAACCTTGCGCTCCATCCTGCGGGTATTTCTACCCTTGACTTCCACTCCACACGGTATTCAAGCCTCAACGCTGCGGCTTGCTTTCCTTCTGGCTGTAGCCGTTTGCGCCGGCGGCTGTAAACGCGCTGTCTTCGCGCCCTTGCGCGAAGAGGATCAGCGGGAACTGGCGCGAAAGATCGAGAATGCTCTCGAAGCTGCCGGACGATCCCAAGTCTGGATCAAGTCACCCGTTGGTCTCACCTCCGCAAAGCCTGAAACTCCCGTTGAAGCGCGGGTCGGCGCTGAGGTCTATTCGACGGTCATGGCCGCCCTCGAGCACGAAGCGGAGAAGAACCACCTGCAATGTGCCCTCAATGAATCCCGGACGAAAGGGGGATGGCGAGTCGCTGACATCCGCCTGTTACGTAATGGAAAGCAGGTGTCTCGATGGAAGCTCCATGAGGTCCGTCGCATCCTTCACGCCGCCATCATCATTGACGATCTGGGGGAAAACCTCGAGGCTGCGCGCCAACTGCTGGCTTTGCCGTATCCCCTGACATTCTCCGTTCTGCCTCATCTGCGCGACTCTGTGGAAACCGCCGAAGAAGCTTGCCGCGCCGGACACGAGGTAATGCTTCACCTTCCGATGGAGCCGGAAGCGGGTTCCCACGCCTCGCCGGGGGAGGGAGAAATCCGTATCGGCATGACCAGCTTCGAGGTCGAGCAAACCCTGCAATCAGACCTGGCTTCAGTTCCCCATGCGGTCGGCGTAAACAACCACATGGGGTCACGTGCCACCGCCGATCCCCGCTTGATGACTGCGGTAATGAGATCGCTTGCCGGGCGCCACCTCTATTTCGTGGATAGCCGTACTACAGCAGCCACCGTGGCTCTCGAGACGGCTCGCCAGCAGGGCCTTCCCGCATTCTATCGTTCGGTGTTTTTGGACGACACCAAGACCGTGCGCTATACGCTTGAGCAGCTCCGCCAGTTCCGGCGTGTATTGGAAGAGCAGGGCACGGCCCTGGCCATCGGCCACCCCTACCCAAGCACCATCGCCGCATTGGCCAAGTTCTTGCCCCAACTCGAAGGCGATGACGTGCAATTGGCGCCCGCCTCGCGACTCGTGCGCCTTCCGGAAGTCGCGCACCTCAACCCGCCTCCCTATCGCACCGCCGCGCCCTAAGCCCGCTTTGTCCCCAGCCCCTGAAACCTGACACTCGGCACCTGACACGTGCTCTTCCTGGCCCCTGACTCCTGACTCCTGAATCCTGGCCTAGCACCTGGCACCTGAAACCTGACACCTGACACCTGCTCTTCTTGCACCTGACACCTACTCTTCCCCCACCTACCACCTACTAACTACCATTATTTTCAACGACATTCCCGCTTTCGACGCGTAACTATCTTTGTTTTCTATGACATTCCAGCTTCGGCGGCAAGTTTTCCACGGCGGTCCTTTGTTTTCATAGATATTCCCGTATTGCTCGTTCAATTTCTCGAAGTCGAGAAGTCGAAAGTCGAGGGTCCAGAAGTAACAACCACTTCTCGAAGTCGAGAAGTCGAAAGTCGAGGGTCCAGAAGTAACAACCACGTCCAAGGCGACATCGTGTCTTGTGCCGAAGCGCCTGCCGACGGCCTTCTCAGTTCCAGCTCCGCTCATGTGGACATTGCAGCAACCGGCGCCAAAAAAACCAGCCAATTCACAATTTACCATTCCCCATCCCCTACTCCCTATCCCCTATTCCCTATTTTTTGCCCCCGTCCCAGCTCTTTCCGCCCTGACACCTGAAACCTGAAACCTGCTCTTCTTGCACCCGGCACCTGACACCTGACACCTGACACCTGACACCTGAAACCTGCTCTTCTTGGACTCAAAATCGAGTTCGTTTTGAGTTCGTTTTTCGCTCCAAAAACAGCTAAGTGCTGTGTTTCCAATAAATCCTTAGGTTCGTTCCCTCTATTTAGTATCTTTTTTGACTTTCGCTGCAATCTCCCGCAGTCGCGGCGCCGATTTAGGGCTCCTTCCAACCGGGATGGCGGCGCCTTCAGCATATGCCAACTACCGTAGGCTACCATATCTCCGGCCGCGTGTCAAGGGCTGAAACTGAAGATTCAGGAGCCGGGAGTCTGAAGGCGGTAAGCGACAGGCAGTTAGGGCTAGGCAGTTGGCAGTGGGCGGTGGCGAGAAGGAATCGCCTACTTCACAATTCAGAATTTACAATTCACTATTCACGATTCAAAAGTGCTCTGTCCCTGCAACTGCTCTTCAATGATTCGCGGACTCATCGTTGTCGGGAACGTCTAACCCTTGCGCTCTTGGCGAGCTGTAGCTAGGATGGGCTTCGTGATCTACCTCGACCACAACGCCACCACACCCGTACTGCCGGAGGTGCTGGAGGCGATGATGCCGTACCTCACGACAGAATGGGGCAATCCGTCGAGCGCATACAAGTTCGGCGCGAAACTGAAGTCGGTCATCGAGACGGCGCGCGAGCAAGTGGCGGAATTGATCGGGGCGCACCCGATGGACGTCATCTTCACCTCGTGCGCGACTGAGAGCAATAATGCCGCCATCGCGGCGGCGCTGAAGGCGAACGCGGCCAAGCGCCACATAGTCACCTCCCAGGTGAAACATTCCTCGGCGCTGAATTACTGCATGGCCCTCGAGAAAGCAAGCTACCGTGGTCCCCTCCTGGATGAGGAGGGGTGTAGGGGAGGTCGCCCGAAGGAGGATGGCTATCGCGTCACCTACCTGCCTGTCGGCCGCGACGGACTGCTGACTTCCGGCTCCTGAATTCGATTGCTCGCCACAAGTCACTTGTCACTCATAACTGATATTGGTGGCACTGCGCATTTAACCGCGAACGGTATCAATCTCTCCCGGTCCCGGTCCGGCTGGGCCTTAACCGACCGCACACATGCCGAACAGCGGTATGAGTGCGCCACTCGCGAGTTCGTTGTGCATGTCGGCGCGATATGGCGGCTACTCAGCGTCACGTCGCCTTGGCGGGGCTCGGAATGGCAGGAACGGTGAACAAGTAACAATTGGTATCGGGCTTGGAATAATTGGTCTCATTGTACTGGTGGGCTGTCGCGTAGCACAATTGCACCGAGTCGTCGTCAAAGGCCACGAGGGCGGCTCCGATTGTTGATATCTTGGTGTTCATCGGCGCGATTAGCACATTATGGCCCGGTACCTGACGGATGCGATCCTGGATTGCGGTCACCGTTCGCATTGGATCGGAGCACGAAAACAGGAAGGTCACTCCGTCCTTGTGCTGTGCGACGATCCTGCTATGCATTGCCTTACTGACCGAGGCGTGAGCCGGGCTGGTCGAGGAATCGGGGGCCCCTAACCCGATGGAAAGCACATTTGGTTCGTACTCCTCGATGAACCGCTCGGCTCTTTCACTCTCAAAGCCTGCAAGGATCACCAAATGCGATTTCTGAGTGGGGAGTACTTTGCCAGGATAGCCCAGTACTGACCGGATCTCGCCGATTCCCTTGCTCAACCACTTATTCTCTTCTTTGTCTCCAACCGAGTATTCCGAGGCGGCCGTGTAAACGAAGGTAACGGAATCTGCCGGCTTTAGCCTTAACTGCAAGAGCCTGAGCAGTATTAGGAGCGCCTCGTGGGTGAAAGTCGTGATGTCTACCAAGTAGGTTTGTGGCAGCTCCCTAGCACAGCTAGCAAGCGCTAGCTGTAGGCTGTCGGCTGTCTTTAGGGGCTTCTCTCTGTTTAGGGGCACCATCGAGGAATTAAGCCCAAAGCGGCTGAGAAGATATTCACTCTGGGAATCCGTCGAAGTCGGGAGGTCCTCGTCCACGCAAACAAACGCCCATCGTATTAGGGTCGGATCCAGGGAATCGGCAACCGACCTGCAACGAGACTCAAAGCTTGCTGAGCAAATGAATACATCCACTTCACCTTGGATTTGCGTCGCGAGTGTGCTTAGTGGGATATGTTCCGGAGGGCTCATTCTGATTCCTCCTGCTGAAACAGGCCGAGTTGGGGGGAGTCGAAAGCGGCCTCCACGCCATTTCTGCGTATTTTCCCCACGAAGGTCTTGGGTTTCTCCATCGCCTCCCTGAGGACACTGTTGGTGGCGAACTTGTACCCTGCGAAACTCGTTGGGTCAAGGATGAACACCGGAGCGAGACGCCGACTGAGGACGAAGAGGCGCGTGCGGCCCGTTCCCTCCTTGTTGCCGATACTCGATTCGTGAAAGTACCCGTAACGGACGCCAAGTCTAAACACATCCAAGATGTCCTCATCGGGATCTTCAGAAAGAGCGATCGAAAAAACTCTCCGCTCTGACGCGTTCGACAAAAGGATTTGGTGAAAGGTGCCTCCGAGGGCTTTAATCAAATTCCGAAGCTTTCTGGTCTGATTCAACGCTTCGGTGTCATCCGCCTCATCTGCGGACCACCGGTCGAATTCACTGAACAGAAATGCATTTGCCTGGTCGCGCACCACTTGATCCTGGACAATTGGATCGATGAACTCAACGGGTCCTGTTCGGATGGCCCTCATCTCCGCGTACATCATCGAAGCCGGTTCAAGGAAATACCGGATTATGCCAGAAGAGATATGGACCAACTGTTCGAAGCCGGCATACTTATATGTCGGCCCAGACTTGCTCGGTCCCTGAAGGCCCGCGATGTAGTCGGGACGTGCATACCGCACGGCATCATCGCTGGCCCTATAGCCCCTTCCTTCTGAATTCCATCGCTCCCTCAACTGTCGGCCGATCTCACGTATCGCCTGCTCTTGCTTCTCGTACGCCGGGAAGAACTCCTGAGGTGTCTTATCGATTTTATGCATTCTCAGCCGACGCGAGACTATCTCCTTAACACGGTCGAGGTACTTGTTCTTGCGCGAGGTATATACTGACGAGATGTGGATCTCCGAGAAATCGTGAGGCGAGTCGATTGTCTGTCCAGTAGCAGTAAGATAGGTTTTGTATTGCATCTGCGTGGAAATCTTGAGGCTGACGTCCGCCTGCGTGCGGCATGCCACCCAAGTGTTGAGAAGCGAAGTTTGCGTGGCGTTCAAATTATCCGCGTCGTCAAGAAGGAGGAAAATCGGCCCACGAGGCATAAAGGAGTGCGACTTTAGCTGCTGGATTAACGGCAGAAGGAAGTCAAGATAGCCGCAGAGTGGACCGGGGTAAGGAATAGGGCTATCGACAAAGGACAACTTACGGAGATAGGACAAGACAGCGCTATGTTGCTCAGAAAAGATTTCCCGCATGACGAAGAAGCACTCATTCAAAGTCGCAGTCGGGGAGAGCACTGGCGGTTTCTCCTGCCAACCGCTACGCTTCAGGAGTTTGCAAAAGCCGTCGGCGTAGTACCCCCGGATGGCTTGTGCGCAAGTTCCTTCATGGTCATCCATATTCGCTTTTATTAGCGATGAGAAGAATTTAACCGCGATGTTAATGACCATGAAGTGCTCATTCAAAATGAGGTTTGCATGCTTGTTTTCGAGCCGCATCAGCTCAGTGAGCTTGAGGTCTGTATTCTTAATCGAGATATAGACCGCGAAAAATGGAAGATCCGCTACGCTCTTTCGAAGCGCCAAGCACTGGCAGTCGGGTTCGAGGTAGCGGAACATCATGCTTTTACCTGAGCCGCGGGGACCGTGAAGGAAAGTATGGCCCTCCCTAGGGATGTTGTAGAAGTCTGTGAAAACATTAACAAACAGTGATTCCATGTCGCGCGCGGAGATGCCCTCCGGTGTCTGAACGGCAAAGGGATTACTTGTTTCGGGTGCATCCTGGTTCATCACTATGTCCGCTTTGTGAGGAACTCGCGCAGAGACTTGCCGTCGATGTGGCCCCCATACTTCGAGTCGTTGAGTTCGGGGCAAATCGTGTGGATTCCAGTCGTAACTTCCGGGTAGCCAGAATCCTCCAAGCGATAACTGATGACGGCTGAAGGCTCGCCCAAGAAGCGCGGTCCGTATACTTTTATGTTGACAATAATCTTCTCGATGGAGACAAGGGACCGAAGAAAACGCATGCAATACATGCGCTCGCAATGCATTTTCAGGGTTCGCTCGAATATTTCGTCAAGCAAATACACCTGGTCGGTACCCTTGCCGAACATCCGGCAGGCATCATCTACGGTGAGCTCAAAATCGAGAGCTATCGAGTCGCCGGGTACCTGCAGGATTACGGAGTGCAGGGCGAGGGCATACTGATGATACACTTCACTCGATGAGGGCACCTTTCCCTCCGTCAGAAGGAACCGCGCCGCTCTGTTGCGACCGTCTGCAAGCTCATCGGCAAACCGTAGGATGGCCGCGAGAATCCTTGGCCTTATCTTTTGGTCCAGAAGCCGCTCGTTCTCGGGAAGCATCGCAATCTTATCTTTGTTTCCGTCGTTGCTTCCGCTGTGTGCCGCCGCAATTTTGTGTATTGCGAACCTTTCTCCAGTGTCTTCACCCATTAGCATACCCAATCTCTCCATGATCGCCTCGTGGTTGATCTCGTGCTGTTCGCGACCACCGAAGATCATCCCCACATCATGGAAATGGATGCCCACCAGCAAGATGTACACTTCATAGGGGCTCAGTTCGCAACCCTCATGTTCGGCAAGCTGAGACGCGCGCCGAATCACCGTTTTCACGTGCTCGGGGCCGTGGTCGGTCAAGTAGCCTCCGTCTTGAAGCATGGCCAAGGCGGTCACGTGGGGATGAACATTTTGGTTTAAGTAGTCCTGCACACCCACGAACCTCGCATGGTAATCCGTACTGCCGTTCCCTGGGAACGCGGTCTTGGGGCACGATGCCAGCCACTCGACGAGAGTTCTTCCATTCAGGTTCATCGTTCGGACAGCCCCCAAGTACTCTCAAGCCCCGGCCGCGCGTTGGAACGCACCAATGCGACAATTTGCATCGATCACAGCCTGGAACACCGCCCTGGCAAGCAGGGGAGGCACTGCGTTTCCTACTTGCTGTTGCTGAAAACCGATTGAGCCATGAAACTCAAACCAGTCAGGGAATGACTGCAGACGAGCCGCCTCGCGCACGGACAGGCCGCGGTTCTGCGTTGGATGAATTAGCATGTTTTTTCTAAAGTTGCCGATCACCACTGACGGTTCATCCCATTTAAGCCGGCGATAAATTCCAGTGTGGCACCGACTGCGATCTTGGTAGTTTGCCATCAGACGTTTGGGGATGTCGCTCCAGTTGCCACCCTGTGGGACATGCTGATACCTTTTTATGATGTCAGGATGGCTGTCGGTTACCAGGTGATTGCTACAAACGCGGTGGCGTCTTCTCATCTGGCGGCCATATTCCGAAACAGGGGCGGATCGATACGGCAACGTGCTGACGCAGGCTCCATTCCGAAGTACCGGCAAATCCGCGATTGCTTCACGTACCGTAACATGCGGCATCCCGGTCGTCTTGGGTTCCGAAACGGACACTCCCTCTAAAGATCCCACGATGAACAGGCGATACCGTTTCTGCGGCACTCCGAAATCAGCAGCATTGAGCACCCAACTGGAAACGGTGTAACCTTGGCGCCTAAGAGCGCTGACTATTCTTTCGAAGAACAGTCCCTTCTCCGTCTCAAGCATTCCTTTTACGTTTTCAAACACGACCCAGTTCGGTTTTACAAGGCGAACAATCCGCAGATATTCTTGGAAGAGCCAGTTTGCCGGGTTTGCAAGAGAGCGGGTGCGTTGATTTGAAGTCGAAAACCCTCTGCACGGAGGGCCCCCGAATACAACCACCGGCTCACTATTCGAAGCAAAGGGCAGTTGACGTATTTCCTCGACGGCTTTGTTCAGGACGATTACGGTCGGATGGTTTGCCGCGTAAGTTGCCGCCACATGAGGATCTGATTCCACCGCGCATTGCACCTTCAGCCCTGCCCACTGGGCTCCGATGGACAAGCCGCCTGCGCCAGAGAAAAGATCGATTCCAATCATGAGCGAAGTAGGTGTAACCGAGTTCTCTCTAATGTAGCATACCACTGGAGAGGGCTTCCCGCCCATGATAATTTATCAAAGGGGGATCAGATGGACACATACCCTGCGTCGAAACGTTCGGAAGTAATGTCGAGAATTCGTTCTGCAGGAAATCGGACCACGGAGCGCCGAATGGCTGCGATGCTTAGGGCGAGGGGGATATCGGGGTGGCGCATGCATCCTCAAGACGTGAAAGGCCGACCCGATTTCCACTTTCCTGCTCTTGATCTTGCTCTGTTTATAGACGGCTGCTTCTGGCACGCTTGTCCGAAATGTTCCCGCCTGCCCAAACAAAACCGCCGCTACTGGTTCGCTAAATTAACTGGGAACCGGCGGCGGGACCAACTCACAAGAAGAGCTCTGAACAAATCCGGAACAAAGGTTATTCGTTTGTAGGAACACGACTTGAACGCTAAGACGGGTCGTCTCGACTCAGTTCTGCGCAGGCTAGGAGGAGCGTGATGAGAGAGTACGTGTTCCCCGCAGACGCGAACTGCGATTAACCATCACGCTGCTTTGAATCTCGCCTTGATGACCCCAGATCCTGGCCACCCACAAGACGTGGCGGGGGGAATAGGGGTCGAGCCGAGGTA
>Ga0074046_10005340_pt1 | contig 10269 bp, 10 predicted proteins | sample BogForMeECP23OM3_FD_94441 | JGI IMG/M metagenome (GOLD analysis project Ga0074046, IMG submission 94441) | Bog forest soil microbial communities from Calvert Island, British Columbia, Canada - Bog Forest MetaG ECP23OM3 | ecosystem: Environmental > Terrestrial > Soil > Wetlands ...
ACGGCCGTATCTCCTTCAGGCTAAGGGCCACCTTCGCGCAGCGTTCGCCCATCCCAAGAACCCAGCCATGCCCATCCTGCTTCGGGTCGTGAGATTTCTACAGAGATTCTCTAGACAAGCCAGGGCTTCGGTTGCAGAATAAACCAATTAGATTATTATGGGAACACACGTTGGAACGAGAGTTGGACAGCACACTGCGGGAAGACCAAAGCTGACCACACGAACCCAGGTTACGGTCAAAATTGAGTTAGCGACCAAAGAGAAGCTTATGGCTGAAGCAATGCGCCGACGATTACCAGGAAAAAAACAAGTTCAGATCGGTCGGGTCATCGACTGGCTTGCACAGCAATATCTCACTTAAAATGGCAACCTATTACCGACATTGGGTTCGGGAATCCTTGCTCGTGCCTGTGACCCAGAACTGGCGATCAACCAACCCGCCGCAGTATGAGGTCGTCAATTACCGGGGTAAATGGACCGTGCAGTTTTTAACGGAGTTTCGCCCGATCCTAGTAGCGCAAGAAAAAAACGAAGATATTGCCATCCAGCGCATGTGCGAACACGCCGATCAACGAGCGCTTACCTTGGGGCTGGAGGGAAAAGTAAAGCGAAGAAAAATCGCTATATCAGCATAAAAATGTAAAAAGGTTCATAACCGAAGGGCGGGCGCTACGGCGAACGTAACAATGGTCGGGCCATCGACCTTGATCTACACACGATTTGGGCGAAGTGCGTCTTTTCGAAGCACATCCCCCAGCGTGTCATATAAAAGGGTATGCAAAAACAGCGCCATTTTACGAGGGCGAAAACTGAGAGATAAACCGTCTTATAAATCGGTCCTTTTCGATGACACTTTTGTTAAATTTTATACCAGATTCGCCGATAATGTATCACAGTAAAAATGTGCTATGAGCGTTGAAGGTCAAATGCGTGTTGCCTACTACTTGAGAGTTAGTACGGAAAGCCAGGAATTGGACAGTCAACGTACGGAAATTCTGCCCTTCATTGACCGACGAGGCTGGAAGCTGGTCCAGAACTTTGAAGACGTGATGAGCGGACGAAAGAGCGAGAGAGACCGCCCCGGGTTTGCCGCGATGCTGAAGGCAGCTCACCAGAGAAAGTTCGACATCTTGGTCTTTTGGGCGCTGGACCGGCTGACCAGGGAGGGTACAAGAGCGACGCTTAACTACCTCCAGCGTCTTGAGTCGAAAGGTGTTGGTTACGTTTCCTACCAGGAGCAGTGGCTGGACTCCACTGGACCGTTCAAAGACGTGATGATTTCGATGTTCGCAACGCTCGCGAAACAAGAACGGGCAAGAATATCCGAACGAACTATTGCTGGGTTCAAGGTAGCGCGAGCCAAAGGCAGAGTACTCGGCAGACCGCCGCTTCCTGAAGAGACTCTCCAGAAGGTCCTTTTACTAAATCGGCATGCTGGAATCGGAGCGCGAAAAATCGCGAAGAGTACCGGATATCCGTTGGGAACAGTCAATGCAATCTTGACCAGATCCCGACAACAGACGTGCTAAGCACAAACTCGTACTTTTCCAGACACGGACATCGCGGACTTGGGGAGGCATGCTCTTCAGTGGCTCATATTGGTTATATCATAGGTGCTCTCCCGAATCCTCCATGAATCGCCCTCGTGGAATAAGACCCATGAATACGTGCCCTCGGCATGTATAGTACCGGTTGACGGCTCTTCAAAAGTATCGCTCCATGTTCCGGTCGCACGCACCTCGTTCCCAGCCGAAATCGCCTCATTGACTACGGTGACGACGTTCTTGGAATGGGCCTCCCCGAAATAGTGTTTTGCATAGAGTTCTTCGATTGCCTGGCGACCATGAAATGTTCCTTCTGGTGTATTAAAAACCGCGTCCTCGGCATAGAGCGCGGCAACGGTCACTGCATCCTGCCTATTGAATGCTGCGTCATAATTCGAAGCCAAGGCACGAACCTGCTGGGCAATTTCTTCATCGACCGTGCCTTTTTGTTGGGCAAAGGTTGCCACAGCAAAGCTGATTGCCAATCCTAATAGTGCATGTAGAATGCGGATTCTCAAAAGCATTTTGTCTGATCTTGGAACTCCATTGGCGTGATCGCCCAAGCTTGGGAAAGAACCAGCCTCGAAGGGCCGCAGATGTGCCAAATAGTGTTCATCGCGAATGCCAAAGCATCGATCATTCCTGGTTGATGGTGAGCGGCAGCCCTGATTGTCCGGCCTAGAACACGATTAGCTCGACCGGTTCGTCAGTTGTGAAACCACGATGCGTCGCTTCGACAGTTTCCGCCAACGCTTGTCCAGCCTGTATAATCCTGCGTTCGCCTGTGTCCCTCTTTTCAACCGTGAGATGTCCAGATAGCACATAGGCTACGCTAATGACCGGATGACGATGCCAGTGCAAAGCAGTGTTGGGCGGAATTGTGATTTTAAGCACCGTCACCTGCGGTTGGCCAGTGGGATAGCTGGTGTAGGGAGTGCCATCCCAGGACTGCGTCGTCTGCAGAACCTGTTCCACCTTGATTTGCGGCTCGCTTGCGCACAGCCCGGTTGCGATCAGCCAAAGCCACAGACTCGGAAAGGCACTCAATAGCGCTAAGTATCTTTTCATGGTGCTTCTTTATTTGCCACAAATTGCGTGGCTTGCCTCAGTCGTTGTCAACGAAAAAAATGCGATGCGCTGCGTGCTGACACCGTCCCGATTAGCTGAATCCGCTCGTCCTGGTCGTCGTCGGACTGTGGACCGAAGACACGGTCCTGGAGCCAGAAACGGTTCAGCGTAAGGCGGGCTGCAATAAGCTATCAAAGAGGTAGTCGGATTCCACGTCCTCCTGACGCATCCGCTTTTTTTCTGCGATATTCTGGGTAGGTTCCTTCGGCGCGTTTCTGTAGCGAGACTGACTTCTGCTCCTTTGCGATTCTGATGGCTTCGCAAAATGAAGCCTCGATTAGGGGTTCGTCGGCACCGATAGCCGTGCGCACGTTCCTTTTTGCCCTGCTCGATGACTGCTCCCGGCTGGTCCCTCACGGCCAGTATTACGACAGCGAAAAGCTAGGCTCTCTGCCGATTGCCTTAAAGAGGCCTTTGGACGGCGCGGCTTACCGGAGAAACTCTATACCGATTATGGCAAAATCTTTACCTGAGCCTGGTTGTGTAGAACGCGGTTTCGTGAGAGGGCTTAAAATATGGTACTTTACGATTACGAGGATGGAAAGTTCATCAGAGAATTAACGGACAAAGAAGAGATTTACTACAACGAACAGAGCAATCACGGTACGTGCGACGGAGGAGCCGGAACGGTAGACGGCAATCTGTTTGGGTACCATGGCACCGTTTACGCGCACTAAAAAATGAGCGTGCGGTTCTACAAGCGCTTCCAACTATTCGGCTGGCTAGCGCTTGACTTTACTTATCCCACGGCGAAAACGGCAAAAATGGAGACGAAGGAAATACTATCTTCTCCTGAGTGCCTTCTTTGGGTTTATCAGTCTTTTCTCGATAGCTGATGGTCTGCGTGATCTCTTTTGCACTGGTTTAACGTCCCTTGCTGCCGATTAAAGCACCTATCCTGGACTTGGAAAAACGCCTTGACTGGTCCTGTTGATTCCTGGTAACAGCAGAGCAGGTTCGATCATTTGTCTGCTGGTCGATTTCCGCAGAATGCCTGCGAATTCTCAACGATTCAATTTAAGAGGAGATTTGAATATGTCCGAGCCAATATATAAGTTCTCTACGGGTAGGTTCCTGCCAGACTGGTATCAATTATCCAAGGAAGAGCAAGACAGCATTTTAGCCAAGCTCCACGAGGCTTCTGAAAAACTGGGTGCCAAGACGACGATTTTATGCAACACATATTGGTCCACAGACCAATTGGATGTGGGCTATAGTCGAGGAGTTCCCGAATATCGAGGCTGTCCAGAAGTACATGGCGACCCTTCAGGAGCTGCACTGGGCCCGATACGTCGAGGGTTCGAACGTGTTGGGTACCAAAATGAAGCCAGAGGAAAAGAATCCTTGAAGTGCCATCAGGTAGAGCTACATACATCAGCAAAGACAGGTTTGCATACCTGTCTTTTTTGCTGACTATCTCTTCTTGAATGCCTTCTTTGTGGAAGAGTTGCAACTTTGCAGGTACCCCGTGATATGCTGGCAGGATGCTCCTCCCGGCATCTTCGGTTTGTGGTCTGTTCAAGTGGCGACAATTTGAACCGGAGGTGATTCTCCTGGCCGTGGGTTACGACGCATAAGACACCAAAACGCAATTTTCCCGTCGGTGGAAAAAACACCCTAGATGGAGGGGCCGCTGGAGAGCGTCCGCATTCAATGTCTCGGGGTTCAGCCACAATAGCCGCCCTAACTGCATCCTGTGGGCTTGCGATAGGTGGTAGATGCAAGACTGCAAAGAACCTCCGCTTTTCGCTTCCCTCGATAGGTGACACCCATCGCACCGCGACCCAACTCGACCGCTTTCCCGCCTTCGCCCGTTACCAACTCGTAGTGGTCAAAGCGCTGGGCTGGCTCTACGGGCTTCGGCTCGAGTGCATCCGCAGTCGAAGATTCGCCGGACTCGGATCCCCCGCCAAGTCCCTTGCGGAGCATACAGACCGGGCAGAACTCCATCGCTCCAGAAAGCTCGTTACCACAACTCGGACAGGTGCGTTGGGGCTCTGTGCTCATAGTCCAAAGCGTCCTTCAGCCGCAACCTCAGCTGACAGCAAAACCACGCTCGCACCGAGTGGTACGAAATCGGCCAACACAGCGCCTGACATTCTGTTGTCCCGTTGCACGAGTAACCGCGTGTTGCGTTACAGTAGCGCGTCACATCGCGTTGCGGAATAAAATTCCTGCCGCTCGCCTCCTGAGGCGTCTCGTATTGATACCGACCTTCGGCTATGGGGAGATATCGATAAAATTGGAGAACCTGGACGCCTTCTGTAGAAACTACATCTGGCGAAAAATTACTGGAGCCATCACTGTCGAGTTCCTGGAAGCAGCAGTGGATCGGATGTTCAGCGCCGATGAAGTGACTAGTGTCGTTGATCTCGTGAAACTTCAGCGTCTCAAGCATCAAATAGTAAGTCTTTTCCTTTCGCGATGAAAAATTGTCGGACGGCACGTACGAGGCGTTGACATCAAGAACGAGGTTCAACAGCGTGGGCGATCATGAGCGGTATGACAAAGTTAACTCAATCGAGACGATGCACGAGACTCACAACTACTACAATTGATGGATGAAATCCCCAACATTAGCGGTTTTAATTATCGCATTGCGAGACACAAAGTAGGCGACGACGCCTATTACCGCATCCACGAATGCTTTTACGACGAGAACGGTAGGGTTGTCCTTTGGGGTGAATCATCACCGCACGGTGAAACTGCCGATGCTTTAATCGGGGACCTGGAGCAGATGCTCGCTGACGCCAAGCGTTCTCGGGACGACATTTTTGATGTTCCTCCAGATCAACCGTAGATCGGTTGATTCGCTTAGTCCTTCTTACTGCTTCTGCAAAAACCAACAAACATCGTTTTAACTTTCGTTAGATGACTCCCGAAAAGGGGAAGTCATCTCCCCCCGGTGATAATTACTCTTTTAGTCCAGCACGGCAAAATTCTCTCGTTTGGCTTCCCAACTCTGATCCTGACAACAGTCCCGGATACCGTTTCTGGACACCCTCATCAATTTACTACTTACCTAAGTTGCTCGGCGATTCGCCTTTTCTCGTCCGTTTCGTCTGAGCAGGCGCCGGTGATGGGGTGACGTTGACGGTCAGCATCCGATGCTTCCAAGCATCGTCCTCACGAACCTCAATCGCTGAAGACATGCACAGTCGCTATCTCGAAACTGCAGCGCACGGCGTGATCGTCGGCTGCCTGCATCTGCCGAACGGCAGCCCACGGCCCGGTCCCTAAATTTCACGCTTTGAGGACGTAAGTCGTCGGTTACCACCACAGCTTTGCGCAAGATTCACCGTGGTTTTTAAAAGCTGCTGTTGGCAAATCAGCCAGCCCGGGTTTTTGTATTGTCGTATGGATGTGGTGGAGCGGGCTCGCGCTTTGGACATTTTGGAGTTCTGGCATCGGATCGAATATTTCCGACCCTTCGACCTCGACGAGATCATCGAGGACGCGGACCGCCAGGTTCGGATACTTTCCGCGGAGGAACTTCGCTCAGCCGCAGCCGAGAAGATCTGGTGGGGACGACTGCAGCATAGTGAAAGGGTTTGGCAATTCCATCTGTACCTCGGAGTATTTGATAAGTCCGAGGTGACGAAGCTTTGCGGGGCCGGTCGGCAAGACGAGGACGTGTGGCTTGAGAACCAAGAACGAGCCGATCTCGAAGGCCGTTCTTGCTTTGCAAAGCTCAAGTTCTCGCCACATGGAACGCTCGAGCTGGACTCTTTGTCCGTTTCTACGGTCCCATGGGCAATCGGCGTTGTCGGGCAGCACGGATGGAGCCAGTTGTCCGAAGACCGGTTCGAATCGGACGTACAATGCCTTCATGATCGTCTGCGTAGCTGGCTTAACGAGCGCGAGGAAATAAACGATGCGTCGGCTGAGTGCAGTAGTGAGCGGCCATTGACTGGACCGAGGATCCTGCAATTGGGCGAGCTTTTCTACGATTGGGCTCACTTTCGCCCGGAAGACCAGCCGGTAGCCGTGCTCGACGTGCAAATCAAGTCTTTTGACGAAGCAGAGCTAAACGCTCAGCCTGTTGCCGCAAAGACAAGGATGGAACAGGACACACCACATTCTTCAAAAGCTGCTCCCGCTGGACCCGTCTGTGGCAGTTCGGAGATCGCAGTGCCCCCACACGCTTCGAACGAAATGCCGCTCACAACAAGGGGGTCACCGTCGGACGACGAGGATGAACCCAATGAGGAATCGCAGGAAGTCGACATCCTCAACAGCTTTTACCTTCGTGATCTCGAACGGGTAATGCAAGCGCTCCGGGCTGGGGAAGACATGCCGACCGTTGGCGCGTACCTTCAGGGCCGGCTCCGATCCGACCGCGTAAACCTGTATCAGGCTGGTTTGGACGCGATCCGAGACGCGCTTCAGCCACGTCATCTGAATCAGGGCCGTTGGCTGGACAGGCCAACTAATCGGATGAGCCTCATGCAGCAGTTCGCCATCAACCAGTCGCGTAGATTGCTGAGGGACAAGGGTTTGTTTTCCGTCAACGGCCCGCCGGGGACGGGTAAGACCACGCTGCTGCGCGATCTAATCGCCGACATACTCGTTCAAAGGGCTACCGCATTGACAGAATGCCGCCGTGCTACCGATGCCTTTTTTTCGGAACCAATCAGAGTGACCTTCCCGGGTGAAACCCGGGCAAGTAAGCTCGTCATCCTACGACCTTCGATTATAGGTCATGAGATGGTTGTTGCGTCCACAAACAACGCTGCGGTGGAAAATATCTCTGAGGATCTGCCGAAGCAAAAGTCGATTAACTCACTGTTTGCGTCGGTCGCATACTTGCAGGCAGTGGCGCACAAAGTCGCCGCAGAGAAAGAAAACGGAAGCTACGCGGTGTTAGGCCGCGCAGAGGTACCGTGGGGTTTGATAGCTGGCGTTCTCGGTCGCAAACGAAACCGCCGGAAGTTCGCAGATCGCCTTTCTTTCAAACCTTCGTTGAAGAATCAGCCGAAACTCGCCGACAATAATGATTTGAATTTTCAGACTATCTACGATTGGATCGATCAGTACCGCGGGCTGACTTTTCAAGATGCAAAAGAAGCGTTCAGATCGAAACTTCAGGAAGTCACGACGAGGATTAATCGGCTGCAACGTTTGACGCAATTGTCGTCCGAATTTGCTAGTTACCGGGATGAATCATCGTTTCTGGCAAACGAGATTAAACGGGTTCGAGACGCAGAAAAAGAGCTTCATGAAAGTAAAGATAAAACTCAGCTTTGCATAGCCGAGCTGGACGGGTTACAAAGGTCGTTGGCCCAAGCGCGAGAGGAAGAACGCCTCATAAACCGTGCGGCGCCTCACCTCGTCCTGCGTTGGATTCCGCTTCGCCAGGTCCGCGAATACCGAGCTCGAAAACGAGAGAATGCTGAAGATCAGCTCCGGAGGGGGTCGGTTGCAAAAGAAAGGCACCGGATCTTGGAAGAACGGTTGCGGCCATACGAGCAAGACTGCGCCCAAAAGTTGAAGGCTACCCAAGATGAGCTGGCTGAGAGACGGCTATGCTGGCGTGAGTGGCAAGAGGAATTTCGTTCTCTTCAAGCCGAGTTCCCCGATGCCGTCGGGTTGTGCTCAGCAGAGGATTTGGAGTCAGACCGAGTTCAGATTGACGGGCTTTGGTATGATGAAGCGTTGAATCGACTTCGGTCCGACTTATTTGCAACGGCGCTGAATCTTCATCAGTCGTGGATCGCCGAAGTTGGACGGAAGGGCGTCGGGTTCCGGGCCAACATCTTCGGGGCTATGAAGGTGCTGGGCGACGAACTTCCGGATAAACCAGAGGCCGTTTCTCTACTTTGGCAAAGCCTATTCATGATTGTGCCTGTCGTATCGACGACTTTCGCATCGGTCGGCCGTCAATTCCGTGGCTTAGATGGGGGCGCGCTCGGCTGGCTTTTCATCGATGAAGCGGGACAAGCAGTTCCACAAGCGGCCGTCGGAGCGGTCTGGCGTGCTCGTCGCACGCTGGTGGTGGGAGATCCACTCCAGATCGAGCCAGTGTTTACCGTTCCGGCAGGCATGATCGAACGCTTGGCTTCGCTCCGCTCGGAAACGCAATCTGTCTGTTTTTGGCCTCATAAAAGTTCAGTGCAGCGGCTGGCGGACTTGGCGAATCAATATGGTGCAAGCGTTCCCGTCGATGGTGATCAGGAGGAGTGGATTCGCAGCCCACTCCGAGTCCACCGTCGCTGTGCGGACCCCATGTTCTCGATCGCGAACCGGATCGCTTACCTTGGTAAGATGGTTCTTGACTTGCCCGATCGAAAGTCCCCTATGGCAGCACACGACTTTGGGGAAAGCGCTTGGATTGATCTGCCGGGGAGAGTAACGGACGGTCAAGTGGTCCCAGAACAGATCCAATTCTGCATCGAACTCGTTGAGCGCGCATATGCGGAGCAGGGCCGACTTCCCGCGTGCTACATCATTACGCCATTTAGGAAGATCAGATCGGCCTTGAGATCAAGACTCGGGGACGAAAAGCGGTGGCGCACGTTAGTTGGTGCGAAGTTTTCCCGAATGTTCCGAGGAGATCTGCGGGCGTGGTGCAATAACCGGATCGGCACGGTCCATACCTTTCAAGGTAAGGAAGAACAAGCAGTCATCTTTGTGCTTGGCGCTGATCACCAAACTGAAGGTTCGGCATCTTGGGCCGCAAAAAAGCCTAATTTGCTCAACGTGGCCGTCACTCGGGCGAAACGGCGGCTTTACATCGTCGGTGATCGCTCGTTATACCGAAAGCTCCCGTATTTCAGTCACGCGGCTGCAGAACTTCGTCGGGTACTTCCGTCAGAGTTTTTGAACCGGCCGGCCCAAGATCTATCGGAACAGATATGACGATTGTGCCTGAATCCTTTTCGCGTTGCTTCTTCAAATTCTGCAGATGCACGGCACGAGCGCGAGCGAACGCTAGCCAATTTCAGATCGTGTGGCGCGGACTGCCCGGCGAGCCGATCAGCTCTATACTGGAACCCGAAGCTCTTCGACCACGTATTCACAGAACTGCCTTTTGAGCCAAATCCCTTCCTTATAGCAAGCGCGGCAGTGATCCAGGCCGAACAGTAAGGGATTCGTGCTGTACGGTTCGAGCACTCCCATTTTCACAAGTTCAGAGACCCGGTTCGGCGATATGCCAAGCTGTTTTGCGACGTGGTAGCGATCAAGGTGGGTATCGTCGGCGTGAATGCGGGTGTATCCGTTCAACAGAGACTCGCAACTGATCTCTGCTGGGTTTTCGGAGGACTCGCGAGAAGGTTCCGGTGTAAATACCCCAAGCTCTATGAGGCGCAATAGTCGGCGCTGAGAAATTCCAAGTACGTGACCTAATGCAATTCGAGTTACATTCATGACTAGTTCAGCGGAGTCAAAAAAGTCGGCTACATCGGAGTTTAACCTGGGTATACCACCGGGGTGTGTCGGCGTCGGAGCAGTTTCGCAGGGCTTCCCATGGCCAACTCAACACCCGCGGCTCGTCGCTGGAAATAACGAGGTGAAGCTGTTGGTGACCCTCGCGGGTGGCTTCGTCAAAGAATCTGCCGCCTTCCCGACTGTCAGCGGTCACTCAAAACCAGCCACT
>Ga0074046_10005341_pt1 | contig 10268 bp, 7 predicted proteins | sample BogForMeECP23OM3_FD_94441 | JGI IMG/M metagenome (GOLD analysis project Ga0074046, IMG submission 94441) | Bog forest soil microbial communities from Calvert Island, British Columbia, Canada - Bog Forest MetaG ECP23OM3 | ecosystem: Environmental > Terrestrial > Soil > Wetlands ...
AAGCACTATATGTTCACGCCTGCCGATATTCTGGTCTCGTTTGCCGGGCTCACGGTCTTCACCGGGATCACGTTCCTGCTGGCATGGTGGCGGTTCAAAAAAGCCGTCGTGACATAGCGGTGAAGGAATTCTCCCGATTGGCAGCCGGACCGGCATTCCCGGACACCCGGAAGGAACCCGTCCGTGAGCGGGTGAACAACCGTTACGAATCATTCAATACCATTGTGGAAGAACTCTGATCATCGATCGGAGCAGGAATGGCGCACGTGCTGGTATCGCCTCTGAACTGGGGCCTGGGTCACGCGACCCGGGACATCCCCGTCATCCACAGCCTCCTCCGGCACAACCACGACGTGACCATCGCGGCCTGCGGGAATGCCCGGGCCGTACTGGAGAAGGAGTTCCCGGACCTTGCGGTCATCGAGTTCCCTGACTACCCGGTCCCCTACAGTTCGAGCAGGTTTTTTCTCCCGAAATTCTTCGCTTCCTTCCCCCTGATGCTGAAGGCGATCTCCGATGAGCGGAAAAACCTCGTAAAGATTCTGGAGAAGGACCGCTATGACCTCATCGTCAGCGACAACCGCCTGGGTGTCTATTCTCCGGAGATTCCATCGGTCTTCATAACCCACCAGCTCCACTACCACCTCCCCCTCGCCTTCTGGCCGGTCGAGCTCCTCGCAGTCGAAGCAAACGGCTACCACCACGAGAAGTTCCGGCACATCATTGTCCCCGACAGCCCGCCGGGCCCTGCGGCACTCGCGGGAAAACTGTCCCGCCCCGGTACAGAAGCAACGATCGGGAGGGCCTACTTTGCCGGTATCCTCACCGGCATGCACCGGCAGGAACTGCCGACGGACCTGGACTACCTGGTGCTGATATCCGGGCCGGAGCCCCAGAGGCAGCGGCTCGAGGAGATCCTCATGCCGCAGATAAACAACCTCCCGGGAAAACGGGTGGTGCTCCTCGGCAGCCCGGGGAACACCCGGGAACGTGAGCAGTCCGGTGACTGTACCGTTATCAGCTACGCGTCTACCGAAGAGAAGGGGTCATTTATGAACCGGGCACGCACGATCATCTGCCGGTCCGGGTACACGTCCATGATGGAGATTGCGGAACTGGACAAAAAGCGGGCCCTCCTGATACCGACACCCGGCCAGACCGAACAGGAATACCTCTCATCCTATTATGAGAAGAACGGCTGGTTCCATTCCGTAAGCCAGTACCACCTCCGGCTTGCTGAAGATATCAGTGCCACACGGAACTACAACGGGTTTCCTGCCATTCCCGGCACCCGTGAGAATGTCGAACGGCTGTATGACGACATCCTGGCACAGTATCTCGGGCGGTGACGTTCGTGATCGCGCTCCGTTCTCCCGGTCATCAGGCACGATGGGGGGTGAGTCATTGACTTCAGATGATCTCATCCTCATGGGAACAGCAGGCATCATCGGGCTTGTTGTCGTTGTGGCTGTATTCGTGTATTTCGCCGTGAACGTTGTGCTTCTGGAGGCACATGCAGTCGTGACCGGGGATTACGGGTTTGTCATACTGAGCTTTGCTGCACTCCTTGTTGCCGGTGCAGCCTACTGGGGGACCGGCCTCTGGCTTCAGAAGACCGGCCGGATCTGATCACTTTTGCGCGGGCCGTCAATGGTTGCCCGGCGGGGCCCAGCATTCGAGTCCTGTGGTATCATCATTGATCCGGCTGTGGTGCATGCTGTACAGGAAATAGATGACGAGCCCGATGGCCAGCCAGATGATGAACCTCAGGTGGGTCACGGTCGGGAGCATGAAGATCAGGGCGCTGCAGGAGACGATGCAGAGCGCGGGTACGAGCGGTACGAACGGGCAACGGAACGGCCGCTCGAGATCCGGCTTCGTCCTGCGCAGGACGATGACCCCGAGGGAGACGATGATGAACGCAGCGAGCGTCCCGATATTCACGAGTTCCGCGATGGTCTGGAGCGGGAGGAGGCTTGCGAGGAGCGCGGTCACGACCCCGACAAGAAGCGTCACTTTGACCGGCGTCCGGTACACCGGGTGGAGTTCCCGGAAGACAGCGGGGAGGAGACCGTCCCGCGACATGGCAAAGAAGATCCGTGTCTGGCCGAAGAGCAGAACGATGAGGACTGAGGTGATCCCGCAGATTGCGCCGACAGAGACGAGGGCCGAGCCCCAGGAGATGCCAATCTCCCCAAGGGCAAACGCGACAGGGGCGGCGGTATTTTTGAAAAGACTGTAGGGGACTATCCCGGTGAGGACCGTTGTGACGGCGATATAGAGGATGGTCGATACGACCAGCGATCCGATGATCCCGATGGGGAGAGTCCTCTGAGGGTCTTTGACTTCCTCCGCTGCCGTCGAGACCGCGTCGAACCCGATATAGGCAAAAAAAACGATCGCCGCCCCGGTGAGGACCCCGGACCACCCGAAGGGCATGAACGGGGTCCAGTTTGCGGGATTGATGTGCGAGAAGGCGAGGAAGAGGAAGAGCAGGATGACCGTGACTTTGATCAGCACGATTACCGTGTTGACCCGGGCGCTCTCCTTCACGCCGAGGATCAGGAGTCCGGTAACGACAAAGATGATCAGGACTGCCGGGAGGTTGACGATCCCGCCATCCAGTCCCGGGGGGTTGATAAGCGGGGCGGGAAGAGTGATACCGGCCCCGGTGAGGAGGCTGGTCATATACCCCGACCACCCGACCGCCACCGCGGCTATCGAGACCGAGTACTCGAGGATGAGATCCCATCCGATGATCCATGCCCAGACCTCCCCGAGTGAGGCATACCCGTACGTATAGGCGCTCCCGGCAACCGGCACCATCGCGGCAAATTCCGCATAGCTCAGCGCTGCAAAGGCGCATACGGTCCCGGAGATGATGAACGAGACCACCAGGGCCGGCCCGGAATAATCTGCTGCAACGATGCCGGTGATGACAAAAATGCCCGTCCCGATGATCGCCCCGATGCCAAGAAGGGTGAGCTCGAACGGCGAAAGCACTTTCTTCAGCCCATGCACCCCGCCGGTGCATTCCATCAGTTTGCTGACAGGTTTGGTCTGGAAGATGGAACGGTACCGGTCACGGAATGATCGGGAGGGCATGGCAGTCACCAATACTACTCCTCCGGCATTTTTAAACATGGCGGGATTTGAACAGGTTCCGTTCTCCGGTGGGCCGGGGGGCCGGGAAATTTTGGCATCATGCCAAACTTTATTCAGTCCCGTCCCAGGGGAACTGGATGGAGAGATGGATGGCCTTGAGCTCTCGCGCCGGATCGCGGACCGTATCTGCCTTGTCGGGAATGGCTCCATCTTGCTGAGGGGGGCCACCTGCCAAAATCGGTTATGTACCTCCCCATAGTGCGGGGATCAGCCGCAGAGGGCACCATCTGTCATGCCTAATCAAATCCTTTTTTTGACCCGGACTACCGTAGCCTGTACCAAACGGGAAACTGAAGGCACAGGGAAAATGTACGGGTAATAAACGAGCCGGAAAAGGGGATACCAGGAGGGCGCAACTGCAGCAAAGGGGGGTCAGGTTAAATGGTAGCCGAGCGTCTGCACAAGGACCATCATCTCCCTGACCTGCTCGTCCTGCCTGCGTGTCAGTTTCCTGCCTTTCTGGATCAGCCGTCCCATCCTGACGATCTGCATGCGCTGCTCCTGCGAGAGTGCACCGGAATGGTGCGCCCATTTGAGGAGGTCCAGCCATTGTGCACGGTTGAACGCTATACCGCTCTGGTTTGCCGGGCCGGGGATTTCACCAGGTGTACCAGAGATCTCTTCTATCCCAGCCTCCTCTTCTCTCCTCTCCACCTCGCCATCAGGAGATTTGCCCTCTTCAGGCTCCGGTTCGGCACTTCCCGGATCTTCCTGAATATCCTTGGGCAAGTTCTCATCTTCAAAGCCTGCGGACGGCTCGCTGACGATAGTGACTGCCGGGAGCGGGTCTGTCTCTTTTTCCTGGGGTTCATCCTCCTCGAAAAGATCTTCGACGCCGGTTATGCGTGGCGGCGGACTCCCGGGGGTCTGTGACGGGAGAGATAGCGAAAGCGCTTTTGAAACAGCCCTGACTTCCACCGGCAGGCCCTGTTCCCTGATGATGACCGCACGTTTTTTTGTTTGTTCCGCTTCCGGCTCCTCTGCCCGGTGCAGCTCCTCTTCGAGCCGTACTTTCTTTTCCGTGGCAACAACGAGCCGCTCCTGATCGTTCATGTGGTCTTCCCACTCGTCCGCGAGCGCTGTTCTCGCCTGGTCGATCTCCTCCGAGAGGCCGGAGGCCTTCTCTTCGATGAGCTGCTTCTCTTTCGTGAGACCGGTTACCTGGTCTTCCAGCACCCGCTGCCGCGCAAGGGCTGATTCAAGGTCTGAGGTCAGGTTCCGGATCGATGCAGTCCGCTCTTCATCGGCTGCAGATCGCTCGTTCTCAGTCAGGGAAATGTTCCGGGCAAACTGCTCCTGCTCCACCTCGGCTGAATGTTTCTGCGCTTCCATGGCTTGGCGCAGCGTGCGCTCTTCCTCAAGCTCGTGTTTCAGCAGGGCAAGCTCTTCCGCGGATTTCCGGAGGTCATGCAGGAACTGTTCCCGCACCTGGCTGACGACCACCAGTTTTTCGTCCGTTGCATGGTGCAACCTCCTCTCATTCCCGAGTGCTGCTTTGACCTGCTCTAGTTCATCTGATAGTGTCCGCACCTGCTGGGCAGCCTGCGCATGGTCTGACGACAGCGTGCGCACTTCGGACTCGAGCTCCCGGATCCGTGTGGCACCGGCCTCAAGCCTGCATTCAAGGGTCTCCCGCAGCTCCGAAGCGGACTGGATCTCCCCTTTCGCCTGAACCAGGCCGTTTTTATGTGAATCGAGGTCGGTCTTTAACTCATCGTGCGCGGCACGAAGTGTCCGGAGCGCGGCATCCCGCTCGCCGACCATCGAGGTTAAACGCTCCTCCGCTGAGCGGTGCTCTTCCTTCTCCTCAGCAAGTGCGGCCCGGGCCGCTTCGAGTTCCCGCGTGAGTGCCTGGAGATCGGCGCCGATCCTGTCCCGTTCCACCCGGGTCTGGTTCAGTTCCAGTTCAAGGGGCGGGATGCGGCGCTCTTTCTCCTCGAACTGGGCAACGGTCATCCCATATTTTACCCGGAGGTCGCAGAGCTCCTGGCTGATACTGTCTGCACGGTCACGGAGCGCAGATTCCGTTTTTTCCTTCTCCGTCCTGATAGTGTTCAGATCCCTTTCAAGAGCGGTGATCTGGTTCTTTGCTGACTCGAGTTCCCCGGTATTCCGGACAAGGGTTTGAGCCTGCTCTTTTGCGGTATCCCTGAGTTCGTTGATGATCCGGGTAAGGTCCTGTTCGGAATCCGTCTTTGCCTGGAGAACCTCCCTGACCTCCTCTGCTGCGGCCTGCGCCCGGTTCTTCTCTGCAGCAAGGGAGACTTTCATCTGTTCGTGTTCGAGAGTAAGAGCACGGAGGGACTTTTCCGCCTGTTCCCTGTGCGCCGTTATCTCATCGAGATCCTGTACGGTCGCCTCACACTGCGTCGTCTTCTCTTCGAGGGCCCGGACGGCTTTCTCAAGCTCCGTTTTTGTGGAGGCAAGTGCTTCAGAAAGGGAACTGACCTGACGGTTCAGTCCGTCGATCTCAGATCGGTGAACTTCAGCGGTTGCATCATTTTCCCTTGCCATCTGCAGGATGCGCTCTTCTGCAGTGGCAAGGAGCGCTTTGCTCCCTTCCAGTTCCCTGCTGAGCTGCTCATTTGCATCCGACAACCGTGAGACGTTATGTTCCCGGTCAGAAAGTTTTTCTTCAAGTTCCCTGAGGGTCTGATCTTTTTTGAGCAGGGCTGCGTTTACGGTCTCGATGACCCGGGCCTGTTCTCCGACTACCGATTCGTAATGTCTGAGGGACCGCGTGATCTCCGCTATCTCTTCTCGTGCCCGGGAGAGATTGCCGGAAATATTGACGGCAATTTCGAAGGATGAGAGGAGGAACTCGAGCAGTTTGCGGCGGTCGGCAGTAACCACATAGACCTTGTCGTCATGCTGGATCCTGAACTGGGTCTTGATCTGCTCCGGCATCGTCCGCTCGACAGGAGTGGAGAGCATACCTTCGATGAGCGAGATAAGGTAGGGCGGGTCGAACGGGTGCGCGATGAAGTTGTCTGCGTTGCAGTCCAGGACGTTCAGAAGGTCGGACAGGCTGGAAGCGGCCGTGACGACGAGGACCGGGATCATCCAGTGCCGGTCATCGGCCTTGATCTGCCTGCAGACGTCATACGCCTCCTGCGGGAGGGATACCGTATCGCAGATCAGGAGATTGGGCCTTCCATGCCGCAAGGAGTCCTGGATCTGGGTGCTGTCGGTAAAAAGGGTGATATGGTAACCCTTTTTTTTCAGGATCTCGTTTTGTAAAAGAGGTTCTTTCTCACCTTTACTCAGCACGAAAATATCAACGGTATTTTCGTCTTCATCGGACGGGGGGTCGCTCATCACAATCTCTCACACTATAGGACTGGCACGATCGTTGCCTATTTATAATGTTTTATATACTGTATAATAGCATTTCTGGTCGAAATGAAGTTACCGGTGCCTTGGCGGCCCCAGACACCAAAGAAAAACAATAAATCCGTGAAGAAAAATTTGCCGCCCGGCACGGGACCCTCAGCGGGAGTCCGGCCGGGTCCCGTTCTCCACCCACCAGTCGATGAGTGACCGGGCGATACTGAGTTTGGGGGGAACTGACGGGAGATTGTCCCTCCGGAACCAGCCCGCAGAAACGACCTCGGTCCCGTCAGGTTCAATCCCGCCGCCATCATAGTCGGCAACAAACGCGATCATGAGCGAGTTCGGGAATGGCCACGGTTCGCTTCCGGCATAGCTGACATTGGTTATCCTGATACCGGTCTCTTCCATGACCTCGCGATGGACCGCGTGCACGAGATCCTCACCGGGCTCTACGAAGCCTGCAACAAGACTGTGCTTTCCCGCAGGCGCCTGTTTTGATTGTATCATGAGGACGGAATCGGCATTTCTGACGAGGACGATGATCGCTGGGGAGAGCCGGGGGTATTCGGTGTGCCCGCATGCAGGGCATCTCTTTGCGCGTTCGGTCCGGAGCTGCCGCATCCCTTCCCCGCACACCCCGCAAAACCGTGTCGTGCGGTCAAAACCGATGATCTGGACGGCGAGCCCGGCAAGGGCAAGTTCTTCGTCCGGTATGGTTCCCGACAGTTCACGTACACCGGAATATACCATACTTCCGGGAAGTGGGGCCGCACCGGGTATTTCCGCCGCATACACAGGGGTGCGGCCGAGGTGCCCAAGGTACTGGCTGCGGTTAACGGCCATTCCTGAAGATGCCGGATGGCGGTCCAGCAGGATTGTGGGAGCAGGGCCGGTCGTGACAACGACGCCCATGTCCCGTACCACCACCCAGCGGGCACCCGGGGCGGGGGCCTCCTCCGGCTCGGGATAGTTTCTGGAAATTGAATCCGTCGAGAATCTGGGAATATGCTTCATACCCGGGGCACCCGTTGCGTTGTACCAGATTGGAGGCAGGATTAAAAAAAGCATGAGTGCGTGCCGGTTCAGTACAGAACGTTTATGGGGGTTCTGAAATAAGATCAGGTCATGCAGAGAGAGGAGCTGGTCCGTGCGGCCATATACGTGGTAATCGGAATGTTCATCGGGCTCTCCATCGGCTGGTATATCTGGCACAGTGCAGGGTCAGGTACCTGTCCCGTACCGGTCAATACCGTGTAATGATCCTCAGTTCCCACGATGTCCGGGACATCAGGTCCGGAGACAAGTACCCCGAACAGAAGTGATAAGTGGCCTGAGAAGATACGGATATCATACTACCATCGCGGATTCCCGGCGGCAAGACCGGCATGATCCGGAAGAGCAGGTCTTCGGGAAGAAGCGATCATTGCCTGCGGGGGATTCCTGCCATGTACACGGTTTCTGCCATATCCATCGAAGAGAAAGGACGCCTGATGGAGCGGTATCTCCCGCAGGTCAGGTACGAGATCAAATCGGAGATCTACGGGTGCTGCATCAAGCTCCTCTGCGATGACCACATCCTGAAGGACACATGGGAGGATAACTTTTATTCGATGTCGCAGAATGTCCGGTCCCATGGCAGGCTCTTCATCTTCAGCGACCCGTCTTACCCGCCGGACAGCGTGCTGTACGACCCGGCCTCCAAGACCGCATTCCTCCTGAATTTCAAGTATTACGGCTGGATCAAATCCCTCGCCCTCAGCCTTGCCGGGGACATCCTCGAGGACGAACACAACATCTATTCGATCCACGGAGCCTGCATCGATGTCGACGGAAAAGGCATCTGCATCGTTGGCGGTCCCGGTGCAGGGAAGACCACGCAGACCTACGGCCTCCTCAGGGACCCCAGCACGCGCATCGTCTCGGATGACTGGTTCTTCGCGCGGGTATATGGGCCCGATGTCCTCGTGTACGGCTCGGAAAAAAATTTTTACATCCAGCAGGATCTCGAGACCATCTGGAAAGGGTTCGGGGGGCTTGTCGAGAAAGGGGACTATGATGCAGATGGCCGTGCGGTAGCCGATGTCCGCTGGGTGATAGGGAAAGGGAGGATCCTTCCCATGACAACCCTGAAGATCATCATCGTCCTCAGGAGGGCCCCGGCGGACGAGAACGTGGTCCAGACACTCGACCCCGAGACCGGGCTGAAATTTTTCGCTGAAAATAATTATTTCAACCCCCACCTTCTCGTCAGGAACCCGTCAAAAACGCTCATCCGCAACCAGTACGTCGCGGACCTCCTGGACCGGACGACTGTCTACCTCGTGAACACTGCCGGAACCCCGGCAGAAACCCAGAAGTGGATCCGTTCCCTTGTCGGGGTCTCCCAAGCGGTGTAACGGGCAGGAATGGTGAGGTGCTCGCAACCTGCATCAATCTGATTTTGCCATGCCGGTACGAGCGGTCAGGATTTACCGGTGAAAATCCGTTGGGAATCTTAATCCGGTGTACGCGATATTATTCTGGCGTTTCCTATGAGGGTCGTGTTGTTCAGATATCACAGGAGATAAGCCCTCTTTTTATTGTTGCGATGAACGCCGCCGCCCCCGACGGGGCGCCCCCCCGCGGCGGTTCAACCTCCTTGCCCCGCCGTGCCTCGGAGAGGCCCTGAGGCGGGGAGCCCTCATAACTGAACGATTTTCAAGGTTCCGGAGTGAGCTCTATCGATTCATATCTGCCTCTCCCCATTTTTGCGGAAAAATCGTGAAATAAGGTCGGAAAAAGGGGAGTGACGAGGGATCACCCGCGTTCCCTTTCGCAGGGTTCAGTCGCCGGAAAAACTTTCATTGAGGTCACCGGAATTCGAGTACCCCCGCTGTTCCCAGTACCCGCGGTAGTCCGGGTTATCGGTCAGCTCGATCTTCTCGATCCACTTGATCCACTTGTACCCCCATTTGTCTTCAGCCACCAGCTCGAAGGGATAACCCCGTTCTGCCGGGAGCGTGACATTGTTCATCCGGTAGGCCATGATGATATCGCGGTTCATGATATAGTCGAGCGGAAAAGAGGTCGTATACCCGTCATATGCCGTAAAGACAATGGTATTTGCGCCCGGGCGGACTCCGGCATCCCGGATAAGGTCCCGTACCTGCACGCCTTCCCAGAGAATAGTTGCGTCCCAGCCCTCGACACAGTGGAGGGTGACCACCTTGGTGTAGTGGGGATATTTCCCGAGGATGCCAGCGTAGGTGTACACGAGTGTCGTGTTTGTCAGGCCGGTAACCGTCAGGTGATAATCGGTGATGTTGATATACTGGGGACCCTTGATGGAATTTTCATGGAAATCATTGATCGATGAGAGATCCTGCCCCTGGTATGACCGCACCTCCACCGCCGGCAGGGTTGCCGCTCCACCTATATCCTCCCTCAGGCTGTTCTGCCCGGTAATAATGATAACGGCGGCCAGTGCAGCAACAATCAGGATGATTACGAGGATTAAGCCAGTTTTCCGGTTCATCGAAAGATTACTGTCCACAGAATCTTATCAATTATCGCATCGTGGCAGTGGGGGGGAAGGTACCTGGACCCGTAAACGTCCACGCAGAACAATTCACGGGCCCGAAGGGTTCCGGATCTTCTGCTCATGAACAGGTGAGTAATGCCGGTAGAACCAGATCTTTACCAGTTCGACAATGGCCAGGTACCCGATGATCAGGCCGCCCAGTACCGCGAAGAACACGAGCGGTGGCCGGACAAAACCGAATAAGCTTCCG
>Ga0074046_10005342_pt1 | contig 10268 bp, 6 predicted proteins | sample BogForMeECP23OM3_FD_94441 | JGI IMG/M metagenome (GOLD analysis project Ga0074046, IMG submission 94441) | Bog forest soil microbial communities from Calvert Island, British Columbia, Canada - Bog Forest MetaG ECP23OM3 | ecosystem: Environmental > Terrestrial > Soil > Wetlands ...
GCAGCCACGGGAATCGTATTGGCCAGGAAATAGGTGATGGCGGTTGCCATCAGCCGCAAAGGCAACTGCGACCCAAGAAGAGCTGCTGAACGGTGGAAGACCAGATAACAAAGCTCAATGGCAATGGCAACTTGCGCCGCGTTGAAAGCAAAGTGGACCGGCTCGAACTTTTTCTTGTGCCACCACGTCTGGACCAGCGCCGCAACACAGCCCAGCACCAATGTTTCGGCCGGCGACAGTTCAACCACCGAAATCAGGACCACCACCAGGTTCACTGACATGGTGCCGTTGATGCCGGGCAGCGCAACTTTGAACGCCGAGGCAAAGATGATCGCAAGCACATAGCAGGCGAATCTGGCAGGGTCCGGCCAGGGCGAGTTCACCAATCCGGTCGCAACCACCAGGGTCCCGGTAGAGATCACCACGCCAACGAACGCTTTGGCTTGCGAAGTCATCGGATTCCCAGCTTTCGGCTGCGTCCGGGAGTCTCACGCGTCAACGCGTAGGAGGACAGCCGGATTGAACAAGGAAACCCGGAGTGTCCCGAGCCGCCGGGACACTCCGTGAAAGACATCGGCAGAGGCCGAAGAGAACCTTACGCGCAGCCTGCTACCATGGGTCCTCACTGCGCGTAGGCTCCTTCCGGGCGACCAGCCTCTAGTTCTCCCCATTGATGAGGATGGTCAGCAACGGCGTGGCATCGCTCACTATGAACTGCGAGCCCCACAGGACTGAATTGCCAGGTGTGGGCGCTCCGCCCCACATCGCCGAATCGCCGCCAGCCAATGCTGAGCTGCCGGGAATCGGTGAGCCGCCCCACATCGCCGAATTGGGGCCTGGCGACGGTGAGCCGCCCCACATGGCTGAATTGGGGCCTGGCAATGGCGAACCGCCCCACATGGCCGAGTCGGGGCTTGGCGGGGCCGTGCTGCCCGGAGTCGGCGAACCACCCCACATAGCTGAATTGGGGCCTGGCAATGGCGAACCGCCCCACATGGCTGAATCGGGAAGGAAAGCCTTGTCGCCCCATACCACACAGGCGCCCCACATCGCCGATTGTCCCCACGGCGTGGTGCTGTCGGCAAGGAAGTACACATTGCCACTGACAGTGTCGTAGTATGCGGTGGGAGACTTAGCCACTCCCTGTGCGCGATCAAGGCTACCTAATGCCGCCTGCAAGTCGAGGTATCCAGCTCCGACGGCGAATACATCGCTCTGAAGGTTGTAAGTCGCACCTCCATACAGCACCGTCGCGTACTGCGGCAGGTTCTTGTAGGCGCTCTTCATCAAACGAGCCTTCACCTGGTCGGGCGTAAGCGTTGGGTCCTGCTGCAGAATCAGAGCTGCGGCACCGCTCACGACTGCCGTCGCCATACTGGTTCCGCTCAGAACGTAATACGCGCTGGAAGACATCAGGCTCGGCCCGCTCCTGTAATAAGCGAATGGAACCCGGTTACCCGGGAATTGCATTTCCAGAGCGCCCGGCTCCTGAAGGGAAACAACCCGATTTCCCGGCGCTACTAAGTCAGGCTTTACGATGTGATCGATAGCCGTCGGTCCCTTGGAGCTGTAGCTGGTCATCACGTCGTCAGCGCGGTCCGGAGTCCCTTTGCTGTTCATCGCCCCAACCGTAATCACATACGGATCGTTGCCGGGCGCTTCGACCGTGCCGTAGCCGCTCGTTGCTGCCGAGTTGTCACGTCCGTCGTTTCCGGCCGAGACAACCACCACAATGCCCGCTCGCCACGCCTGCTCAACCGCCTGGCAGAGCGGGTCCTGGGCGTAGCTCTCGTACACGGGCCGGCCCAACGACAGATTCAGGACACGAATGTTGTAGGTGTCTTTTAGTTGGATAGCTGCCTGGATCGCCGCAATGATGGTGCTGTCGCTGCCCGCGCCGGTGCTGTCCAGCGCGCGGAGGTTGATCAGGCTGACGTTGGGTGCGATGCCCCGAATGGTGACGCCGCAGGTTGGGCAGGTAGAGTCCTTGCCATTTCCACCAATAATTCCGGCTACATGCGTTCCGTGCCCGTATAGATCGTCGGTGCCGCCACCGACGAGGTCAAGGCTGTACTTGATACGCGACTGGCCGGAGGAGTCGCGCAGGTCATCCACATCGTGAATACCGCTGTCGATGACGGCGACCCCGATTCCGCTGCCGTCGAATCCCAAACCACACGCATAATTTGCCAGCACGGCGGGAGCCGCATTGTTCATGTGGCTGCGCACCGGCCGGTCCGGAGAGATGTACGCGACTGCATCATCGTCCGATAGCGTCGCCAATGCGCCTGCCGGTACCTGTGCAGTGATGCCGTTGACCAATGTAAGGTCTCTTCCTACAGCGCCACCACGCATCCGAATCTTGTCTTTGTGGATGTCGTCCGGAACAGCGTTGTACCGCACGATAACGGAAACCATCCCGTTCGTTGTTGCCCGCTTCAATTCAGGAGCAAGCTTCGCATCGTTCCCGACCGCCATGGCAGGTATCAGGATCGCGAACGTCAATATCAGCCAACGTCTCATAATCACCTCCGCGCTGGAGTGAGTGCTGTGAGGCTCTACTGCAACAGGACAGCCATCTTCGTGCCGTGCTAAGTCGTTTCGTGCTGTGCTTTAGCTGCCGGCGCATGCGGGTCGACTGAGCCACTTTGGCGCAACCGAGGCGGAAGTTGTGCCAGCTTGGCGCAAACTGTCTCAAGAAATTACCTTGTCGGGCCGATGCTTCCAGTGTTGGTCTTGGAATCAGTTGATTCCCATGCTGAGCCACGCAAAGAAGAGATTGATGTGACCACGGTCCCGAGACAGAGCGACGCTTTGCTTGAGCAGATCATCGTCAAAGACCCCAGCATGCTTGAGGTCATGGAATCGGCCCGCAAAGTGGCGCGGCACAAAGCGGCAGTCTTAATCACCGGAGAGACAGGAGTTGGCAAGGAACTGGTTGCACGCATCATCCACGAGCACTCGAATCGCTGCGCCAAGCCGTGGGTGGATCTCAACTGTGCGGCTTTGCCGGAACATCTGGTGGAGAGCGAATTGTTCGGGTACGAGAGGGGAGCGTTCAGCGGCGCAGATTCGGCCAAGCCAGGCTTGTTCGAGATTGCAAATGGCGGAACGTTGTTTCTGGACGAGATCGGAGAACTTGACCCGAGGGTACAGGTAAAACTCTTGCGCGTTCTCGATGGCGTTCCTTACTATCGCCTCGGCGGAAACAAGAAGGTCCGGGTTGATGTCAGAGTAGTGGCCGCGACCAACCGGGACCTCGAAAGCTCAGTCAGAGACGGGACCTTCCGCAGGGACCTTTACCATCGCATCAACGAACTGCATATCAAGGTTCCTCCGTTGCGGGAGAGACATCAAGACATCGTCGCACTGGCCGAGTATTTTCTGGAGCGCAACTGTCCCGACACAAGATTCACGCCGGAAGCGCTGGAGCTGCTGCCTCATTTCGAGTGGCGGGGCAACGTTCGCGAGTTGCGAAACCTGGTTTTGAAGCTGGCAATTCTTAACTCGCATCATGAAATCACCGCCGAAGAGCTTCGCCGGCATCTGCACGATCCTGCAACGGACGAAATCCACGCTGCGGCGCGCCCATTCCCAGAGATCAGCTCACTTGCCGGCGTGGAGCGTCAGATGATTGTGCGTGCCCTCGAAATGACCCGTGGCAATCAGAGTCTTGCTGCCGACCATCTAGGCATGCCGCGCCGTACCTTGTGTCGGAAACTGAATCAGTATCAAATAACCCTCGGCCGCCGAAGCTCTTCGGCGAGAGCTGGCGCCAGGTCACCGGTCTCCCATCGAGCGGAATTGAATGTCCCTGTCATCATGACCACAAACACCGGAGTGTCCTTTACTGCCGACGCGAGGAACTTGAGTGCGGGCGGCCTGGGACTCCAAAATGTCTGTCCAGCTCTGCAGGTATCGGAAGAATGCGCCATAAGGTTCACGCTTCCGCGCAGTCATCAACGGATCGAAGTGCACGGTGTAGTTGTGTGGTCTCAACCTGACGCAACGGCCGGGATCAGGTTCACTGACATGGGCGACACCACAGCCGAACTTCTGCGTGGCTGGATGGCCAACCACAGGCAACTGCCACTGACAAACGCCGCCGCGTCTCCGCTCCTCGATGAAGGACAAACTTGCGAAGCGCAGGCAAGTTGCGTTTAGACGTTTCAGCTCGCCAATAACCACTGCAGCGCTTTACACTGCTCGCGTTCTCTGGCAAAGTGAATGGTGGAAACCCAAGCCATCGTCGTCCTCGACTTTGGCGCGCAATATTCGCAGCTCATAGCGCGCCGCATCCGCGAACTAAACGTCTTCTCCGTTGTCCTGCCGTGTACCGCCTCCCTCGAAGAAATCAAGAGCTACCATCCCGCGGGCATCGTGCTGTCCGGCGGACCGTCCTCGGTGTATGACGCCGACGCGCCTCCGGCGGACGAGCGCGTGTTACATCTCGGCTTGCCGGTGCTGGGCATTTGTTACGGGCTGCAATTCATGGTGTACAAGCTGGGCGGGAAGGTGCGCGCCGCCGACAAGCGTGAGTACGGCCACGCGCAGGTCGAGTTGCTGAGCGGCGACTCTCCGCTGTTCAAGGGCCTGCGAGGTCCGCTCACGGTGTGGATGTCGCACGGCGATGAGGCCATGGAGCTTCCGCCCGGTTTCGAGCTGATCGGCACCACGTCGAATACGGTGGCTGCCATCCAGAATCCCGCGCAGAAATGGTACGCGGTGCAGTTCCATCCCGAGGTGCACCACACGCCGCAAGGCGCGCAGATTCTGCGCAACTTCGTCTTCGAGGTCTGCGGGCTCAAGCCGAACTGGACGCCGCAGAGCTTCATTGATGAGACCGTCGCCAGCGTCCGCCAGACCGTAGGCAAAGGGCGCGTGATTTGCGGGCTCTCGGGCGGAGTCGATTCCTCAGTTGCGGCCGAGTTGGTGCATCGCGCGATTGGCGATCAACTGACCTGCATTTTCGTGAACAACGGCGTGCTGCGCAAGAACGAGTTCATCAACGTGCAGAAGAACCTGCGCGATAAGCTGGGCCTCGACATCGACGCCGTCGATGCCAGCGAGCGCTTCCTCAGCAAGCTGGCTGGAGTGAGCGAGCCGGAACAGAAGCGGAAGATCATCGGCAACGAGTTCATCGCGGTCTTTGAGGAAGAGGCGTACCGCATCGAGCAACTGCACGGCAGGGTCGAGTGGCTGGTGCAAGGTACGCTCTATCCCGACGTGATCGAGTCGCGCTCGGTGCGGGGGCCGTCGCAGACCATCAAGAGCCATCACAACGTCGGCGGCCTGCCCGAAATCATGAAGCTGAAGCTGATCGAGCCGCTGAAGGATTTGTTCAAGGACGAGGTGCGCAAGATCGGCCGCGACCTTGGCATGCCGGAAGAGATCCTGCAGCGGCAGCCGTTCCCCGGGCCGGGGCTGGCGGTGCGCATCCTGGGCGAGGTCACGCGGGAGCGCGTCGCGTTGCTACAGGAGGCCGACGATATTGTGGTCAGCGAGATCAAGAAGGCCGGGATGTACAACAAAGTCTGGCAGTCGTTCGCGGTGCTGCTGCCGGTGATGTCGGTGGGCGTGATGGGCGACATGAGAACATACGCCTACACCTGCGCAGTCCGCGCGGTACATTCGGAAGACGGCATGACTGCCGACTGGGTGCCGCTGCCGCACGAGGTGCTGAAGACTATCTCCAGCCGCATCGTGAACGAGGTCAAAGGCATCAACCGCGTGGTGTATGACGTGACCAGCAAACCGCCGGGGACGATTGAGTGGGAGTAGATTTGGAGCCGTCGATCGTCGCAGGTGGTGAACGCTCTTCGTCTTTCGCTTGCGCGAAGCTGATTTGGGTGAACTATGATTGAAAGGTAATTTGTTTCCCGCGCGAGTTTGACAGGGCGGATGCCGCCCGTCGAAACTTGGGTACTTCTTTCAGTCGTCCACGGTCAGTAGCGTATGATCGTTTTGTTTCAGAGAGATCGGGAGGTTGGAATGATGCGAGCGGTGCCAATTCTTCTTTTCGTATTCCTGGATTATGCGTGTCCGCTCAAACAGTCATAGATATCAATGCGCGAGGGAAGCAAGGGACCAAGCCGGCGGGGCAATTAATCGGAGGGAGCGGCCGGATGGGAGGGGATGACACCGCTCTCAGGGCGGTGTTCACCATCGATAACCCGACCAATCTGAAACGCGGCAATCGCTTCGATTACGAACTGGTGATTACGAATCAGGGCAACAAGACTCTCGTCATACCGCAGTGTTTGAACTGGGAAGATGTTGAGAGCGGTAGCCGTGATCAGCGTTATATCTGGGCGACTGTCGGCGTTAAGGTGAGCGCCAAAGGCGATCTTGAAAGCGAGCTCGATGGTGGTTTGACGCTGTATGGGACAGAGGAGAGGCCCTCGAGCGAACTTGTTCTGAAATCCGGCGAATCGGTAAGAATTCTTGGATCAGAGATATTGCCCATCAGTATGAGCATTAACGGCAAGATTATTGGCGAGGCGAAGCTTGCAGGCGTCTTCTACGTGGGCAGCGGTTGGCTGCACCGTACACCTACCCCAACCATTCCCGATGGATATCGCGACGAGACACGCTTACTTCTGTCCGCGGTCGCTGAAGAGCAGTACCTAGTGAGCCTTGGGCCGGAGCAGTGACCCATGCGTGCCTCTGTGGGAAGGCGGTTTTCAGTTTGTCCGTTGTCCTCGCTGCGACTATGATCATACGTTCGATTTCATAGTCCTATGAGCCATCATCCTGTTGTGCGGGCTAACCGGCCCGTTCCTGCCTGGCCCCTGGAGGCGGCATGTTAAGGTCGCTCTTCATCGGGCTTTCCGAAAGCAAACGATTACGCCACTTCGCCGAGCAGTCACCACTGGGGCTGCGCTTCTCCAGTCGCTTCGTCGCCGGCACCCAACTCGACGATGTCATTCGCGCCACCCAGGTGGTGAACGAGTGGGGCGCCAGCGTCAGCATTGACAACCTCGGGGAGAACGTTACCAACGCCGACGAATCGAAGCACAGCGGCGAGCTGTATCACCGGCTGCTGGACGAGATCTCCACCCGCAAGCTGAACGCCAACGTCAGTCTCAAGCTTACGCACATGGGCTTAGACGTGAGCCAGGACCTAGCGTTCGGGTTGGTCACCGAGCTGGTGGACCATGCGGTGCGCATCAATAATTTCGTGCGCGTGGACATGGAGGGCTCTCCCTACACCCAGCGGACGCTCGACTTCGTGCGCCAGTTGCACCGCCTCCCCGGACATGCCGGCAAGGTGGGCACGGTCATCCAGTCGTACCTCTACCGTAGCGAGAAAGACGTGAACGACCTGCTGTCGGAGCGAATCCGCATCCGGCTGTGCAAGGGCGCGTACAAGGAGCCGCCGGAGATCGCATTTCCGAAGAAGGTCGATGTTGACGCAAACTACCTTAAGCTGGCGCGCACTCTGTTAAAGAGCGGCGTGTTTCACGGGATCGCCACTCATGATGAGCGCATCATCGCAACGATCAGGCAGTTCGCCCGCACAGAGAACATTCCAGCCTCCGCTTACGAGTTCCAGATGCTGTACGGCGTGAGGCGCGACCTGCAGCAGCAACTGGTGCGCGAAGGTTACGGGTTGCGCGTATATATTCCGTTTGGCACCGAGTGGTATCCGTACTTCATGCGGCGGCTGGCTGAGCGGCCGGCGAATCTGTTCTTTATCGCCAGGCAGATGTTCAGGCAGTGAAGGAAGCAGTGGATAATCCCGAATTCCAGCTATCAGCAATCAGCAGTCAGCCAGTGGACACTCTGAGTCAACCCAAACCGGCTCGCGGCGAGCGGCGAAAGATTGCTGTCACCATTCTTTTGCTTTGGATGGCTTTCGTTGCGCGAGGCCTGTGGTACTGCGCGATGGCCCCGGCGTGGGAAGGCTACGATGAGCCGTTTCATTTTGCCTTCCTCCAACACGTAGCCGCCGGACTGGGCCCTCCCGCAAGAACTACGCCCGTCTCGCTCGAGGTGCAGAATTCGCTGCACCTGTTGCCCATTGCATGGGAGCTGCAGTTCCACAGCATCCCCCAGCCGCTCACCACCTACGACGACTACTGGGGGCTGCCGGCCGAACAGCGGGCCAGCCGTGAGGTTGGGGTGCGTGAATTGGCATCCTCCTTGGCTTATCATCCGGCAACTGAGCCCATTGCGAACTACGAGGCCCAACAAGCTCCACTGTACTACCGGATCTCTGCGGTCGCGCTGCGCTGGATGTCGGGGTCACCACTATTGTCACAGTTGTTCGCACTGCGGGTGTTGAGCGTGCTCCTGGCCTCGGCAGTGGTTCCGCTGGCCTACCTGGTAGCCCGCGAGGTATTGCGCGACCCCACTCAGGCTCTGGGCACAACCGCACTGTTGGTATTGTTCCCGGAGTTGATGATCAATCTGGCGCGGGTTAGTAACGAGAGTGTGGCAATGATCTGCTTCACGCTGGTGTTGCTATTTGCGTTGAAAGCAGTGGCCACGCCCCTGTACTGGCGCTGGTGGGTACTGCTGGGCGCTGCGCTGGGATGCGGGCTATTGACCAAGGCGTACTTCCTCACCGCGGTGCCGGCGCTGATGGGACTTGCCATTTACTGCCTGGTGAAGCAGGAAGCCGCGCCTGATCGTCCGCACCTCGCGGTCGCCGCCCGAATCGGCGCGGCGTTCGCGCTGGTGTTTGCCATTGCGGGCGTTTTCTATCTGCGGGTCCATGCCCTGACTGGCTCCTGGTCGGGACAGGGCGACGATGCCGCACTCCGCAGCATCTCACTGACGCATAAGCTCATGGCCGTGCCGCATGTGAACTGGAAAAGTGGCGCGGTCTCGGTCTTGCTCTCTCACATCTGGTTTGGCGGTTGGAGCTTCTTGCGTTTACCGCTGGCCTTTTACATCGCAGGCTTTACCCTGATAGCTCTGGCCTTTGCTGGAGCGCTCTCCCGCCTAGTAGGTTGGCGAAAACAAGAGTCCGCGGAACTGCGCGGAATATTCGTGCTGAGCGCCTTTTACGTTTGCTTCTGGGCAGGACTGGGCTACCACGTGCTCATTACATATTTGAACCAGGGAATCTCAGCTTCGCTGGGTTGGTATCTTTACTGTCTGGTCGCGGGCGAAGTTGTGTTGCTGGTGTGGAGTTTGCAGGCATTCGTCCCGGCACGGTTTCTCTTTGCGGGATTGTGCGCTGTGGTTGCACTGGCCGATACTTATGGCATGCACGCCCTTCTGCTGCCGTACTACACGGGTTTGACTGTGCATGTCGCGGGACGAGTGCCGACCCGCTTAGCAGGGACCGTCTCCAATCTATCGCTTGTCTTCTCGCGTTTGGCCATCAATAAGCCGGAATGGTTGGCGGCGCCGATACTGGTGGGCTGGTGGCTGGGCTATGTGGCGGCCACGATTGGAGTGGTTCTGCTGGTGGCTTCTACCACTGCCCGCCAGCCCAAAATTGACACGCCGGGTTCCCACTAGATCGAATGTTAGTCAAAAACAGCTTTTGAGCTTGCGTTTCAACCCCAAAGCTGGGTACGATAGGAGCGTCCTCCAATCGCCGCACTTCCCGTGCAGGCGTTCCTCGCGCCGAAATTGCTAGGCGCCAGACGGACGCAACTGATTCGATTTCAGCGAAGTATCCACCGCAAATTCGCCGACCACCAGAAAAACTGCGAGTGTGCGGCCAAGAAGAGCGGTTCACAATGTGGGAGCCCGCCACCTGCGGGTGACAACGATTAAGAGAGAAGCATGAATCAAGGATCGAACCCTCCCTCGGGACAGCCCGGTGGAAAAGGACGCAGACGGCGGCGCGGCCGCCGTGGCCCCGTTGCCAATACCGCTGCTCCGCAGCATCCCGGACAACAACATCGCCATGGGCCTCCCAAGCGCCACGGCCGCAAGCACGGCCCGCGGCCCGGGGGGCAGAACCAGCCCGGTGGCGGCATCTACAGCGCACCCATGGACCACAGCTACCGCGCCGCGCAGGGCAACAACAACGGCAACCTGCATAAGCCTGTCCGTGGCGGCCGCACCAACCAGAGCTTCGGCAAACAGTTCATGCTGCCCGAACCCGAACCCCTGCCCGTGGCCTCGGAGACCGGCCCAGCTCGCATTTTTGCGTTCGTCGAGGATCTGTTCTTCCTGGCAAAGATCCAGGAGACGGCGCGCAAGATGAACGTGAAAGTCGAATTCGTCAAGACCGAGAAAGACCTCAACGAACGTATGGGCGAGAACGGCGAGGAGAAGCCCGCGCTCATCATCTTCGACCTCAA
>Ga0074046_10005343_pt1 | contig 10267 bp, 6 predicted proteins | sample BogForMeECP23OM3_FD_94441 | JGI IMG/M metagenome (GOLD analysis project Ga0074046, IMG submission 94441) | Bog forest soil microbial communities from Calvert Island, British Columbia, Canada - Bog Forest MetaG ECP23OM3 | ecosystem: Environmental > Terrestrial > Soil > Wetlands ...
ACTGAGATCGGGGTAGAGAAAAACACTACCATCATCTTCCCGGTTCCCGTGGACTTGCTGGCCGGACTCCAGCAACTGGTGAGGCGCGACGCAGCCCAGATCGCGAAGGATGAAAAAGCGCAAGGACAATGACGAGTTCGAGGAGGGCCATGGCTTCAGAGGACACCGAGATCACGTTGGGCACCGGCCGCATGCTGGGATTGTTTTTTCTGCTGGCGGCAATTTGCGGCGTGTTTTTTTCCATCGGCTACTCGCTGGGGAAGAGTTCGGCGCGTGAGCAGGCGCTGAACGACCAGCCCGGCCAGGTATTGGCTGCCGCTCCACCGAGCGCGGCCAGCGGCACCCTGAGCGAAGATAAGCCCTCCGCCGTGATCGCGTCGAAGCCGAGCACTGACCAAACGCCGCAGACTCCGGCCAGCGAGCCGACTCCGCAGAAGCCCCTCACCTTCTACAAAGCGGTGCAGGGAGGCACGGACAATGCGCCGGTGAAGGATAAGCCGCCGGCAACAGCGGCTAAAGCGCCGGTTGTCGAGGCAAGTCCTGTTCTGGTGCAATCTGCCAAGGCTGCTCCACCGAGCGATGCGGCGGGACACAGCACGGCCAGCACTGCACCGGCCAGTCACTCCGCGCCCATGACGGGGCCGGGAACGATTGTGGTGCAGATTGCCGCGCTCTCCCACGAAGACGATGCTGTGGCGCTGGCGGGCGCATTGCGCAAGAAGGATTACAACGTATTCGTAGTAAATAATCCTGCCACCAACGACAAGTTCTACCATGTGCAGGTTGGTCCGTTTGCCACCACGCAAGAGGCGGACGCGATGAAGGCCAAGCTGGTCGCCGAAGGCTACAATCCGATTGTGAAGAAGTAGGCCGACCAGCGTTCGACGGTGTCATCCTGAGCGAGTCCGCACTACCGTTGTGCGGGCGAGTCGAAGGATCTTTATCGCTGCCCAAATATCGGCTCAACTTATAGGGGTCCTTCGACTCGTCGCTTCGCTCCTCGCTCAGGATGACACGGTATATTAAGCACTCCCACTCTGTGGTATTTATTGTCTTACTCTGTGGTAGAACAACCCTCACGATGTGGGACTAAATCGCTATCTTGCTCTTACTCTGTGGTACCTCGAAGGAAGGTGCAAAAGGGCTACAGGCTTTTGCAAAAAGCTCAGGACTCGCAGGGCTCCGAAGGCCTCGCACTATCTTCAGCATACAAATCCCGGATTCGGGACAAGGCTATTGCTGCACGATCTGAATTGCCTTGGGATGGACTTGCTCGTTCTGGATTTGCGAGGCTTCCCAGCCCCCGCCCAGAGCTTTGACCAGATACACCGACGTGACCATCTGCTGGCCGAGGAGCTGCGTTGCCAGCCGCTCGTTGGTCAGCAGCGCTGATTGTGCCGTGATGACGTCGAGGTAGCTGGTCACGCCGCCAACGTAGCGGTTATTGGCAAGCTCCAGTGCGCGACGGGCATCGGCTACGGCGGCGTTCTGCGTCGTGTCTGCCTGTGATAGCGAGTTCAGTCCCGAGAGCCCGTCTTCCACCTGCTGGAAGGCGGTCAAAACCGTCTCGCGATAATTGGCAACCGACTCGTCGTAGGCGGACTTTGTAGCTGCGAGGTTGGCACGAAGACGCCCGCCCTGAAAGATCGGCTGCAACAGATCGCCTCCCAGCGCCCAGATCGCACTAGGACCACTGAACAGGTTCGTGATGTCAGTGCTCTGGAGTCCACCTCCGCCGGAGATGGTCAGTTGCGGATAGAAGGCCGCTGTGGCTACTCCCACCAGCGCATTCTCATAAGCCATTTGCCGCTCGGCTGTGGCGACGTCGGGACGACGCTCCAGCAGGTCAGAAGGCACGCCCAAAGGAACCGGCGGCGGAGTAACATCCAGCGGCCTCGCGGGTACGCTGAAGGTGGAGGCCGGATTTCCGGTGAGCACGGCGATGGCGTGCTCAAATTGCGCGCGCTGCTGCTGCACCAGGTAAAGCTGCGTCTTGGTGGAGTCGAGCAGAGTCTTCTGCTGCGCCAAGTCGAGCCCGGAAGCGACACCTCCTGCGTGGCGGTCCTCCACCAGTTGCAGTCCCTTTTGCTGGATGTCTACGGACTCCTGGACGACCTGGTTCTCCGCGTCGAGCTCGCGCAGGCTGAAGTAATCAGCGGCCAGTTCGGCGGTAAGCACGAGATTGACGTTATACAGATCCGCCGCGGTTCCTTGCAGCGATGCGTTGGCGGCCTGGAGGCTTCGCTTGACCTTTCCGAATAGATCAGGCTCGTAGTTCAGCAGAAACGGAATCTCGTAGGTGTTCTGAGTGAGCGGATTACCGAGGGTCACGACTTCGGGCCGATGTCCGGAGTACCTTTGCCGCGAAGCGCTGGGGTCGGCGCTCAGGTTAGGGAAATATCCCGCCGTGGCCACTCGCGCCAGCGAGCGCGCCTCGCTGAGACGGTCCTTGGCCGCAGCCAGGGACTGGTTGGCGTTCAGCAGTTGCTGCTCGTAGTTGTTGAGCTCGGCATCGTTGAAGATATCCCACCACGCGCCCTTGGGGATGGAGTCTTTGGGCGCTGCGACGCGCCACGGGCCTTCCGTCTTGTAGGCCGTCGGCGCTTGCACCGGCGGGCGATGGTAGTTCGGTCCGACAACGCATCCCGCCAGCAAGCCGCTGGCGAGGATGCTCGCCGCCAGGGTCAGCCGTCTCATGACTGCTGGCCCCCTCCCTGGTTCTCAGGGGCGACGTTCACTTGCTGGCCCTCCTCCAGAGAATCGGAAGGGTTGACGATAACGCGGTCCCCGAGTTCCACGCCGCCCAAGATCTCCAAAGTCGTACCGTAGTCGTGGCCAATGGTGATGCGTCGCAAATGGACCTTGCCATCACTATCGACCACTGCAGCCTGCGGTCCCTCCTGGCGGAAGAGCATCGCGTTGACAGGAATCGTCACCTTTTGAGCGTTGATGCCGGTGCGGAAGCGGACCTCGCCGAACGAGCCGGGCAGCAGCCGTCCGTCCTTGTTGGGGACGTCAACTTCCGTCAGCAAGGTACGTGTGGTCTGATCGATGGATTCCGCCGTGCGCACCACGGTGCCGATGAACTTCTGCCCGGGAAGTTCCGGCAAAGTCACCGACGCTTGCATTCCATTCTTGATTGCCGGCGCGTAGTTTTGCGGAACACTCACGTACACGCGCAGCGGATCGACCTTCGCCAGGTCAAACAGTTCTTTGCCCGCGGCTCCTCCACCAGTCGATCCGGCGTTGATCAAGGCACCGGGATCGACATTGCGCTTGGTCAGCACTCCGGTGAAGGGCGCATATACGCGCTTGAACGACTCCAACTGTTCCAGACGTCGCACATTGGCGTCAGCCGCATCGAGGTTTGCCTTGGCTTGCTGGTAACCGCTGGCCTGCTGGTCGGCTTCCTGCTGCGAGACGGAGTCGGTCTTGCGCAGGCCCACGTAGCGGTCGGCATTAATCTTCGCCAGGTCCATCTGCGCTGCCACCTGCTCGCGAGTGGCGCGCGCCTGCAATAGCTCCTGGTCCACTTCAGGTGTGTCGATGTCGGCCAGCAAGTCGCCTTTGGTCACGCGGCTGCCGATGTCCTTGTACCAGCGCAGCAGGTAGCCATTGGTGCGCGCGTAAATTGGAGACTCCTCGTAAGCCTGGAGCGTGCCGGGCAACACCAGTGCCTCGTCGGGCTTTTCCGCGGTGGGATGGATTACGGCCACGGTGGGAATGGAGGCGCGCTCGGTTTCATTCGCCAGCACATGGCTATCGTGGATTCGCACCAGCATGGCGATCACGCCGCCAATAACCAGCAGCAGCAGCACAAGGCCGATCAACAGCAACGCCTTGCGCGGCGCGGCCGGCGGAAGCTTGGGCGGTGGAGTTATCTCCGGCGCCTGGCGTTCGTCGTCCAAAACATCGGGATTTGCATGCGAATCCATAACGGTTGTGTCTCGTTCAGTTCCTAGCATTCTATGACTGTTCCCGCCTTGCCTGCTTTGCTTCCCGGTGGCCGTGAATCATGGCAAAAATGGACGGCACAAAAAACAGGGTGGCTACAGTCGCAAAGATCAGACCGCCGATTACCGCCCGTCCGAGCGGAGCATTCTGCTCGCCGCCTTCGCCCAGACCCACTGCCATCGGCAACATGCCGATAATCATTGCCAGGGCCGTCATCAGTACGGGACGAATACGGGTGTAACCTGCCTCCAGCGCGGCTTGTTCAGATGGAATTCCGGCGTGCATACGGTCGCGCGCGAAGGAGATCATCAGGATTGAGTTGGCGGTCGCCACACCCATGCACATGACCGCTCCGGTCAGCGACGGAACGCTCAATCGCGTATGCGTCAGCAGCAGCATCCAGCAGATTCCGGCCAGAGCTCCCGGCAGCGCGGTGATGATGATGAAGGGGTCAAGCCACGACTGGAAGTTGACAACAATGAGGAAATAGACCAAAACAATCGCCATCACCAATCCGACCGCCAGACCGAAGAAGGACGACCGCATGGTCTCCACCTGCCCGCGAACGATGATGCGCGTACCGCGCGGCAGGTTCTTTTCGAAGGGTTGCAGCACCTTCATCGTGTCCTTGGCCACTGCGCCCAGATCGCGGTCCTGGGTGCTGACATAGACGTCAATCACCGGCTGGACGTTGTAATGAGAAACCACCGCCGGCCTCGCGGTCGGAGTCAACTGCACGAGATTGCTCAGAACCTGTGAATTGGGCACGCCGGGGTTGTTGACCGGCATACCCATCACGTCCTGTAGCGACGTCACATGGTATTGCGGGGTCTGGACCGCAACCGAGTAGGTCACGCCATTCTTGGGATTCAGCCAGAAGTTGGGCGCGGTCTGGAAGCTGCCGCTCAACGACACCAGCACCGTCTGGGCCACATCGCGCGCGTTCATTCCCACCTGCGTAACTTTGCTGCGGTCGATATCCAGATGAAGAGTTGGCAGACTGAGCAGCTGCTGTACGTGGACATCGGCCGTGCCGGGAATCTGTCTGACCCGGTTCGCGATGTGCTGCGCGATGAGGTAGCTCCCCTGCATGTCGGCGCCGGTGAGCTGAATGTCGATGGGCGCCGGCAGTCCGAAGTTAAGAATCTGCGTGACGATGTCGGCCGGCTGAAAGAAGAACTCCACTCCCGGGAAGCGGCGCGGAAGTTCCTGGCGCAGCGTGCGGATGTAGTTCGAGGTCGAGTGGTGATGTTCAGGATTCAGTCCCACCAGGATTTCGGCGTCGCTGGTTCCGATGACGCCGGAATTGCTGTACGACAGGTTGATGCCGGAATAGGGCAGCCCGATGTTGTCGAGAATGGTCACCAGCTCTTCTTTGGGGATCTGCTGGCGCAGGTATTTCTCGACCTCGTCGCAGAGCCTGGCCGTCTCCTCCACCCGCAGCCCGGCACGCGCCCGCATGTGAAGACGCATCAAACCGGCGTCGACCGAGGGGAAGAAGTCTTCGCCCAGGAAGAACACCAGTCCCATGGACAAAATGCAAAACGCAAGGAAGCAAGCGGCGAACAGCTTGCGATGTTCCAGAGTGGTTTCCAGAAGCTGGTAATAACCGCCGCGAAATTGATCGAAGCCCCGCTCGAATGCACGCTGATAGCGGCCGAAGATTGTCTTCGGGCCGGCTGCCCTGTGCTCATGTCCCCGCATGATGTACATCACCAGCGTCGGGATAAGCGTGCGCGACAGAAAATAAGATGCCAGCATGGCGAACACTACGGCTTCCGCCAGAGGCACGAAAAGATAACGCGCCACGCCGGTCAGGAAGAACATGGGCACAAACACAATGCAAATGCAGAGTGTTGAGACAAACGCCGGCACCGCGATCTGGGCCGCGCCATCTAGAATTGCCTTCTTCATCTCCTTGCCCTGGGCAAGGTTACGCTCGATGTTCTCGATTTCCACGGTCGCGTCGTCCACCAGGATGCCGACCGCCAAAGCAAGACCGCCGAGGGTCATGATGTTGATGGTTTCACCCAGCGCGCTCAGCAGGATCACGGAGACGAAGATCGAGAGCGGAATTGAGATGGAGATTACGATTGTGGGACGCCAATCTCCGAGGAACAGGAGAATCATGCAGGCCGTCAGCGCGGCCGCAATCAAGGCCTCGCGGACGACCCCGTTGATGGAAGCGCGCACAAACAGCGACTGATCGAACAGCGGCTTAATGGTGATGTCCTTGGGCAGGGACTGCCCAGCAATCGGTAGTATGCCTTTAACCGCGGCCACGATGGTGATAGTGGACGACCTGCCGATCTTGTAGATTGACATCAGCGTGCCGCGAACGCCATCCTGGCGCACGATGTTGGTCTGGGGTGCGAAGCCGTCGCGGACGTGGGCTACATCCCGCAGGTAAATGGTGGAGCCGTTCACCGTCTTGACCGGCAGATCATTCAACTCCGCAATGGTCCGCGGGGCGCTGTTCATCTCCACCTGATATTCCAGCGGCCCAATTTTGGCCGAACCTGTTGGCGTGATCAGGTTCTGCGCATTCAGAGCATTGACGATGTCGTTGGGCGACAGCCCATTGGCCTGCAGCCTCGGCACGTCCAGATCAACCTGCACCTGCCTTATCTTGCCCCCGTAAGGATAGGGCGTGGCCGCACCGTGCACGGTCGCCAATTGCGTGCGCAGGAAGTTCTGCCCAAGGTCGAACAGTTGCTGCTCCGGCAGGGTCTTGCTGCTAAGACCGAGCTGCACGATGGGCGTGGAAGAAGCCGAGTAGGTGATGATGAGTGGAGGCGTTGTCCCGGGCGGAAGGCCACGGATGACCGTTTGCATGCTCGCGGTCACCTGCGCCAACGCGGTTTGAATGTTTGCTCCTGGCTGGAAGAAGATCTTGATCACGCCCACGCCGCTCACCGACTGCGATTCGATGTGCTCGATATCGTTGACCACGATCGTCGTGATGCGCTCGGAGTTGGTGACAATGCGGTCAGCCATCTCGCTGGGCGCGAAGCCGGCAAAGTTCCACACCACGCTGATGACTGGAATGTTGATATCAGGAAAAATATCGACAGGTGTGCGCAGGATGACGATGGGCGTGAGGATGATAAGCACCAGCGCCATGACGACGAAGGTGTAAGGACGCCGAAGCGCGAGTGCAACAATCCACATCGGTCGGGCACAACTCCAATCAGGGGGAAGGCTCTTGCCGTGCAGCGGTCCCGTTTAGAAATCGATTCGATACGGTACGTATTGGATTCAATATATGCTATGGTGAGTCATGCGGCAAATGGTATCCGATGTGAGCCAGGAGCAGGCAGACAACAATGGCGCCAAGCGTCTGCCTGGACGCCCGCGGAGTGAACACTCCCGCCTGGCGATTCTCCGCAGCACTTTGCATCTGCTGCAGCGAACCTCGTTTCCCGAGCTCACGATTGAAGCCATCGCCGCCGATGCAGGAGTCGGAAAGACCACGGTGTATCGCTGGTGGCCCAACAAGGGCGCGCTGGTGGTGGATGCCTTTGCCTCGCTCACCGAAAATAAGCTGCACTTTCCCGACACGGGCTCGGTGTACAGGGACATGAGCCTGCAGATGAACCAGTTCCTGGAGATTCTGCGGACCCGGCGCGGACGCATGGTTGCGTCGCTATTGGGAGCGGGGCAATCCGATCCTGAACTGCTGGAGGCATTTCGCGAGCGCTTCCTTCGTCCACGAAGACAGGAGGCATACCAAACCCTGCGCCGCGCAATCGATCGCGGCGAGCTTCCTGCGAGCCTCGACCTCGATCTCATTCTGGATACTCTCTATGGCGCGATCTATATGCGTCTTCTCATTCGCCACGACAAACTCAGCGAGAGTTATGTGAAGGAAGTCTGCCGGCTGGTGCTGGGCAGCGCGGCCGAGAAGCGACACCGGAAGCGTGGTGTGCCAGGAAAAGTTCACATGCCCATAACCAAGGACCCGTTCGTTTCAGCTGCCGCGCGGCGCATTCTCGAGCGCACCGAGTGGTAATTGTCACGCAGCCGTTCTCCCGGAATTGACACTCTTCTCCCTCGCTCATTACGATTCGTCCACATCCATGTCCAACATAAATACTCCCTTGTCGCACTTCTGCGTGTCGAAATCTGACGCGTCTCGAATTCGTCGCAGTGTCTTGGCCGCCGTGCTCGTCTTTGCTTTGCTGGCGTCGGCGACGACCACTTCCGTCGGCCCTGCCGATGCCAAACTCTATCTCAACGACATCAAGACGCTGGCGGCTCCTGATATGGAGGGACGCGGCGCCGGGACCAAGGGACTGGCCAAGGCCTCGAAGTATCTCGAACACCGCTACAAGTCCTTGGGACTGCAGCCAGCAGGCACGAATGGATACCTGCAACCGTTCACCGTTACCACGGGCGCGAAGTTGAAATCGGACAACAGCATGACCGAGGAGGTCGGAGGCAGGAAACAGGCGCTGGTGCTGAATCAGGATTTCGTGCCTGCTAGCTTTTCGTCGTCCGGCGCATTCGCCGGCTCGGTAGTGTTCGTGGGCTATGGCACTTCGGCTGACGAGTTTCAGTACGACGATTATTCCGGCGTGGACGTGAAAGACAAAATCGTCGTGATGCTCCGCTATGAGCCCGAGATATTTGGAGAAAAGAGCGGCCACCAGGGCCTGACGCAACATTCGCAGTTGATTACGAAGGCGATCAACGCGCGCAACCACGGGGCGACGGCGGTGATCTTCATCAACGGTAAGCTGGGCGATGGAGAAGAAGACTTGCTGATGCGCTTCGGCAGTGTGAGCGGCCCGCAGGACGTCGGCATCATGCTGTTGCAGGTGAAAAATGCGGTTGCCGAAAGCTGGTTCCAGGCTGCGGGCAAATCTCTCAACGAAGTTCAGCAGCAGATCAACCACATGGGAAAGCCGGCGTCGTTTGCCTTTCCCCAGAACGTGCAACTTTCGCTCAAGGTTGACATCGAGGCGAGACATGCGCGGGTGAACAACGTTCTGGCGTATCTGCCCGGCAAGACCAACGAGTACATCATCATCGGCGCGCATTATGATCACCTCGGCCGCGGCGATTCCAATTCGCTGGCACCTTCACAGATTGGCCAAATCCATCCGGGAGCTGACGACAACGCTTCGGGTACTGCTGGAGTGCTCGAACTGGCGCGCCTGTTCGCTCCGATGAAGGGGCAACTCGACCGCGGAATTCTATTTGCGTCGTTTTCGGGCGAGGAGTTGGGGCTGCTGGGTTCGGCAGAGTGGGTGAAGGAGCCGACGCTCCCGCTCGACAAATGCGTGGCCATGCTCAACATGGACATGATCGGCCGAATCAAGGACGGCAAGGTTTACATCGGCGGCGTGGGCACAGGCTCGACCTTCAAGTCGATTCTTGAGCAGGCGCAAAAGCTACCCAAGTCAAATTTCAAGATCGAATATTCCGCCGGTGGCTACTCAGCCAGCGATCACACGTCGTTCGTGTCGAAGAAGATCCCGGTACTGTTCTTTTTCTCGGGACTGCACTCGGATTATCACAAGCCGTCCGACACCTGGGACAAGATCAATGCGCCGTCGGCTGCGCAGTTGCTCGACATGGTTGCTGACGTGATGTTGCAATTGGCCTCGGCTCCAACGGCTCCAGTGTTTGTCACCGTAGTCGAGGACAAGCCGATAGGCGGCATTTCCGGCGGCGGTGGTGGCTATGGCCCGTACTTTGGCTCGATACCCGATTTCGGCGAAGTCAAGGACGGAGAGCGCTTCTCCGACGTTCGTCCGGGATCGCCTGCCGCCAAAGCGGGGCTGCGGGCCGGCGACATTCTGGTGCAGTTTGGCGACAAGCCCATCCACAACCTGTACGACTTCACCGACGCGCTCCGTCGCAGCAAGGTGGGCGAAGTGGTCGAGGTGAAAGTCTTGCGCGGCGGCAAGCCGATTACGGCCAGCGTAAAACTGGAGCAAAGGAAGTAATCACCCTTGCCATGCGCTCAGGGCCCGGCGCACCAGCACCAGTTGCCCCAGGTGATACGCGTTGTGGTCAGCAGCCAGGAGTGCTTCGCGCAATAGCGTCTGACCGGTGCCGTGAGGCAGCGGTGTGTACAGGTCGTGCGAAGGATCGGTCACCAGCTCGCGCATCGCCTCGACATGCTCCTCAACGGCCTTCACGCTCTTGTCCCAGGCATCATCGCTGGGCGGCGCCGCAGTTTTTGGCCAGTAACCCTCCGGCCAAGGAGGTGACTTGTGCCGGGCATCGCGGCTGAACGCCAGAATGTCCCGCAGCGCCAACCGAATGTGTTCGAGCAACTGCCACGCCGAATGCGGAAAACCCT
>Ga0074046_10005345_pt1 | contig 10265 bp, 8 predicted proteins | sample BogForMeECP23OM3_FD_94441 | JGI IMG/M metagenome (GOLD analysis project Ga0074046, IMG submission 94441) | Bog forest soil microbial communities from Calvert Island, British Columbia, Canada - Bog Forest MetaG ECP23OM3 | ecosystem: Environmental > Terrestrial > Soil > Wetlands ...
AGATAGGAAATTCCTATTTTTATATCCGGACCAGTGATGGATATGTATCCCTGTGCCGGATAATACCCGGTGCCGGGAAAGTGTTCTTCCATGAGATCGTGGATCATCAGAAATACGGAATTTCCGATGAGGATATCGAGAGGGCAATTTATGAGGATCAGAATACCTTCACGTTGCCAGGTCATCATCCGGTTTCATCTCAAATCGAGATGAAATTACACGCTTTCCTGGGATTGTAACAATTCTTTCCCGGTTTATCATACTATTACAAAGATAATTTTAATTCGTATTTTTGTAAAAAGGGTCTGGTCCTGAGTGATTCTGGGAGTTTCAAGTGAATGAAACAAACTTTACGATTCGATCTCCCCGGTCCTGATCCTGATCGCCTTCTCAACAGGGATGACAAAGATCTTCCCGTCTCCGATTTTTCCGGTACGGGCCGATTCGGTAATCGTTTCGATCAGGGTATCGAGATCCTTGTCACTAACAACGATCTCAAGAGCTATTTTGGGAAGAAGATCAACCATCATGAGACCGCCGCGGTATTCAAGAGCGATACCCTTCTGTTCGCCCCTGCCTTTGACCTCAGTAATAGTCATCCCGTTGAATCCTTTGTCTTCAAGCGCTTTTTTTACAAACTCAAATCGTTCAGGTTTAATGACTGCTTTTACCATTTTCATGTTAATCCCTCAAAATCAGCACCGCTCTCCATGCTGGGAGATGTCGAGACCGACACATTCCTTCTTTTCGGTTACCCGCATGCCGATAGTCTTGTCGATAATGATTGCAAGTATGTATGTTATAACAAACGCATAGATAAGGGCAGCGAAAGCACCCGCAACATCTGCTACAAACTGGTGGACATTTCCTTCCAGAAGCCCTGATGCTCCATTGACCGCTGCTGCCGCGAAGATGCCCGTGGCGCATGCGCCTCAGAGGCCGCCCATACCTCGGACTGCTTAGACCTCAAGCGTCTCTCAGACCCCCCGCCCCTGGAGTTCGAGCGTGATGCCGTAACCGAGTCCGTCGCAGAATCCAATACCATTCAGTCCACCGGAAAGAGTTAAACGTGATTGATAAGTAACGATCATAAGAAATTTCCTGTGAACCCGTTGCCGGGATTATACACAAGAATCGATGATGATGCACAGCATCAACCAGTGTCAAAAGATAAGTCGGGATCCGACGTGCAGGTTAAAAAATTAGTAGGTTGCCAGGTACCGGTCGAGTTCCCATGGGTGGACCACAAGACGGAATGCATCGGTCTCCGCCTCTGCAATACGTGCAAGGTTCTCTACGATATGGCTGCCGAGCGCGTCACAGAGAACTTTATCCTTCATAAGGTATGCCTGTGACTCCGCGAGGCTTCCGGGCAGCATCTCAATCTTCATCTTCTTGCGCTCCTTGTCGCTCAAGTGGTAGATGTTGACGTCCGTGCTATCCGGTGGCATGATCTTGTTCTTGATACCATCGAGACCTGCTGCCAGCATGCAGGCAAACGTCAGGTACGGGTTGCACATCGGGTCCGGGCTCCGGAATTCTGTGCGGGTACCGTTGCCCCGGGCGGCGGGAACCCGGATTAAGGCTGATCGGTTAGTGGTGCTCCACGAGATATAACACGGAGCTTCGTAACCGGGAACGAGGCGCTTGTACGAGTTGATGGTCGGGTTTGCGACCCGGGTTATTGCTTTGGCATGCTTCAGGAGACCCCCGATGTAGTAAAGGGCGGTCTGGCTGAGCCCCTTCTCCGAATCCGCATCGAAGAAGGCGTTCTTGCCACCTTTTGACAGGGAACAGTGCGTGTGCATGCCGCTGCCGTTGATTCCGGCAACGGGTTTTGCCATGAAAGATGCGTGGAGTCCGTACTTCAGGGCGATCGCCTTTGTCGCGAACTTCTGGGTGATGACCCGGTCAGCGGTGGTGACGGCATCTGTGTACTTGAAGTTGATCTCGTGCTGGCTCGCCGCGACTTCGTGGTGGGACATCTCGATCTCAAAGCCCATCTGGGTCAGCGAGAGTACGATCTCTCTTCTCACATTCTCAGAAGCATCATTCGGTGCGAGATCGAAATAGGCCCCGGTGTCCGAGAACTGTGTCGTCGGCTTTCCATCGACACGGTTAAACAGGAAAAATTCGAGTTCAGGGCCGGTATTGAAGGTGTACCCCATCTTCGCGGCTTCCTCCATGGTCTTTTTGAGGGCATACCGGGGATCGCCTTCAAACGGCTTGTTACCGTAGGTGTAAACATCACAAACAAACCGCGCTACTTTTCCTTCGGATGGTCTCCATGGCAAAACCGCGTACGAGGCCGGGTCTGCCTTGAGAAGCATATCGGATTCTTCAATCCGGGTAAAACCATCGATAGAGGACCCATCGAACCACGTCCCCTCGGTTAGTGATTTTTCTGCCTGGGCTACAGGTATCGCCGCATTTTTCGGCATGCCCAACACGTCAGTGAACTGAAGACGGACGAATTTTACATCATCCGCCTCAATTTTTTTAAGCAACTTCGATACGTCTGTTGACATAAGAAAAAAAGTTCCACCCAATCACATTTATATTTTCTGAACTAACTTCAATAAATGAATGCTCACATTCAATTTCCATGACGTTTTAGTACTATAGATCATTCCGATTTGTGATTACAATGTGCGGTATAATTGGTGTCATCGATAAACGCCGTCAGTGCATGGACGGCAGCAGCATACGGAACTCGCTCGCCATGATGGACGAGCGTGGCAATGGCGAAGGGGCCGGCTATGTAGCCTACGGGATTTATCCGGACTTTGCAGATTCCTATGCCCTTCACGTATTTTTTGACAACGTCCACGAAAATAAACCGGTACTCGATAAAGAGCTCGAGAGATGGGGCAGCGTCATCCACGATGAAGAGATCCCGACCTATGCTTCACGAATAAAAAAGGTGCACACACCATGGAGATATTTTTTTAAACCCGACCCCGGGCTTGCGCCCGAGAGGAATACATCAGCCGATGACCTTATCATGCACATCGTAATGAGTGCCAACTCGGCACCCAACGGCATCCTCATTTTTTCATCCGGTAAGAATCTTGGGGTATTCAAGGCATCCGGGTGGCCGGAAGAAGTGGCTGACCTGTACCGCATCCAAGACTACAAAGGATATCTCTGGCTCGGTCACAACCGTTACCCCACCAACACCGCCGGCTGGTGGGGAGGGGCGCACCCGTTCAACCTTCTCGGGTGGAGTGTCGTCCATAACGGTGAGATCACATCCTATGGCACCAACCAGCGCTATATCGAGAGTTATGGGTACAAGTGCACCATGTTTACCGATACCGAAGTGGTTGCGTACCTCATTGACCTGCTCGTGCGCAAACACGGGCTCTCAGAAAAGATGGCGGTGCGTGCGCTCGCGCCCCCATTCTGGAATGAGATCGACCGGATGCCGGCAAAAGAACAGGAACTGAATCGTGCCATCAGGCTGACCTATGGATCTGCACTCATGAACGGCCCGTTCGCGATCTGCGTTGCCAACGAGCATGCACTCGTCGGTTTTACTGATCGCATCAAGCTGCGACCGCTCGTTTCCGGGGAACACGGCGACCGGCTCTACATCTCCAGCGAAGAAGCGGCAATCCGCCGGATCGAACCGCACATCCGGGACGTCCACATGCCAAAGGCGGGCGAGCCGGTGATTGGGAGGGTCATTGCATGACCATCGGTAGTATCCCCCTCAGGTTCAAAGTGGAGATCGATCCCGAGCTCTGTATGCTCTGCGGGCGTTGCGTGGAGAACTGTTCGTACGGAGTGTACCGGATGGAGGGAGATAAAATACGGGTTAATTCACGCAATTGTGTTGCCTGCCACCGATGCACGGCTTTCTGCCCCCGGGACGCCATCAGCATCTACGAAAAACCCACGGACTACCGGAGCCACCCGGTCTGGACGAGGGAGATCCGGGAAGCGGTCTTCAACCAGGCCAAGACCGGTAAGATCATCCTCGCCGGTATGGGAAATGTCCTGCCATATCCCATGATCTTCGACCGGCTCCTCCTTGATGCCTGCCAGGTCACCAATCCGAGCATCGATCCACTCCGGGAGCCGATGGAGCTCCGCACCTATATCGGAAAAAAACCGATCGCGCTCTCCCTTAAGGAATATCCCAACGGTGATGCAGACCTCCTCACAAAGCTCTCCCCCAATCTCCAGATCGAGACCCCGATAATGATCGGGCACATGAGCTATGGCGCGATCAGTCTGCCTGCCCAGCAGGCACTGGCAAAAGCGGTCAGCCGCATCGGTACCTTCATGGGAACCGGGGAAGGAGGGCTTCACGAATCCCTCTACCCATACCAGAAAAATATCATCGTCCAGGTTGCCTCGGGACGATTCGGGGTCGACATCAATTATCTTGAACGCGGTGCGGCCATCGAGATCAAGATTGGGCAGGGAGCAAAACCGGGTATTGGGGGGCACCTCCCAGGAGAAAAAGTCTGTGCTGACGTTTCCTGTACGCGGATGATTCCTGAAGGCAGCGATGCTATCAGCCCGGCACCCCACCACGATATTTACAGCATAGAGGATCTCAAGCAGCTCGTCCGCAGCCTGAAGGAAGCGACCGAATGGAAGAAGCCGGTCTTCGTAAAGATCGCCGCGGTTCACAACGCGGCCGCAATAGCTGCCGGAATTGCACGCTCGTCTGCAGATGCAGTTGTCATTGACGGGTTCCGCGGGGGTACAGGAGCTGCACCTGTTGTTTTCCGGGACCATGTGGGAATCCCAATCGAGGCAGCAGTTGCCAGTGTGGATGCCAAGCTCCGTCAGCAGGGGATAAGGAACGAGGTCTCGATCATCGCGAGCGGCGGTATCCGGCAGAGCGCAGATGTGGCAAAGGTCATCTGCCTCGGTGCTGACGCGGTTTATATCGGGACATCCGCTCTCGTAGCCATGGGATGCCGGGTATGCGGGACCTGCAACCGCGGACAATGCGCATGGGGCATTGCCACCCAGAAACCTGAACTGACAAAACGGCTCGACCCGGAGACCAACGCAGTTCAGGTCGAGAACCTTATCCACGGGTGGACGCTGGAACTTGCGGAACTTATGGGTGCAGCGGGCATCAACAGCATCGAGAGCCTGCGCGGAAACCGCGATCGTCTCCGTGGGTATATGCTGGACGAGGGCCTCCTGAATGTCCTTGACGTCAAGACCATGGGGGCGTGAAGGTGACCACGGTAACTATTGATGCGAAAGACCTGCATTACACCCCTCTGAACCAGAGGATACGGAAGGCCATTGCTGAAGGGGCAACGAAGATTGTCATCAACAATGTCCTCGGCCAGAGATTTATTGGTGACGGGCTGAGAGGGGACGGGGTCGAAATTACCGTGAACGGTGTACCGGGAGGGGACCTTGCGATGTTCATGAGCGGCCCAACCATCATCGTCCATGGCAACGCAGACCATGCGCCGGGAAATACGATGGACAAGGGCAGGGTCATCATTCATGGCAGTGCCGGGGATGCGGTAGCCCACAGCATGAGGGGGGGGTGCATTTATGTACGCGATAATATCGGGTACCGGGGAGGTATCCACATGAAACAGTACATGGAGAAGCGCCCGATCGTGGTGGTTGGCGGATCAGCCCGGGCATTCCTTGGTGAATACATGGCAGGAGGGCTCCTCATTGTCCTGGGATTGGGGGGGGCCACGCCAATCTCGGAACAGGGAGTCGGGAGCGGTATCCATGGAGGGGAGATCTTTGTTCGGGGGAAGGTTGACGACCTCTGCCTCGGTGTCGGTGCAAAACAGATGCCAGTCACTGACGAACAGAGGGCGATGATAAAACCGATCATTGAAGATTTTGCAAAATGCTATGGAATCGACCCGGCTCCCCTGATCGCATCAGAATTCACGCGCATTGCGGCCGCGAGTGCACGGCCGTTTGCAAGCAAATATACATGGGAGTGAAGGCTATGGCAGCAAAGAGTTATCTCGATTTGAAAAACGAGGTCTGGGATACCGGCAGGTGCTCGGGATGCGGTGCATGCGTGGCGGTCTGCCCTGCGGATGCATTGTATTTTGAAGAAGGGGAGATGGTGACTTCTCCAAAGAGCAACGGCTACTGCAAACAGGCAACTGACAGTGTCAGTTGCGGGGCATGTTACTCGGTCTGCCCCCGCATTGGAGACCAGCCTGCCGAAACGCTTGGAAAATACCTCGAACTGGTGAGCGCAAAAGCGTCTATCGACATTCCGCACCGGCAGAGCGGCGGTGCAGTCACCGCCATCCTTGCCAACGCACTCGATGAGGGACTGATCGATGCCGTTGTCACGGTCACCGAAGATCGCTGGACCCTCAGACCCGCTTCAGTAATTATCACAAAATCCGATGTTCTCGTGCAACAGGCCGGCAGCAGGTACAGCTGGTGGGTACCGCTCCTCGCCGCACTGAAACACGCGGTGGTGGAACGAAAGTTCAAAAAGATTGCAGTCATCGGTGTACCATGCGCCGTACAGGCTGCTGCACGAATGCGGGAGAGCAACAACGATCTCCTGAAGCCTTACGCCCGGTCGATCCGGCTCATCATCGGGCTGTTCTGTACCGAGGCCTTCGATTATACAGCGCTTGTGCAGGGAAAATTAAGAACCCATTACAAGCTTGAACCCCACGAGATCCGGAAACTTGATGTGAAGGGCAAACTCGAGGTCCTCAAACAGGACAACAGCACGCTTGTCGTACCGCTCGCTGAACTGGAGACCTGCATCAGGAAAGGCTGCCATTTCTGTACAGATCTTACCGCGGTCCTCTCGGACATTTCTGCAGGTGCTGCCGGAAGCCCGGGCGGTTCAACCACACTTGTCGTTCGTACCCATACCGGTAAGGGATTCGTCGACAGCGCGATCCGGAACAAGAAACTCTCTCCCACCGGTTCTCCTGATATGGCTGCCATCGTAAAACTGGCTGAGGCCAAGATCAGGAAAAACACCCAAAAATAGTTTCTTTGAACCGGTCTACATCAACCTCGTTCCCTCATTTTCTCGCAGGCAAGGGGATTCATATACTTTTATAATTGTATATTGTAGCTATACACCCTTGTCCCTGACAATAAGGAAGATATCTCCATGATAAAGATACTGTATGTCGATGACGAACCGGTGTTGCTCGATGCATGCAGACGGTTTCTCGAACGTACCGGGCTGTTCCTTGTTGAGACTGCACTGAGCGGGGAGGAAGCCCTGCAAAAAGTGCGTACAGGGGCCTATGATGCCATCATTTCAGATTACCAGATGGCTGATATCGACGGGCTCGCTCTGTTAAAAATTATCCGTGATAAGATTCCGGATCTGCCATTTTTAATCTTCACTGGCAAAGGGCGCGAGGAGGTGGCAGTAGAGGCATTCGAGCACGGTGTAGATTTTTATGTCCAGAAGGGCGGGGACCCGAAGACCCAGTTTGCCGAACTGGCCCATAAAGTACAAAAGCGGTTGAGAGCCATACGATCAAACGGGAACTCTCCGCGACTGAAGAAAAGTTCCAGAATTTTGTCCGGAATTTTGAGGGAATCGCTTTTCAGATGAAAACGGATGGGACTTGCCTGTTTCTCGAGGGTAAAATACCGGATATTACCGGGTATACCCGTGAAGATATTCTTTCTGGAGCAACTCCCGTCATTTCCATCATTCATCCTGATGATGAAACTGAGTTCCAGAAAGGGGTAAAACAACTCGGTATTGTTCCGGGATTCATTATTGATTCCCTTATCCGGATTGTCAGGAAAGACCGTGGCATCCGCTGGCTCCATGCTATCATCCACAATATCTGCGACAATACCGGGACCATCCTCTATATCCAGGGTGCATTGTATGATATCACCGAGCTTAAGACCGCGCAGGACGAGATTGCAAAAACCGAAGCGAAATGGCGCTCCATTCTCACAAAAGCACCCGCCACCATATCTGTTCTCGACAGGAAAGGGAACGTGTTGTTCCTCAATAAATCGCATCCTCCCAAAAAAGCGTCTGATATGGTCGGCACCAGCGCTCACGAATTTCTTGCGCCCGATCAGGAACAGGTCCTGCAATCGGTACTTGACAGGGCTTTCAGTGTTGGTGAGATTGTGCGGTTTGAGTCTTCCGTGAAACTCGGTGACACGGTCACAGAGTTGCTGTCCCACCAGGTCAGCCGGATTTTGTGGGACGGGGAATCCGCCGCTCTCGTTGTTTCAATGGTCACCACCGAACGAAAGTGGCTGGAGCAGAACCTCCGGGAGAGTGAAGAGATCTATCGTGCTATTGTAAGCGCCTCCGGTGATGGTATTGCCATTCTCGATAAATCAGGGCTCATCACCTTCGGCTCTCCGAGGATATACGATATTTTTGATATTCCACGGGAGAAGAAGATGACCGGGGTTTCTGCCCTGAACTTTGTGGACCCGGCCTTCCGCCGGATGGCAACGCAGAGAATTACCAAGAATTTTTCCGGGGATTCCGGACCAGAAACATATGAATGCCTGCTGAGGAAGGATGACGGGATCCCGTTCTGGGGTGAACTGATAGCTAGTCCACTTCTTGATGACGCTGGAAACGTTACCGGCCTGCTCGTACTCATCCGGGATATCACAAAACGGAAGAATTACGAGAAAGCAATAGCCGACAGCGAAAAAAAATACCGGACAATCATCGAGAACATGCAGGATATGTTCTACCGGACAGACCTCGACGGGAACATCCTGATGATAAGCCCACACGGTGCAAAACTTGCCGGTTATGATTCGCCAGAGGAGATGATTGGCCTGAATACAGCCCGGGATATTTATATGGACCCTGATGAGAGAGAACGCTTCGTCGCATTACTTGAAGAGAAAGGATCCGTAACGAATTATATTACCACTCTTAAAACGAAGAATGGGAGACCTGTTGTAGTCTCGGCAAGCAGCCAGTTTTGCTTTGACGATTCGGGAAAAATCGTGGGTGTGGAGGGAATTCTTCATGACATCACCGACCTCAAGAGAACGGAGGACAGGCTCAGGGAGAGCGAGAGCAGGTTCAGGGCGATCTTTGAATCTGCAGAAGATGCAATTTTCATCAAGAATGCACAGAGCAGGTACACCCTCGTCAACCCTACCATGGAGCATCTCTTTTCAAAAACTGCAGACCAGCTGCTGAACATGACAGATACGGATCTCTTTGGTCCCGGTATTGCGCCCGAACTCCGCGCTGAAGACCAGCGCGTCCTGCGGGGCGAGGTCATCCGGCAGGTGAACACCCTCCCAATCAACGGGGAGAAGCGGAAATTCCATATTGTGAAGGTCCCGATACGCGATGATAGTGGCATTATCACCGGTATCTGCGGGATCTCCCGTGAAATCAACGGGACAGGAGTATCCAAGTGAGAAAAACTCCGGAGAATCGTCCCCGCAATCCTGCAGCTCTGCATGCAGGAAAAACCCGGTTATTTTTTCTGCTGGATCCGGACGAGCGGGGAACACCGCCCGAAAAACCCGGCAATAAACGAAGTGAATTCCGGGCTCCAGCAGTTCCTTCCCTCCGATACTTCCCAGTTGTTCTCCAGGGACTGGCGCACGTGGCGCCCGAGGCTCAACTGGAGAAGGGAGGGAGATGAGAGCAGGTCCTTCGCTTTCGTGTATTCCCTGGGGATTTCGGTCTCATACCTTCCCTGCACAATATAGGGGCCTGGCAGAGCCGAAGTGATATGCTTTGACCGGAATTTTTCCGCATTGACGCGGTTCCAGACCGGTGGCCCGATATGGGCACGGATGAGAGGCAACCGTGAGACCATCAGTTCGAAGAGCAGCATGCACTTCTCCTGCTGCATGGCAAAATGGGCATGGTGCACGCAGAACCCATTACGTTCGAGATGTTCGTGGATCGTAACCATACTGCGTTTCAGCTGCGGAACAACAACTTCCTCGATGTAGGGTGGTGTTTCAAACGTGATCGCGTAAAGATGCGTCCCACGCTGTTCTAGCAGGGCCTCAAGCTCTCCGGCCGAGATCGTCTGTTCATCCGGGATCGTAAAAAACAGGTCGGAGGGGGACTCAAGATACCCCCGGGCGAGCTCCACGAATTCGACCATCCGGTCAAGTGATACGGCCGCTGCCACGTTCCGTCTCGGGTCGACCGGATCAATCACGACAAGAGGTTCGCCAAACTCCTTGATACCATGCTTTTCGAGATCTATAATCATATGTGGCCGCCATTCCGCGGCAGCTTCGAGGAGTTGCGTGAAGCCGCCGTATTGGAGTACCAGCAGCTCGCAGAG
>Ga0074046_10005346_pt1 | contig 10265 bp, 9 predicted proteins | sample BogForMeECP23OM3_FD_94441 | JGI IMG/M metagenome (GOLD analysis project Ga0074046, IMG submission 94441) | Bog forest soil microbial communities from Calvert Island, British Columbia, Canada - Bog Forest MetaG ECP23OM3 | ecosystem: Environmental > Terrestrial > Soil > Wetlands ...
CACGGGCACGGAGTTGACCGAAATCAGTCTGAACAAGGTCATCGCGGATACGCTGGCGTTGCTCGAGCACCAGTTCAAGGTGGCGCACATCCAGGTGCAACCCGAGCTCAACGAGAGCCTGCCTTTAATTCAGGGTAACGCCGGGCGCCTGCAGCAGGTGTTTCTGAATCTGTTCCTGAATGCCAAGGATGCAATGGCCGGGGGCGGAGTTCTGAAGGTGGCGACACTGAACGGCGAATTCGTCAGCGTGCGCGTCTCCGACACCGGATCGGGCATTGCGCAGGAACACATTCACCGCATCTACGATCCATTTTTCACGACCAAGACGTCGCCCGCCGAAGGGCAAAATCGGGGCACCGGTCTTGGACTTTCTGTGACCTACGGCATCATCCAGGAACACGCGGGCAACATCCGCGTGGAGAGCCGCCCGGGCGAAGGTACCACCTTCACCCTGGATTTTCCATTGATATCGACATCGACGAGGAAGGCGATTCATGTCTGAAGTAGCCATGTCTGAGGTAGCAGTCATCTCGCGACGGAGCGTGCCGCAAAGCACGCCGCAAAACGCGGGCAGAATCCTGATCATTGACGATGAAGCGGAAATCCGGGAGTCGCTCGAGGCTCTGCTTGAACTCGAGGGCTACACGGTCGTGGCCGCGGGAACGGGACGGGAAGGCTTGGCGCAGATTGGGGAGCGAGCTTTTGACGTAGTTTTGCTTGACCTGGCGCTGCCCGACAAGAACGGAATGGACGTGCTCTCCGAACTCCGGCTGCTGAATGCGCAGCAGGCGGTCATCATGATCACCGCCTACGGCACGGTGGAGAACGCGGTTCGAGCCATGCAGTCGGGCGCTACCAACTTCATTCAGAAGCCGTGGGACAACGAGAAGTTACTGGCTGACGTGCGCGCCGCTGTCGCCCGGCAGAAGGCGGAAGAAGAAAACATCCAGCTGAAGCGCGCCCTCAAGCAGCGCTACAACTTTGAGCACATCGTGGGCAAGAGCGAGCCCATGCTGAAGATTTTCGACCTGGTTGCGCAGGTGGCGCCGAGCCGCTCGACAGTACTGTTGCAAGGCGAAAGCGGGACGGGCAAGGAGTTGATCGCCAAGGCGATTCATCTGAACTCGACGCGGCGCGACCGGGCGTTTGTGCCCGTCAACTCCGGGTCAACGCCGCCCGACCTGCTCGAATCCACGCTCTTTGGGCACGTGAAGGGCGCGTTTACCAGCGCGGTTGCGTCGAAGAAGGGGCTGTTCGAAGTAGCCGACCGGGGAACGCTCTTCCTGGACGAGATCGGCACCATGAGCATGGACACGCAGAGCAAGATTCTGCGCGTGTTGCAGGACCGCAAGTTCATGCACCTGGGCGGCGTGCAGGAAATTCAAGTGGACGTGCGCATCATCGCCGCTACCAACGTGGATCTCCGCCAAATGGTGAAAGAAGGGCGCTTCCGCGAAGACCTGTTCTACCGCTTGAACGTCATCAGCCTCGATCTGCCGCCGCTGCGGCAGCGCCGCGAAGATATTCCGCTGCTGGTGCAACACTTCCTGCAGAAATATTCCGAAGAAAATGAGCGGCCGCGGCGCCACATTACCACCGAGGCGCTGCGCCCGCTGGTGAGCTACTCCTGGCCGGGCAACGTCCGCGAACTGGAGAACGCGATCGAACGCGCCGTGGTGCTCTCTTCCGACAGCGACATTGGCATCGATCTGCTGCCCGACCACATCGTGGGCCGGGGCAACTCGGTTCCGGCTATGGATGCCAATGCAGGGGGCACACTGTTCAGCATCATGGAAGACTGCGAACGGCGGATCATCGTCGACATGCTGGAGAAGTGCGGCTGGAACCAGACCGAAGCAGCAGAGCGGTTCCATGTGCCACTCTCCACGCTGAACCAGAAGATCAAGCGGCTGGCCATCGAAATCAAGAAGAAGAGCAACCACCGCGAGTAGATCGGGCGATCTCACCATCGGGTCATCGGGTGATTTAAAACCCGAGGGACCTTGCAGGGTTCAGATGACCCGATCGCCTGATGGCCAGATGACCCGATGGTTTTGCTCTCTGCTATAGTTCCCTGAGCAGATTCCTGACATGGCGCTGGAACTCGAACTAACTTCGCCCATTGAGGTCGCCAAAGACTTTGCGTTGGCGGTTCAGGAATACACCCTGCTGTCGGCGCAATCGTTGGCGAACTTCTTCCGCCCTCCCGTATACATGGGCGACATGCTGTATCAAGCGGACCTGATCGGTGTCGGCTCCCTGCCCATCGTGATTCTGACCGGACTGTCCGTGGGCGCGCTGCTGGCGCTGAATGCGGCCAGTACCTTGCAAAGATTCGGCTCCGTCACGCTCATCGGCCAACTGGTGTCGATCGGCATGGTCACCGAACTGGGCCCGCTGATCACCGGGCTGATGGTGGCTGGGCGGAACGCCTCCGGCATGGCCAGCGAACTGGGCTCGATGATCGTGACCGAACAGATTGACGCCATGCGGGCGCTGGGCACCGACCCTACCAAGAAGCTGATTACGCCGCGGGTTGGGGCCACCGTCTTCATGCTGTTTTTCCTGACCATCATTGCCGACTTGCTCGGGCTGATCGGCGGATATGCGGTCGCGCACCTGCTGTTCGGAGTGGACACGAACCAGTTTTGGACCTCGGTGTGGCAAATCCTGGTGTTCCGCGACGTCTTCACCGGCCTGGTCAAGCCCACGCTGTTTGGGTTCATCATCGCCACCGTCGGCTGCTACTACGGCATATCGACGCGTGGCGGCACGCAGGGGGTGGGCCGTTCGACCACCCAGGCGGTGGTCGCCGCATCGGTGCTGATTCTGATTGTGGACTTCTTCGTCACCAAGTTGATCTTCGCAATTTTTGGGTACAGATGAGCCATGCCGGTTCCCACTCTGCCCCGCGAAAATTCGACGGCTACGGTGGCAACTCCCTCCGGTTACGCCATCGAGTTCGAGAACGTCTCGATTGCATTCGATGAAAAAGTTGTGCTCGCTGGAGTTTCGTTCCAGTTGCGGCACGGCGAAACCAAAGCTCTGTTTGGCGTCGCCGGATCGGGCAAAAGCATCTTGCTCAAGCTGGCTATAGGGCTGCTGCGCCCTGATAGCGGCCGCATCTTCGTGCTGGGAGAGGAAGTCACGCAGATGCCGGAACAGGAACTCTTCGAGCTGCGCCGGCGCGTGGGCATCGTGTTCCAGGAGAGCGCGCTCTTCGACTCGCTCAAAGTGTACGAAAACGTCGGCTTCCGCCTGATGGAAGAAGGTGTCCCGGCGCAGGAAATTGAGCGGCGGGTCCGCGAGGTGTTGCGCTTTGTGGAGTTGGAACGAACCTACGACATGCGTCCATCGGAACTCTCGGGCGGCATGCGACGGCGCGTCGCCATCGCGCGGGCCATCATCACCGAACCTGAGGTGCTGCTCTACGACTCGCCTACCGGCGGACTCGATCCGGTCACTTCGAACACGATTGTCGAACTCATCATGAAACAACGCGACGTCTACAAAACCAGCGCCCTGCTCGTGACTCACCGCCTTCAGGATGCCTTCACCATGGCGACTCACCAATTCGATCAGGCCACTAACCAGATGGTCGCTCTACCTGAAGGCCAGAATTGTGAAGTGCCCATGAGCTTTCTCATCCTGCGCGAGGGCAAAGTCATCTTCGATGGCGACGCCCACCAGCTCGCCACTTCACGCGACGAGTATATTCGCGAATATATTTCGTAAGGAGGCAGCTGTCAGCTCTCACCTGTCAGCCATCAGTCTTCAGCAGGAGAGCCGCCTTTGCGTTTTCCACTTTTGTCACCGCCTTTGCCCGGCAACGCCGCCGGATTTTCGTGGATGCGTTCGCGGAATCCGCCTTTCATCCCCCTGGCGAGGCCGATGGTCGCTTCGCCAAACTTGTCGCGTAGATGATCCGCGGCCGCGAGAGCCTTCTGCCAACGCTGTTGTTGTGCAGGCTCCAGGAGATCCAGCTGGGCCGGACGCGAATCGAAATTCGAGGCTTGCACTCCCAGCAAACGCACCGGCGCGCCCGGCTTCCAGTTGGCGAAAAACAGACGGCGCGCTTGCTCGAAGATCTGGTTATCCATCTGGGTCGGCTCGTCCAGCGAATGCGCTCGCGTGATGGTCGAGAAATCCTTGTAGCGCAATTTCAGCTGGAGGGTGCGCGCGAAATATCCGCCCTCGCGCAGGCGGCGTCCGACCATTTCACTAAGGCGCATCAGCGTGGACTGCAAGCGCTCGGCGTCGCCCGTATCCTCATCGAAGGTGTGTTCGTGGCTCATGGATTTGGGATCGACGTTTTCTCCTACCTCGGGGTCGAACCATCCCCCAGCGTCCTCGCCCCGTGACTTCCCTGCCAGGGCGAGGCCCCATTTTCCGAAGCGCTGTTCGAGGTCGTCGTCTTCCAAGCGCGCGAGGTCGCCCACGTTTTGAATGCCGATGGCATGCAGTTTCTGCTCCATCACCTTGCCCACACCGGGAATGTCGCCGACGGAGAGCGGCGCCAGGAACTTCGCCTCCTCGCCGGGCAGCACCCAGAGCACGCCATTCGGTTTGGCTTTGGCAGAAGAAACTTTCGCGATCAGGCGCGAGGTGCCGATTCCGATCGAGCAGTTCAATTCGGTCGCCGACTTCATCGCGTCATGCAGCCGCTGCGCGGAATGCAGCGGGCGGCCGTGCAGACGCTCGGTGCCCGTCATGTCAAGATAAGCCTCGTCCACCGAAGCCATCTCGACCAACGGGGAAAAGTGGCTGAGCACTTCGTGTACCTTCCCGGAATATTCGCGATAGCGCTCGGGATGGCCATTCACAAAAATCGCCTGTGGACAGAGTTTCGCCGCGGTCCGTAGCGGCATGGCCGAGTGCACGCCAAACTTGCGCGCCGCACAGGACGCCGCCGAGACTACACCTCGTTCGTCGCGCTGCCCGCCCACCACCACCGGCTTGCCTTTCAGCGATGGGTCAAACAATTCCTCGACGGAGACGAAGAAGGCGTCCATGTCGACGTGAAAGATGGTGCGGGGCGAGGGAGTACTCATCGGAGTTCGAAGTGCCTTGCAGAAGTGTACCGCGAGAACGCTCGACGGTGCCGGTGCAGGATTGTACCGAACTTTCTCCCAAACTCTCTCCCGGATTAAGATAGTCGCCATGCAAAACGCGACTCCAGCGGCCATTGCGGTGCTTGTGCTGGAGCTTATGCCGGCAACTGTGTTTGCCCTTGCCGGGGAGCGAGTTGGGCAGGCATGCGCCCGCTGGCCGTCAACGGTTCGTACCGCTTTACCGGTATTTTGCGTGCTGCCTTACGTTCTGCTTTCCTGTTCGCATCAGATGTTTTCCTGGGAATGGTGCGCTCTGTACGCGGCGCTGCCCGTGGCTATAGCTTGGCTGTTGGGGCAGGCTGCAATCGCCGATCCTGAACAACGGGGCAATTGGCGAGACGCGATCGTTCTGCTGACACTAGGGCTGGCGGTTGATTTGCGCTGGTTCGAGCGAGCGTGGCCGAGCGGGCTTGCGGGCTGGGGAAAACTGCTTCTGGTCGATGCCGCGCTGTACGGATTCCTTGTGGTCCGGAGGCTCAGTGGCACCGGCTTTGACTTTCACTTCCGATGGAGCGATTGGAGAACTGGCCTGCGGGAACTGGCGTTCTTTACGCCATTGGTTCTAGGGCTAGGGATGGCGCTGGGCTTTCTCCATCCGCATGGCTCCGCGCTGCGGTGGTCGATGGTTCCGACGTGGATCTATATCTTCATTTTCATTGCGGTTCCGGAGGAACTTTACTTTCGCGCGTGGGTGCAGAATCTGCTGGAACGACGGGTGGGACGGCGAACGGCACTGGCGATGACGGCGGTGCTGTTTGGCCTTTCGCATTTCAATAAGCATCTCAGTAAAAGCTCGGCGCACTTCAACTGGCAGTATGTCTTGCTGGCAAGCGTCGCCGGGATTTTCTACGGACGAGCATGGCGCGACCAGCGCCGAGTGCCAGCCTCGGCGATCACCCACGCCAGCGTGGACGCCATCTGGTCATTCTGGTTTTAGTCAGCGACTGTGGGCGCGCGAAATGTGATGCGCCAATATTGAAGACGGTCAAAATGGCACCTGCGTCGAAAACTTCTCCCGCGTTTCATCCTGCCGGCCGCCGGTACTTCATTTGGGGTCAGATCGTCATCGTGTTTCTGTTTCTGGAGTTTGCGATTTGGGCGCCGACAACGGAAATTCGGAACCGCTGGGCCATCGTCGCAGCCTCCACGATTCTGGTCCTGCTGCTGATCGACCGGCCATCGCTCCAGCGCCTCGGCCTCGGATTGCCGAAGATGTTCGGCGCGGCGGTGGTGTTCGGGATCGGCATTGCGACCGGTGCTGCCATGGTGATCCTGGTGCATTGGCTGGGTGGACAAATTCCAGCCAATCCCGCCTGGTGGCCGAATCTGCATCTGGCTTGGGGATATGCGATCTGGGCTTTGATTCAGGAATTCATACTGCAATCGTTTTTCTTCACCCGCTTTGAAGAGCTGTATGGCAGCCCGGCTGCGGTATGGATGGCGTCCACGATCTTTGCCTCCGCCCACTTGCCCAGTCCCATTCTCACCACCGCTACCCTCGTGGGCGCGCTTTTCTTCTGCGAAATGTTTCGCCGCTACCGCAGCATCTATCCCCTGGCGATCGTCCACGCCATGCTGGGACTGACCATGGCCGCCATTACACCCGACAGCCTGTTGCACCACATGCGGGTGGGGATTGGATATCTGCGGTATTAGCGGGCGATGTTCGGCTCGACGTGCGGATCGCTAGCCCAGCACCGGTTCCCTCTTCAAGTCCGCGGTGACCGGAACTGCGTCCGCGGCGGCCCTTGCCTGGCGGGCACGTTCGTAGATCTTGCCATACTCGCGGGCTGATGCCCCCCAGGAAAAATCGCGGCTCATGCCGTTTCGCATCAGCGTCTGCCACGACGACGGATCCTGATAAGCGAGCAACGCTTGTTTGATAGTCGCGAGCAGCGCCTCGCCGGTATAGTCGGTGAACTTGAAGCCTGTGCCCTTGCCAGTGCGCGCGTCCCAGGGCTCGATGGTGTCGTCCAAACCTCCGGTCGCCCGCACGATGGGAACCGTGCCGTATTTCAGGCTGTAAATCTGGTTCAGGCCGCAGGGTTCATAGCGGGAAGGCATCAAGAACATGTCCGCGCCCGCTTCAATCTTGTGCGCGATGGCATTGTCAAACGCGACTTTGGCCGCGATTTTGTTGGGGAACTGCTTGTTGAGGCGCTGGAACATTTCCTCGTAGGGCTTGTCGCCGGTGCCCAGCGCTACCACGATCATCTCTTCGCGCGCCAGGCGGTCCATGATTTGCGCAATCAGGTCAAAACCCTTCTGCGCGGCGAATCGCGAAACGATACCGATCACCGGAACCTTGGAATCAGCGTTCTTGACTCCGAAGGCTTGCAGCAAGTCGTGTTTGCATTGCAGCTTGCCGCTCGGATCCTGTGGCGAATACTTGGCGACGGTGAATCGGTCGGTCTGCGGGCTCCACTCCTCATAGTCCACGCCGTTCAGGATGCCGGTTACGGTGGCGGCGCGATTACGCAACACTCCTTCCAGCCCAAATCCATATTCAGTGGTCTGGATCTCCTGACTGTATTTCTTGCTGACGGTGGTGACGAAGTCAGCCAGCACGAGCGCACCCTTCAGAAAATTCACTTGCCCGAAAAATTCCATCTTCGAAATAGTGAGCAGGTCCCAGGGCAGCATCAGCAGTGGCAACGTTTCCGGCGGGAACAAACCCTGGTAGCCCATGTTGTGGATGGTAAAAACGGTGGCAACTTCGCGAAACGCTGGATCCTCGGCGTAGAGCGTGCGCAGCATCACGGGCACGAGCGCGGACTGCCAGTCGTGGCAGTGGAACACATGGGGCACGCCCAAGATTTTCGAGGCTTCGAGCACCGCGCGTGAAAACATGGCGAAACGCTCGGCGTTGTCGGGATAATCACCGGCCGGAGTGCCGTAGAGCGCGTCCCGGTCAAAGTATTGCGGATACTCCACAAAATAAAATTTGATTCCGGCGCTACTGCCCGCAGTCACCACCGAGCAGAAGCGATACTTGTCGTCGAAAGGGACGGTGATGCTGCGGACGACGGTTTGCGGGTCGGTCAGTTTGGTCTGACGATAGCGCGGAAGATATACGCTCACCTGATGTCCGAGAGCGGCCAGTGCGCGCGGCAAGGCTCCGACCACGTCGGCCAGGCCGCCAGTTTTGGAAAAGGGAACACACTCGGATGCCGCGAAAGCGATATGCATGGCGAAGTGGCCTCCTCGGCCAGAACTCGAAATGCCCCGCACACGTTATGATTAAGCTTCTGTACAGGCGCGGCATGCCGCGCCAACTCCGTCAGTCTAAAGCCGGGAAGAGGGAGGGTCAACGTGCCAAAAGGCGCGACCATTCAGACGAGTCCACGCAAGCCCAAACTGGGACAGCATTTTCTGGCGAACGAAGCGGCAGCGGTGCGCATTGTCGAGGCGCTGGGCGATGTTTCCGAGGCCACAGTGCTGGAGATTGGCCCCGGCCGGGGCGCCGTCACCGAGTTGCTGGCACGGAAGTCGCGGCGACTGATCGCGGTGGAATTGGACCGTATCCTTTCGGCGCAGCTGCGCATGAAATTCTCGATGCGACCCAATGTCGAGATCATCGAAGGCGATATCCTGAAGATTGAACTGGACACCGTCTTCGGGGCAAAACCGGGCAGCCTGCGTACCGGACTGAACTTCGCGCCCGAACCGGCGCGCGTCATCGGCAATCTGCCGTATTACATCACTTCCGATATTCTGCTGCGGCTGCTGGAATATCACCGCTACTTTTCAACCATCGTCCTGATGGTGCAGAAGGAAGTTGCCGACCGCCTGGCGGCTTCGGCGGGAAGACGCGACTATGGCTTGCTTTCGGCGACGACGCAGCTCTACGGAAAGGTCGAACAGCTCTTCACGCTCCCGCCGGCGGCGTTTGCTCCGCCTCCCAAGGTGCATTCCAGCGTGGTTCGCATTACCATCAAACCTCGGCTGGAGTCGCTGCGGGTTCCCGAGGCCGAGTTCATCCGGTTTCTGAAACTGTGCTTTGGTCAGAAACGCAAAACTCTCTGGAATAATCTGAAAACGGCGTACGATGAAGATGCGCTGCGGGCCGCGCTGGCAAAAAGCGGCGTGAAGCCTGCAATTCGGGCGGAAGCTCTGCCGCTGGAAAAGACCGCGGCGTTATTTCGCGCGCTGGGCGACGGTTCATAATTTCTTGCTGGCATTATTTTCGCCAGCTGACTTTTCGCGGGCGAGGCGCCCGCGCCACACGGGCTACTGCCACACGAGTTTGTGATGACTTCCGCTTTGCGAACGCCCGCCGTTGCTGGCAGGTTCTATCCCGGACGCGCCGAGGAATTGCTGCGCGAGATTCGGGAGTACACGGCTCCGGTCGAGACCGGCCGCATTGCTGCCATCGGATGCGTCGCTCCCCATGCGGGATATGTCTACTCCGGCGGAGTCGCGGGGGCTGTGTATTCGCGGCTGGAAATCCCGGGGCGGGCGGTGATTCTCTGCCCCAACCATACAGGTAAGGGACTACCACTGGCGGTCATGGCCAACACCACTTGGCAGACTCCGCTCGGCGAGGTGGCCGCTGACACTGAGTTGGGCGCGCGGCTTATGCGCCGCTTCCCTGCGCTGCAAGAGGACAGTGCGGCACACCGCGGCGAACACGCCATCGAAGTCCAACTTCCTTTCCTGCAGGAGCAACGGCGGGATTTGAGTATCGTCCCGATCGTGATTGGCACCAGCAACTTTGACGTGCTCCGCGGATTGGGCGAAGCGCTGGCGGATGTGCTCGCCGATCGTCAAGAAGAGGACCGCGAGAAGAAAGTCCTGATCATCGCCTCCAGCGACATGAACCACTACGAATCAGATGCCATCACTCGCGTCAAAGACCAAAAAGCCATCGAACGAGTGCTGGCCATGGACGCGTACGGACTCTGGCAGGTGGTGATGAATGAAGACGTCAGCATGTGCGGGTTTGGGCCGACGGTTGTCATGCTCACCGCGGCAAAGCTTCTGGGGGCGACTTCGGCCACGCTGGTGAAGTACGCGACTTCGGGAGACGTTTCCGGCGACTATGAATCGGTGGTGGGGTACGCTGGAATTATTGTGAGTTAGCATTTAGCACCTAGCATTTAGCACTTAGCCCAGACACTACTGAGTGTAGGGTTAGCTAAGTGCTAAATGCTA
>Ga0074046_10005347_pt1 | contig 10264 bp, 9 predicted proteins | sample BogForMeECP23OM3_FD_94441 | JGI IMG/M metagenome (GOLD analysis project Ga0074046, IMG submission 94441) | Bog forest soil microbial communities from Calvert Island, British Columbia, Canada - Bog Forest MetaG ECP23OM3 | ecosystem: Environmental > Terrestrial > Soil > Wetlands ...
GATCCCAAGAAACCTCTTCGCCGACGTCCTGCGGCTCATCGCTGAACTGCGACCGCGGCATTGTCAGACTAAATTCTATACTGCCGGCTGGCGCTTCGGAGTGCGGTAGAACCCCACTGTTTTTTCTCACGAATCGCCAACGCGTTCGGCGAGATTCGACGCCGAAAAAGGCCTATACCTATTTGCCTTGACAGTGCCGCGTTTCGGTATCGCCTGGGGAACGATCGGCGCGGCCGAGTTCTGCTGGCACCGGGCCCGGCAATACGTGCTGGAGCGCAAGCAGTTCAGCCGGCCGCTCGCCGCGAATCAGCTGATCCAGAAGAAGCTCGCGGACATGCAGACCGAGATCGCATTGGGCTTGGCCGGCGTGTTGCGGCTCGGCCGCTCGGTAGAGGCGGGCACCGCCGCGCCGGCCGCGATCTCGCTGATGAAGCGCAACTACTGCGGCAAGGCGCTCGATATCGCGCGCATGGCCCGCGACATGCAACGGCGGCAACGGAATTTCCGACGAGTTTCACGTCATGCGCGTGCTGGCCAACCTGGAGACGGTCAATACCTACGAGGGCACACACGATATCCACGCCTTGATCCTCGGGCGCGCGCAGACCGGGATTGCGGCGTTTTCCTGATCGGTCGGCCGTCGGCGGTGCACACATCGGGCAGAGATTGAGCGGGGTCAGCGTTGGACGCCGATAGGGGTCAATACTCGGAGCCGAAACACCAGTGGGACGGCTACGCCACCTCCGCCCAACCTCGCCGATGCCGTGCCAGATGCAGCGGCGTGCGGGCGATCGGCTCGCGGGTGATGAACCGCCAGCGCGCCACGTGGTAGCTCGGATCGAAGCCGTAGAAGGCGAACCGCATGCGGCGTAATTCTTCGTCGCGATAGGCGTCGAGCGGCTTCTCGGCCTCGTCGCGCGCGCGCTGTGCCCGCTTCTCCGCAAGCAGCCGGTCCAGCGCGGGATCGGCCGCCAGCCGTTCGGCCTCATCCCGCACGGCGGCGCGGAAGCTCGCCCGCGCATTGGGCAGCACGGCGTCGGCGAGGCCCAGGCGCCGCGCGGCCGTAGCGCCCATCGGCAGGCGGGATGCCATGACGGCCTCGACGCGTTCGGGGCCGACGCGACGCGGCAGCAGGTAGGTCCAATACTCGGAGCCGAACAGATTGCCCATGTTCTTGTAGTGCGGATTGAGCACGACGCCGTCGCGCGCCAGCACCTGATCGGCCGCCAGCGCCAGGAAGACGCCGCCGGCGCCCGCGTTGCCTTCCAGCGCGGCGACCACCAGCTTGTCGGTGGTCAACAGGATCGTGCGCGCCAGATCGTCGATCGCGTTGATGTTGGCCCAACTGGCATCGGCCGGACTCGCCGCCGCCTCGATCACGCCGAGATGCATTCCGTTCGACCAGAACTCGCGCCCGCCGGCGAGCACGATCACCTTCACGGCGCGCGCGGCGGCGGCCTCGAAGGCCGCGAGCAGCCGCCCGCATTGGTCGACCGACATCGCGCCGTTGAGGAACTCGAACGAGAGCCAGCCGACGCCGTTCGATTCGCGGTATGCGATCTCGCGGAAGGTGTTGTCGCCGGCGGCCGGGTCGAGCGTCCGCTCCTGAACGGCGTCGAGCCGGCCGGCGAGCGCGAGCGTCGCCGGAATCTTGAACCGGCGCGCGCCCGGCGCCGGGTCCGGCGTGATGGAATTGATCCACACCGCGCCGTCAAGAGTCGCCCGGCAGATCGCGCCGTGGCGCCGGCCGATCACCTCGCCGGGCGCGCCGCACAGGATGCCTTCCGGACAGGGATCATGCAGCCGCCCGGACACCCCGAGCACGACGTCGGGAACGCCGGGCTGTCCGGAGGCGGCGCACAGCTTGCGCAGCACGGTGTCGGTATCGTCGTTGCGCCAGTCGATGGCCCGCTCCGCCATCTTGATGGCGGGGCGCCATCGGCCGCCATCCGGCGCCGCTTGAGCGAACGGCACGCCCTTGTCGGCCCCGCGCGCGATGCGATCGATCGCCTCCAGCAAGCAGGCAACTGCCGCCTCGGTGACCTCGTCGCGATAGAGGCTCGACTTGGCAGCCGGGCGCAGCGCGAAGGCGCGGCCTGCCCACACGTCGCCGCCATCGAACGTGGCGTTCGCCTCGATCACGGTGGTGCCCCAGGCGGCCTGTCCCTCGAGGATCCCCCAGTCGAGCGCGGCCGGGCCGCGATCGCCGACCGGGCCGGGGTGCACGATGAGGCAGCGCACCGCGCGCCACACCGATTCCGGAATGGCGCGGCGCAGAAACGGCGCCACCGCCAGGTCCGGGCGAAAGGCGCGGACCGCGTCCGCCATGCCGGTGTCGTTGACGTCGAGCTCGACCGAGAGATCATGGCCGCGCTCGGTGAGCTCGACATGCAGCCGCTGAGTCAGCGCGTTGAAGCTGGTGGCGAGCAGCAGGATCCGCACGGCGCATTCCTTTATTTGGCACATATCCTTGTCGGCGAACCGGTGGCCACTTCGCCGGGATATGCGCTCAGCAAATCCGCGGCAGCTGCTCGCCGGCGAGCCAGTCGACGATGCGCTCGCCGCCGATCCGCGTCGCCATCCGCACGAAGCGGTGCGGGTCGGCGATCACCTCGCCGATCACCATGGCGTCGGATCCGAGCGGATGTGCCCGCATGGCGGCGAGCAGGCGGTCGCGGTCGGCAGCCGGCGCGATCGCAACGAGCTTGCCCTCGTTGGCGACGTTGAGCGGATCGAGCCCGAGCAGCTCACAGGCGCCGAGCACGTCGGGCCGGATCGGGATCGCCGCCTCGTCGAGCCGCATGCCGACGCCCGACTGGTGGCAGATCTCGTTGAGCGTGGCGGCGAGGCCGCCGCGGGTTGGGTCTCGCAGCACGTGGATGCCCGGCGCCGCCGCCACCAGGTCGGCGACGAGGCCGTTGAGCGGCGCCGAATCCGACACGATGGTGGTCTCGAACTCGAGCCCGGCGCGCTGCGCCATGATGGCGACGCCGTGATCGCCCATGGTGCCGGAGACGAGGATCGCGTCGCCCGGACGCGCGCGCTCGCCCGAGATGTCGACGCCGGCCGGCACGGTGCCGATGCCGGCCGTGTTGATGAACAGCCGGTCGGCCTTGCCGCGCTCCACCACCTTGGTGTCGCCGGTGACGACCGCGACGCCGGCGTCGCGCGCGGCCGCGCCCATCGAGCGGGCGATGCGCTGCAACTCGGCGAGCGGAAAGCCTTCCTCTATGACGAAGCCGGCCGAGAGATAGAGCGGGCGCGCCCCGCTCATGGCGACGTCGTTGACGGTGCCGTGCACGGCGAGCGAGCCGATGTCGCCGCCGGGAAAGAACAAGGGCGAGACCACGAAGGAGTCGATCGACATCACCATGCGGCCAGCGCCGACGTCGAACGCCGCTTGGTCGTCGCCGCGGGCGAGCATCGGATTGTCGAAGGCGGGGCGGAAGATTTCCTCGATCAGCTGCTGCATGGCGCGTCCGCCGGCGCCATGCGTGAGGTCGACGCGACCGTCGGCGAGATCGAGCCGGCGCGTGGCGCGCCGCGGCGGCGACATGTCGTTCATTGCGCCGCCTCCCGCATCCGCCCGTAGGTGTAGTAGGCCGCGCAGGCGCCTTCGGACGAGACCATGCAGGAGCCGAGCGGCGTCTCCGGCGTGCAGGCGCGGCCAAAGAGGCGGCAGTCAGTCGGCTTCTTGGCGCCGCGCAGGATCGCCGGGCACTCGCACGCCTCATTGCCCAGACTCGCCGCATAGGGCTCGTCGAAGCGGCGCTCGGCGTCGAACCGCGCAAAGGCGTCCTTGATGCGCAGCGCCGAGTAGGGGATGTGGCCGAGGCCCCGCCATTCGAAATCGCGCCGCAGCTCGAACACGCGCGATACCGCCTCCTTCGCCCGCACATTGCCGTCGCGGGTCACGGCGCGGATGTACTGGTTCTCCACCTCGGCGCGACCCTCGTTGAGCTGGCGCACCAGCATGAGGATCGACTGCAGCACGTCGATCGGCTCGAAGCCGGAGATCGCGACCGGCTTGCGGTACTCCTCGGCGAAGAACTCGTAGGGCTGGCTGCCGATCACCACCGAGACGTGCGCCGGCCCGAGAAAGCCGTCGATTTCGACCGCACCGAGCTCGCGCACGGCGGGCGCCTCGAGGATGGCGGCGATCGCCGAGGGGGTCAGCACATGGTTGCAGAACACCGAGAAGTTGTCGAGTCGCGCGCGGGCGGCCGCCTCGATCGCGAGCGCGGTCGGCGGCGTCGTGGTCTCGAAGCCTATCGCGAAGAAGATCACGTGACGGTCGGGATTGGCCTGGGCGAGCTTGAGCGCATCGGCGGTGGAATAGACCATGCGGATGTCGGCGCCGTCCGCCTTCGCCTTCATCAGGCTCTGGCCGCGCGAGCCCGGCACGCGCAGCATGTCGCCGTAGGAGGCGAGCACGACGCCGTCGCGCCGGGCGAGCCGGATCGCCATGTCGAGCCGGCCGGTCGGCAGCACGCAGACCGGACAGCCCGGCCCGTGCACCATCTCGATGTTCGATGGGAGCAGGTCCTCGAGGCCGTAGCGGAAGATCGCGTGGGTGTGGCCGCCGCAGAACTCCATCAGGCGATAGCGGCGGGAGCGGTTGGCTTCGTGATGAATCGCGGCGGCGAGGCGGCGTGCGGTCTCGGCGTCGCGGTATTCGTCGAGATGCTTCATGGCAAAGCCTCCGCGCTGGATGCCGAGAATTCCGCGAGCGCGTCGGAGCTTTCGGCCGCCAGCAGGGCGAGCGTGCGCTCGGCCTCCGCCTCGTCGATCCGCGCGAGCGCGTAGCCGACATGCAGCACCACGTACTCGCCCGGCTTCGGATCGTCGATCAGCGCGACCGAGACCTCCTTGACGATGCCACCGAGCGACACCTTCGCGGTATCGGGACCGGTGAGCGCGACGATCCTCACGGGCAGCGCGTGGCACATCAGGCGGCTCCTGTTACGATGCGTCCGGCGGCGAGCGCGCTCGCTGCGACGAACGCCTGTCCAAGCGAGAGGCCGCCGTCGTTCGGCGGCACCGAGCGGGCGATCAGCGGCTCGATCCCGTGCGCGCGCAGTCCTGCCGCCACCCCTTCGGTGAGCAGCTTGTTGGGGAAGCAACCGCCGCTCAGCGCGACCTGGTCGAGATCATGCGCGCGGGCGGCGGCCGCGGCCCATTCGACCAGCCCGGAGACCAGCGTGCCGTGCCACAGCGCCGCGCCGGCGGCGGGAGCGATGCCGTCGGCGAGACGGCCGAGCAGCGGTAGGAAATCGAGCACGCCGACGTCGATGTGCCAGCCACCCGTGAGCACGGTCGGTGCCGTCGCGAGGCCTTCGAGCCGCATCGCCGCCTCGCCCTCGAAAGCCTGCCGGCGCGACGGGCCGAGCAGGCCCGCGGCGGCGTCGAACAGCCGTCCCGCCGAGGTGGTGGGCTCGCAGGCCACGCCGCGGGCCAACAGGTCTCGCACCGAATGTACGAGCGGTTCGTCGCCGAAGGGGGTCTCGATCTCCTCGGCGCGGCCGAGCGAGTGCAGCGCGGCGGCTGCCATCCGCCACGGCTCGCGCGCGGCGCGGTCGCCGCCCGGCGCCCGCAGCGGAGCGAAATGGCCGATGCGCGCGAAGTGATCGCCGTCCACGCGCAAGAGCTCGCCGCCCCAGGCGGCGCCGTCGGCGCCGAGGCCGGGCAGGGGCCCCTCGACACGATGCTCCGCGGCAAGCGCGGCCACGTGCGCATGATGATGCTGCACCGGAACAACCGGCGCTCCGAGACGCTCGGCCAGCCGCGAGGTGGCGAAGTCCGGATGCAGGTCGCAGGCAATCGCCGTCGGCTCGACCGTGAGGATCGAGCGCATGTGCTCGAACGTCTCTTCGAGGAACGCGGCGGCGGCTGCCGAGTCGAGATCGCCGACGTGCTGTGACACGAAGGCATCGCGGCCCCGGATGATCGTCACAGTGGCCTTGAGCTCGGCGCCGAGCGCGGCGACGCACGGCATCTCGCGTGCGAGCCGGATCGGCTCCGGGGTGAAGCCGCGAGCGCGGCGCAGGAACGCCGGTGCGCCGGCCACCGCGCGGACGACGCTGTCGTCCGCCCGCGTCACGATCGCCCGGTCATGGTCGGCGACCGCGTCGGCGATGCCGGCAAGGCGCGGGTCGCCGCCGTCGATGACGATCGGCTCGCCGGATACGTTGGCCGAGGTCGCGACCAGCGCGAGCGCATTGGCCTGCACCATCCAATCGTGGTCGGTCGGGCGGCCGAGCAGGTCCCACAGAACCAGCCATTGCAGCGGCGTATAGTGCAGGAAAAGCCCGACGGTCAGCAGTCCATTGCTGACGCCGGGCGCGAGGCGCACCGCGCCGCGCAGCGGCGCGACCACGATCGGGCGCGCGCGATCCTCGAGCAGGCGGGCGGAAACGTCGTCGAGCTCGGCGAAGCGGCGCGCCGTCGCCAGGTTCGTCACCATGACGGCGAACGGCTTGCCGTCGCGGCGCTTGCGGGCGCGCAGCCGGTCGACGACATCGTCGCGCCGCGCGTCGCAGACGAGATGGAAGCCGCCGAGGCCCTTGAGCGCCAAGATCTCGCCCGCGCGGATACGCGCGCCGATCTCGGCGAGGGGCATGGCGAGCCGCGGGCCGCAGGCCGGGCAGCAGGTGGTCTCGGCATGGAAGCGGCGGTCGGCAGGATCGCGATACTCGGCCGCGCATTCGGCGCACAGCCTGAACGGCGCGAGCGACGTGGTGGCGCGGTCGTACGGGAGACCCTGCGTCACGGTGAAGCGCGGGCCGCAATGGGTGCAGGTGATGAACGGATAGAGGTGGCGCCGGTCGGCCGGATCGAACAGCTCGGCGAGGCAATCCGGACAGGTGGCGACGTCGGCCGTGATGGCGGTGCGGGCCGGGCCGCGGTGCTCGCTGTCGCGGATCGCAAAGCCGGTCTCGCGGTCGAGCGGCGCGCACCATTCGGGCTCGAGCGCGTCGATGCGCGCGAGGCTCGGCGCCTCGGCGGCGAGCGCCTCGATGAAGTGGGAGATGTCGTCGTCGACGGGCGCCTGCGCCTCGATCAGCACGCCGTCCTGGTCGTTGAGCACGAAGCCGGTCAGGGCATGGCGCGCCGCCAGCCGCCACACGTGCGGACGGAAGCCGACGCCCTGGACGAGACCGCGCACGCGCAGGCGCACGCGGCGCGTGGCGCCTGGTTCGACGCTTCGCCCAATCGTGACGTCCACGCGCTCGTTCATCCGCCCGTCCCTAGTCCGCGGCGAGGCGAAGCGCCCGCGCCGCGTCGAGCCATTGCAGCCAGCGATCCATGCCGTCGCCGGTTTTCGCCGACAGCCTCAGCACCGCGATGCCCGGATGGACCCGCCGGGCGTTGCCGATCAGCCGGTTGACGTCGAAATCGAGATGCGGCAGGAGATCGGTCTTGGTCACCACCATCAATTCCGCCGCGGCGAACATGCCGGAGTATTTCAGCGGCTTGTCCTCGCCCTCGGCGACCGACACGATGACGACCTTCTGCGCCTCGCCGAGATCGAAGCCGGCGGGGCAGACGAGGTTGCCGACGTTCTCGATGAACAGAATGCCATTGGGCGGCGCGCCGAGGCGGGCGAGCGCCCCGCACACCAGATCGGCGTCGAGATGGCAACCCTTGCCGGTGTTGATCTGGATCGCCGGCGCGCCGGTCGCCCGGATGCGGTCGGCGTCGGCGGTGGTCTCCTGGTCGCCCTCGATGACGGCGACGGGATATTGCTTGCCGATCCTCCGCAGGGTCTCCACCAGCAGCGCCGTCTTGCCCGAGCCGGGGCTGGAGACGAGGTTGAGCGTGAGCGTCTTGGTCGCCTGGAAACGGCGGCGGTTCTGTTCGGCGATCGCATCGTTGCGGGCGAGCAGATCGCGCTCGACGCTCACCAGGCGCGCGCCGTCGACCGCGTGGTCGTGGTGCGCATGCTCGCCGTCATGACTGTGCAGGTGCGCATGCGTTGTGCCATCCGCATGCGTGTGCACGTGCGAATGGGAATGGACGTGAGTCGTGCCGTCGGCGTGGGTGTGCGCATGCGCGTGGTCATGCGCATGGGCATGCGCGTGATCGTGCGGCTCCGGCACGCCCTCAATCCTTCGCTCGCCTTCTCCGCAGCCGCAGGTGGCGCACATCAGACAACCTCCATCTCCTTGAGCCGCATCTCGTCGCCGCCCTGCACGAGCAGCTTCGCCCCGTCGCAGCGCGGGCATGGCGCGCCGCGCGCCGCGATCGTCACCGAGGTCTCGCAGTCGAGGCAGTACGCGGTCCCGGGGGGCTCGAGGATGTCGAGCGCGGCGCCTTCGGCGAGACCGCCGCGCGCCGCCGCGTCGACCGCGAAACGCAGCGCGTGCACGTCGACATCCGAAAGCGCGCCGATCTCGATCACAAGGCGGGTGACGCGGCTCGCACGCGCGGCCGCGGCCTCCTCGCGCACGAGGTCGATCAGCGCGGTGGCGATCGCGACCTCATGCATGAAGCGCGTCCTCCTGCGGCGCGCGCCGGATCGGCGCGAGCGCGACGTCGAACGGCACGCAGGGATCGAAACTCGCCGCCAGCAGGCGGGCGCCGGCGACCGGGTCAGCGATCCTGGGGGCCGCTTCGAGCGCGGCGCGGAACGGGCCGTCGGGGTGAAAATTCCATTCGGTCGGCGCGACGCTGCGCAGCGTCCGCACGCGGCCGCCGCCGACCTCGACCCAATAGGCGAGGGGCCCGCGCGCCGTCTCGACCACGCCGGCACCGCGCCCGCTGCGCATCGTGTCGACCTCGGCCGGATCGTCATCGACGAGCGGCGCGGAGGCGGCGCGCAGTCGACCGGCCATCACCGGCGCGTCCAGCGCGGCCGCCAGGAGCCGCGTCGCCAGCCCCGGACCCCATTGCGCCAGCGCCTCGCCGACGAGGGGATGCCGTCGCGCGGCGAGAGGCCCGACCTCCGCCGGAGTTCCGTCGAGGCTCGGTGCCTCGGAAAATCCGGGTGTTTGGCTGAGCCGGGCCGCAAACCAGTCCGCATCGGCCGATGCGAAGAGTGGCCGGTCGTGCCGCCCGTAGTGCGCAGGCATGTCGGCACGAACGAGCGCGATCAGACGCGCCGGAACGCTGTCGCCGGTGCGCAATGCGGCCTGCAGCGCATCGAACGACGACGCCGGATTGGCGGCCTCCGGAAACAGCGCGGCGAGGATCGCGGCGAGCGACGAGGCGGCACGCTCGACCTGCTCGCGCGACGGGCGCAGAGCGACACCGCCGGTCTGCTGCAGGCGGTCCGCGCAGGCCGTGATCGGCGCGTTGGTACGAAGGAATGCCGCATAAGCGCGTGGGTCGGCCGCTCGGCCGATGAGCGGCGGCCAGTCCATCAGGAGGCGCCACGCCACGGCGCTGGCGTGCTCCGCGAGCAGCATCAGCTCGCGAAAAGCGCGCCGGGCCGGCGACGGCGCGAGACCAAGTGCCGTCTCGATGGCCGTAGCGCCGGCGACGGCGTGGGCAGTGCCGCAGAGCGGAAAAAGCCGTCGAAGCAGGCCGGGAATGTCGCCGACCGGCCGGCCGGCCAAGGCGCCCGCGACGCCGCGGCTGCGCGTGCTGACAACGCCGTTCGGCACGAGACGACCGTCGGTCAAGACCGCGTCGAGGCGAATCCTCTCGTCGGCGATGGGCCAAGCGAGCCTTGCCACCTTGGCTCCTCCCGGCAGTTTGGGCGCATGCCCGCCAACTGCGCGTTCGCAACAATGCGCAAAAATATTCGGTCGACGCGCCGATGGACTTGATCTACGTCAACGCCTGCCAGCCGCTGCAGCGCGAAATTGCAGGGCCATTCGGAGGTCAAACGCCATGCCGAAGGCAGCCCTTGATCTTCTGATCGCCGAGGCTTTCCTCGTCGCACCCGGTGTCGCGATGGCCCATCCAGGGCACGGCGCCGAGCTCGATCTCTATGCGGGCTTCGCGCATCCCTGGAGCGGCATGGACCACGTACTGACCATGACTGCGGTCGGGCTGTTGGCCGCCCGCCTCGGCGGACGTGCGCTGTGGGCGGGCGGTTCCATCGGCGTTCGTCGGCCTGATGGCGCTGGGCGGCATCGTCTCCGCGGCCGGCCTGTCATTGCCGTTCGCCGAAACCGCGATCGCGCTCTCGGTCATGGTGTTCGGTTTCACGATTGCATCGTGGATCGCTCCGCCGGTTCTCGCCGCGATGGCGCTGGTCGGGGTCTTTGCCTTGTTCCACGGCCACGCCCACGCCAGCGAAATGCCGTTGAATGCTTCC
>Ga0074046_10005349_pt1 | contig 10264 bp, 2 predicted proteins | sample BogForMeECP23OM3_FD_94441 | JGI IMG/M metagenome (GOLD analysis project Ga0074046, IMG submission 94441) | Bog forest soil microbial communities from Calvert Island, British Columbia, Canada - Bog Forest MetaG ECP23OM3 | ecosystem: Environmental > Terrestrial > Soil > Wetlands ...
AGCACAGGTGTAAACACGCCTGCGACAATGTCTCCAAATTGATACGAGTCCAGAAGAGAGTATTCGTTAGATACTCGGGTTCGAAATTGTCACCACGGTGCTGGCGGGGCCGATCTTGCCGTCGGCTGACGCGTAAGAAATGCGGTATCCCACACTTGCTGAAGCCGGCACACTGTTGTCGGTGGCAGCCTGTGCGGTCATCGGCCCGGCAATGCGAATCCAGCCGTGGTTCGTTTGATCATTGCTCGTTTGGCCATTGCTCGTTTGAATCTGCCGCTCGACGATCAAGGTGAGACCGGCAGGCGGCGGCTGAAACTGCAAGACCACGTGGGGATACGGTGTTGCTGCGAACTGCGCGGTAGGAGCCGGAGGCGCGGGAATCTGCGGAGAGCCCACGCGAATCGCCACCGGGCGCGTGGGATCGCTGCGATTTCCGTTCTTGTCGACCGCGACCAGGCGGTACCAGTATCTTTCTCCAGGGCTCACGTAGAGATCGTTGAACTGGCGCACATTGCCGGGGAGCGGATCGCCGATCACAACTCCCAGATCGCCTTCGCGCCCGGAACGCAACACCAGAAACTGCGCTGTCTTCTCTGCCGGCAAAGCAGGAACAAAGTTGACCAGAGCTTTGCCGTCGGCACCACTCGAACCAGTGATGGAGGGCGCTTCTGGAACCGAGCGATCGGCGATGGCAACCTGCACAGAAGCGCTGGCCGGGCCCTCCGCATTGTCGAAGGCCACCGCCAGGACGCGGTATTCCATCTTCGCATCGGAAGTCAGGCCGAGATAATCGTCATAGAGCGGCTCGGGCGTGACATGGGGATTGAGACGCACCCACTTTTCGACACCGGCCGCCCCCGTCACGGCGCGACGCTCGACGAAATATCCTGCTACCGGAAAGACCACTGGCTTCCATGTGAGGCGGACGCGCGTCTGGCCTGTATCGGCGGCGAGTCCATCGACCTTCGGCGGGGCTCCGGGATTCTGGGGCTGCGCCGCAGCGGCGCTTGAGGGGTTTCCCAAGTCTCCGCGAGAATTCACGGTCCGGACACGATAGTAGTAAGTCGTACCTCCTCGAACCGTTGCATCTTCGTATTGCGCGGTTGCCGGCGGCAGCGCCTGTGCCGAGAGAGCTTCGTAAGGCCCGGCATATAGAAGCGCGCGTTCCACGACGTATCCGGCAAGGTTGGGCTTCTGCTCGGCGGGCCAACTTACGACAATCTTTCCAACTCCCCCGGCTGCCGTCACCGGATGCGGCGGTTCGAGCGCATGGAAGTCCGGGTAGAAGATACGAATCGAAGTTCCCGCGCTGCGGCGGCCGAAAACATCCACGCTGAAAACCCGATAAGTCAACATCTCGTTGGCCGGAGCATTCCGGTCAACGACGAGCGGTTTCTTTGGATCCCACCGAAGGCCGACAACTGCAGGCTTCGCTGTAACCGGGGCACTCGACTGGCCTCCACCATCGCGCTCGATTGCGTAGGCGACGACTGAGGGCTGGTGGTTGTCGGCCGGCGGATTCCAAAATAGTGACACACCGTTCCTGTCGCCATTTGCCTGAACACCGTCAGGCGCGGCTGGCGGAGCCGTGGCCTGCGAGGAATCAACCGGAGAACTTGTGATTTGGACGGTTACCTTTCCGGCGCTGTCGAGTCCTTCCACCTTGTAAGCGCGGCTGCCGGGAGGCACATTGTCTAGTGTCCATGAAAGACCCAGGGCGTGCGCAAAGCTCGGTTCGCTGAAAACGCGCAGGCTCAGAATAGCGAGCAGATTCTTTCGCTGCTGACTGGAATCCGAAACTGCCAGCGCGGATGACAGTTTTTGGATGGTGTCCTGGTCTTCGACCGAGAGCGGTCCCAGGGCCGTTGGTTCTCCTACCTTGATCGGTGGAACGAGTACTTGCCCTGTAGAATCGGACAGCTTCCAGCCACCGGCAGGCCACTGCGAAGGCGGCGGAAACCAGAACAGCGAGACATGGCCCTTGCCGTCAGAGGCCGTGAACATGGTACCGGGGGCTTCCTGCGCCGGACAAAATGAAGCGGCTAGCGCCAGCCAACTGAGAATAGCTATGCAGTGCAAGACTCGGCGAAGGTTCATCGGAATCATAGGTGCACCGAAACGGTTACATCCCCCACCGGAGTTCCAACCGTCGCGCTGGCGTGGACGTCGAGCGGGGCAAACTCTGCGTGGACTTGGGCAGTTACACCAACATTAACGCAGCCACTAATGCTGCCATCAAGAGGTATGCTCACACTTACGCAGGCTCCCGCCTCTACGTAGGCAGAGAAATCTCCGGCAATGTGGGGCTGCGGAGTTACCGTAAGCCCCATATCGACGCCACCTTTGATGTAGCCGGAAATGCCGCCGGCTCCGGCTTCGAGGTCAATGGATTCGCCGCCGCCCAGCGAAAGCCCACTCGGCGACAGCATCATGTACATGTCGGCGTCGGCGATCAGCAAGTGTCCGCGAACTCGAGGGCCTAGTTGCTTGCCGAAGTCAACATGCCAGGGCCCGCTCGGGCCAAAGTGAAGGTCAATGGCGGCGTTATTGGGGCCATTCCCCAGATCCACGTAGGCGGCGTTGTTCATAAAATTGAGCTGGCCCCATATACGCCCGTCGAAGTTGCCGCCGGCGTATTGGAAGTAGCCCTTAAAATCGCCGTTGCCATTGTCGGGGGGCTTAAGAATCCAAGAGTGAAAATCCATGCGGGCTCCGGCGTCCTGGCCACTCGCCTTGATGACCAGGTCGCCGTCCACGGTGCACGTGAATTCGTCGGACGTCCCGATGCGCGCGCCCGCCATGAAGAGAAACGAGTTCTGGGATGTGTCGGGACTCTCCGCATTCAGCGATCCCACATCTTCAAAGGCGCTGATGGGGAAATTATGGCCGATCCCTCCCTGCACCTTGAACAAGCTCAACCCCGGGGCCACGGGTACGCCGGAGGGCAAGGTCACGCCAACTCGGGTCAGCCAATAATCGTGGCCGTTCTGGTAGCCGAGGCGGAATTCGCCTTTCATCTCCGGGCCGCCTATCTCCGACAGGTCCACGGAACCGGAGTATTCGCTGTTGGATCCTCCCGAATACACGGGATGAATCTTGGCCTCGGAACTCGGCTGGCCGGATGGGTACGGCACGTCGATGGTGAAGGGAGAATTTGTTGGTCCAGTTGTCGAGTAGTTAGTGCCAGACTTATCGATCTCGTAATTCACCTGAACCGCGGTCGCCGCCATGACTTCGGAAAGGTGAACACTCGTATTAAACAAAGCCGCGAGCACCTGGTTACCCGACGGGGCCGCAGTCAAATGAACCGAGACCAGATCGACCGGCGTTTGTCTCAGCATTGAGCTGCCGCCAAGCGGCACATCTTTGGATTGATTCCCCTGGGCGAAGTAGCCGCGGCCATCCATGCCGAAGTAGAAAACCTGATCGAAGGCGGCAAACTGCTTGTTGTCGGCGGAGAAAATAAAATGCGTATTCGCCTGCACCGCCCAGCCGACATTCTGCTGCAGCGTAAATTGCAGGTTGCTGGCGGTGAAGCCGAAGGTTCCGTATGTTTTCGAAACTGGCGGACTGCTGAATGGGAATGAAATGCTGGCCTGTTTGCCTCCGCCGGATTGCAGCGTGGCATCGCCTTTCAGGTGCGTGTCGAGCCAGGGCACGTAAACGTCCATACCCTTGTACTGGGCGTTGAAAGTTCTGTTGAAAGCAGTCGCATTGATCGAGGCAAAACTGACGGATCCTGCGCCCAGGGTCGCGGTAAAGGACCCGGTCGAGAGCGTGCCACAGAGTCCGCTGTCGATCACGCCCCAACCGGTGACCACGGGTTGCAGCGACGAACTCGAAACCAGATCCATGGTGTAAGGCGTTATGGCCAGACTTGGGAAGCGCACCCCCACCCAATCACTTCCTTGGAGAGAGTTACAAGGCCACGCCGCCGCGTCGCCGTCATGATGACTAAGATCAAGCCGCACTGCGCTCGATTGCATGGTGAATGCGCTCCATCCAATCAAAGTAGGCGGCAACGTGAGGCCGTCCTTCATCCAGTCGCCAGTGGAGTGAAGTTCAGCTGTAACTCCGTTCCACGAGACTGGCTTCTCACCCGGAAGACGCAGCGTGTCGTCGCTCAACGTGACGTTCAAGGTCGCGTCGAGTTCACCGCCCGCCTGTCCGGAAAGCGTCTCAATGCTCCCTTGCAAGGCCGGCACGCTTGCCGCCAGTGTCAGGTTCGGAGAAACATTGATGGTTCCCGTCTGAACATGCAGGCCGTCAGGTACGCTCCAGTTGCTGATCTTCACCGGGATTGGCGGATACTCGTCGTAGCCGCCGCTGCTGGCGTTGGCCAGATGAACGATCAGATTGCCGGTCCCGTTGTAAGTTGTGCCTTGCTGGGTGAGGTGATTCTGCAGGCCGGAGATCTCGAACGCTCCGCCGCTTTTGACCGGGAAGAGAAACTTGCAGGGCTTCTTGGGATCGGATGCGACGGCCTCATAGACCACCGTATTCGAAGCCACATGCTGGTCCGGGACCGTGTTAGTAAGTTGCGAGACGGCCAGCTGCACCGGACCATTTACATACTGCACTGCGCCCAACCCGGCCGAACTGCGATTCGACGGCGACAGAATGCCGACTTTCAGCGGCGGCAGATTGCTGCCCGCGGGCGCGGACAAAGTATTCAACAGCGATTGCGCTTCCGCAACATTGGACGCCGACGTCATCTGTTTGCCGCCATTTGTGGTGCTTGAACCTGTTCCGGAAGGCGGCGACAACCCAATCGGCATCAGCGCCCCCAGCGCCTTGTTCACAGCGATGGAGAGATTGGGCATGGTCGGCTGCGGCATCACATCAGCCTCAACCATCACGCTGTGATTGCCCACTGGCTGCACCGGAAACGCGGGCGAATAAATCGGTTTACTGTCGGAAACAATGATGGGAGGTTCGGGTACCGGGATCTGTATGACGGTACCTAAGAACTGCACGGTGGTGAACCCCTGCCGCGTCAGATTCATTCGCCGTTGAGAAGGTCCGATGGCCATCGGCATCTGCTGCGACACCGCACCGTCGACAATCCAGGTTACGAGCGCCTGTCCGCTGCCGTAGTACTTGAGATAGGTCGAAGCGTCCATCCCGTCATCACAGGTGCTGCAGATGGCAACCGGGGCGGGCGAGGATGGAAACCGAGGGACCAAGGTGAGTTTCGCGGATTCCTCGTTTTTTTTCGCATCCGGTTGCAGAGTAGTTTTTTCGCCAATTGTGACTTCGTTGCCTTTCGCGGCTTGGCCTCCGAGAGAAACCCGGTTCAACAGCCCTCCTGGCATCATCGGCTTGATGTCGTACGCACCAAAATCCGGGTCGGCAATTCCCATCAGGTGAAGGGGACCATCCGCCGCCAAGTCCTCGACAACGGTGATGTACAGGGTGTGGCAATAGATCATGTAGGCGTCGCTGGCCACCTGAGCCGCAGGACTGCTGCCTCCCTGCGAAAGAATCTGCTGAAAGCCAGATTGGACACTGGCCAATGTGAAGCCGCCACCCTTGACCGTGCCTTGCGCCGTCAGCTTCGAGAGCAACGCTGTCTGCATGAACGGGGTCGTCGGACCATCCACGCTGGCGGCGACCGATGCGGCACTTACGTGCTGCAAATCCGCTTCGGAAAGCTGGAACACGCGCACCGTGTAACCACCCGTTGACTGGTAGGCATGTTGCACCGCATAGGGACTAGTTAGGTTGGACGGCAAGTTCAGCGGCTGACTGCGGTCCCAATTCATCATCCCGGCATTGCCGGGCTGCGCGCTTAGAGGTTGAACGCTGCCATCGCCCCAGTCCACAAAAAGGTTGTCGAACTGCACCTGATCGACCGTTCCGAACAGTTGCCCTGGATGCGGCGTTTGATGAAGGGTGGGATTGGTCGCATAGGGCGACAGGCTCAGGTTGAAAGTTCCGCTGAGTACAAACGGGTCGCCGATATAGTTGTTCATATCGGTTCCGGTAACTTTTCCGTTTGCGTCGTAGACGTTCTTGTCAGCCATGTTGGTGACGTTCAGCCCCGTGCCTGCGCCGGTGCCGTTGCACGCCAATCCTGTAGGGCCTTGCGGAGCTTTCAGGGGCCAACGGTCCGAGATTTCCACTTCCAGATCCACCGTCCCGCTCGAGGACTGTGAGCTGGCGGAGTTCTGCGAAGAACTCTGGACTTGGCCCGGTCCAGCGCTTTGCCCGACCTTTGTAACGCTGGCTTGGGTATTCTGCTGTGTCGTTACTCCGCTCTTGTTGTAGGTATGGAATCCCGCGACTTCCCACTGCAAGTCACCCTGGCTCAGTTGCCCGTTTAACTGGTCCGGAGGGAAGGTTGGGCTGGAGTTTCCGCCGGACGCCAGCTGCAGAGAAGGGTTCCCCAGGGACTGAGAATGCGCGATCGAGACGACCGGCGTCTTAGCGCTCGCCGTGGGCTGGTTTAACAAACTCCCAGACAAGTTGGAGAAGATGAGCCGCCGAACCGGCTCCAGCACCTCTTTCAGGAATGCATCGTCAGGATGGTAGTAGGTTGGCACAACGTTGAGCCATCCGCCCAGAGCGATTTCTCTGGTGCCGGTGATTTTCTGGGTTGCCAGCAGAGTCTTGCCGTCCTTGGCGTAGACGTGCAACTCGTAGTAGTCGGCGAGCCCGGGATTCTGCTCATGCCATTTGAAGACGGAGGAGTCATCCAGCAGTGGAACTGTGTAGGTCACATACTGGTCGCTCTGCGAGGCGACCTGAAGCGGTGCATCCAGCTTGATCACACCCATGGGGAAATTCTGCAGCGTGATGGGTGGGATTTTCAGAAGCGTGGGAGGGCCGGATGGCTTCGCCGCCGCCATCACGTTCAGCATGCCTTTGCCAACTACGGCCTGTTGGTTCGGAGTTTGCAGATTGAGGTCGCGCCCACCAGGGAGAGCGGACGGCAAGGCGTTCACCGTCACATGGATCTCTGTGCTGTTGACGTAGCGGGCCGGACCATTGGCAAAAACCGCGGCTGGCACTCCGGCACCGACGGTGAACGTCACCTGAGTCCCGGGGACAAAGTTGGCGCCTTCGAGAGTCAGGTCGACGTTTTGGCTTCCGGCGGCGATCTGGTTGGGAACCACGCGCAGAATCTGCATGGGCAGCGCGTGGCTAAGGCTGGCGCCGGAAACAACCGTGAATGTGTTCGATGCCGACAGCCGGGTTTTTTCGCCGCCGACAAGCACCACTCCCCTGGCTCCAAGAGGGGCGGTGGGTGCAATATTCACCTGAGCCTGAATCTCGTTGGAGTTAGTAACGGTGGTGGACTGAACCGTGAGGCCGTTCGCGGGCATGAACTGCACGGAGGCGGGCGCGGAAAAATTTATTCCGGTGAAGGTAAGCATCACCGAAGTCCCTTGCGTTCCCTGTAAAGGAGAGAATCCGCGAAGGAGGGGCCCGCCGGTCGGCCCGGGAGGTCCGGAACCGCAAGCCGCGGCGGCGATTCCCGGAGGACAATTCTGCCCCGCGGTGATCGTAAAAGGCGTCGGCGAACGAAGGCTGTGATCGGCGTCGGTAAGAATGACTTGGCGGCTTCCCGGCTGAGCGCTGGGGTCGATCTGCAATTGCGCCGACATCTGCATGGGAGAAAGAACCTGGAGCTTGCTCACCGTGATTCCCTGCGACGGCGAAAACACCAGATTCATGGCCCGTGGAACGAAGTTGTTACCGCTGAACGTGATCGTGACCGTAGAACCGGCTGCAGCCTGCGTGGGACTGAAGCTAATGAGCGAAGGCGGTTTAAGCTGCGCATGTGCGCTTCCGCAGAGTGCCAGGAAAAGTGCGAGACCCAGCCCTGCCAGCCGAACCAGACTCGAACTTGGCCACCGAAGAGTCATGAGGCGTTGCTTCGTATCATCTCCAGTCATTACAATCCGAAAAATTAGAACTAGAATTAGAAAGTGCGTTTATGGCCCCAGGTCGCCGTCCACAAAACCAGCAACTGCGTGGTCCGTTGGTCAATGCTCATAATCGTATTCTGATTCTGGTTGTAGCTCCCCTGCGCCGAGAAGGTGCTGAACTTCAGCACACCAGGCAGAGTCCAGGAAATCCTGCCGCCGTATTGCCCGGTGAGAGTATCACTGGTGAGCGTGCCATTCGCTAGAATCGTGCGGCCTTTTGTCAGCGTGATAAGAGGAGAAATCTGCAGCGCCGGCTTCTTCCAATTGAATGCTGGTTGAATGTAAACGGTGACGTTGCGCGTAGTCCCCACCGTCAAACCGTCGGCGGCCACCCAGTTCGCATTCACTTGCGAATTCAACTGGAAGAACCCGCGCGTGACCAGGTTCGTGCCGAAAGTGAGCGACGAAGTGATCGTGCTGGCATCGGGAAACAGATGGTTGTGGTTCCAATCCCGGGTGCCCCCCGCGGACATCGTCACCGTGCCGGTCTGCCGGCTCAGGTTGATGTTGCCCGAAATGTCGCGCTGATCCTGCGCTCCGGTCTGGTCCGGAGGCATGCCTTCGAGCGATGCGGGCACCGTGCCGGTTTCGGTCAGCGATTGTCGCGCATCCACAACCAGGTTGGTTTTCACTCCGAAAGCTTTGCTCCAGGATTCGTCAAAGTTGTGCAGGAATAATTCGTCGCTGGTAGTGGGATGAGCATTGTTCGCCAGGAACGTATAAGTCAGCCCGAATGTACCCTCTTTCGTGGTCTGAGTAATCGCGGAATCCACGCCGCGCAAGTTGGGCTGGCTCGACTGCGTCAGGCTGGGGTTCGCCGGGTTGCCGAAATTTTCACCCACATCGCGGTAAGCCACGTTGACATTCGTTTTGCCCGATTGCCCGGAGATCCCGGTGCGCCAAGCGCGGCCAAATTCCCTGGTGGAAGTGGGGTCCGTCGTGTTTGCATTTTCGCGGCTGAACGCGTACTCGGACGACCACAACCATTTCGAATTGAGGTGAATGTTGAGGAGCGCTCCATACACATCTCCGGACGACTTAGCGGCGACGGGATTAGGCAGGATGATCGGGTTCCCCATCGAGTCGAAGCCCACGCTGGTGGGGGCGCCAATATCTTGCGCGCTGAGCCACATCAGGCGGAATTGCGCCCACTTGGGTAAGGGAGCCTGCCAACTGGCGCCCATCATCTGCTGGTGAAAATTAATTCCCGCGCCGCCGCCGAGCGCTTCATCATTTGTATTTGCAAAGAATCCAAACGTGCCCGCAGGCGTTTTCAACGTAACCTCGGCACCCTGTCGGGGCGTGGCGGCCGTCACAAATTGCGCGTCGGTGTACGAGACCGGCGATACAATGCCGAAGCGCAGATTCGCCGCCCAGTTTCCCTTTTTATAGCCAAGCTGAAATACGTAGTCGTTCACCAGTCCGTGGCTCGTGCGCTGCGCCTCCGGATTCAAAGTTGAATTCAGCAACCCGCTGCCGTTGACTTGCACAGTCCACGGCCCGTCGGCGTACATCATGCGTTCTGCAACCGAAAATGTGTTGGAGTCGGGAGGATTCGATCCCGAAGCCCATTGTGTGTTCGAACTGATCTGGCCTTCCTCCGAGGAACGCGCCTTTGCGGGAGCCTGCGTCGCCGCAGGATGATGCGCCGCGGCGATCATGGCCGGCGCAGGCAGAGCAACCGCTGCCACTGGACGGACTTCCGCGTCCGTCCCGGGTTGCAGCGTGGCAGCCGCTGGCACACCAGGCGGAACAGGAGCAGAGGGAGCCACGACCGTGAACTTCCACGTTGCTGCCTCGTTTCCGACCGTGAGGTTTACATTGTGATCCCCGCCCGTGAGAGCTAAAGGCGGTGTGAAGGCAACTTTGACCTCCGTCACCTGTGCTAAGGAAGTGATATCCACATCATCGACCATCAGGCTTACGTCGCTTGGATTAATTGCAGGTTGGAAACTCACCGAAATCGTCGGCTGTAATTGGCTGACGCTGCTATCAGGAGTGGGAGTTCGACCGGCAATCTCGGCAGCGATGTCGGGAAGAACCGGCAAAGACTTCGGAATTCCCAGAGACGCCAACTGCACCAGGCGTCCGTCGCCACTCAGGCTCGCCTGCGGCGAAGCCTCCGCCACAAAACTTTGCACCGGGCCCGACATGATCAGCTTGCCGTTGGGCGCGATCGCATCCACCTGCCAGTAGTACGTCGTCCCCGGAACCAGTTGCCGGTCGGCGGCTCGCAGATCGAGTTTCGGGTCCGCGGTGAAATATTGGCGAATGACATGCGTGGCCGCAAAGTCGCTGCTGATGGTAACGAAATAGAAACCATTCTTCTG
>Ga0074046_10005350_pt1 | contig 10263 bp, 7 predicted proteins | sample BogForMeECP23OM3_FD_94441 | JGI IMG/M metagenome (GOLD analysis project Ga0074046, IMG submission 94441) | Bog forest soil microbial communities from Calvert Island, British Columbia, Canada - Bog Forest MetaG ECP23OM3 | ecosystem: Environmental > Terrestrial > Soil > Wetlands ...
CACATCGCGGACCAGGGGAAAAGCAGTTCTCTGCCTGCCCAAGGGACTGGTGGATCCGGGGGAGAAGGCGCTGGATGCGGCCTTGCGGGAGGTGCGGGAAGAAACCGGGATCACCGCGGTCCCGGTCACGAAGCTGGCCGACATCAAGTATGCCTACGTGCGCTCCTGGGGCGATGGCGAACGTGTGTTCAAGATTGTGAGTTTCTATCTGTTGCGCTACGGGTCAGGACGCATCGACAACATCTCGGACGAAATGCGCATTGAAGTCGCGCGGGCGAAGTGGCTGCGGCTGGACGAGGCGCCGAAGTTGCTGGCCTACCGCGGCGAAAAACAAATGGCGCGCAAGGCTCTGGGGTATGTGGAAGTGCACGCGGAGCTGTCAGGCGAAAGTAGATAGTTTTTTCGCCGTGCGATTACCATGGCGGGTCACAAATTTCAGCAAGGACAGGAGCCAGGCACGTGCGGGACGATTGAACCCCTGCGTCTTTCTCCAGGTTCCGAGCGGTGATCACTCCCATTGAGGCAAGTGGATGAAACGCATTCATAAAGTCGCGATTCTCGGGGCCGGCACCATGGGCGCGCGCGTTGCCGCGCATTTTGCCAACGCCGGCGTTCCCAGCCTTTTGCTCGATATCGTTCCGCCGGACGCCGACGCCCCGGCACGAAACAAGATCGCCGCTGCCGGACTGGAAGCCGCCAAGAAGTCCAAGCCGGCGGCGTTCATGGAGGCATCGCTGGCGCGCTTCGTCTCGGTCGGGAACTTCGAGGACGACCTCGCGAAGCTTGCCGATGCCGACTGGATTATTGAAGCCGTGGTCGAAAATATCGAGCTGAAGCGGGCGCTGCTGCGCAAGGTCGAGGCCATCCGCAAACCGAGGACGATTATCACGACGAACACGAGCGGGTTGCCCGTGGGCAAGATTGCCGAGGGATTCTCTGATGACTTCCGCCGCGCCTGGTTCGGGACGCATTTTTTCAATCCGCCGCGCTACATGCGGCTGCTTGAATTGATCCCTACACCGGACGCGGATCGAGATCTTATGGATGCGGTCGCGCATTTCTGCGACGTTCATCTGGGCAAGGGCGTGGTGCTGGCGAAGGACACGCCGAACTTCATCGGCAACCGCATCGGCACTTTTTCGGTGTTGAATGTGATGCGGCTGATGCAGGAAATGGATTTGACGATCGAAGACGTGGACGCGCTGACCGGACAAGCCGTCGGCTGGCCAAGGTCGGCGACATTTCGCACCATTGATCTGGTCGGCCTCGACATTCTGGGGCACGTGGTGGGCAACATGACGGCCAACGTCCGCGACGAGCGCAGCGATCTGCGCTTGCCGGACTTCTTCAAGCAGATGCTCGAGCGACGCTGGCTGGGCGACAAGACACAGGGCGGCTTCTACAAAAAGGTGAAGGGCGGCGACGGAGCAGAGGATGAGCGGCTGGCGCTGGATTGGAAAGCGCTCGAATACCATCCGCGCCAGAAGCCGAAATTTGCCGCTCTCGACATGGCGAAAAATATCGAAGACACGGGCGCGCGGCTACGCATGCTGCTTGGCCTGCCGGCGGGCGGCACAGCGTCCGGTGTAGCAGCAGCCTCAAGCGGTTCGCAGAGAGACAAGGCGGGAGCGTTCCTGTGGGCGGCGCTCTCCGATCTCTGGACCTACTGTGCGAACCGCGTGCCGGAAATTTCTGACTCCGTCGTGGAGATCGATCGTGCGATGCGGCTGGGCTTCAACTGGGAACTTGGGCCGTTCGAGCTTTGGGATGCGGCCGGCGTGGCAGCGACCGTCGCGCGCATGAAGCAGGAAGGCAAGCCGGTGGCGGTTAACGTCGATAAGTTGCTGGCTGCGGGCCAGAAATCCTGGTATGGGGATGAGCCCAAGGCCGCTTCAGGCCGCAAGTACTGGCAACCGGCAGGCGGGAACTGGCAGGCGGTCGAAGTGCCCGCCGGAGTGTGGTCGGTCGCGGTCGCGAAGAAATCAAACGGCGTGGTGAAGAAGAACTCGGGAGCATCGCTGGTGGACCTAGGCGATGGCGTCGCTTGCCTTGAATTTCATTCCAAGATGAATGCGCTGGGCGCCGACATCATCGGGCTGATCAGTCAGTCGCTCAAAGCGGGTGGGCCGGGTGATGCGTTCGACGCGTTCGTCATCACCAACGACGCCGCGAATTTCTCTGTGGGCGCGAATCTGATGCTGCTGCTGATGAGCGTGCAAGAAGGTGAGTGGGACGATGTGGATTTGGCCATTCGCCAGTTCCAGGGGATGACGCAGGCCATCAAGTTCTCGCCCAAGCCGGTGGTGGCGGCTCCGTTTGGGCTGTGTCTGGGCGGAGGGACGGAGATTTCGCTACACGCGGCGGCCCGGCAGCCGCACGCCGAGCTGTATGCCGGGCTGGTCGAGGTAGGCGTTGGTCTGCTGCCGGGCGGCGGAGGCTGCAAGGAGATGCTGCTGCGAGCGGTGGACGCGGCCTCGGTATCGCGTGGTGGGGCTGCGGTGCTGAGCGGTTCTCAAAAAGACGCGCTCGCCGGCTCGGTCGAAATGATGGAGGCCATGAAGAAAGCGTTTGAGACCATCGCAACGGCGAAGGTGGCAACGTCGGCGCACGAGGCACGGGGCCTGGGATTTCTCTCCGATAGCGACCGCATCACGATGAACCGCGAGCGCGTGCTTTCCGACGCCAAGGCGCGGGCGCTTGAACTGGTTCGCGCAGGATATGAGCCGCCGATTCCGCGAACCGACATTCCCGCGCCCGGGGAGAATCTGCTGGCGGCGCTGAAGATGGGCGTGCATCTCATGCGCCAGGGGGACTTCATTACTGACTATGAAGTCAAGCTGGGCGGGAAGATCGCGGAAGTGCTGTGCGGCGGCAACGTAACGCCGGGGACGCCGGTGAGCGAGCAGTACATCCTGGATCTGGAGCGCGAGAATTTCAAATCGCTGTGTGGTGAGAAGAAAACGCAGGAGCGAATTCAGTACACGCTGAAGACGGGAAAGACGCTGAGAAACTAGTTCCTACGTGACTCGACTGGCTTCTCAGCCAGCCGCAACTTGCGCAAATCTTCGCACGGCCGGCCGCCGTTCTTGCTGCGCCCGCCAGAGGTCGTACTGCGACTGCATATTCATCCATAGCTCTGGCGTTGTACCGAGGGCCGCCGACAATCGGATCGCCATGGCCGCGGAGATTCCGGCTTTACCGTTCAGCACGCGCGACAATGTCACACGCGTGACCCGCAGGTGTGCCGCTGCCTTGGAAACGGCCAAACCTCCGAGATACTCGCGAAGAACCAGACCCGGATGCGGGGGGTTGTGCATGCGCATGGCTAACTCCTTGCTCCTGTTACCGGTCCCGAAAGACCGTGATATTGGACTATCTGGCTAGTGATAGTCCTGATAGTCCACGAGGACAGCGTCCTCGCCCTCAAACTTGAACGTCAGGCGCCAGTTGCCGCTGACGCTGACTGCCCAGTGACCTTTGAGTTCTCCGGCCAGCGAATGAAGTCTCCATCCCGGAGCGTTCATGTCTCCCGGCTGCCTCGCATTATCCAGGGCAAACAGCTGCAGGCGTAGCTTGCTAGCGTGCTTCGACTGGATCCCAGCTTTCGACCCGGTGTGGAAGAACTTCTCCACACCCCGGTGCCGGAAGTTCTTGATCACCGGTATAGTGTAACGCTACGCGTTACATCAGTCAATCTGGAATGTCGCTACCTTGCCCCCTGCTACAATCGCCTCATGCCAAGACTCTTGCTTGCTGCGGCGGTCGGGCTCATCATCCTCGTTCCTGCAGGCCCACTCGCCAACGCCCAATCCACCGCGCAAAAAGATGCTGTTGGCAAGGAGCCTCCGCCTGACGTGCCGGATGCGATCGCCGTGCCCGCCGGCCTCGAGGTCGTGTTGCTCGCGCATGGTTCGGGATCGCAGATTTACACCTGCCAGGCCGGCGCCGACGGCAAGTTCGCGTGGACCCTGAAGGGACCTGAGGCTGAGCTGAAGGATCGCAAAGACAAAGTGATCGGCCATCACTCGGCCGGCCCGACCTGGAAGCTGAACGACGGCAGCGAAGTCACGGGCAAGGCTGCGGCCCACGTGGATGCGCTCGATCCGGAGTCAGTTCCATGGCTGCTGGTAAATGTCGTGAGCAACGGGGGAAAAGGTCAACTCGCGAACGTAACCAGCGTCCAGCGCGTGCACACGCACGGAGGACAGCCGCCAGGCTACGGATGCGATGAGTCGCACAAAGATACGGAAACGAAGAGCAGTTACAGCGCCGACTATTACTTTTTTGCGCCGGTGAAGTGAGGGCGGCAAGCCGGCGGAAATGCCGACTCCCGCGGATGCGGCAATGATCGAGCGTCCAGCGCGGAGTGGGTGCATCTAATCAGGAACTCAAGATTGAGGGAGTGATGTTATGCGTGAAATTGTTATTGCCTCGTCAGTCCGCACGCCCGTAGGACGCGCCTACAAGGGCACGCTGCGGGCGACCCGTCCCGATGAACTGGCGGCGGTTGCGATCAAGGGCGCGCTGGAGCGCGTGCCGCAACTGGATGCCAAAGAAATCGAAGACGTCATCCTCGGCTGCGCCATGCCGGAGGCCGAACAGGGGATGAACGTGGCCCGCATCGCGTCGCTGCGAGCCGGGCTGCCGGTGGAGGTTTCGGCGCTCACCATCAACCGATTCTGCTCGTCGGGACTGCAGGCGATTGCCATGGCGGCCGAGCGCATCATGAGCGGCGGCGCGGAGGTGATTGTCGCCGGGGGAACCGAATCCATGACTATGATTCCCATGGGCGGGCACAAAATTTCGCCCAATCCCTGGCTGGTGGAACATTACCCGGATGCATACCTGACGATGGGACTCACGGCGGAACGGGTGGCGCAGCGCGTAGGCATTACGCGGCAGGCGGCAGATGAGTTTTCGCTGCGCAGCCATCAGAAGGCGCTGGCGGCGATTCAGGCGGGGAAATTTGCTGAGGAAATTGTGCCCGTGCCGGTGAGTTTCAGCACGCCGAACGGCTTGAAGCCGAGGCGGCAGGAAATCGTGTTCAAAGTGGACGAAGGCCCGCGTGCTGATACGTCGCTCGAAGCTTTGCTCGCGCTCAAGCCCGCGTTTCATGCCAAAGGGACGGTGACGGCCGGGAATTCGTCGCAGATGTCGGACGCTGCGGCGGCCGCAGTGGTGATGTCGGGAGAGCGCGCGAAGGCCTTGGGGATCAAGCCGCTGGCACGCTATGTTTCGTTCGCCACGGCAGGTTACAAACCGGAAGAAATGGGGCTGGGACCGGTGTTTGCGATTCCGAAGGCGCTGAAGATAGCGGGACTGAAATTGTCTGACATCGGCGTGATCGAGTTGAACGAAGCGTTTGCGGCGCAGTCGCTGGCGGTGATCAAGGAAGCGGGACTGGACCCGGAGAAAGTGAATCCTAACGGCGGCGCCATCGCGCTGGGTCATCCGCTGGGTTGCACCGGGGCAAAGTTGACGGCGAGCGTCCTGCGCGAAATGAAGCGGCGCAACGCGCGTTACGGGATGGTGACCATGTGCGTGGGCGGCGGCATGGGCGCGGCGGGGATTTTCGAGAACCTGGATTAACCACACAGGAGACCGAGGTCACAGAGGAAAGCCTTAGCAGGACCATCCGCAATTCCGCCACGAAACACCGATGAAACACGGCGTTTCAGTCCTATCATTCCCTTTGTCCCCGCATTAGAATTGACAGATAGTTACCGCCGCGTTTACCTGTCGCGGCGGTTCCTTTGCGAGGGGAAAAGAATGGCAACGAGCACGGCAGTACCCAAGACCCGGATTGCGGGCGGCAGTTTTCTGCTGGAATCGCGCCGGCCGGAAGAAGTTTTCACGCCGGAAGATTTCACGGAACAGCACCGACTCATCGGGCAGACCGCGGAAGAGTTTGCGCTGAATGAAATCGTGCCCAATGCCGAGAAGATGGAGCACAAGGATTTCTCGGTGACGCGCGATCTGCTGAAGAAGGCGGGTGAACTGGGGCTGAGCTCGGTCGAAATCCCGGAGGCCTACGGCGGGCTGGAGATGGACAAGGTTACGGCCGCGGTGATTGCGGATCATATCGCCAAGTATGCCGGGTTCGCGACCACCTGGGGCGGTCACACGGGCATCGGCACGTTGCCTATCGTTTACTTTGGCACGGAGGAACAGAAGAAGAAATATCTGCCGCGGCTGGCCTCGGGCGAGATTGTGGGCGCGTATGCGCTGTCGGAATCGACTTCGGGATCGGATGCGCTGAATTGCCGCACCCGGGCGCAGCTTTCTTCCGACGGCAAGCAATACATCCTGAACGGCGAAAAGATGTGGATCACCAATGCGGGATTCGCCGATCTGTTCACGGTGTTTGCGAAAGTCGATGGAGAAAAGTTCACGGCATTCCTGGTGGAGAAGAATTTCTCCGGCTTCTCGGTGGGGGCGGAAGAACACAAGATGGGAATTCGGGGATCGTCCACCTGCCCGATCATTCTCAATGACTGCCAGGTTCCGGCGGAAAATCTGCTTGGCGAAGTCGGCAAAGGGCATCTCATCGCGTTCAACATCCTGAACATTGGGCGCTTCAAGCTGGGCGCGATGTGCGTGGGCGGCGGGCGAATGTCGCTCGGAAACGCCATCGCATACGCCAAGCAGCGCAAGGCGTTTGGCAAGGTGATCGCCGACTTCGGACTGGTGCGCGAAAAAATCGCCAATATGGCGACGCTGCTCTACGTGGGCGAGTCGCTGGTTTACCGCACCGTCGCCATGATGGATGCGGCACTGAGCGAAGTGAACAAGGCTGCTTCCGATGCCGCCCGGCAGACGCTGAAGGCGATCGAGGAGTATGCGGTCGAGTGCTCGATCATCAAGGTGTGGGGCTCGGAGATGATTGATTACATCGTGGACGAGACTCTGCAGATTTATGCGGGCTACGGGTTTGTGGAAGAGTATCCGGCGGAGCGCGCCTACCGCGACGCGCGCATCAATCGCATTTTCGAAGGCACGAACGAAATTAACCGGCTGATCATCACGGGCTTTCTGCTGAAGCGGGCGATGAGCGGACAACTGCCGCTGATGCCGGCCATCAAGAAACTGATGGAGGAAGTGCTGGCGGGGCCGTCGGCGGGCGAAGAAATTGAGGGCACACTGGCACAGGAGCACAAGCTGGTGGCGAAGGCGAAGAAGTTGGGGCTTTTTGCGGCGGGCGCGGCTACGGAGAAATACATGCTCGCCATTCAGGACCAGCAGGAGATCATGGGCGCCATCGCCGATATAACCATTGAGACTTACGCCATGGAGACGGCGGTGCTGCGGGCGCAGAAAATCGCGGAGAGTAAGGGCGAAGCGGCTGCTGCTCTGCCCATTGCCATGACACGGGTCTATCTGTCCCAAGCGATGGAAAAAATCGAGTCGGCGGCGCGGAAGGTGATCGCCGCTGTGGCTGAGGGCGACATGCTGCGCACGCAACTCGCCATCCTGCGGCGGCTGGCGAAATATGAGCCGTTCAACACGATTGCACTGCGGCAGCAGATCGCCGAGAAGATGATCGAGCGCGGGAAGTACGCGCTGGCATAGCGAAACGACAACCACAGAGGGCACAGAGGACGCTGAGGTCAGACGCCTCCTTCTACGGCCGCGTCGTCTCCGGCGGTATCCGCAGATAACTCACGAACGCGACCCGCTTACTGTCGGGCGACCACGACGGCACATTGATCGTTCCTTGCCCTCCGAACAATTTCGCCAGCACAGTAATCTTCTTGTCGGCAGCGCTCTGCCCTGTCAGCGACATCAGGCGCAGCATGACATCTTTGTTCTCGGGGTGGCCGGACACGCTGGCGTCGTAGGTGAGGAATACCATCCACTGGCCATCGGGGGAAATATGCGGGAACCAGTTGTTGAGATCGTCGGAGAAGACCTGCTCCTGCTCGCTGCCGTCCGGCTTCATGCGCCAGATTTGCATGTGGCCCGTGCGCTCGGAGTTGAAGTAAATGTATTTCCCGTCCGGTGAATATTCCGGCCCGTCATCCAGACCTTTCGCGGTGGTCAGCCGCGTCTCTTCGCCGCCGACCGCCGGGATTGTGTAGATATCGAAATCGTCGTTGCGCCGGCCAACGAAAGCCAGTGTTTTTCCATCCGGCGACCAGCCATGCCAGTACGAAGGAGACTTCTGCGTAATGCGCCGCGGTGTGCCACCGGCGATGGGCATGATGTAGACCAGAGACTCGTGATCCTCCTGCGAATTGTCGCTGATCGCCAACTCGGTCGAGTCGGGCGAAATGCCGTGGTCGTTGTTGCAGCGGTTCAGGTAACCGGTGTCGATCACGGTAGGCGTGCCGCCGTCGACTGGCAAGCGTTCAATGCGTCCGTTGCGGTTGAAAAGAAACGCAGTGCCGTCGCGGGTCCAGTTGGGAGCTTCGAATCGGCCCGGGGCGAGATAAGCGACGCGGCGGTCGGCGGAATCAATCCCGACGGTTTCGAGCGTGCTGTAGAGAACCGGTTGTCCCCTAGCCGGGGCGGGCTGGATCAGTTCGACGTTGGAGAAGACTGCCTTTTCAATCACATCTTTGTCGTGGGAGCAGACACCGAGCCCCGCGTAGAACGGGCCTTCGAGAGGAATGCGTAGCCATCCGCCGGCGACCTTGAGATCGCCGCCTGTTGCGAGAGACATATAGACGTAATCGCCGCGCCTGGCGATCTGGAGACGAGTAGGAGCGGAGATATTCGATTGAATCTCGCGCGTAACCGCGCCTTTCTCGTCGCGAAACTGTAACGACGTCAGGCCGCTGGCGTGGAGCGCAACGTCGGCGTACACGGAGTCGGCATCGAGGCTCTGGCGCAGCATCAGGACGGCCTTCTTGTGTCCGTTCCCGGACAGATTCGCGAACTGCACGTCGGCACTAATTTCCACATCGCCCGACATTTTCTTCCACACAAACTGGAATGAATCAACGGCGCCCCACATATTCTCGCCGCTGCCGGCGATGGTGTAGGTTTGCTTTGCGGCGTCATAGTCAGCCGCACCTGCATGCAGAACCGTGCCTACATCGCTGTGGCCCTCGAAGATGCCGATCGGCATGGCAGAACTCTGCGCCCAAGCGACGCTAACGCCTAGAGAGAGAACAAGTCCCACGAACGTGACCGGCAATACGATTTCTAGTTTGCGCATAAGAGTTCCTTCGTTCAGACACCGCGAGACGCCAAGCCAGATAGATCAACCCGGAATTGTAACTCCGGAGGGTGGAGCGGGCACCGCCGTCAAACTCGGTTCGGCCGGACAATCCTTTTGATTGCCCTCTGTCGATAATGCCCATTTCTCGCAAAAGGCCAGAAGTGGGGAACCCACCCCAACAAGACGGATTTGCGAAGATATCCTCTACCCAATCTGCAGCCGGTTCTGTTACAACTTTCGCATGGAAACCAGAAACCGTACTTGCGCCATATTCTTCTTCGTTCTGATTTGTAGCTCCCTCCTAGCAGCCGCTCAGCAGTCGATAGCGGGGCACTATGAAGGCACTGCGACTACCAATGCACAACAGGTCGTACAAGTTGCGATCGACCTGAAGGAAACCGGCGGAACATTTTCGGGCCAAATCAACTCATCGGCGGGCGATTTCTCCGTGGTTGGCGGGAAACTACAAGGAACCACAGTCACCATCGAATTCGACGGCGGTGGCGTTCCGGGTACCGTTACCGCGAAGCTATCCGACGGCCGACTTCTGGGTACGTTCACAACGGGAGATGAAGCCGGGTCTATAGACCTCAGGAAAACCTCTGATGTTCCCGCTGGCGATGCGCCACCGTCGGCGAATCTTGCTCTCACTCCGCCCATGGGATGGAACTCGTGGAACAAGTTTGCCTGCAACGTCAGCGAGGATCTGATCAAGGGCATGGCTGATGCTGTCGTCAAGTCGGGCATGAAGGACGCAGGGTACGTGTATGTCAACATTGATGACTGCTGGCAAGTAAGCCGCGACGCCAACGGCAACATCGTGGCCGATCCGCAACGCTTCCCGCACGGGATGAAGGCGCTGGGCGACTACATTCATTCGCTTGGGCTGAAGTTTGGCGTGTACTCCGACGCGGGATCGAAGACATGCGCCGGGCGCCCGGGAGGACTTGGACACGAATATCAAGACGCCCTCATGTATGCATCGTGGGGCGTGGACTATTTGAAGTACGACTGGTGCAATACGTCCACGCAGGATGCCAAGTCTTCCTATGCCAACATGCGCGCGGCTTTGGACGCATCGGGGCGACCGATGGTGTTCA
>Ga0074046_10005351_pt1 | contig 10263 bp, 8 predicted proteins | sample BogForMeECP23OM3_FD_94441 | JGI IMG/M metagenome (GOLD analysis project Ga0074046, IMG submission 94441) | Bog forest soil microbial communities from Calvert Island, British Columbia, Canada - Bog Forest MetaG ECP23OM3 | ecosystem: Environmental > Terrestrial > Soil > Wetlands ...
AGGAACGGGCTCCGCTGGGGCCGAACCAAGGAACTGCATCCACAAGGAGGACGACGCCACGACCGCCAATCAGCTACACTGACCCAACGCCAAGCCTCTCCACGAAAACGGGGCAAGTCCAGACGCCGCGACAAACACGGTTTCTTGCACAGCGTTTTCTTCCCAATCTTCTTGTTTGCGCGCCTGTTTATCCAGGCAGCTTTTTTGTGAGTGGGCAGGAGCGGCGGCGGATTGTGGCCGCCGTCGCTCCAAACCATCAAAAAATCTACAAAGCAGCGCGAGCACTCGCAGCGCAGCGGCATTGGCAATCGTGGTGATCGTCTTCTTCGGCAATCGGCGGGGGAAGCGATGCTCCCGACACCACCGCCGCGACGGCGGTCAAGGGATCGGTTTCGCTCGTCACGATCACCTTGATGCCCCGTTCCGTGAGCTTTTTTAAGAATCCCTCTCCGCAACTGCCCGTGATAAGAACCTCAAGGCCGTCAATGGGATGCGGCGCGCTGCAGGGATGCTCATGGATGCTCATTTCCTTCGGCAAGTCCAACTCGCCGGTTTGAAGAACATGACGATCGGAGGCTTCGAAGATCTTGAATCGACGCACTGTCCGGTGATGGTACGGAATTTTGGCTCGTGATGCCAATTTTCATGCTTAAGACCTTGTTGGAGCGGGTTTCGCGAAGCGACTGAGCGCCTTAGAGAAAGCCTTACCGGGATGGGCGTATCTCGTCATTGCGAATGCGCAATGATCGCCATAGGATGAGCTTTGGCACGCGCATTGTGGAATAATACGAACCGCTATAAGGCGCGACGCCTTTGCCCATCGATTTGATCGCGGGAGTTGGCGTAGCAGTGCACGACGATGAGGTCACGCAGCTCTTCTTGTTGCCAGGTGGGCAGCCGGTCCCAAGCAAGGCGGGTCGAAGTGAAGTCTCTCCGCCATGGCCAGGGATGATGCGCGCCGAAGGAGCCGATGCCACAGGCAGGTGTCGGCTAAACGAGCTATCCAGGCTCCAAGGGAACCACTTTCATCGTGTCGCTCCTAGTTTGCCGGTGTCTTCTGACCGGCACTATCGCGCCGCCAGCTCGATATCTGACGCTGCGCGAAAACTTTCCTCCAAATCGACATCGGTGATTGGGTAGCGGACCATGAAGTAATAAATGGCAGCACCAACCGTCATGATGATCCCGCCGGTAGCCAGCGCCAACACAAAGGAGCCAGTCCTATCCACGATCAGCCCAGAGAGAAAGGGCGATCGCTGCTAAACGTGCAGCAGAAATTCCGGATTGTCCGCCAGCTTGCACTCAAACTTCATCAGCTTGAAGTCGGAGTCAAACTTCAGGATGTTGTTCTCGCTGCGGCTAGCGATATATAAGCGCCCTGATTTCGTGAACGCCATTCCGCACGCATTTTTTACCTTCACTCCTTCGATTGGGGAGAGCGTGAAATCACCCGGAAAACTGGGCAGTTGCGCAGTAAGCACCGCGTCACCGGCGCTGACGTACAAGCTACCCTTCCACACCACCAGATGGACGGGCGATTGCAAGCCATTGCTCTGACCCAGAAATTTCCCATCTTTGTCATAGACTTTGACTCTGCCAGCGGGCTCGTCGGCAACATAGAGTGCGTTGTTCGCCCACACCAGCCCCCGAACAGAATGCTTGTTTTCGCCCGAACCGGAGTACTCCAGCCCAGCCGGAGCCTTCACCGGCGTGATCATTGAACCCAGGTTGCCCACGCTGGAAGCTACAAAAGTGCCAGGGTAGAACTTGCCATTCGGGGGCAGCACGGGAGCTTGCGGCGCCGGCGTCGCGCTCGTGCCGTCAGCGGAGACTTTCAGGCGGGTGACGATGTTGGTGTCCTGACTTGAGACGTAGCAGTAGCCCGTGCCATCAAATGTCATGTCGAAGGGATGCTCAATCCCTTTGCAGGTCTTTAGCGAAACGAACGTGCTGATGAGTTTGTACCGCGTGTCCGACCCTTTGTAGCAAAGCACACTGTTTTCTTTTCTATTGCCATTGACTACGTAAAGGTACTTCCCGGCTCGATAAATGCCGCGAAGTTCATCCAGCAAGATTTCCCCACTGTCCCTCAGCACGCTCGAAGTGATCCTCTTCCCATGCTTATCGTGGGCGTGCACGTTGTTCTTGTGTGGGTCTGTTTGGGGCTTGCCACCGTGAAGCGTAACGAAGAGCATAAGGTCCTCCCAGAAGAATCACAGTCTCACAAGATTCACCCCCCACGTCACTAAGAGTGTCGGGCATGCGAGCATCTTGAGAGTTCGTAACTGTGGGGGGATGAAAAGTCCCGCCCGCATCGTGGGCCTCGCTGAATTCGCAGCGGAGCTGCTCGGAGTAGAGCGTTATTAACTCTCAGATGTAATTACGGCCTCTAATCCGCTTTCGACACTTCATCGGCGGTTCGCTTGCGCTCGCCTCTCTCAACCTTGCCTGCCAGGATCATTGCCCCGGCTTTTCCGCAACGCTCACCACCACGGCTTTTGACCGCAGCAGCTTGCGGTGGCTTGAGACCTGCACCTGACTGCCGGCCTCGAAGGGCCCTCCTTCATCTCTCATACAGTTGCGCAAAGCCGTGTGGACCGGGGTTGCTCGTGACACACGGCCCCCAGCGGACTCCGTGGTGTTTGAAGATGATAGCGAGACGAGCGTACCTTTCGCCGTCCTTGGTGGCGAAGTACTTACGTGATTAGTTATAGGCTTTTTGCCAAACAAACCCAATTTGCTTAACCGTTTGTGAATCTCACAAGATGGTGCGCCTGGAGAAGCTTTAATTAATGATATGAATCGAACACTTTGACGGTTGGAATAGGAAATGAAACTCAAAAGGCGCGCGCATTGGCTTGGACGGGCGTCGCCGATTGCATCAATTGCAACATTCGGCAGTCAGTCCTCTTCGCCGGATTGGAGGAACGGGACTTCAATGAAATTCACCGGCCTATCGATCAGCTCAATTATGCGGCGGGAGCGACTATATACCGGGCCGGCGAAGAAGGCCTCTCGCTCTTCACCATTCGCACGGGGCTCGTGAAGCTGGCTCACTACCTTCCAGATGGTGGGCAGCGGATCGTGCGGCTCCTTCGAAAGACGGATATTTTGGGTTGGAGTGCATGCAGGCCGGGATGTACCAGCACACGGCCATTGCGCTTCAGCCGGCCGAGGTTTGCCGCCTGCCGGCTCCTTGCGTCAAGCGCCTCTTGAGCAGCAATCAGCGGCTCTTCCATACCCTCATGGCGCATTGGTATCGCGCGCTCAGTAACTCCGACCGCTGGATTACCGAGCTTTCGACCGCGACAGCCCGCGAACGCGCCATCCGCCTGCTTCTTTGGCTTTCCGAACTGGAAACAGGCGATTCGTGCAGCCTTTTCAGCCGCGAAGATTTAGGAGCGGTGCTGGGGCTCACCACCGAAACCGCGAGCCGGACGATGGCAGAACTGAAGCGTCAAGACCTGATCCAAGAATACAGCCCGAACCGCTTTTCCTGCGACATCGTCAAGCTCCGGCAGATCGTGGGAACCTGAGCGCTCCCCCAATCAATGGGTCGGGCGAATGGCGCCCACGATGCGCAGGACGAATCCGGGAACAAGAAGCGCCAGGCCGACGAGCCAAAAAGGCTTGTTGTCGATCTTGAACCAAGCACCGTCCAAATTCGTCGTCGTGTCCATTCCAAGGGCGAACGCCGCCACCTGAAACGCCAGGAATAACGCGCCAAGCAGAATCAGCAGACGCCCCGCAAGCCGCAGGAGACCGGTGCCGCGATGCCTGATGACCCAGGCAAACAGCGCGAGCCATCCGATGAACAATAGAATGGCCCCCGCATAGGCGATCTGCGTGGTGTACGGCGTAAGCTGAGCCGCAAAATCAAGTGTTGCTTGTTTCATTGACGTTCCTTCCCAATATTTTCTTGGATCGCATTTTTAAATCTACTTTACACACGCAGCTCGAGCGGCGCATCTGCGCAAATCGAAGCGGCTTGAACGCGGCTTTGCCGATGCGTGCGCACGAAGGCCACAAACTGCTCCACCCAGGGGTTGCGCGGGCTCGAACGCAAATGGGAGAAGCTCGCCAGCAGATTACCAATCACAATGCCATCGCGGCCCCCGCCTACCCCCACCCCGCGCGCCATGCGATATGCAAACCGCTGCCCCGCCCTTAAGTTTTCTAGGGCCGCATAATGGAATTCATGCGCTGGAATTCCCGCCTCGGGAGCGTTCATCGAGGGCCAGGGCGACTCTTCGGTTTCTTGCAGCAGAACAAGCCCACGCCCTTGGGGCCGGTCGTGCATGACGGCGTCCGCTGGGATGACGCCGACCATTTTATGCGACACGCCCTTCCATTGGATGGAGTGCGCCAGATACATCATGCCCCCGCATTCCGCATAGGTGGGGAGGCCCGAGCGGATCTTGCGCGCGATGTCGGCCCGGAGTTCGGCGTTGGCTTCGAGCGGGGCGGCTTGCGTTTCCGGGAAGCCGCCGCCGATAAAAAGGCCATCCGCGTCGGGGAGCCGTGCGTCCGACAGCGCATCGAAAAAGCAGAGCTTCGCGCCCGCGCGCTCGAAGGCTTCGAGATCGTCGGCGTAATAGAAGCCAAAGGCGCTGTCGCGGGCAACCGCGATGCGAATGGACTTGCCGTAGCGCCTGGGCCGCCGGATCGGAGCGCTCGACGGCATTGCCGGTGCAGCGCGGCCGATTTCAAGAACGCGGTCCACATCGATTCCGTCCTCGACGGCAGCCCTCAACCTCGCGATCCTCGCGCGAAGTTCCGGCGTCTCTGACGGCGTCATGAGCCCGAGATGCCGCTCCGTGATCGCGAAATCCTTGTTGCGCGGCACGGCGCCGATCACGGGAATGTCCGTGTAGCGCTCCAGCGCCTGGCGCATTTTGTCCTGCTGGCGCAGCGTGCCAATCTTGTTGAGGATGATACCCGCGATATTCGTTTCCCGGTCGAACGCCTGATACCCCATGACAAGCGGCGCGATGCCCCGCGTCATGCCCAGCGTATCGATGACGAGGATGACCGGAGCGGCGAGCAGCTTAGCGAGCGCGGCGCTCGAGTCCCGCCCTTCCAGATCGACGCCGTCGTGCAACCCCTTGTTACTCTCGATCAGCGCAAAATCCGAAAGCCTTTCGCGTGCCGCCGCGCAGTCCCGGATTTCAGCGCTCGTGTGCGTGTTGAAGTCGAGATTGTAGCACGGCCTGCCGCTCGCATGCGCAAGCCACATCGGGTCGATGTAGTCCGGTCCCTTCTTGAATGTCTGAACGGCGAGCCCGCGCGCGGCAAGCGCCGCGGCGAGCCCGATCGACAGGGTTGTTTTCCCCGACGATTTATGCGCGGCGGACAGAAGGACTCGCGCCATGACTATGCCACCGCTCGCAGCCGGTCGCGGCCTTCCCACATGGCATTCGCCTGCGCCTCAGCCGCCTCGACGGTCTTCGCAGAACCTAAAGCTTTCAGCGCGATCGCCAGCGTGCCTATGACCGCGGCCTCGCCATACTCGTCGCGCGCCTCGCCGCGCAGGACCGCCATCAGCCGGTCGAGGTTCATATCTTCTTCGGGGACTTGGCGCGGATCGGAAAGAAGAACGGGCCATCGTTCTTCGCCAACCGCTCCGTCATGAACGGTCAGCACCTCGCACGGCTTGTTTGGGCGGCGCTCGATCTCACCGCCTTCGCCGCGGAAAACGGACATGTGAGGCTGCTTGAGAAGAAGCGCGGCCTTCTGGTGGATGGCCATATAGCCGCGATGGAAAATGCCCTGCAGCATGACCGGCGCAGCGTAGGGATTGAGCATGCGCGAGAGCGTATGGACAGGCGAACGCAAGCCAAGAATGGAGCGCAGCTCGAAAAGATTCGCAAGGATGGGGTTGATCGCCACAAGAGGCATGTAGGCGAAATTGCGCTGGGCGAGATGCGATGCCGCTTCCTCGAAGCTCCAGGCGACAGGAATATTTAAGCTCTCCAGAACCTCGCGCGTATAGACGCGGCCCGCGGTGTGGCCTTCCGCACCGTGCATGAAAATCTTCGTGCCATTCCGGGCGAGCATGAGCGCCGAGAGAATGTACCAGGGGAGTTGGCGGCGCTTGCCAGCATAGCACGACCAATCGAGGTCAACCTTCGGTACCTGTGAGGGAAGCGTCATGGCAGCGCGGGCGGCGCGTACGAAGCCTGCGATCTCCTCCGGGCTCTCCTCCTTCATCCGAAGCAGCATTAGGAAAGCGCCCAGTTGCTCCGGCAGCACGTCCCCGGCGAGGATCATGGCCATTGCCTCTTCCGCTTCTTCGATTGTTAGCGAGCGGGAGAGCGTCTTGCCGCGTCCAAGGATCTGGATGAAGCGCGCGAAGGGATGTGGGAGGCGGATCATAAATTTCTCCGTAATGTCAGGCTTCGGCGGGGTGTGGCAGGAAGGGCAGAATCTTCAGCGCGATCCCCGTCAACAGCATAGAAATGGAAACCCCGCTCAGGCCCAGCAGGATCTCCGGAAGCGACGGCCAGTATTGGGCGGCAACGCCGTCCTGGAATGAGCTAGACACCTCCATGCCGGGGAAAAGCTGCAGCGGATAAGCTTGGCCCCCGATGATCGTGAAGTACATCTGCGCGATGCCCCCGATCAGAAAAAAAGGGGCTGAGATGGCCATCGACCGCCAGGCGTCGCGGCCCCGCCCGAAGAAAACAAGGATCGTGAGCGGCAAAATGAGGCCGAGCCATATCTGCCCGATCCAGAAAGTCAGTGTGTAGATGCCGCCGTCACGCAGGAGGAAGGCTTCCACGTCGCGATATTGGGGCGCGTAGAGCTTCGTGAGGTGGAAAACGGCCGTCAGATAGAGAACTGCCTGCGCGAAGAGAATGAATAGTCCGCGAAACTTGTGGAGCATGTCCTCGCTGATGAGTTCCTGCCGCGTCTCCCGGCCCATGGTCATCAAAACGAGGACCGTGAATGCCAGCCCATAAAGAAAAGACGCCGCGATGAACAGCACCGCCATGATCGCCGACGAGTAGGCGTCGCGCGCGATAAGGAAGCCGAAGATAGAGCCGGTGCCAGTCGTTAGCGCGAAGCGCCAGAAGAAGGCGAAGCCGCCCACGAACTTTGTCGGCGTCGCCGAGCGGGAGATTCGGCGATCCATCATCACGAAAAGATAGAGGACGACGACGGCGATGAAGCCCATGTACAGGTAGATGTTCCAGGCGAAAATCGACCGGAAATTGTAGGTGGTCATTGCCACGATGAGGCGATCCGGCCGCCCCAAATCCAGCACCAGCACCGCAAGGCCGCCGATGAGCAATGCGATGGCCAGAACGCCGGAAAGCCGCGCATAGGGCTTGTAGGCAAGCCGGTTGAACACCGAGGAGAAGGAGGCCACGTTCAGCGCGCCCGACGCAGCCACGATCAGGAAGACGGCGAAGACATGCGGCGTGCCCCATACGATCTGGTTCGACATGCCCGTTACGATGTGCCCGTGCTCCTCCATGTACAAGGCAGCGCTCAGCCCAGCCGCGATGACGAGCACGTGGAAGGCGAGCAGCCCCCAGAAAAAGGCGCTGTGATCCGTGAGCTTCTGATATGCGACTTTTGCCATGCTCGATCCCCGCCATCAGCGGCGCGGCTTCCCTTAAATGTTCGTGTAGTAGACGCCCGTATCGCAGCCCAGATCTGGGCGAATGCGGGTCGTCCGGTATGTCGCGATGCGCTTTGCGATCTCGCTCGAAGGATCGTTCAGGTTGCCGAAAAGGATCGCCGCCGCGCCTTTCGCCTTGCACGCCTCGACGCAATGCGGAACGCCCCCGGCGTCGATGCGGCTCGCGCAAAGCGTGCAACCTTCGACGGTCCCTTTCCCACGCGGCGCATCCGGCTTCTGGTCTTTCAGCGGCTCATGCACAAATGACCGCGCCTTGTACGGGCAGGCCATCATGCAGTAGCGGCAGCCGATGCAGATATGGCGGTCCACCAGCACGATGCCGTCCGCACGCTTGAAGGAAGCACCCGTGGGACAGACATCGACACAAGGTGGATTCGCGCAATGCTGACACATAACCGGCACAGAAAAGCCCGCGCCAGTTCTCGGGTCTTTCGCCGTAACCTTGCGCACCCACTGAGGGTCTGTCTCGGGATGGCCAGTGCTTTGCCAGCCGAAGGCTTTGGAGCAGGCGGCGATGCAGGCGTAGCATCCGTCCTTGCATTTGCCGGCATCGATAAGAAGCCCCCACCGCACCTTCGATGAAGCAGGCGCTGTTTCGGCGGCAGCCGCCTCGCCCATGGCGTAAAGCGTGACGCCGGGCGCGAGCAGCGTCGCCGTCATGGCTGCCGCGGCCTTCAGGAAAGCGCGCCTGCCGCCGTCAATGGGCTTGCCTTTGGTCATGGCCGCGTCTCCTGAAAGTGAGCCGCCGCGACCGCAAGGTCTGGGGAAATGGCCCCTTGTGCGCTTTGCGTCTTCTCCGAGCCGGGCCGCGAAGAATGACACTCGAAGCAGTCGATGGAGACAGCCGCGAAGTCATGGCAGCTCCGGCAGAAATGCCTGGAATCGGTATAGGCTACGGGCTGCCCGTCCGCGCCATTGACGGCATGACAATCCACGCATCCGGCAAGGCTGAATGGCTTGCCTCGGATACCTTCATGCACGGTCTCGTCGCGCTGATGCTTCATCATGCTCATGTGATTGCGCCGCATGAACTCGGTGGCGGCCACGCAATGCTCGCCCCTGCCCTTTGGCCGTGCCGGGACGAGGCCTTCCGCGAAAGCTGACATATTCGCAACGGCAAGTAGGAGCACAATGACGGTCGCCTGTCTCATGCCGCCCTCTCGCCCCTATCGTTATCCCGGAGAGCGCCTTGGCGCTTATCCCGGATCGTCAAGAACTCAAGGCTGCGTTTGTTACGATCCCGAAAGGGCGCTCGCGCCCTATCCGGGATGACCCCTGAGGAGTGACGGATCGTGTGCACCTCCGTTACTCCCCAAGACCCATCTGGATATAGCCCGTGGGGCAGACATCCTTGCAGATGTGGCAGCCGATGCACTTGGCGTAGTCGGTGTCGACGTAGCGCCCGAGAGCAGCTTCGCTCTTTTTCACGCGATGGACGGCCTTTTGCGGGCAGTAGATCAAGCAGTTGTCGCATTCGAAGCAGATGCCGCAGCTCATGCAGCGGTCAGCCTCCGCGCGCACCTCCTTCTCGCTCAAGCGTTGCAGGCGCGATTCGAAATTGCCGAGCACATTTTCGGCGTCGATCGCCTTCTCGCCGCGCACGTGCTGCGGCGTATTGCGAAAATGCCCGAGAAACAGCTCCTTGGAGCTGACGATCAGCGATTTCGCGCGGTCCTCGAAGTTATGCAGCGCATAATTGGCGTGGTCGGTTCCGGTTGCCTGGACGTGGTCATATTCGGCCGGTTCGCGCCCTACTTCCCTGAGCTTCTCGATTAGGTCGAAGTGATGCACGTTCACTTTCGGCAAACCGGGCTGAGCCTCGGCTTTCAGATAATGACCGATGCTTTGTGCGGCGATCCAGGCATGGCCGATGGCCGTCGTCAGCAGGTGCGGACGGATCACGTCGCCACCCGCAAACACACCGTCACGCTTCAGCGAGCGGTGATAGGCGTCGATGGCGGCAGCGCCTTTGCCGTTGTCGAGCGTCTCCAGGCCGGTGAAGTCCGTGGCCTGGCCAATGGCGGACACGATGAGATCGCATTCGATATCGTGCTCGGTTCCCGGCTTGATGGTCATCTTGCCGCCGGTCCAATCCACCTCGGCGACGCGCAGCGCCTTGGCGTGACCGGGCCTGTCGAGCACCACGGCAACCGGCAGGAGCGATCCGAGAATGTTCACGCCTTCCTGCGTGACATGCTCGATCTCCATCTTCGTAGCCGGCATCTTCTCTATTGGCCGGCGATAGACGATGGTCACATCCGCGCCCTGCCGGCTCGCTGAGATCGCCACGTCGTGCGTTGTCTGGCCCAGCACGACGAAGGCTGGGTGGTCTTTCTCGTGGATGTGCTCGATATGCCCCAGCCTGCGCGCCACCGCCGCCACGTCCATGGCCGTATCGCCGCCGCCGATCACTAGCACGCGCTCAGCGCCGGCCTGGAGGCGGCCTTCGTTGAACGCTTCCAGGAACGCAATGCCGCTGATGCAGTTGTAAGCGTCTTTCGCGCCCGGCACATCGAGCGGCGTACCCATTTGTGCGCCTACCCCGAGAAACACCGAGTCGAAGTCCTGCTGGAGTTGATCGAGCGTCACGTCCACGCCGATTTTCATGCCTGTGC
>Ga0074046_10005352_pt1 | contig 10261 bp, 5 predicted proteins | sample BogForMeECP23OM3_FD_94441 | JGI IMG/M metagenome (GOLD analysis project Ga0074046, IMG submission 94441) | Bog forest soil microbial communities from Calvert Island, British Columbia, Canada - Bog Forest MetaG ECP23OM3 | ecosystem: Environmental > Terrestrial > Soil > Wetlands ...
GACGGGCACGACGTGCTGCAGGGCCTGCGAGAAGAAGAGTTTGCCCATCTCGGTGCAGGCGGAGGTAATGCCGCCGACGACCTTGGGTGTGTTCAAGGTCTGATACACCGGGTTGCCAGGATCCACGCGCTCGGGCGAGAAACAGAGGAAGAAGTCTTCGCCAACTTTCAGGCCGTGCTTCTCGAAGGTGGTCAGTAGCAGTTCGTCCGTGGTGCCGGGGTAAGTGGTGGATTCCAGTATGACCAGCAGGCCGGGATGGAAATACTTGGCGATCTCGTCGGCGGCCGACACGATGTAGCTCATGTCGGGGTCCTTGGTCTTGCGCAGCGGCGTTGGAACGCAGATGTTGATGGTGTCGAGCTCGCGAACCACGGAGAAGTCAGTGGTGGCGTCGAAGTGGCGGTCTTTCACCAGTCGCGCAACTTCGTTACTGGGGACATCCTGCACATAGGACTCGCCCTTCATCAGGCGGTCCACTCGGGACTTCTGTAAATCGATGCCGGTGACATGGAAGCCAGCCTTGGCGAACTCGACGGCCAGGGGCAGGCCGACATAGCCCAGCCCAACGATGCCCACGCGGGCGGTCCTGCTCTCGATTTTGTCTTTGAGTGCCTGGAGTGTGCTCACCGACTTCTCCGCCACCTGCATGATTCGGTCTCCTGTAGAGATGCACCGCACCGGGCCATCTCCTGATGATTGCTAATCCTTGATTCTATACATTCGGCGGGCCTTTGCGTAACTCGCGCGCCGATTGCAATTGCTATCTGCATCGGCTTCCCGTTTCCGGAGAAGTTTTCCATCACACCTGAATTCTCAGGCGCGCGTGCAACGTGAGTGGCAGTGTAGCGCGACGGCGAACGACAATGACTGGAGCGGGCTCCCTCGAGTCGAAACAACGGGAGCGCCAGCCCTGTTCCCTGCAGCCGCCGTCTGTAGCGAACTCGGCGAGGTCTCCGACAGCCCAGGTGCCGGGAGAGACTTCGCGCGGCATCGGCGCGAAGTGCCAGAACTGCTCGATGTCGTGCTCGCCCGGTGGACCTTTAATGTGGTCCGTGATGGCAAATGCGTCGTTGGTGAACTCGACGGTGCGAGTGTGAGTGAAGCCCGAATAGCTGCAAGTCGCGGTGGCCCGGTCGCGGTTAGTGTCGCTGGTGAACTCGACGAGTTTGACCTCCGGCTTTTGCGCCCAGCGAAACGGGCCAGCGCAGACACCCTGATCGTGGCCGTCTATGCGAACGGTGTTGTGGGAGGAAGAACCGCGGAAGAACTGGCGCCACTCTGGATCCATGTAGCTGAACGTACCAGAATCAATCAGAAGTTCCGTCTCAGCTGCACTCACTACGAGCGATAGTGTGTCGGAGTGGCTATGGCCGCCGCTTCCCTGGCCAAACGGTCCGCCGTCGAAGAGGGCGACGACGGGGCCGCGACGGAAGACGACGATGCCGGTGTCTTCCAAGACGCGCGAGTCTCGGACAGGTGCATCGGTGAAAGTTTCGGCACAACGCTCGGGGCCGAGCCACCACAGGGCGATTTCGTCGAGGTCGCCCGGTGTGTAATGAAAGAAGCGCTTCCTCGCCAATACCGATGCGGTGGCCAGCGTGGCGCGTGCGAAATGGCTGCGCGGCCCGTAGGGAGAAAAGAAGCGTCCGCCGTCGTCGTCGCCGAGGAACGCGAGGTCGCCACTGTCACTAACAATGGAGGCGAGAAACTCGGCCATACGGGCGAGACCTTCGCGATAGGATGCCGGCACGTCATCTAGCACGGCGTGAAACGCGAACATGTCGAGCGCGTAAAGCTGGTAGTAGGTGGACTGCTCGAAGTAGCTGCCGTCGGGTTTGACGCGATTGTCCATATGGCCGCGAACGATGTCGCGCCCGACAGAGCGCCAGCGATCGGCGCGCGGAAACTTGGGAAACAGCCGGCCGATTGCGTGCAACGCGACAGCCTCTCCCAGGAGGTGCGTGTTGGGGGAGAAGTAAATCGAGAGGTTGTACTCGAGGTGCAGTCCGTGGCGGTAGAGTTGGGCAAGGAAGCGCTGGCGAAACGCAGTGGGCATTTTCGCGCCGACGAGGTGCCAGATCCAGATCCATGAGCCAGCGCGGACCCCGACTTCGAGCGCGCTGGTCCAGTTGATGCCACATTGACATGGGTTTTCGGCCCACCAGTGTTCGAGCTGACGGAAAATCGTTTCGCAGTATTCGTCGCGTCCAGTGATGACGCAGGCCTGTGCCAGCAGAACCAGGTGCTGGTGGCGGTTGATCTCCCAGATCAGCTTGTGGTCTCCGGCGGCAGTGAAGTCGAGATAGGGGATGCGGCCAAAGTATTTCGCGGGGGTTTCGACGCCGCGATGCGGATCCCGGCGCCAAGCGATGGCCGGGCCGTAGTCAATCACCTTGTCGAATATAGGTACGCGGCCCTGCACGATTTCGTTGGCGGTCTTGATGAGTTCGCGTGCGTACTCGGTCTCGCGCAGCGCATCGGCGACGACGGCCGGGTTGGGGAGCAGTTCGAGCGGCGTGTCCACCGCCAAGTTCAGGTTGGGAGAAGAAAAGGCAAGGAGCGCGTTGGCGGCTTGTTGACGGATTCGAAATGTGAGTTCGCGGAAGGTGCGCATTCAAGTGAAGAGCGATTAGGACTCCGCGTTTACATCAGAGTTGCAAGCTTTTCTGCCGAGCTCAGGGGGACCTGGTCCGACCCCTTTGCACCAAAAGAAGGCGCAAAGGATGGGGCCCCAGATCAGGATTTATTGTACTGTCTCGAGTTTCGGGATGGCAGTTCCTTCGCAGCTCGCCACGTTGACGACCGGCACGGGCGACCGCGCGAGGATTTGCCGCGACTCTGGGTTGGGTTCCTGAGTGACGACGATTAGGTCGGCCCAGCCGATAATTTCCTCCAGACTCCTTTCCATGGAGCGGCCAATATGTGGCAGCGAGCTCAGGAGAAACGCCCGGTTGCTGCCGTAGATAGCGTCCAACTGAATGTGCGGATCGTAGATCTTTACTTCGCAACCCTTACCGATGAGGCGCTCGATCAGCGCCACGCCGGAGCTTTCGCGCAGGTCGTCGGTGTTGGGTTTGAAAGCTAGCCCGTAGACGCCGATTTTGCGGCAGCCCATTTCCATCACACGGCGAAAAGCGCGCGTAATGTGAGCCTCGTTGCTCGGCAAAACCGAGTTCAGCAGGGGCAGGTCGAGATCAAGCTGTCGAGCGCGATAGGTCAGGCCGCGCAGGTCCTTGGGCAGACACGAACCGCCAAAGGCGAAGCCCGGCTTCATGTAGGCGGAAGAGATGTTGAGCTTGGTGTCGCGGCAAACCGTCTCCATCACCTCCGCGCCATCGAGACCGAGTGAGGCGGACAGTGTGCCGATTTCGTTGGCGAAAGCAATCTTGAGCGCGTGAAAGGTATTGCAGGTGTATTTAATCAGCTCTGCGGTGCGCAACGCGACCACCGAGGTTTGTACCGGCAGCCCCGCATAGAGCGAGGCGACGCGTTCGGCGGCGGAGTGGTTGTGGCTGCCGACAACGACGAGCGACGGCTCCATAAAGTCTCTGACGGCGCTGCCTTCGCGCAGGAATTCGGGATTAGCAACAACGGTAGCGTTGGGTTCGACCGCCGGGGCGACCACTTCATCGCAGGTGCCGGGAAAGACGGTGCTGCGCACCACGACGATCAGCGGCTTTGACCTGCCGTCAAGATATGCGGCGATGTCGGTTGCAACTTTTCGCAAGTAATCAAGATTGAGATTGCCGTTTGGCGCCGACGGTGTGCCCACGCACAAGAAGGCGTAGTCGGCGTCGCGCAGGGATTCCTCCGTGGAAAGAGTGGCGGTCAGGGCTCCGCTCTTCAGGTGCTTGTCGATCATCGGCTCCAGGCCGGGCTCGTAGAACGGGGATTGGCCGTCTTCGATGGCGCGGACCTTGCGGGCATCGACGTCCACGCCCACGACGCGAAATCCCAGCTCTGCAAAGCAGGCGGCAGTGACGCAGCCGACGTAGCCAAGTCCGAATACAGCGATGGTTGGTCTTTCCTGTTTTCCATCCATGATCAATTCATCCAGTCGTAATCGAACCCGCAACCTCGGCGGCCCGGCGCGATTCAACCACTAGTAATTTTTCGAACTCCGCAGTGACAACATCCCACGAAAAGCGCGATGTCACCAGTTGCAGCGCCTCAGCCGCCACCGACTCCCGCTGAGCGGCATCGTTCATCAACTTCAGGCACTGGTCGGCGAACTCCCACGGCGTGTCGGCAAGCCGAATGTTCTCGGGATGGGAGACATCAAGCCCCTCAGCGCCGATGGAACTGGAGACCGTTGCCGTGCCAGCCGCCATGGCTTCGTAAATCTTCAGCCGCGTCCCGCCCCCAATGCGCAGCGGAACGATCGACACACTCGCTCCCCACAGCCAGGGACGCACATCGGGCACAGTGCCCGTGACTTGGATGCGGGATTCCTCCCTGACCATTGCCAGCATGGCCGACGAAGGAGCACGGCCCACCACCGCCAGCGTGCAATCCGGCTTGCGCTGCCAGATCAGAGGAAGAATCTCGCGGACAAAGTAGTTTACCCCATCAGAATTGGGCAGCCAGTCCATGGATCCGACGAACACGAGGTCCGCAGTTCGAGCCGCATCCGCCGGACGGCGGAAGTAGTCGAGGTCCACGCCGGTGGGTACGCTGACGGCCTCGATAGCGAACATCTTATGCATGGTCTCAGCGTCCTGGGGTGAGACGGCGATGACGCGCGCTGCCGCCCGGCACATGCGACGCTCCCAGTCGTACATGCGGCTGGCCTGCGTCTGAAAATACGCTCTGCGCAAGGGGTCAGGCGCCTGCTCGACGTGACGCCGCCAGATCATCGTCTCCACGTTGTGCTGGAAGAGCACTACCCCACTCATATCGTCAAAATTCGGCGCGGGTGTCAGGAAGTCGCAGACTACACTGTCGAATGGCATAGCGCTGCGCAACTGGGTGATTTTTTCGCGCTTCGCAACCGAGTAATAACGGCTGAGGGAAAGCGGCATCGACGAGAAGAAGCTTCCCGCCAATTGTATAGCGAACTTTAGTGAGCAGCGAGGCGGCACCTCGAGCGCCAGAGGATACGCCTGGGTGCAGTATTCATGCGCGCGCTGCAGTCCTTCGGGCTGCGCGGGGTTCTCGTGGGCGACATAGTGTACTTCGTGTCGGGCATTTAGCCGCTTCACCATCTCCAGGGTGCGGATTTGGCCTCCGCGATTGGTTGGATGCAGGAAGCCAGGGCTGACCCAAAGGATTCTCATGCGGCGCTTTTCACGCAGCGTTCTTCATGCGACCTGAACGCTGCCGGCAGATATCTTCATGAGGCCGTCGTAGCATTGTTCGCGGCGGCCAGTGAGGAACATGTCGCCCCAGACCTGCAGATTTAACAGGCGCCAGATGCGGTCAGTCGCGTCGTGCAGGCCGCGTTCGTGCTTGTCGAGCAGATCGTTAAGGTACGCCATGTTGACGTAGCTCGTCAGCAGACCGTCGGGATCGCGCAGATAGTCGCGTATGGCGCGGGCTTCCTCCTGCAGCAACCACGCCGTGATGGGCGTGGGGAATCCCATTTTCTTGCGGTAAATGATGCTATAGGGAATGAGGTCTTCCACCGCTTTCTTCATGATGTACTTGCCTTGCTTGCCGCGCAGTTTCATGTGCGGCGGGACCGACGCAGCGAACTCAACGAACCTGTGATCGAGGAAGGGCACGCGGCTTTCGATGGAACACGACATGCTCATCTGGTCCTGCTTCATCAGCAACTCCACGAGATAGGTCTTCTGGTCAGCGTAGAGCAGGCGCGGCAGAGTCGGCGACTGTGCGGTTGAGTCCCAGCGCTCGAGAAACGTCGCGTAGGGATTGGCGGCGAATTTCGCGCTCAGCAGTTTCTGCTGCTCGTCTGCTCCGAAGGCGCAGTAGAAATTGTTGAGGTAGAGCGACTCGATGTTGGCGCCACGACCCAGTACAGTGTGTCCCAGCTTTCGGCGTAGAGACGCCGACAGCAGCGGCGACTCGGCCAGTGCGCTCTGAATGGCATTGCGCACTCCGCCCGGAACTCTGCCGTAGGCGCGCATCCACCGCGCATTGAGCTGGTAGAAGCGGTAGCGCCCATAGCCGGCAAAGAGCTCGTCACTGCCCTCACCGGTGAGGACGACCTTTACTTGTTCGGCGGCGAGCTTGGATACGAAGTGCAGCGACACGCTGGACGGCCAGGTGATGGGCTCGTCTTCATGCCACACCAGGCGCGGCAGCGCATTGAAGAACTCCTCCATCGAGACGAGGACTTCGTGGTGGTCGGTGCCGATCTGTTCGGCGACCTGACGCGCCTCGGAAAGCTCGCTGAACCGCGATTCGCTGTATCCGACCGAGAAGGTTTTCACCGGCCCAGAAGCCTGGCGCTTGATGATGGCGGCGATAGCGCTGGAGTCCACGCCACCGCTGAGGAACATGCCCAACGGCACGTCGCTCATCAGCCGCATGCGGACGACTTCTTCCAGGCGCGCGCGGCAGTCGGCAATCCACTCGCTGTCGGGACGATCGTCGAAATGCGTAGGGCAGGGCGCGTCCCAGAACTGCTTGATTTCGAGCGTTGGAGCACTGCCGCAGGTGAGCGTGAGGGTATGCCCTGGCATCAGCTTGCGGATGCCGGTAAACAGCGTCTCTTCGCCGCTGGCGTATCCGAACGCGAGGTACTCGGGCAGCAGCCTGTCATTGAATTCCGTGCGGATGTCGGGATGTTCGAGCACCGCCTTGATCTCGGAGGCGAAGGCGAACAGCCGGCCGTCCCAGAAGTAGTAGAAGGGCTTGATGCCGAGGCGGTCGCGGGCGCAGAAGAGCTGTTTCTTGTTCTGATCCCAGATGGCGTAGGCGAACATTCCGCGATAACGCGTGACCGACTGGTCGCCCCACTGTTCGTAGGCATGAATGCAGGTTTCGGTGTCGCAGTGGCTTTTATAACGGTGGCCAGCGGCTTCCAGTTCGGGGCGAATGTCGGCGTGGTTAAAGATTTCGCCGTTGTACGTGATCCAGACCGAGTCGTCTTCGTTGCTCATCGGCTGGCCACCGGTAGTGAGGTCGATGATGCTGAGGCGGCGGTGGCCCAGCGCAACTTCTCCACGCAAGTAGAACCCTGAGGCATCGGGACCGCGATGCGCGATGACGTCCGTCATGCGCCGGATGAGCCGCGGGTCGGCAGGTGTGCCGTCGGTATGAAGGAATCCTGCTATGCCGCACATATCCTTAACTATTGTCTTACTGCCGCAGGCTCAAGGCTAGCGCCGGAAGGGTTCACGGACGTCACCATCGGCGCAGCAGCGGCATCATCGATCGCTCGCTGCTCCTGGCTCCGGGTAGTTTAGCATGATTACCTTAGAGTAAACGCGACTGCCTGTGGGGCGTCTCCTGGGAGAAACGCCACTGCGGATTTAGCGTACTTTGCCCAAGGGGGTCGTGCGGACGATGACACGCGCGCCGTTTCGTTGCCCGACCTTTTTTCTGGCCGCAGCAGGACACAGGTTGCCGATTGCCCGTGTGGAAGACGGCTGCAACCAAGTGCCGGGAAATCCCCTAAGTGGAAAACGGTTACAATTAAGTGCTGAGAAATCCTCTAGGGAGATGTATGGCGAGTAAATTTCTGTTTGCTCTGTTGGTACTGTACAGTGTTGTAGGCGTGGCACAAAAGCCCGTCCCGCAACTTCCTCAGACCTACATCGATACGACCTTTAGCGCTCCAACCGGAGTCACGCGGGCGGTGCACACGAGTGCCAGTTTTCAGAGTGCGCTTAATTCAGCCAACCCAGGAGACACAATCGTCCTAGATGCCGGAGCGACCTACCAGGGTAATTTCACTCTTCCCGTTAAGTCGAACCCCAACAACAAATGGATCTACATCGTCGGTTCCGCGCTGTCGAGCCTGCCGGCCCCGGGCACGCGGGTCGTTCCTGCGACTGATGCGGCCAACATGCCGAAGATCGTATCGCCGGGAGCCACGCCGGTCTTTACGATAGCGCCGGGTGCCAATCACTACCGCTTCGTCGGGCTGGAAATCACGTCAGCCTCCACTCAGGGATGCAGTGCCGCACAGAACTGTTACACCATGATTTTAGTGTATGCCGCATCAGTGCCGAACCAGCCCCTTGTGGACTCTATCACTGTAGACCGCTGCTATCTGCATGGCACACCCACCCTCGATGTACGGGAAGGCGTAGCTGCGAATGGGTCAAACATTGCCGTCGTGGACAGCTATATCTCGGACATCCATCAGAGCACTAACGATTCGCAGGCCATCGTAGCTTACTACTCCCCCGGCCCCATCAAGATTGTGAACAACTATCTGGAGGCCACGGGCGAGAACATCATGTTCGGCGGTGCCGGAGGACCGAGCAATCCTTGGGTGCCATCGGATATCGAGATACGCGGCAACTGGTTGCGTAAACCGCTCGCATGGGATGCGGTAGGCGTAACGATTGGCCCTGGCAACAAGTGGGTAGTAAAGAATATATTGGAAATAAAGAGTGGTCGTCGTGTCCTTATCGACGGCAACACCTTGGAGAACTCGTGGTGTAGTGGTCAGGCTGGATGGGGATTTGCTCTTACTGTCCGTACCGGCTCCAGCGGGAACAACGCAGTTGTAGATGACGTTCAGATTCAAAACAACATCATCAAGAACGTAAGTTCAGGCTTCACCACCTTGGCCCAGGACGATGTTTGCGCCTCAGTTTCAGGGTGTACCAACCCCGGCGAGATGAAGCGTGTAGTCTTCTACAATAATCTGTTTTTGCTAGGTGATACTACACAACTTGGTTACGGCGGACAAGCCTACGCTTGGGGCGGAATCGTCATTAAGGGGCTGTCGGACTTCGTTCTACAGCACAACACCGTAATTGGCCCACCGAACCTCGGCTACTGCAAAGCATCGTGGTACTTCGAGATGTCCGGCTCAGGATCGCCTACGCCGCCTAAGTCCAGAACACACAATGTCTGGGTGCTGGACAACGTGCTTTGCCGCCAGCCGTGGGGACCATATGGGTACATAGGTCAGTCCTCCTACGTCTTGACCGACTATATGGGTGACCCGAGCACACCTCCGAATGATGTCACACAGCGCTTTAAGGGCAACGTTATGTATCTACCGCTCGGAGATAAAGTGCAACAGTTTCCTCCACACAACTTCTCTACGGACAAGAGACTCCAGAACTCGAACGAAGGTGAATATCGCCTGAATTATCCCGCAAAGATGGAGACCAGCGACGGACGGGTGCCTGGCGTCGACAAGGCGAAGTTGGCCTCCGCCTATTCGGCTGAATCGCGAACCAGATTGCCGACCCGGTCCGAAGGTTCAACAGGACCGCCGAAGCCGAAGCAATAAGCGATTAGTTGCTGTGGGCCAAAGATTGAGACCGCTGAGAACTTCTTTTGCTGGGAAGGCGTGTAGAACTGGGCAGGCGATAGTCACCGCCGTACTGAGCCCCTCATCCAGTGCACGCCTGGGTCGACAGGCTGCTGGCAATCATCGCTCATCCATAGCGTCGGCTGGAGTCTTCAACGGGGGTCGCTAGCCGGACTTGGACAGCGGCACGAATCCCAACTCATCGACGATCAGCAGTTCGTAGCTGGCCATCTACTTCTGATAGCGCGCAGCATCCTTTTCTCGTCGCGGGCTTCCAGGTGTCGGAGAAATCGACGAGAAACGATCCCGATAGGCGGCAATTCCCGAAACAGGACGGCATTACTGCTTTTCTTGTTCGGAGATGCAAGCTTGGCTTGCAAAACTGCGCACAAGGAATACGATTTACATAGATTCAGCAGCTAATAAAGGAGATTCCTGATTAGGCGCTGTCGGCCAAATTTCCGGTGGTGGGTGTTTGCCAGAAGCTACGACCATTATGTGCGCGACCCGCACCCTCTATGAGGAGATCGTCGAGTTTCGCTTCGACTACCCACTCATGATTGTGCCGGAGGCAGGTCCCCGGGACTCACTCTACTATTACTGGTACAAGTACAGTAAGACACCGCCTTACCGGCGCGTAATGAGGCTGGATTCGAATGGTATTCCTCGGGTGTGGGGCAGAGTGACCGGAGTAGTCTATAGGCCTGCATTCGTTGCGATCTATGGGCTTGGTAATCTAGATCACTACCTGCGAAGCGGTGACCAGGCACACCTCGATGTCTTCTTGAATCAAGTCAATTGGCTTGAGCAACACGCGGTGATCCGCGCGGACGGGGCCGTTGTTTGGCCCCATGATTTCGA
>Ga0074046_10005353_pt1 | contig 10261 bp, 11 predicted proteins | sample BogForMeECP23OM3_FD_94441 | JGI IMG/M metagenome (GOLD analysis project Ga0074046, IMG submission 94441) | Bog forest soil microbial communities from Calvert Island, British Columbia, Canada - Bog Forest MetaG ECP23OM3 | ecosystem: Environmental > Terrestrial > Soil > Wetlands ...
TAAATCTGGAAATCGTTGCCGTGATGGCTTATGAGCTTTGAGGCAATCACTTCAGGCGCGTAGATATTCTTGTGGTTATCGTAATCCTGAATGAGTGCCAACGTGTTTTCCACGCTGGTGCCGGCAATGAAGGCAGCACCGATCCAGTCATGGATCAAGCCGTTCGGCACTTCGACGGGCGCACGGCCTGTCCAGGATTGTGCGACGACCTTTCCTTCCTGGAGCTGATGAGTTCTTTGCGCATCTAGGTCAGCCCACAAGAATGGCCCTTGCATAGTCTGGTCCATGACCGCTTCGGCGTCACCGATGTATGCAGCAAAAACCTCCAGAGTTTGAGGCATCAACAGAGTTGGCTTCGCAGCGAGCGCCATCGCGCCTGACCTTTTCCGAATCGTGGTCTAACGATATTGGCTTGTCAAGTTGTAGACCAGAAAAGCAAGCCCGTACTCGGCAACCTGTCCGACCTCTAAGAGGGTGTGCAATTGCGTTTTTTCCCAATTTTACAGCCGCGAATGTGAGGGCATCGGTCGGATCATGCCCAGTGGGTCCCAGTACGCAGATGTCCGGTTTCCGACGCAATCAGGACTTAGCCGACCGTCACTCAACAGAGTGACCCGCGCCCTTGCGCTCCCTTGGCCCAAGGGCTAGCGACTTGCTTTGCTGTATCTTGGGCATTTTCTTTAAAAGGGCCAAGACCACCATATCCTTATTGCTCTTCATGTTGGAGGTGAATATGTTTCGTAAGAACATAATTCTCCTCGGGATAGCGGGATTATTTCTTGGAGTCTTATGCATAGGCCAACGGATTCAAGTCACGCCGACGAACGACATCCCATTGAACAAGGTGAGTATTTCTCAAAATCAGCCGCACTCCGGCCAGCAAATGTCCGAAGACCGTTGCGCTGCTTGCCATGGATTCGATGAAACGGCAAAAGGACTTGCGGTACCGTTTTTCAAAGCTCCACCGCCTCGACGCCTTAGTGACCGCGTCTTTCATTTGTTTGACGAATTTCAGGAGGTAAAAACTCTTCTGATGCCCCGCCAACTACGGCCTGCAAGGATTTCGCATTTCTCTAGGCGGTCAACTCCTAAGCCGGCAGCGCTAATCGGAAAAGCGGAGCCGAGTACCCAGGTTAGCGACGGCCCGAAGCGATGAGCGCGTATTTCGCGTCAAATTCTCCGGAAACCGTCCGATGGCACTCCAAAGGCAATTAAAGCAACCGCAAAAATAATTCCACTGACAATATACGTCAAGACGTGCGTAAGCAAGAGAATGCCGAGGATGATGCAAGTAATCAGAAAGAGTATTCTAGCTTTTTTTCCGTTCATGGAAGCGCCTACCCGGAATCGCGACCTGGACCTCTCGCTCGCACATCTTATGTTTTTCCTGCCCCTGACGGTAATCCGACTTTATCGGGCACTACCTCCACCAAGAAGAGTTTAAATCTCATTTCAACTCGCTCCCCGCGTGCTCATCAATCGCCAGACGAGACTTCCAGCCTTCGATGTATGCTGCGAATTGCGCTGCTCCCTCAGCGGACATTTGTTGCTTCGTTTGGGCTAACGCGTCCAAGGCCAGTAAATACCTAGCTTTGTTAAAAGCATGTACATCATTGGCTGTTCTGGGGCCTGCGGCGTCCTTGCCTTATATGCGGCCAGCAGCGGCGCGTAGTTCAGATAGAAGTTAGACACAATCGCCTTTAGAACTCCTTGGTCTGCCTCGGTCAGTCGTGTGTTGCTGATGTCTTGCGCGTACCGATAGGGGTGTGCGCCGTCACTCATGTTGGTCGCAGCGAGATGGAACCAAGCAAACGCTGCGACGTGTGTCGGAATTTTCTCGGGATTCTTGGCCCCGCTTATTCCAGTTGTGCTGCTGGACATCTGTGCGTAGGAAGACGCAGTAGCTGATCTTTTGCTTGTGAACATCTAGTCCGATGTAATACATAGGTCCCATGAGGAGCCTCCTTGGTGTCTCTGAATCAGCGGGGTCGCTGAGTTCAGCTTTTGTACACCAAGCGCTCCTCCCTTGAGCTATACATTCAAACAAACGTCGACTCTGGCAAACTCTTCCCAATGGGAGACCGGGTTCGATTACTTGCTCTCGCCAACCTTCCAGATCTCGGTACCTAATGGCAGGTCGTCCTTTGTAACTGAAGGTCCTAGCTCAATAAAAAGACCCTTGCCGGACGAGGCCCACTGCGGGCCATATAGCTCGACTTTTGCCACGGACCCATCAGGCCGTCGCAATTCAAGCAGATCGCCCAATTGCAGCCGTTCACCCGTTTTTGGATTTACGAGCGCCTCTGGCACAACAGGCAAGGGGTAGATACGCCCTACGATCTCACATAGGTCAGTGACTACGATGAGTCGTCGTTCAGTTGAGTCAATAAACACGGGTCCCTACAAACCACAGATAGCCTAGCTACGAGCCAGCCCGAAACAATTAGCTTCCAATATCCTTCATCGGTGGCAAAGCTTCTGGTAAGCCGGAGAGCTGGCCATGCTTGCGATGAGCCTACCGTCAGTTTCCTCGGCCCGTGGAACTAGACTTGGCGTGTTCGATTCGAACCGCTGAAACGCCGCAAACTTCTCCTGTCCAGCCACAGCCTCTGCACGTGGCTTCAAGTATCCGCGTCTTCACTTCTTCGTCAGATAGAACGATATCGGATAATACGTTGGCGAAGGCTTCGTGTCGGCCGCAGTTCAAACAACGAAACGTTAGAATGTATCCACGAGTATCCTTGCCCACGAACGCACCCGAACTGGGCCGATTCCTGTTTTACTGCAGCATCGAGATGCTTGCGAAGTTCTGCTTCCCAATTTTCGAGACGAAGCAGCAGAGTTCGCAGGTGTCTTGGTGCTTTTCCAAGCGGGAGTACTTCTTGGCATAATCCGCTTGCAGGCGCAGGAGTTGGTCGCCCTCTTCCTTCCTCCTCGGTCCGACTCTAGCGATTTCCTCGCGCCTTTTTCTCCACGTCTCCAGCGCAATTTGGCACGCTACGAGGAGACTTTCGTAACCGGTGCAAACGGCGTTCTTAAATTCTGCGCTCATGTGCCCCTCCCCTCGGATGTCCAGCACACCGCACACCAATTCGATTAAGTTGAACGTGGATGGAAACTTGCAGTCGGAATAGCTACTTTTTAAGGTCGGGACCAGTACGAAACTTCGTCGCTCCGATTTGTGCCGCCCGGTAGATTTTACAAACTAGTCTCGGCTGCACATCGAACGTCGGCTTTGTCAGTCCGGTTTGCAAACGTCAGGACTGAATTTCCGCCTAAGGTGATTCCTGTATTGCAGGCAGTGAAATTTAGCATCGCGCGTTGGCGTCGTGCTACTTCAAGCTATGAATAGCTTCTCCAGCCTCTAGCGACTGACCCCTCTGGTGCGACAGTGAGTGGCCTTTACATGATCGGGTTTACGAAATCCCATCCCGGACGGTCGTCCCTAGGTCGCAATGTCAGAATCACCGTAAACTCGCCCCAAACGAACGAACTGATGTGGAGGTTTTGATGTTGGATCAGGGTGTTTGGGCTGAAGTGAAAGTGGGTGGTGAACACCTGAGGTTGTTTTCGGAGCAAAATGCGACCGGCGTGCAAGCTTCCGTCTACAATGTAACTGCTAAGAATTGGATAGCACCTTCTGAACCCGTAGAGGATATCGAACAAGGAAAAGATCGTGCAACAGCACACGCGGCCGCCTATCTGCTGCGAGTCACCAATATGAAGATGCCTCCGCTCGTCTGGAAGAAATCCCGCTCGGTGTAGTTTTATTTACTCAATGCATAGAGCCAAGGCGGCGCATCACCGACGATAGCCAGTCCTGTAGGTACCAAACCCGAGGAAAATATACCTCTTCCTGGAATATTTGCTCGGAATGTTCTATGCGATCCACTAAGTCTCACTGCATACGTCATTTGCGTCGACTCGGCTTGGCCCGTCAATTGCGTAATTCCAATCGTCCTGTCACTTCACTAAATCGGGGTGACTTATGTTTCGAAAACACCTAATTGTTTTTGTGGTTCTCGCCGGGATTCTGCCGCTGGTAGGTGTGGCGGTCGCTGGATTCCCGCTAACCCAACTAGACCGGCCCGAGACGCCGCAGATCCAGACTCCTCGGCAAGTGAATGATGAGGATCTGAGATTCTTTACGGGGAAGATCTCCAGTAATAATGGGAAGTATGTGTTGGATGTTGAATCTCCGAAAGGCCCCTATCTACTAGACGATCAAAAATCGGCCAAGCAATATGAGGGTAGGCACGTGCGCGTGATCGGCGTGCTCGAAACGGCAAGTAATACAATTCACGTTCGAAGAATCGAGGAAGCTGCCGGCCCTGCTTTGGCCACATTTTATGACCGGTCCTGCCCGGGTCTTCTCTTGGAGCAACGTGGTGAGAACGGAAATCTAGTGCGCAATACCGCGACCCTATTGAGATTGAGGGGCTCACATTGGGGACAGGCATTACGTCCTGGCGGGCCAAGTTAACGCTGCTTGGCGGAGGCCACAAGGACTGCGAAGCGCGGGTCGTCATGCAGTGGCTTCAAGTCGGGATCGGATTCGATCCCCAGCGCTTCCGCCGGAGACAACCCGTGAGCCAATGCTTCTTTCAGATAAGCAAACGCGTCATCAAATTTTCCGCGCTTCGTGGCCACGCAAGCCATGTTGTAGATCGTGTCTGCTGTGCGTGGATTGTCCGGGCCGTAAACCCGCGTTTGAATTGCGCGCGCCTGGCTCAAAAGGCTTTCGGCTTCATCAAAGCGACCCATATCGCCGAGGCTGATGGCCAGGCTGGACATCGTGATTAAACTGTCGCGGTGCTCCGGGCCCAGGACCCGCTGCTGCGTCGCAAGCGTCTCCTCCTGAAGCTTCACTGCCTCTTCGAATTTATTCTCATAGGCCAGAACGCTCCCGAGATTGTTCATCGTTATTAGCGTGTCCGGATGTTCCGCTCCGCGCACTCGTTTATCCAGTTCGATCAGTTCCCGGTACAGCCTTTCGGCGTCGGTGTATCGGCCTTCCCACTGATAAATGCCCGCCAGGTTATTCATGGCTGTCTGCGTTTGCGGGTCCTCCGGCCCTAGCGCATTCCGGGATAATTGCAGAGCCTCACTCTCCATCTTCTCCGCTTCAGGATACCGGCCCTGCTCCGCGATCTCCCACGCCAGCGTGCTCATCGTCACTAGAGTTTGCGTATCCGAGGGACCAAGAACTTTCCGCTCGCGCTCCAGCGTTTGGCGGAACAGCTTCTCCGCCTCCGCATATTTGCCCAATTGATAGAGAGTCCAGCAGAGATCGCTTGCCGTTCGGAGCGTATCTGTGTTTTCTGGTCCCAGGGTCCTCTCTTGCCCCTCAAGCGCTGCTCGTTGTAGTTTTTCTGCTTCTACGTAGTTTCCTTGTCGCTGCAGATTCCATGCCAGGGTACTCATCGAGAGCAGCGTATCTGGATTGCGCGGGCCCAGGATTCGCTTCCGCGTTTCCAGCGACCGCTCCATCAGCGTTCCTCCTTTCTGATACAGCCCCAGGCTCGTGTATACCCTGCCCATCACCTCCGTCAGGTGCGCCTGGAGTTCCGGATCTTTCGCAAGCCCCTTATCAATATCGTTGGACGCTGTGTCCAGAATTTCCCGAGCGGTGACCGAATTGCCTCGCGACTGGCTGGGTTGCGAAACTTCGAACATCTTGATCATGAAATCCGTAATTCGATTGGCGCGGTCTCGCTCTCGCGTGATCCGCCGCAACTGAGACGCCTGCATCACTACGAATGCGATCAGTAGCGCCAGCGCTCCGGCCGCTACACCGACTCCCGCCCGGTGCCTCCTCACATACTTCTGCACGCGATACCTCACGCTCGCCGGACGCGCAAGAATCGGCTTGTTCTCCAGGTAGCTGGAGATATCTGCTGCCAGAGCCGCCGGACTGTCGTAGCGCCGCTCCCGATCCTTCTCCAATGCCTTCAAAGTGATCCAGTCCAGATCCCCGCGCAGGGAAGCGGCCAGTTGTCCGGGTTCCGTTCTGCGCGCTTCCGCAGCTTCAACGGTAGTTCCTTCCGTTTTCTCCACTCGCGTACTCGGGCGCTGGGGTTCTTCCTCGCGAATCTGCCGCAGGATTTCGTCGATTGGCTTCTTCTGCCACTGCGGCGAAGTGAATGGCATGTAGCCCGTCAGGAGAACGTAAAGCAGTACTCCCAGGGAATACACATCCGTGCGCGTATCAATGTCCTTTCCCGAAAGATCAATCTGTTCGGGACTCATGTATCCCGGCGTGCCAATCAGGGCGCCTGCCTGCGTGAATAGGGTGTGCTCTTCACCAGGCCCGGCGGAGACGGCTTTGGCAATCCCAAAGTCAATAATGCGGGGAACAGCCTTCCCATCCACTTCGGTCACCAGGATGTTGGACGGTTTCAGGTCGCGATGGATGATCGCCTTGCGGTGGGCATGTTGCACGCCTTCACAAACCTGCACAAAAAGTTCAAGTCTCCGTCGCAAGCCCAGCTTGTGCTGATCGCAATACTCCGTGATCGGTTGACCCGCAACGAACTCCATCACGAAGTAGGGCCGTCCGTCCGCCGTCGAGCCGGCATCAAACACCTTCGCGATGAACGGGTGGTCCATCATCGCCAGCGCTTGCCGTTCGGATTGGAAGCGTTGGATTCCAGCCGGATGATAGACTCCCGGCGCAAGCAACTTCAACGCTACCTGACGCCGGACAGGTAGTTTCTGTTCCGCCAGCCAGACCTGCCCCATGCCCCCCTGACCGATTTTTTTCAGGAGTTGGTAAGGTCCAATGGTTTTTAACTCTTCCGCGATGTCTCCGAAGCCTTCCACTGACGGGTGCTCGGACAGCCCATCCGATTCATCATGAGCGGCCAGCAGCGATTCCACCTCGGCACGGAGGCTGGCATCCTCCCCGCATTCCCCGTCGAGGAAAGTGGGCCGTTCTAAAGGAGAGAGTTCCAAAGCCTCGCCCAGAATCGCTTTAATCCTGTGCCATTGTTCCGGATTCTCCACGCGTTTCCTTCCTCATCTCCCGCGTCAACCAGCTTTTCGCAATGCCCCATTCGCGTTTGATGGTGGCAGGCGAGACTCCGAGCACTTCGGCAGTTTCTTCCGTCGTCAGTCCGCCAAAGAAGCGCAATTCAACGATCCGGCTCTGCTGCTCGTCGAAGCGAGCCAGATCATTCAACGCATCGTCGAGAACCACCACATCTACGCTCTTGGACTTTTGAATCTCGACTCCGGTATCTAGCTCTACTCTGCGGTCGGATCCTCGCTTCCCAGCCCGGTGTCCCCGGGCATAGTCCACCAGAATCTGACGCATAATGCGCGAAGCAATGGCCACGAAGTGAGCCCGGCTGTTCGCCTCGATGGGGCGCTGTCTGACCATCCTCAGATAGGCTTCATGTACCAGGGCGGTGCTTTGCAGCGTGTGTGCTGGCCGTTCCCTTTGCAAATGCCGGTTTGCGATTTCCCGTAATTCCTTGTACACCAATGGGATCAATGACTCTAGGGCACCTTGGTCTCCTTGCCGCCATTTCTGTAGCAACTCGGTAACAGGCTCAATTGGCATGGCGGGCAAGAGTCGAACTCCGTGTCCCAGGATAAGTTGGGTGACGATATCCCCCGCCGGGCACGTGAGTCAATGTTTTTCAACTCTCTCGACCTACAGGCATCCCATTTTTTCTTTTGCGTTGCACCTGGCGACTTGAGCCGTTTCAACCTGTTTTATCGCATACCTGTATAGAGAGCAAAACAGAGTCCGGATGCAGTCTTGTGCTTCGGATCTCTCGTTTTCTAGCCCGTATTCCGCGTTTCTTCCGCGGGGAAGGACGCTTACAAGTCCGGGGGTTCCCTGAGTTGTTGCGTAGCCCGCATCTCACTAAACGTTAAGGCTCTGAAACATGGCTTCTGAGGCTTTTCCGAACTTACTCCTTCTCTCCCTGCGGGAGCGCCTGTCTGCGCTTGTTCGTCAGCCAGATTCTGGCGTTTCCCTAGATATCCGCAACAAACCGACTTCCTTGCTCTATGATGTGGACGAAGTTCCTCCGCTCTTGGTCCGATTGGGCGCTTCTGTCCAGCATGTTTTTCTCATGTCTGTCGGCTGGCTCTACATCATCCTCATCGTAAATTCCGTCGGAGGCACAAAGGCTCAGGCCGAGGATCTGATCCGCATGTCCATGATTGCGGCTGGCGTGGCCACGATTCTGCAGGCAGCGCAAGGCATTCTCGGCAGCGGCTATCTTTGTCCGTTGTCCAGCAGCCTCACCTACTTGCCATCTTCCATTCTCGCTGTCAGGACCGGGGGGTTCTCTCTGTTGCTTGGAATGGTAGCATTCGCAGGAGCAGCCACCGGCTTGTTCTCTCGTGTCACAAGGTACCTGCGCGTTCTGTTTCCCCCGGACGTCACGGGTCTCATGGTCTGTATGTCGGGATTGCAGCTCGTCGCTCTTGGCTGTCCTCGCTTTGTGGGATATGCCGGGCCGGGTCCGATCCAAAGTCCCCGAACCGTTTTCATTGGTGTCGTCACTCTCTTCGCCATGGTTGCCGCAACGGTTTGGAATCGTGGAAAACTCCATGTATTGCCCCTGCTTATCGGACTGAGTTTGGGTTATGCACTTTCGCTCGCTCTGGGCGAACTCCCCATGAATGAATTCTTTTACCAGCTCAGTGAACCGTGGTTCAGCTTGCCTCATCGCGTCGCGACCGGCATCTCATTTCGCTTTTCGATGGTCATCCCTTTTCTGATTGCCTGCTTGACGGCAAATCTGAAAACAGTTGGCGATCTTACGCTCTGCCAAAAAATAAACGACTCGGACTGGAAGCGCACAGACGTCAAGTCCATCAGCGGAGGAATCCTGGCGAACGGATTCGGCACATTCTTTTCCGGGCTAACCGGAGGCGTCGCGCAAAATACCGTTTCCAGCAGCATCGGATTGTCCCTGGCAACGGGCACCACCAGCCGCTCCATCGCCTTTCCCACAGGCTTGGCTGTAATCGCACTAGCCTTCTTCCCTAAGCTGGCTGCAGTGCTGGCGGCCATGCCGTCGCCGGTCGTCGGCGCCATGTTGATCTATTCCGCTTGCTTCATCGTCATCGGTGGTTTGCAGCTGTTGACCTCCCGCATGCTCGATGCGCGCCGCATCTTTGCCGTGGGAATCGCCTTCCTTTTCGGACTCAGCGTGGATATCTGTCCAGACATTTACATCCACGTACCCAATGTGATGCGCCCCATATTTAGTTCTTCGGTGGCATTCGCCACCGTCCTAGTAACTTCGCTTAGCCTCCTCTTGCGACTGGGTATCGCCGACAGGGTTAAATTCCAGATCCAACCGGGTCCGTCCGCATTCGATTCCATTCACTTCATAATCGAAGAGCAGGGCGGGGCTTGGGGCATGCGTCGTGAGGTGGCCTCCCGCGCCGAACAAGCCATGAATGAAGTTGCCAAAAGCGCCTATACCCTGAATCCGGGTTTGCAAAAGATGGGATTGACTCTCGCCTTCGACGAACTGAATCTGGATGTCATCATGGATTACGAGGGCTGGCCAATTCAGATGGCCAAGTCAGCGCCTTCCATCGAAGACTTAGCAACGGAACAAGGAATTACGGCGCTCTCGACATTCATGATTCGCAAATACGTTGACCGGGTCAGAGTGCAGAACCGCAAAGGCATGTGCTCCATAGTGATCCACTTGGATCATTAACAGGATAAGAGACGAGGACCTCTTCGCCAGCGATGGCTTGACCCTTACTGTTCCGCGGCATTTTTCGCACGTTTGAGAAGGTTGCAGTTCGATTTTTCGCCTCCGGCGGGGCAATCTGAGGTGACCTGTACTTCACATCTGTTCTGCGTTCCTCGGGGGGACGACCTCGAGAGTCAGAAACTGAGGGCATCCGAGCCTGCCGGGCCGCTTGCCTATATCAGCAACACAACAATAGGGTTACATCAACAATCATTCGAATAGAGATACAGGGGTACTAAAACCATGGTAACGCTCGCGACCTGTACTTCCCAAAACTGGCGCTCTATCCCAGATTAGTACAGGCGACTCTCCCAAATTGAGCCTCTTGCTCCATGGGCGTGTTCCCGCCCGCGCCGTACGATGGGTTCCATCAAACGAGATGCCCAGTAGTAATGGCCAACAAATTTCCGGGACTCGGGAAACTAAAAGGAGACAGAGATGAAGTCGAATCAAAAAGGTTTTTCGCTCATTGAGTTGCTGATCGTCGTGGCGATCATTCTGATCATCGCGGCCATTGCAATTCCGAA
>Ga0074046_10005354_pt1 | contig 10260 bp, 11 predicted proteins | sample BogForMeECP23OM3_FD_94441 | JGI IMG/M metagenome (GOLD analysis project Ga0074046, IMG submission 94441) | Bog forest soil microbial communities from Calvert Island, British Columbia, Canada - Bog Forest MetaG ECP23OM3 | ecosystem: Environmental > Terrestrial > Soil > Wetlands ...
GACGACGATTTGATGCTGCCATGTATCCCTCCTGCGCCCGCGAATAGCGTCGGCGCCGACAGTTGCATTTTGCAACTAGCACAACTAGCAGGCGCTGTCCCAAGTGGCAAGCATTTAGGACACTCGCGATGAATACTTTGGGCACTGCGTCCGCTCGCGTAGTGACGGATGGTCCCTGCTGGCGCTACTCTGCCCTGTTAAGGGCAACAGTAGATCTCGCCATCAGGGGGTGCGCTCGATGGTCGGAAAATTCGCGCGTCACGGCACCAAATTTATCACGACCTATTTCCAGCGGATCGATCATCTCGGAGAATTTCTACGTCGTCTCAAAACACACTTCGCAGACGCCGTTATGGGTGCGACTGTGAGCGGTATCGCGATTTTCATGATAGCCGCGCTCACATCTCTACCCCATTGGGCGTGGCTGATCGTATTCGTTGGCGCGTTCTTTTTTGCAGCCTACGCGACGTGGCGCGAGGAGTACCTAAAGAATTTAGGTCACAACGATGAAGTAGCAAAACGACGAATTCGGCAAGGCGCAATCGAGACTTTGACTACCCTGCTGACACAAGGGGGGGACCTGTTTGAGGCGGGCCAACGTGTATCTGATGCGCCAGAGATCGATGCTTGTAATACTCAATTTAACGCTTGGTTCACGAACACGCGCGATGCGATCTCGGCAAATATTTCGGAAGCAGAAGCTGTATTGTTTCGCTAACTGCCAGGGGGTTTTCTTGTTGGTCACTATAGAGGTAACCAACAGCATAACCGAAATCTAAACACGCTTCTTGGATACCAAGACGCTTTACGGCGCATCATTGAGCGGTACTCCGATAGCTAGTCTTTGCGGTTTTCCCCACCCCAAATCATGCGCAGCGTCGGCGCTTTCGACGGCTGAATCTTCTCGCGCACGATCATCGAGCGCCGCTCTGATCGTCCGCTACTGGAAATTCATTCGGCAATAAATCTCCGCCACGCTCCTGCGCTCGCGACTTGTGTGCGACATTTGCGCGATACGCGCGCACGAACAGAATTACATCGAGTGCGAGCAGAACAGTGATAATGATTGCTGTCAGCATTCGCCGTACATACTCATAGTCAGCCTTCTAGCAAACCGCTGTGCAATCGTCTATATCTATTAGTTAGCACACGCTAACGGGAGGTGAACAATGCCATGCCCAGCGATCTCATGACGATTGCCGAAGTAGCCCAGTATTTACAGGTTCATCGCAGGACGCTCTACAAACTGGTTCACCAGCATCAAATTCCAGTGTTCAAGGTCGGCGCTGACTACCGTTTTTTCAGGGATGCAATCGAAAAGTGGATTACCGACCAAGAGGGGCTGCCCCCCCGAAATCTGTCAGATGCCCCGAAATTAAGACAGCACCCGTCGTCCGCGTTCGTCCGGCATAGTCCCGCTTCGCCCCGGTAATTTAGGACACTGACGCCCCGCAGTTAGGGCACTCGTTGCCAATTAGGACAGCGCCAGTTGGCAAAGCAAGTTTCAAAGTGCAACGATGGTTTGGTCGAGCCGCGTAGTTGGGGAACGCCGCGGCACGCGAAATTCAACTCGAGGGAGGCTGGCAACATACACCCATGCGATGGGATTCGGTCAAGGATATGAACTGCTCGGTCGCGCGAACGCTGGCGGTGATTGGCGAGCGGTGGACAATGCTGATACTGCGCGAGGCGTTTCTCGGACGCCACCGGTTTGACGAGTTTCAGCATGGGACCGGAATCGCGCGCAACATCTTGAGCTCGAGGCTGCGCGACCTGGTGCGGGACGGAATCCTCGATCGCGCGCGCAGTGAGGGCGACAACGGCCGGGTCGAGTATCGGCTGACCAGGAAGGGACTCGAACTCTATCCCGTGTTGATCGCAATGATGCGATGGGGCGACACGTGGCTCAGTGACGAATCAGGGCCGCCGCTGACGCTGATACATCGCGCCTGCGGCGCGAAGATGGCGCCGGATATGGTCTGTTCTCATTGCGGGGAGCATCTCACGGCGCGCGAAGTCGTAGCGGTTCCGCGCCGGCCGGCGCCCGCGCACGCGCGGCGGGCCGAGCGGGCCGATCGCAAGCGCGCCGTGCGCTGACTGTCACCCGCGCGCTTGGCCGTCTGGCGCCGCGCGCACCATCCGCGCACAATATTCGTTTAACATGATTGAATTGGTGATGTTCGACGCGGACGGCGTGCTGTTCGATTCGGAAGAATCGAACGTTGCCTACTACAACTGGATTTTCGCGAGGATCGGCGAACCACCACTGGACCGTGACGAAGAAATCGCGGCGATCTCGTTCGCCGCGAACGAGGTGTTTGCGGCGCGCGCGCGCGGCAACGCGGCCAAGCTTGGCAGGATGCACGATTTGACCCGCAGCATGGATCAGACGCCGTTTTTCAAGATGCTGCGGCCGCCGATTGAATTGCGCCCGTTCATGCTCGAGCTCAAGCGGCGCTACAAGCTCGGGCTGGCGACCAATCGATCGGCGACGGTGCCCGCGTTGGTCGAGCATCTTGGCCTTGGCGGCGTATTCGACGCGGTCGCCAGCGCACTCGACAAGGTTCGCCCCAAGCCTGCCCCCGACATCCTGCGCCTGTGCCTCCAGCGCGCGGGTGTGGACGCGATGCGGGCCGTGTACGTGGGCGACAGCAGGATAGATCGCGAAGCGGCCGAGAGCGCGGGTATGCAGTTTATCGGCGTCGGCCGCCGCATCGAACATCATCGCCTGATTGCGACGATTGCCGACCTGCAAACGGCTCTCGAACTACTGGACGCGAACCAGGCGTAAGGCGCGCCGGTCTAGAGAATCATCTCGATCAGAGTCGGACCCGGCGTCGCGAGCGAGCGTTCCAGTTCGCGCGTGAGCGCCTCCGCCGTCTCGACGCGCACGCCCGCCACACCCATTCCCCGCGCCAGACTGGTCCAATCGATATCGGGATTGGAAAGGTCGGTGAGCGAGCGCGCTTTACGGCCGGGTTCGGTCACGCCCGCGCGCGCAAGTTCAAACTGCAGAATTCGGTAGCTGCGGTTGTTGCACAGCACCGTCGTGACGTTGAGTGATTCGCGGGCCTGCGTCCACAGCGCCTGCAGCGTGTACATCGCGCTGCCATCGGCCTGAAAAGCGATCACGCGCCTTGTGGGACACGCGACGGCCGCGCCGGTTGCGCACGGCAATCCTTGCCCGATCGCGCCGCCCGTGAGCGAAAGATATGTATGCGGCGGCGCCGCCACCGACGCGGCCAGGAATGGCAGGCCGGTGGTGGCGGCTTCGTCCATCACGATCGCACCCTCGGGCATCACCGCTGCAATCGCGGCGCCCGCGGTCATCGCGTTGAGGTTTCCGACGGGACGTTCGGGGCGCGATATTTTCGCCGGCGTCGCGGCCGAAACCGGCGCCCCGATTTCGCCGCCGAGCGCTTCCAGAGCAGCCGGGACGTCATCGGTCGGCTCGGCCAGAATCGCGGCGTCGATGCCTTCAGGAATCAGCTGGCTGGGAAAATCGGGGTAGCCAAAAAACGCGACCGGCTTTTTCGCGCCGGCGATGACAATCGTATCGAACGGCTTCAGCATCTCGATCGCTTGTTCAGGAAAGTAGGGCAGGCGATCTACGGTCGGCGTACCGGCGCCGCGTTCGAGTCGGGCGGGAAAAGTTTCGCAGATCAGATGACATCCCGATTTCGCGGCGATGCGCGCAGCCGCCTTCAGGCCACGTGCGCGAAGCGCGATGCCGCCGAGAAAAAGCGCGACCCGATGGCCCTTGCGTATCGAATCGGCCGCCCGCTTGACCGCGTCAGAGGACACCGCCGGCGGCGCCGGCGGCTCGATTGGCGCAGCGTGGCTCTCGGCAGGATCCCACTGGCAATCCGACGGAATGATCAACGTCGCGATTTGCCCCGGCGCGCGGCCGGCCGCCGCAATCGCATCCGCAGTCGCGCCCGCGAGCGATGCCGAATTGCGGACGCTTCGTATCCATCCCGAAACGGGAGTCGCGAGCGAAATGATGTCGGACGTGAGCGGTGCGTCGGCGCCGACGTGCCACGTCGCATGGTCGCCGATCAAATTAACGATCGGCGAACGCGCGCGCCGCGCGTTGTGGAGATTCGCGATGCCGTTGGCGAAGCCGGGCCCAAGATGAAGCAGCGTCAGAGCAGGCTTCTCCGCCATCCGTCCGTAGCCGTCGGCGGCGCCGGTGCAAACACCCTCGAACAATCCGAGAATCGGCCGCAGCCCGTCGGCGGAGTCGAGCGCCGCCACCAACGGCATTTCGGTTGTCCCCGGATTTGCAAAACACACCTCGACCCCTGCTGCGATCGCGGTGCGAATCAGGCTCTCAGCCCCATTCATGATCCAAACCTCGGCTGCGCGGCGGTGCGACGCTCGATCCTTATGAAATCGTGCGCGAGGTTCCGATGACCGAACTTCTCGCCGGTATGATCGATCATTCCCGACTTGGCGTAATGCCACACCGTCGCCGCGCGAATCGCGCTGGACAGCGGTAGCGCGCACGAAACAAAGATGTCAAGCGCAACTCACCGATCACGCCGAATCGGCGTGTCAGAATTAGATCGAAAATGAAAACGAGACGGCGCTAGCGCTTGTCGCCGCGATGATCCGCGAACTGATGGCCCGCTGCGGGATCATTGATCGGATGCGTAGCCGGTGCGCCACTTCGCGCGGCAATGGTCTGCGCGCATCTTAGATGCATCGGAGGCTCGCCGGTTATTTTGGTGCCGAAGCCAAACCGGATACCGCAGTGAACGCATCGCTCATCCGTCATCGCCCGCAACGTGTGGCACTTGTCGTGATTGCAGGATCCGCGGCATGGACCACCGGGCATTCCAGGGGTCGGAACAGTGATGACGCTCATGGTTTCATCCTCTCAGTTTGTTCTGCCGCAACCAGAAGCATTCGAGCGTTGCATTGATCTTTATACTATAACCCGCCAGCAAATGTAGCAAGCTTGCCACGTAAATTGCAAGCTTGCGACGATAAATTTAGTTTTTTCTGCATGTTTAGCTATTCTATTCTTTCTGATGCTTAGTTTAGCTTTAAATAATCCCTACCAGTTGATTTGATGATCAAGAGGTCTTGGCCTAGAAAAGCCATTTTTGAGTAACTGGCAATGGCTAGAGATAACGCCCTATTGCATAACATAGCGACAGGATTCCAGCACCGGCCGGAATATTGCAAGGGCTGCTGATGAATCAGGCGCTTGGCAGCGAGCCGCCGAACAAGTTGCGCGAGCGCTCGAGGTTGCGCCGGATGTAGCCGCGGACGTGGCGAGCGACGCCGTCGTCGGCATCGCCAAGAGCGACGGCGCTGGCAAATGCGGCCATCGCTGCTTCCATCGCACGTCGATCGGGCGGATTTTTCGCGCTGGCGCGAATCGCGCCCGCCAGCGCGCCGCGAAGGCCGCTTTTTTTTGAGATGTGCTTGTCGCCCAGCCGCTTGAGCGCCGCAAATGTCGCGCGCAGATCTTTTATCTCGGCCGCGTCGTACGCGGGCGCCGACTCGATCACTGCGGCTGCGTGGGCCAGCATTATGATCGCCGAGATCGCCTGCCCTTGCGCGTAAGGCGATGTCAGTTCGGGCAGCAGCGCGTCCATGATCGTGCGCTGCATTCCGCCGATCACTTCCTTCAACGTTGGCCGTAGCATCTTACCACCTCAGACCAATCGAAGTTGGTTGGCCAAGTCCTCGAACAACTGCGGGATTAGCAGTTCAAGAAAAGGCATCATGGAGTCGGACGTGCGTCCCTCGACGAAGTCGCGGATTCCGGTCAGACAAATCACGACCATCTTCGCGTTGCCGAGCACCCGGTAGAAAAACAGCCGTTCCCGATCGACGCGATGGCCGGTTTTCTGTTCGTACAGGCGGTAGAATGCTTCGCGTTCCATCAGGCCGCCGGCCAGTTCCTCGCGTCCCCAGAACGTCATCGACGCCCACCCGAGATCCTCCATCGGGTCGCCCAGATGCGCCATCTCCCAATCGAGCATCGCGATGATTCCATTGTCGTCGTACAGATAGTTTCCCGAACGATAGTCGCCATGAACGATCACCACGCGGTCGGTCACGACGGGGTGGGCTTTGAGCCATGCGAACGCCGCGCTGAGAATCGGATGATGTTCGCCCATCCGGTCGCGTTCATACACTTCGCTCCAATGCGCCGTCTGGATGCGGGCGGGATCCTCGGGATTTTTCGGAGGCCCGAGAATCTCGAGCCCGTACTCGCGGTAATCGAGCGACTGCAATCGCGCCAGCTCGCTCAGGAAGTCATCTGCGACCTTCGCGCGCGTGGATTCGGCCTCCAGGGCCGGAAACGCCGACATGCCGGTGCGGCCCGGCGCGCGATCCATGATGAAAAACGGGCGATCCATCACACTGGCGTCGAGCTCCAGAAACAGCGGCTCGGGAACCTTGAGGCCCGCGCGATGCACCGCGGCAATCACTTTGAACTCGCGCTCGCGATCGGTTTTGAGCAGCCCGCCAGTCGGATCGCGCCGCCCGATCATCGCGCGCGTGCGCGTCTGGCCGCCTTCGCTCCATTCCAGATCGAAGGCATACGTCTCGCGCGACGAACCGCCGGATATCCGTTTGAGGCCCACCACGCGATGCTCGCGCGCATGCGGCATCCGGCGTTTGAAATATTCGGTCAGTCGATGCTGATCCATTTTAGTGACGATCCCTCTCGCGCTACGGATTTGGCGAGGTCGGCGGAAGCGCCGTCGGGTTTACCGGCGCCGTGATTCCACCCATCATGCTGCCCATCTGTGCGCGCAGCCGCTCCGCCTGCTCGACCTTGCCGTTGCGCCTCAATTGTCTTTCGACGCCGAGCGCCTCGCGTTTGCCCTGCTCGAGTTGCTCGCGGGTGGGCGGCGAGATTGCAATCGCGCTCGCCAGCGTCTGCTGCGAAATTTGCCCCAGCAGTTGCGTCATCTGCACGGTCGCGGGCGAAGGCGGCGGCGCCGCCGATCCGCCTACGACTCGTCCCAGCGCCTGAGCGTAACTCCCGGGCCCGCGCGCCATCATAAACAGTTGCGTCTCGTTCATGCTCGACGCGCCGTCCAGCCGCGTGCCCGACGGTGCGCTATGGCTCATCGCATCCACGTTCATCACATCGAGCGACGGCGTCGCGCCGAGGTTGTTCAGCGTCATTATCGAATCATAGTGAATTTCGTCCGCGTGAGAGCCATCGACGTCAAACGCGACTTCGCAGTCTCCGTCGCTTATCGGCGAGACGCCCGTCACGTGGCCTATGGTCGCCGACGCGTGAGTTATCGGGTCGCCCGGACCCAGCCCGCCGGTCGTATCAAGCTGCGTCGAATAATACGACGGCTGACTGGCGCATCCCGCGGCCAGCAGGGCAAGAATGAACGCGCCGCCCGTCGATATTCGCCGCAATGCCGGCGCGCAAATTCTGATCGTCCTACGCAAATGCCGGCATCACTTCGCTGGCGAACAACTCGAGCGTCGGCGGCGGCGCGAAGTCGCTGAAGAAAATCGTAAACGTCGTGATTCCCATCGCCATGCGTTTTCGGAGTTCCTCGACCAGTTGCTTGGGCGTGCCTTTGATTCCGGTGGTGATGAACGGCTTGAGCATCTGCGCCATCTTCCACTTCTGCTCGACTTCCTCGTCGGTCTTGCCGATGCACACCAGCAACTGTTCGGACACGTCGATGGTGTTTACGTCGCGCCCGACGTCTTTGCAGTGCTGCTTGAGCACGTTGAACTTGTGCTCGAAGCTTTCGTAGCCGGCCGGACAATTCCATCGGTCGGCGAACCTGGCGACCAGCTTCAACATGACCTTTTCGCCGCTGCCGCCGATCGTAATCGGAGGATGCGGTTGCTGCACCGGCTTGGGATTGCAGCTCGCTGCTTCGATCGAGTAGTGGCGCCCCTTAAACGTCGCGCGCTTCTCGGTGAACATCGCCTTCATGATGTGCAGGCCTTCCTCGAACATCTTGAGCCGCGTCCCCATCGAGGGGAACTGATAGCCGTAAGCCTTGTACTCCTCGTCCATCCAGCCCGCGCCGTAGCCGATTTCGAGACGGCCGTTGCTGATATGATCGATCGTCGCAAGCGTCTTCGCCAGCAGCGCCGGGTTGCGGTACGAGTTGCATATCACGAGCGTGCCGATGCGAATTTTCTCGGTCTTTGCCGACAACCCGGCCATCAGCGCCAGGCATTCATGATGGTCGAGGTCGGGCATCCCGCGCGTCCACATGTGATCGACCAGCCAGATCGAATGGTAGCCCAGCTTCTCGCATCGATGCGCCCGCTCTTCGAGCTGATGCCACGATTGTCCGGCTTGCGGAGAGAACAGGGCGAATTGCGCTTTCTTGCTCATTGAAATTTACTCCCGTGCGTAATCGGCATTAGAACCTGCCGCCTTTGTTTCGCACGGCGGAAGCCGAAGGGTCAACCAGCGATGAGCCGGCGCGGGCGCGGACTTGTGCGACGACGCGAAATTGTGGAGAGGATTAGGTCCATGAAGATTCAACGGCGCATTGCGCTTGACGGGTTGGTGGTCCTGCTTTTTTTTATCGCGCTGGGCGCGGTCGCGTCAGCCGGTCAAACCGATTTCAGCGCCGTCGGCGGGGGTCACGAACTCAAAGGCGCGCCGGGAATTTACGAATCGAATTTCGCGGCGACCGTCGGAAAATCGCCGTTCGATAAGATCGGGCTGCATCGCGTCGCCAAGGTGCCGCACGTGCCCGGAGATCTCAACGCCGTGGTCCTCTATCTGCCCGGCACCAACATGAACGGCGAATTGGCGCTCGAGGATCCGCGCTTCTCGTTCCAGGTTTATCTGGCCGAGCAGGGCGTTGACGTATGGGCGATGGACTATCGCACGCATTTTATTCCGCCGCAGACGCCCCAGAGCGATCTTTCCGAGCTGGCGGGATGGACCAACGATCTTTTCGAATCGGACGTCGATGCCGCCGCGAAATTCGTCAGCGAAAAAACCGGCCGCTTCAAACTCTTCATCGCCGGCTTCAGCCGCGGCGTCGAGTTCGCGTATCTCTACGCAGCCAGGCATCCCGAGCGCGTCGCGGGAATCATCGCGCTCGACGGATTCATCCCGACTCACCCGATGCGCACAGAACCGCTGACGGCCGGCCACTATGCCGACGACGTCGGCGGCGAACATCTGACGTACGACAAGCGTTACAAGCTCATGCAGATGGTGATCGACAATCCCGATCAGCCTGCGCCGATTCCCAAGTACAAGACTGCGCGCGAAAACCTGGAGCACGTCGTGTACGGCGCGGGCGGATTTTTCGGCGGCAACGGCGGGCTCGCGAATCCGCAGGGTGGCTTTTCAGACGCCGTCGTGCTCGCGAAACTGCTGATCGCCTACGATCGCTACTGGCCGGCGGTACAGGACGGCGAGAATCCATTCTCCGCGGAACTGCTCGCGGTGCTCAAGGCGTCGAAAATTCCCGTGATCGCATTCGCCAGCACCAACTTCGGCGCGCAATGGCCCGGGCAAGTCGAAGCGGCGGCGAAATCGACCGGCGCGCCCGACCCCTCGTTTACAAAGTTCGACAACTGGGGGCATCTGGACGTGTTGGCGGGAACGAAGTCGGAGAGCGAAGTCTTCGCGCGGGCCGCGGCGTGGATCAAGCAGCATGAGAAGTGGGCGGATATTGTGGCGCGTCCGGCCGCGGCGGCGGAACGGGGCGGCTTGGCGGAATAATCATAACCGCGGCGAGCGCCCACGCGCCGAGCGCGAGTCCGGCGACGGTCCATCGAATGGTCGAGCGGCCGCGGCGCGATGCGATAATCGCGGTTAGCGGAGCGAGCGCGAGATCGATGGCGATCGAGGTCGCGATCAGATTCGCGGGCGGCTCGCGGTACCCCATCAGGGCGAATCCGGACGCGATGCTTAGCAGGCTGGCGATAATGGTCATCGGTTTGCGCGGCTCGACACTCTATATATAGTTGAAAATAATGGCACGCCGCGACGACGACAACCTGATTAACAAGCTACGGCAGATGAGCGAAGAAGGCATCACCGGTTTGTTCAGTGAGATCATGTCAAACGAGAGGATGCGCTCGAGTTTCGGCCGGGCGGGTGAACGTTTCATGGCGAACAAGCAGTCTTTCGACCGCAACGTCGAACAGGTGCTCGACTTCGTCAATATCCCTTCCAAGCGGGACGTTCGCGAGCTGAAAGCGCGGCTCGATCATCTGAGCTCGCAACTGCTGAACCTCAGTATCAAGCTCGATCGCATTCTCGATCATGACGAACCC